>Ga0302220_10000313_pt1 | contig 42838 bp, 29 predicted proteins | sample II_Palsa_E1_3_FD_194572 | JGI IMG/M metagenome (GOLD analysis project Ga0302220, IMG submission 194572) | Peat permafrost microbial communities from Stordalen Mire near Abisko, Sweden - II_Palsa_E1_3 | ecosystem: Environmental > Terrestrial > Soil > Palsa > Peat permafrost | place: Sweden...
CGCAGTACGAGGGATTTCTTTCGACCGAGCTGGTGGAAGGTATCGGTGCGGCGCTGCCGCCGGGCCTGTTCAACACGGCTAACCCGCAGACGTTTTTATCGCAGGTGACCGGCGCTCCTTATGGCGCCTCGTACAGCGGAATAGCTCAGCAGGATCAGTGGAACATGAACTCGCGAAGCGCGGCAGCGTTTGGCAACGTGACGTTCCACGTGACCGATAAGTTTTCATTGACCGGCGGCGTGCGCTATACGCACGAAGCGGTCGACTACCAGGCTTACTTCCATAACCCGAACGGTGGATTGGGTTGCGGCGCCGCGCTGACCACCAATGGTGTCGCCGGTGCCTTGACCGCCCGCGGACTACCCGCATCGCTGGTCCCGCTGGTGGCGCCTACGGTGATCGGCAACATGTGCCTGCCATGGGAAAATCCGCTGTTCAACGGTATGGATCCATCGGAATCGTTCACCGAAAACAACTGGTCTGGTACGTTGAAGGCCGCCTACCGCTGGAACGATGACGTGCTGACGTATCTGACCGGGGCGCGCGGTTACAAGGCCGGCGGCTACAACCTGGCCCGCGTGCAGTCATCGGACGGCACAACGGCTGGTGGCTCTGGCGTCATTCCAGTGGCCAATACCGCGTTTCCAGCCGAATACGTCGACAGTTTCGAGTTGGGCGCGAAGACCACTCTTGCCGACGGCAATCTGCTGCTCAACACCGCACTGTTCCATTCCAAATACACGAACTTCCAGCTCAACGCATTCAGCGGTATCAGCTGGGTGGTGGATTCGATTCCGGAACTCACCACGCAAGGCCTGGATGCCAGCCTGCTTTGGCAAACCAGCATCACCGGCCTCACCCTGGAAAGTGCGGCCACCTACACCAAGGCCCGTTATGGCGATCAGGCGCTTGCCGATCCCACGCTGGCGACGCTGCCTGGCAGCGTGGGCAGCTACGCACCGAAGTGGGCCGCTTCGGCGGGCTTCGCTTATCAGTGGGACCTCAGCAGCAGTCTGTTCGGTCGCTTCCATCTGGGCGCGAAATACACCTCCGACTACAACGCCAGCGGACTTGCGCCGAGTCCTCACTTCGTACAACCGAGCTACACCCTGGTCGATGCCCGCCTGACGATTGGCGACATCAACAAGAAATGGAATGTCGAATTGTGGGGGCAAAACCTGACCAATCGCACCTACGCCTCGGCCATCTTCAATCCGGCTTTGCAGGCTCCTTCGGTCGATGCGTTTCTAGGCGCACCACGCACCTTCGGGGTGACGTTGCACCTGGCCTTGTGAGAACACCGGGGGACGCAGCACGTGGGATCAGGATGTTGATTCCACGTGCTGGTGCCAGCGAAACCAACCATGCACTCTGACATGCAGCCAATGACAACCCGTTACCTGCTTGACCCTCAACTGGCTGCGGCCGTCGATCGATGGCCGGTCCTGCCGCTTAATCTTGAAACCCTCGACGCACGGCGCGCGGCGCGGGCGCAATTGATGGAAATGCTGCTGCCCGGGCTGCCACCGATCACCGAAATCCAGATCGGCGAGCATCACGTATCCGCCGTCGATGGTGGCGCTGCGGTCAGGGTGCTGGTGTATCGACCTGTCGAGGCAACGGGTCTGTTGCCTGCGCTGCTATGGATTCATGGCGGCGGCTACGTGGACGGCTGCGCCGACTGGGATAATCATCTCGCCAGCACGATCGCCCGCGAAGCAAAGTGCTGCGTGGTATCGGTGGACTATCGGCTGGCCCCCGAAACTCCTTTTCCCGGGGCGATTGACGACTGTTATGCCGCGCTTGGATGGCTGCACGCCAACGCCGCGGAATTGCGCATCGATCCGCAACGTATCGGCACCGCGGGGATCAGTGCGGGCGGTGGATTGGCGGCGGCATTGGCGTTGATGGCGCGTGACCGAGGCGAACTGAAAGTAAGCTTTCAGGTGCTGCTGCAGCCCATGCTTGACGATCGCCATGCCGTCGACAGTTATAGCCATCCCTTTGCCGGCGAGTTCATCTGGACCCGGGAGCACAATCATTTTGGATGGCTGGCCCTGCTGGGCCGTGAGCCGGGTGGCGACGACGTATCGCCGTATGCTGCCGCCGCGCGCGCCGAGTCACTGCAAGGGTTGCCTCCCACGTTCATCAGCGTGGGGGCGCTTGATCTTTTCGTCGAAGAGAACCTCGAGTATGCGCGCCGTCTGATCCGCGAAGGTGTCCCCACCGAGCTGCACGTGCATCCCGGTGCCTGTCATGGTTTCCAGTTCCTGGCGCCGGACGCGGCCCAGGCCAAACTGCATGACGCGATTGTCATCGCCGCCTTGCGTCGCGCCATGAGTCCGGCAGCGGGTTGAAGGATATGCGCAGGACGCCGCCATGAGCCCTCCACACCTCGACGTGCTGATTATCGGCGCCGGCCTGTCAGGTATCGGCACCGCCTGCCAGATCGCGCAGACGTTTCCCAACAAGAGCCTGGCGGTGCTGGAGCGTCGCGATCGCCTGGGTGGCACCTGGGACCTGTTTCGCTATCCCGGCATCCGCTCCGATTCGGACATGTTCACGTTCGGCTACCGGCTGCGTCCATGGCGTGATCCCAAGGTCATGGCTGACGGCCCATCGATCCGCCGCTACATCGCCGACACGGCGCGCGAATTCGGTGTCGACAAGAAGATTCACTATGGCCTGAAGGTTCTTCGTGCCGACTGGTCGAGCGACGATCGACGATGGACGGTCGATGCGTTGCACGAAGCCAGCGGCGAAACCGAAACCTATACCTGCCAATTCCTGATTACCTGCACCGGCTACTACAACCACGACGCGGGTTATCTACCCTCCTTTCCGGGTGAGCAGCAGTTCAAGGGCCTGCGTATTCACCCACAACACTGGCCGGAAAATCTCGACTATTCCGGCAAGCGCGTCGTGGTGATTGGTAGTGGCGCGACGGCCGTTACCTTGATACCCGCGATGGCCGACGAGGTGGCGCACATCACCATGCTGCAGCGCTCACCGTCGTACATCGTTTCTGTACCGGGTTTCGATACGGTTTCCTCCGTACTGCGGCATGTGCTGCCCGATCGGCTGGTTTATGGTTTTGCGCGCTGGAGAAATCTGAAGCTTCAGCGCTGTGTGTACCTTGCTTGCAGGCGATGGCCGAAAGCGATGCGCGGGCTGCTTCTTTCGCTGGTTCGAAAGCAACTCGGCAAAGATCTCGACATGCGGCACTTCACGCCAAGCTACATGCCGTGGGATCAACGCGTCTGTGTCGTCCCTGACGCCGATTTGTTCGAGAAGCTGAAGTCGGGAAAGGCCTCAGTCGTCACCGATCACATCGACACGTTTACTGAGAACGGCATCCGCCTGAAATCCGGGAACGTGCTCGAAGCGGACATCATCGTCACCGCCACCGGGCTCGACATCCAGCTGTTGGGCGGCATGCAATTGAGCGTGGATGGCGAGCCGCAGAACCTTCGCGATCACCTGACCTATAAAGGCGTGCTGGTGCAGGATATCCCCAATCTTGCGGTGGTGTTCGGCTATACCAATGCACCCCGGACGCTGAGGGCGGATCTGACCGCAGCTTATCTTTGTCGTCTGTTCAAACATATGGATGCGAACGGCCGCAGTGTGGTTGTTCCACACGATGCAGATGATTGCCGAACCGACGCCAGCATCATGGGATCGTTGTCGTCCGGTTACGTGCAGCGGGGTAACGGTACGCTGCCGCGCCAAGGCAGCAGATACCCGTGGCAGGTGTCGCATCATTACGGCCGCGATAGCCAGATGCTGTTGAAGCAGCCACTGGAAGATGCGTGGTTGAATTTTTCCGGATCGCCCGAGCCTCGTCGCTCGCGCGGGCTGTGAGGGCGTCGCCATGTTCGACGATTTCTACAAGGGCAAAGTCGCTGTGGTTACCGGCGCTGGCTCCGGTATCGGGCGTTCGATAGCACGCCTGCTGGACCGTTGCGGCGCCAAGGTGCATTGCGCAGATATCGATACGGAAGCCGCGGCCACCCTGGTCGCTGAACTGAGCCACGCGCAGGCCCATCGACTGGATGTCGCGGACGCGAAAGCAGTTCAAGCGCTGGCCGACAGGGTCTTCGCCGAGGACGGTCACGTCGACCTGCTCGTCAACAACGCGGGCATCGGTCACGCTGCGCTGGTGATGGATACCGAGCTGGATGACTGGCGCCGCGTGCTTGATGTCAACCTGATGGGCGTGGTCAATGGTATCCACGCCTTTCTACCGCGGATGCTCCATCAGTCGGCGGTATCACACATCGTCAATACTGCTTCGGGAGCAGGGCTTTTTCCGCATCCCAGGATGGCCCCTTATTGCGCCTCAAAACACGCGGTGGTGGGTTTGTCGACGTCGTTGTCTGCCGAGCTGCACGGCAGCACAGTGAAAGTGACCATTCTTTGCCCTGGTGTCATCGACACCGCCATCGCAAAAAAAACTCAGATGCGCGGCGAAACCAAGACCCACCAGACGCAGACCATCGACTACTACCAGAAACACGGCGCAACTCCGGACAAGGTCGCTATGGACTTGTTGAGCGATGTGCGCAAGGGAAAATTGTTCAGCCTGACACCGCGCATGCAGGTCGGCATCGGCTGGTTTGTCTACCGTTTTTCACCGGGACTCGCGATCAGACTCATGCGCGCGGAAGTCGACAAGATTCTTGGCATCCGCTGATCGCTTCTTGACAGGCATCTCTAATTACTGTGTCCGGAGCATCTGATATGTCGATACTGAAAAGTGATTCCGCAACACACAGCACCGACGAGGCCGAGGATGCAAAGGCCATCGTCGATTTGCAGCTGGCATTCGAGGCGCAACGCAAGGCGTTTGCCTCTGACCGACATCCATCGCTGGAAGAGCGTCGTCATCGCGTCGAGAAATTGGTCGGCATGATGCTTGCGTATCGCGAGCGCATCAGTGCGGCGCTGAACGAGGATTTTGGGGCGCATCCCGTGGCGGCGTCGGACTTGCTCGAGGTATTGGGTCTATTGGGGCGGGCTCGGTATGTGCTCGAGAACCTTGAAACATGGATGAGCCCATCGCCACGCGAGACAGATCCCGTCATGCTCGGCACCTTGACGGCCCACATTCAGAGCCAGGCCAAGGGTGTGATCGGCAATATCGTGCCGTGGAATTTTCCGTTCGACATCGGCGTTGGCCCGCTGATCGAGATGCTCGCTGCCGGCAACCGTGTCATCGTCAAACCTTCGGAATTCAGCCCCGCTTGCGCCGCGTTGCTGCGCGAGATGGTGACGACAACCTTCGAGCCCACGCTGGTCTACGTGGCGGTGGGTGGTCTCGAGCTGGCGCGCGCTTTTTCAGCGCTGCCGTGGAACCATCTCATGTATACGGGAAGCTCCAATGTGGGTCGCGAGATCATGGCGGCGGCGGCAAAGAATCTCACGCCAGTTACGCTGGAACTGGGTGGCAAATGCCCGGCGATCCTGACCCCGGGTTCCGTGAACGCGGCCAATGTCGAATCGGTGATTGGCACCAAGATCATCAAGAACGGGCAGATGTGTGTGTCCGTGGATTACGCGCTGGTGCATCGATCTGAGTTGAACGCATTTATCGAACACGCAACCTCGTTCATGCGGAGTGCGGCGCCTGATTATTCACGCGGCCCCGATTGCACCGGCATCATTTCGCTACGCCACCTGGAACGTCTCATCAGCCTTCTGAAAGAAGCTGAAGATCGCAAGACCCGCATCGTACCGCTTGAAGTCGATGGCCGCGTCGATCGACAGAGCCGCCGCATGCCGATGTCGCTGGTGATCGATCCGGCGCCCGACCTGCGCCTCATGCAGGAGGAGATTTTCGGTCCCGTTCTGCCGGTGGTCATCTATGACGATCTGGACAAAGCGATCGATGGGATCAACGCGGGCGAGCGCCCGCTTGGCCTCTACCTATTTGGTGAAGACGAGGCGGTTATCCAGCGCGTGCTCAACAACACGATTTCCGGCGGAGCGGCCGTGAACACCTGTGCGGTTCAGGCCGCGCTGCCATCGCTCGCTTTCGGCGGAGTCGGCGCGAGTGGAATGGGGCGCCATCATGGAGCTGATGGATTTCGGGAGTTTTCCAATCAACGCGGCGTGGTCATACGCGGCACGGGGGACATGATAGAAACGTTCTACGCGCCTTACAGCAAGGGGGCTGCGGTTGTGGAGGCTGTACTGGCTTCGCTTTGATGGAGCCGTGCTTCAAAGGGGTCGGCCGACGACTTTCTTTGCGCGCGCAATCTCCCTGGCACGACAATCTGTGCCGTCGAGCAGGATCTTCAGACCGATCCGGAAGATCTCTTCCGGCTCGATCTTTGCCAGCAATTGGGCGGCGCCATGCAAGTGGGGATAGTGGCGTGATTCGCTGCCAAGGTGCGAAAGCTCGACGCCCAGCGCGAGAGTGGAACGCAACGCTCCAGGCTGAGCCGGGTTCGACTGGCGGGCCTCTTCCGCAATCATGCCAAGCAGGTAATTGCGGTAGAACGTCGCCATCGCGAGCGCTTCCGGTGTTTCAAATCCGCCATCCAGGAATGCGCCGATAGCCGCGTCGTACAACTGCATGCGATGCGGCCCGGTGGGTGCCTGTTCACCGAAGAGGCGCGGAGCGTCGCGATAAGCGGTCAGCACGCGGCGATACTCCCAGGCGATTTTTTCAAGCCGCACCCGAAACGAAAGGCGCGCCGACGGCAGCTCCATCTGTGCGCAGATCGCATCGGCGATAAGCCCCAGTAGTTCATCCTTGCTACGCACGTGCCAGTACAGCGCGGGCGACTTTACTCCCAGCCGTTCGGCCAGGCGTCGCGTACTCAATGCGTCGAGGCCACCGTCGTGCATCAGCTCGAGCGCCGCGTCGACGAGCAGTTCGCGGGCGAGTCCGACACGACCACCTGCAGGTGCCTCGGTAGGTGAGCGCGCCTGCTTTCGAGCCGTGCGTGGAGCTGTCGTTCGCATGCTTGAACCTTGGGTGGCAGGGTGCTAGCTTATCACTGATAAGTTTAGTCTTCCAACCTGTCTGTCGGCGCCACCGAAGGCGCCCAGCACAACCTGAGGCGAGCTACTCCATGAACGAACTCTGGACACGCCGGCAAGTTCTGGCTCTATCCGGCGGCGCACTGCTAGGTGCAGTGCTTCCGTCGATTCCGCGCAGCGCTTTCGCTGCGACGAGCGCAGTGAAAGCCACCGATTCCGCACACAAGGCAGCAGCCATGGGCGCAACGACAGCAGCCGATCTCTATCGCAAGGCCTTCGTACTCGACTGCAACACGCTGGCCTCGATCGGAAGCCTGTGCTGCGATCAGGATACCGAGAAGGAATTGCAGGCAGTGCGCGAGTCCGGCATCACGGCGTTGAAGAGCACGCTCGGCGGCGCCAACGGGACCTTCGAGGAAGCCGTGGCCGACATCGCCGCTGCGCAGGCGCTGATTCAACGATACCCCGACCCATTCATGAGGGTGACCCGGCACGCCGATCTGGAACAGGCGAAGCAGGAGAACAAAGTCGCCGTCATCTTCTCGTTCGAGGCAGCGTCCATGCTGGCGGACAAGATCGAACGCATTGAGATGTTCCGGCAACTCGACGTGCTGGTCATGCAATTGACCTACAACCATAAGACGCCGTTTGGCTGTGGCTGCCTGGACGGCGATATCGATGGGGTCACCGAGCTGGGCCGCAAGGCCATCGCGAAGATGAATGCGCTCGGCGTCGCGCTTGATCTGAGCCACGCGAATGTACGCACGACTGCCGATGGCATCGCCATGTCAAGCAAGCCTCCAGTCTTCACGCATGCCGGCTGCCGCGCCGTGTTTGCGCATCCCCGCAACAAGGAGGACCGCGAAATGAAGGCGCTGGCGGACAAGGGTGGAGTCATGGGCATTTACATGCTGCCGTTCCTGACCGTGGACACCCGCCAGCCCACGCTGGAGGACTATATGCAGCACATGAAGCATGCGCTCGACGTGTGTGGTGAGGATCATGTCGGCATCGGTACTGACAGCATGTTCTTCGAAGTCACCGACAGCGATCTGAAGGAGATGAAGAAGGAAGAAGAAGACCGGAAGAAAGCCGGTGTCAGCGCGCCTGGCGAGAACCGCCCGCCCTATATCCCCGATATCAACACGCCACGAAAACTGGAACGAGTCGCCGATGCCTTGCTGAAGCACGGCTACAGCGAACGGGTGACGGACAAGGTCCTCGGCCTGAACTTCAGTCGCGTCTTCAAGGAAATCTGGACGGCGTAGGCGCGCTATCGGGTTGATGCCTCGATCGTTTTGCCGGATCACTCTATCCTTGCAGCCTTCGGTTATCGCAAGGCAGGGAAGGGACATGAAGCGCGGCTCGGCATCGGGTGTTGCACAGGTGACGCTAACTGACGCGTCGGATGCTTTCATTCGACACGGCACGCCGGCATTTCGCCGAACCAATCTCGCGCTGTTTGCGGCTGGTTTTGCGACATTCGGGCTGCTGTACTGCGTGCAACCGCTGATGCCGGAATTCAGCCACGACTACGGGGTGAACGCGGCGACCAGCGCGCTATCGCTGTCGCTGACCACCGGCGTGCTGGCATTCGCGATGCTGTTTGCCGGTGCGCTGTCGGATGCGTGGGGGCGCAAATCGGTGATGGTCGCGTCGTTGTTGTCGTCTGCTGTGCTGGTGCTGGTAACCGCGCTGATGCCGACATGGTCGGCGTTGCTGGTCGTGCGCGCGCTGCTGGGTTTGACTCTCAGCGGCTTGCCGGCGGTCGCGATGACGTATCTCAGTGAAGAGATGCACGTCGAATCGATCGGCCTGGGCATGGGCCTCTATATCAGCGGCAGCGCCGTAGGTGGCATGGGTGGGCGCCTGATTACGGGTGTGCTGACTGATTTCGTTGGCTGGCGGGTTGGCGTCGCGACGGTCGGCGTGATCGGGGTGGTGGCCGCCCTGGTTTTCTGGCGAGCGCTGCCGCCGTCGCGGCATTTCACGGCACAGCCTATTCACTGGCGCACGCTGCTCCGGCGGTTTGTGGGGATGTTCCGCGATCCCGGCCTGCCATGGCTGTTCGCCGAGGGCTTTCTGCTACTCGGTGCGTTCGTCACCGTCTACAACTACCTCGGTTACCGCTTGCTGGCGCCGCCGTACAGCCTGAGCCAGGCGGTGGTCGGGCTGATTTTCGGGATCTATCTGGTCGGGACCTTCAGCTCGGCATGGATGGGTCACCTGGCCGGCCAGCGTGGTCGACGCAAAGTGCTGTGGACGGCGTTCGCGCTGATGCTGGTCGGCGTGCTGCTGACCATGACGAGGCCGTTGCCGCTGATCATGCTTGGCATCGTGGCGATCACGTTCGGTTTCTTCGGCGGACACTCCATCGTCAGCAGTTGGGTCGGTCGGCGTGCCGGCGTAGCGAAGGCGCAGGCGTCGTCGATGTATCTGTTTTCCTACTACATGGGTTCGAGCATCGCCGGCGCGAGCGGTGGGCTGTTTTTTACGGCTCACGGCTGGACCGGCGTAGCGGTGTTTGTCAGTGCGCTGGTACTCGCCGGGTTGCTGGTGGCATGGCGGCTGTATTGGCTGCCGCCATTGGTGAACGTTGCGACACCGCCCACTCCGATGAGCAAGGGTGCCATGCCATGAGCAACTATTCCGCTTGACGCCGGGTAGGTTGAATCAACGATCCGCCGGTTTCAGCATGTCCTTCACTGCGTTGTAATCGCCATCGTTCGCGGCCGGCGGAATATCGAGCAGGTGTGCCATCAGTGGATAGACGTCCACATTCGGGAATGCGCCGACTCTTGCATTCACCCGAAACGCGGGACCGTGTGCGATGAACAAGGCCTGCATCAATGGATCGGCGTTGTCGTAACCATGTTCGCCGATGCTGATGTGACCCTGATGGCTGGCGTTGTAATCGGTGGTGGTGATGCGCCAGCCGACGTCGGCCAGGCACAGCAGTTGCGGTACGCGGGGATTGCTGCCGTAGACGAATCGTGCCGGTACGCGCGTCTTGTCCCAGCAATGCATGTGCTGCTGGGGCTGCTCAAGTTGTTGCTCGATGGCGGCGAATTTTGCGCGATCCGTAGCGCTACCTGATTTGGGATTGAAACCGGCAAGGATGCCCATGCTTACCGACTGCAATTCGTCGAGCGGGACCAACTGATCGAGCATCACACTGTTTGGCAACGGGTTGCTGGCCATGCCGTGATCGGCCAGTACGATCATGTTGATCTGGTCGAGCAGGCCGCGCTGCCTGAGCCCCTGAACCAATCGTGCCATCGCGGCGTCGGTGGCGCGCAGCGCATCGTTTACCTGCGATGAGTCGGGGCCATAGGTATGGCCAGCATGATCGACCGCATCGAAATACAGGGTGAGAAACGTGGGCCGCTGCGCGGGTGGTAGATCCAGCCATGCCAGCACCTGATCGACACGCTGATCCGGCGTCACCTTTTCATCGAACGGCTTCCAGTAGTCCGGATGATGACCATGGATGGCGGCCTCGGTACCCGGCCAGAATAGCGTCGCGGTGCGCAGGCCATGTTGATCGGCGGTTTCCCAGATTGGCGTGCCCGCGGCCCACCATCGACTGTCGCTTACCGCCTGACGATTGCTCAAGGAAAACTTGCCCAATGCTGGATCGAACATCGTGTTGTTGACAATGCCGTGGTGATCCGGACGCAGGCCGGTAACGATGGTGTAGTGATTCGGGAATGTCAGCGATGGAAACGACGGCTGCATCGACGCTGCCCGCACGCCGGATTCGGCGAGCATTGCCAGCGTGGGGCTGAAGCCGCGTTCGATGTAGTCGTAGCGGTAGGCGTCGATCGAGATCAGCAGCAGGGGGGCGGGCTTGGCTAGCTCAGCGGGGTGCGTCGGCGCGGTGGGGCGTGTGGCGCATCCAGTGCCAATGGTGACGAGCGAGCACAGCAGGAGGCGGGACAACCATTTCATGGAGACGATCCAAATCGGTAAAGCCCCATGATGGCGCAGTTGCATGACCAATTCAGTCATGCCATAGGACAAAAATCCTGCGCGGAATACGCATTATTTTGCGACAAATAACTGCGCCTTGTGCCTAGCGGCGCTGGCCTATGCGGAGGCACGCCTGGGCACGATGGCGAGCACCAGCAATCCAACCAGTGTGATCAGGTTGAGCCATCCAAACCAATCGCCCCACTGCGTGTACAGCGTGTGCGTCGTGCGTACCGGCAATGTGCCGACGACGCTGGCGTCCACGTTAAGATTGCTGGGCATCTCGGCGACGATACGGCCGCGGTCATCACTCAAGGTCAATGCGCCATCGCGTGAGGAACGAGCGATCGCCAGGCCGCTCTCCACGCCACGCAGGATAGCCATGCGGCTGTGGTACCAACCGTCTGCAAAGAAATCCCACGCAGGGACCAGCAGCAATTGAGCGCCGCCTGCCGCGTTCGCGCGGCCGGTTGCGGGAAAGTCCATGTCCTTGCAAATCAGCAGTCCCACGCGCGGCACAGTGTCCAGCACGGTATAGCGGTCACCCGGGGTAAAACGATCTTCGAACCCCACCATCAGATGATGTTTGTTGTACGTCGTCGGCGCCCCACCTTGCGGATGGAACGCAATCGACATATTGCGCTCCGGGCCGGCGGCGGGTTTGTAGTCGACGCTGGTGACCAGGGTAATACCATGCTGCTGCGCGACGTGGCTCAATTCGGGAATGGCGGAATCCGTCGTCGTCATCGTCACTTCCGGCATCACGACCATCTGCACGCCGTTGCCCGCGAGCGCATCGATAGCGGTGACATAACGCTGCAGAAATACCTGGCCTTTCGGCGTATCCAGCGACGGATGAACCGCGCCTTGCAGGGCGACTAGTCCGATCTTCACTGGTGTGGCGGGAGTGTCATTGGCGGTGTGTACACGCCAGCCGCCGTAGAGCAACGATGCCGCAATCAGTCCGCCACTCACGAAGACAATCCGCCAACGCGCAGGGCGCGATGCGGCACGCTCAAAGATTGCCGCCACGCTCGCTGGCGCCAGCAGCAGCACGAAGCCGACGCCCCATAGTCCAGTGACCGCAGCGATCTGGATCACGGCGAGTGCATCCATCTGTGTATAGGCGAGATCACTCCATGTACCGTTGCGCGACAGCGATGCATTGACGAAGAAGGTGGCTGTCCATAGCACCGGCACCGAGAATGCGGCGGCGAGCAGGTGTCCGCGTGTTGCGAGTCGTCGATACAGCAGTACCGCGAACATGAATCCCAACGCCGGCGCGAATATCGAGAATCCGATGACCGCCAACGGCAGCTCCAGCAGTGTATGCATGTAGTGCCATTGCGCGAAACCAGCCAGCGCCAGGCTGACAAAGGAGGCGACCGCTGCGACCCGCGCTCGCACGCGAGTCGCCAGCCATAACATCGGCAGCGGCGCCAACCACATCGCCCACCATACCGGATGAATCTGATAGCCGAACCACCAGCCAGCGATGGATAACGCCATCGCGATCAGCACGGCCGTCGTTCCTATCCGTTCAAGCCTTGATTCCATTGATCAGTCTCCCGAGAGATTCAAGATAGAACCGGCGAAATTGTGCTTCGTCGTAACTGAAGCGGCCGGCGCGATACAGCGCGATCAGTCCATGCGAATGCGCCGTCGCCGACATCGCCACGGCCCAGGGGTCGTCCTTGCGCAATACGCCCTGACGCATGCCCTCGGCAATCGCCTCGACAGCGATGTTGAACGTGGGTGACTTGCCGGCGCGAAAATCTTCCGGATAGCGTCGTGCGTCCTCACGGCGTACCGAGAACGAGTGGTCGAACAGATGTGGATGGGCGAGCGCGTAGTCCAGGTACGGCTCAAGCAACGCCATCAGGCGTTGGGTGATGTCCGTATGCTGCGAACGCGTCTGCCACTCCGCCGCCAACTTCCTGAAGCTGTTGTCCGATACCTGCTTGAGTAGCGCCTCGCGATTCGGAAAGTGCCGATAGATTGCCATGGGCGTGATCCCGACAGCTTCGGCTACGCGACGCATGCTGACCGCATCGGGGCCCTCGCGGTCGAACAGCTTATGCGCCTCACGCAGGATCTTTTCGGCGGTACTCAGGTTCTTCATGTATACAGTGTATACATGGTATTTTCATGATGTCAATTCGTGGCCGCGCGATAAGATTTTGCGCACAGTCACCCCTCGTCATCCCTGCGAAGGCAGGGATGACGAGGGGGCTTGCAGGGATCGCGAGTGGAATAATCGGTTGCGTGCAGGGGGGGTCGCGTGGTTCTTAACCGTCATTCGCGAACAGATCGCCATGAGCAATACGCTGCTCCAGCGCAAGGAGATAACGCTTCGTGGGCAGGCCTCCTCCAAAGCCGGTCAGGCTGCCATCGCTGCCTATCACGCGATGGCACGGCAACACGATCGGCAACGGATTGCGTCCGTTCGCGGCCCCAACCGCACGCACCGCGAGCGGGTGCTCGATGCGTCGTGCCAGTTCGCCGTAGCTGATTGTCACGCCGTACGGAATCCGTGCCAGCTCCCACCATACAGCAAGCTGGAACGGTGTCCCCGAAGGACGCAGTGGTAGCTTGAACGTGGTCCGTTCGCCCGCAAAATATTCCTCGAGCTGCACGCGGGCGAACGCCAGCGGTTCGGTTGCGCGAATCCAGTTCGGCCCAGTGACTTTCGCATGGCGTCCGTTTTCAAACCAGATTTCACGCAGCCCATCCGGACCCGCAACCAGCCGTAGGCGTCCCGCCGGGCTGTCGATGTCGTCGTAGTAAATCGGGCTGTCCTGAACCCGGTCGCCCTGAAGAAATTCTGGATGGTTTGTCATGCGACGACCCCCGGTTTCCGGGTGCGTGAAGTGCGCTCGCGCGGCGGTGTATCGGCAACGCCTCGCCATAGATGGATCACTGCATACGCTCGCCATGGGCGCCATGCCTCGGCGCGCGTGGTCAGCGCTTTTGTGTTCAGTGGTACGGCGTCTGTGGTCGCTTCGCGGCGCAAAATCAGATCCGCCGCCGGGAATGCGTCTGGGTCGCTCAGCGCACGCATCGCCATGTAATGGGCCGTCCATTCGCCGATGCCGGGCAATGCAGTCCAGCGCGATACAAACTCCTCCAGGTTCTGCTCGGCGCGGAAATCCACGCGGCCGTCCAACAGCGCCTGCGCCATCCCACGCACGGTGGCGGTGCGTACCGTAGTCAGGCCGATCTCGCGCAAGTCGGCCTGTGCGAGCACAGCCGGAGTTGGAAACAGCCGTTCCAGCCCAGGTAACGGCGACACTGGAACCGCGACGCCCCAGCGCTGCACGATCCGGCTCGCCAGCGTGCGTGCCGCCGCCACGCTGATCTGCTGGCCGAGAATCGCGCGCACGGCGATCTCGAAACCGTCCCAGCCGCCCGGCAGGCGCAGGCCGGGGCGACGCGCAATCAACGGGCCGAGGATCGCGTCCTGCCGAAACGTTTCCGCGATGGCCTGCGGATTCGCATCCAGATCGAACATCCGTCGCAGCTTCGTCACGACGCCTAGCAGTTGTGCCGGCTGCGGGCAGTGCAGTTGCAGGCGCAGCGCATGTTGACCGTCCGGCCATGCGCTCAGGCGCAGCCAGCCTGGCGCGTCAGCGGATCCAAACACTCGCGCATAGCTGTGCTCGTCGACGAGCTCGACGCCGGGCAAGGCGCGGCCACGCAAAAACTCGAGCAGCGCCTCGAAATCGTAGGGCGGGCGATAACCGAGACGTAGCACCAGTGCCGCGCCCGGTGCTGACCGTGGATGCCGGCGCAGTTCACGTGGCGGTATACGGTTGGCCTGCAGGAACGCAGCGTTGAAACGACGCAAGCTGCGGAAGCCGGATGCGAGCGCGACCTCGGTGACCGGCATCGCTGTCTCGGTCAGCAATTGTTTCGCGAACAACAGCCGGCGCGTCGTGTGCACGCTGATCGGCGGCGCACCGATCCGTTCGACAAACAACCGGCGCAACTGGCGCGCGCCGACACCGACGCGCGCCGCCAGTGCTTCCAGCGATTCATTCTCCAGCATGCCGCCTTCGATCAGCTTCAGTGCACGTGCCACCACGTGGTCACGGTGCTGCCAATGATCGTTGCCCGGAGCGAGTTCCGGCCGGCAGCGCAGGCATGGGCGAAAGCCTGCCGCCTCTGCCGCGGCCGCGTTCGTGTAGTAGCTGACGTTCTCGCGCTTCGGCGTCGGTGCCGGGCACACCGGTCGGCAATAAATGCCCGTGCTGCTCACGGCGGTGAAGAACAGGCCATCGAAGCGCGCGTCGCGGCTGAGCCGCGCCTGTTCGCAGACGCGCGGATCAGGCAGGGTAGATGGTTCGTTCATGAGTACAGGCTAGCACCGCTTCAGGGTCGTAACCGGCCGTTTTCGGACATCAATAGTAAGGGGGTTGATCCCCTGTTCACTACCCGAAAGATCTACGCCCACAGTGCAGAGCCGATGATGCGTATGGAGTGCGGTGAGGAGATTTCCACCAGTCGACGCGAACCTATGCGTCAACGCGGTTTTGTTTTTCGTATGCCGATTTGATCCGTAACGTGCTCGGCAAAATGCGCACTCCGTGTTGCCGGCGACCACGACCATTCCGAGCCTGGATGAACAGCGCCAAGGACATCCGTACGCGCAACGGTCTGCTGCGACTATGGCTTGAGGCTCAGCTGACATTGCCGGCTCCCCGGTGATATCGTCCTTGCATATCTGCCTGGGGGAGGCACAGCATGACATCGACGCAACGTGGATGGATGATCGTGGCAATCGTTGTGCTGGGTCTTTGCGGGGTGACGTGGCAGATCGAAAGTAGTATCTCCAATACGATGGTGGCATTGAAAGCAGCGCGAACCGCGGAGGCGGCGCGGATAGCGCGCCAGCATGTGTCCGGACTCGTCGGTAAGGGCCATCTTTTTACGAACGCGGAAGTCTACGCATTTCTCGCCGCAGCCAAGCAGGCGGAATTGATCAACGACCCGTTGCAACGATGCCTCGCTTACCCAAATCCTCCCGGTAGTCACTGGATGCCTGACGCGGTGGCCGCCTATTGCCAGTACCGCATGCAGCCTTTGATGTCGTTCGATGAATTGCAGGCCTTGATCCAGAACGGGCATGCACCTGAGGCGGATCAGCGGTTCACACAGATGCTCGACGCGCAGTTGAAGCAGCCAAACGCCCGCGGACGGCTGGATCGCACATTTGATCAGGATTTTAATGGCTCATTCGAGGAGCGCGAGGTGCTGGACGCGTGGAAACGCGCTTCGCCCAAGAGTGCTTTTGCGTATGCGGCCAGTGGCTTCGCGTATGAGAAAATGGCGCACAAGGCGCGCGGCACCGGATACATGTCAGACACGCCAGCCAGCAACGTCGAATCCATGAATCGCTTGTTGCAGCAGGCTGACACGGATTTACGTCAGGCAACGCTCTTGGACAACCGAATCACGCCAGCCTATACCGCGATGATCGAGGCCGGGGCATTGTCACTCGGTGACGCCTACGCGGCCGATGCTTCCCGTCGCGCACTGAAGGTAGATCCAGCGAATTTTTCAATCTACAGCACGCTCATGTGGCGGGCTCAACCGAAGTGGGGTGGTTCCTTACGCAAAATGCACGAGATCGCGGCCAGGGCGCAAACCCGTCTGAGCGAAAATCCACTCATGGCCTTGGAGCTGTCGAAGGAACCCGGCTACGACAAGCTCGATAACTGCGATTGTCATTCCGTCGACGAATTAGCCACATATCCGGCCATTTTCGATCAGGTGTCAACGGCACAAGAGATGCTGTACGCCGCCTACGCCGCCGACTCCAGTCATCATGTGGAACTATCGGTTGTCTACTTCTCGGAAGCGTTGCGGTTCGATCCGGATCTCCCGGATGCGCGGTTGCATCGAATCTTCAACTTGAGCAATTTCGACGAATCAAAATGGGCGGTGGACGAAGCGGACAGTATGGTAAAGCTGGCGCCGCAGGATGAAGACCCGATCAGGGCGCGAGCTTTCTCCTATGAGATGTTGGGTGACTACAGACACGCCGAGCAGGACATGCACACGGCACTTTCAATGAATCCCGCGGATCAAGGCGTGCTGCTGGAACTGGGCGCGATGTATGTCAATGGGACCCACGAGTGGGATAAGGCATGGGATACCGACAACCGCATCATCCAGGGCTACCCGAGCAATCCCTACGGCTGGACGTTGCGCGCTGAAATTCAGAAACAGCAGCCGCGGGCTGGATTGCAGGACACCATCAATTATTATGCAGCGCATTTCGACACTAGCCCGCAAGCGCACGAGACCCTGCTGCAAATGCGGGCGGCCCTGGCACTTCAGTCTAAGTCTCGGGGGCAAGGCGGGCTCAAAAAGGCTTCTCCTCAAGTGATTCCCGCAAGGACGCCGGCGCCCGGGTAGGCGGCCCGCTCCGCGCGATCGTCTGACCTATACTTCGGCTCTGTCCCACCGGAGCCTGAGTCATGACCGCCCCCACCCGCATCGATACCACCCGCACCATCCGCGCGCCGCGCGGCACCGAGCTTTCCTGCAAGAGCTGGCTTAGCGAGGCACCGTTCCGCATGTTGCAGAACAATCTCGATCCGGACGTGGCGGAGAACCCGGCGGAACTGGTGGTCTACGGTGGCATTGGTCGGGCGGCGCGTAACTGGGAATGCTTCGACGCCATTCTGAAATCGCTGCGTGAATTGAATGACGATGAGACGTTGCTGGTGCAGTCGGGTAAGCCGGTCGGCGTGTTTCCGACGCACAAGGACGCACCACGCGTGTTGATCGCGAATTCCAACCTGGTGCCGGCGTGGGCGAACTGGGAGCACTTCAACGAGCTCGATAAGAAGGGTCTGATGATGTACGGCCAGATGACGGCCGGCTCATGGATCTATATCGGCTCGCAGGGCATCGTGCAGGGCACCTACGAGACATTCGTCGAGATGGGCCGCCAGCATTACAATGGCAGCCTCAAGGGTAAATGGATACTCACCGCCGGCCTTGGTGGCATGGGTGGCGCACAGCCGCTCGCCGCGTCGCTTGCTGGTGCCTGCTCGCTCAATATCGAATGCCAGCAGAGCCGCATCGACATGCGCCTGAAGACACGCTACGTGGACGAACAGGCGACCGACCTGGACGACGCGCTCGCCCGCATCAGGAAGTACACCGTCGCAGGCGAGGCGAAGTCCATCGCCTTGCTTGGCAACGCGGCCGACGTGCTGCCGGAACTGGTGAAGCGCGGCGTGCGACCTGATGCGGTCACCGACCAGACCAGTGCGCACGATCCGGTCAACGGATACCTGCCGCAAGGCTGGACGGTGGAGCAGTGGTTCGAGCGGCGCAAGAGCGATCCTGATCGCACGCGCGACGCGGCCAAGCGGTCCATGCGCACGCACGTCGAGGCGATGCTCGCGTTCCACGCGCAGGGCATCCCCACGTTCGACTACGGCAACAACATCCGCCAGATGGCAAAGGATCAGGGATTGGCGAACGCGTTCGCATTTCCTGGCTTCGTGCCCGCTTATGTGCGCCCGCTGTTCTGCCGCGGTATCGGTCCGTTCCGCTGGGTTGCGCTGTCCGGCGATCCGGAAGATATCTACAAGACCGATGCGAAGGTCAAGGAACTCATTCCCGACGACAAGCATCTGCACAACTGGCTCGACATGGCGAAGGACCGCATCAGCTTCCAGGGCTTGCCGGCGCGCATCTGCTGGGTCGGCCTCGGCCAGCGCCATAAACTTGGCCTCGCGTTCAACGAGATGGTGCGCAACGGAGAGCTGAAGGCCCCAGTAGTGATCGGTCGTGACCATCTCGACAGCGGCTCGGTGGCCTCACCGAACCGCGAAACCGAAGCGATGAAAGATGGCTCCGACGCCGTCTCCGATTGGCCGTTGCTCAACGCCATGCTCAATGTGGCTGGCGGCGCGACCTGGGTGTCTTTGCATCACGGTGGCGGTGTAGGGATGGGTTACTCGCAGCACTCCGGCGTGGTGATCGTCTGCGACGGCACAGCCGATGCGGACAAGCGTATTGCGCGCGTGCTGTGGAACGATCCGGGAACCGGCGTGATGCGACATGCGGATGCTGGGTATGAGGATGCGATGGCCTGTGCGAAGGAGCAGGGGTTGAAGTTGCCGATGATTTGAGAGACGGCAACTGGAGTCTTCCTTCAGTAAAAAGCTGAGCTACAAGCGACAGATAGATCAGGGTGGATTTGTTACCAGGGACCGGTGTGCTTTGGTTATAAGGTAGTGAAGGAAGCGGGGCCTGCTTTTTTCTGTAGCGTCCTGCGAGCGATTTTACCGATAGGCGGGCTGCCGCCTGTCTTGCCACTGGGGAATCCAACTGTGCCCATGAAATTCCGTCGTTTCGCGTCTGGCTCGCCATCGATAAACCAGGGCATGCTGGCTCTTTTGGCTACTGCACTGGTGGGCTTCGGCGTCGCTGCACCAGCTTCAGCGCAGCCCCCTCTGCTATCACCGCAGACGCAGCAATTTGTGAAATATGCGCAGCCACTGATGGCGATCACTCACGTTCGGGTGATCGACGGCAACGGCACAGCGGCAAAGGAAAATCAAACCGTTCTGTTGCGCGATGGCCTCATCGTGGCGGTCGGCAAGCATGTGAAAGTGCCCAAGGAAGCAACCGTGATCGACGGCAGCGGGCACACGCTGATCCCGGGCTTGGTCGGCATGCACGACCACATGTTTTATCCGGCGCCGAAGGTCAATCCAGAAGCGAAGGAAGCGGTCTATCCGGAACAGGCTTCGAGCTTTCCCAAACTCTATCTGGCCGGCGGCGTCACCACGATTCGCACTACCGGCAGCACGGAGCCGTATACCGACCTGGAGTTGAAGAAGGCCATCGACGCCGGCAAGATTCCCGGGCCGAAAATGCATACCACCGGTCCCTATCTGGAAGGCAAGGGCAGCTTTACGCCGCAGATGCATGAACTGGTTGATTCGGCCGACGCCACCGATACGGTGAACTACTGGATCGGTGAGGGCGCAACGTCGTTCAAGGCATACATGCATATCACCCGCAGCGAGCTCTCGGCGGCGATCGCTGCAGCGCACGCCAAGAACATCAAGGTCACCGGACACCTGTGCACGATAGGTTTTACTGAAGCAGCAGATCTGGGTATCGATGACCTGGAGCATGGGCTACCGGTGGATACGGAATTCACTCCCGGCAAGCAGACTGACATTTGTCCGGATACCAAGCTCGCGGTCGCTCACCTGGCGACGATGAATGTCGACGATCCGAAAATCCAGCAGCTGATCAAGTATCTGGTGGCCAAGCACGTCGCAGTCACCTCGACGCTGCCCGTATTCGAGACGTTCGTGCCTGGTCGTGCATCGGTTGATCAGCGCGTACTGGACGCGATGCTGCCGGAAACGCGCGTGGAGTATTTGCAGAGTCGTGACCACGTCGCCAAGACGCCCGATTCGCCGTGGGTGAAGGTGTTCAAGCTGGAAGAGGATTTCGAACACGCGTTCGTACAGCAGGGCGGAACGCTACTGTCCGGCCTGGACCCGACCGGCTACGGCGGCGTCATCGCAGGCTACGGTGACCAGCACGAAGTGGAATTGCTGGTGGAGGCGGGCTTTACTCCGCTGCAGGCCATCCAGATTGCCACCATGAACGGTGCACGCTTCATGGGTGAGGAGAAGGCTATCGGCTCCATCGAAGCAGGCAAGGCCGCTGACCTGGTGCTGATCAACGGCAATCCTGCGAAGAACATCAAGGACATTGAAAATGTCGAGCTGGTATTCAAGGACGGGTTGGGTTACGACCCGGCCAAGCTGGTCAAGGCGGCCAACGGCACGGTGGGCTTGCGCTAACGTTGTGAGGACGTGCTAGCCACGGAAGGCACGTTTTGGTGGCTGCATTCTTTCGCACTCAGTCAGATCTTCAATCCGCCATTAGAGAAAACAGTTATGCCCGCACGCATTTTCCTGAAGCGCCTGCCCTTGTTGGCGCTGTCGATGCTGACTACGCCGCTGCTAGCTGCCGAGTCCCCCTTGCTGTTGACCCACGCGACGATTATCGATGGCACCGGTAGTCCGGCACAGCCAAACATGACGATCGCGATAGATGGCCAGCGCATTTCGGCAATCTACCCGGACGGCAGTCAGGCGGCACCTAAAGCGGCACGTGTGCAGGACCTCAGTGGGCGCTATGTCATCCCGGGCCTGATCGATGCCCACGTGCACCTCACCGGCGCCGAACCGGATTTCGCGCACTATCAGCCGCATCTGCAGGCACTCCTGCGAGGCGGCGTTACCGCGGTTCGCGATATGGCGGGCGACGATCGCTTGGTCGCTTATCTCGCAGGTGAGGCGAATTCAGATGCGCTTCCGTCGCCGGATATTTTCTTCGTGGCGCTGATGGCCGGACCTTCGTTCTTTGCCGAAGACGGACGAGCGCAGGAAGCTTCTGCGGGAGAGCCGCTCGGCTTTGCGCCATGGATGCAGGCGATTTCTGCGACCACCGATATCCCGCTCGCCGTCGCCGAAGCGAAGGGCACGGGGGCGACGGCGCTCAAGCTCTATGCGAACCTGCCTGCGAACCTGGTCAGCAAGATCACCGCAGAAGCACACCGCCAAGGCCTGCGCGTGTGGACACATGCGACGATTTTCCCGGCCACTCCGGCTGATGCGGTCAACGCCGGCGTCGACACTATTTCGCATAGCCCGTATCTGGTTTGGGCGGCCGCGCCAAGCGTGCCGGATGACTACCGAGGGCGAGCTCTCGGCGACTTCGAGCACATCAAACCTGATGCGCCGCAGATCATTGCCTTGTTCAAGGCAATGAAGCAGCACGGCACGATCCTCGATGCCACGCTGCTGCCGTTTGCGGAAGAAGCGGAGCATCACTCAAAAAGTGTAGGTGCGGGCATCATGCCGTGGAGCTATGACGTCACCAAGTTGGCCCATGAGCAAGGCGTGCTGATCGACGTTGGCACGGACAGCTCGGGCCTTTTTGCTGATGCACACGGTCCCGATCTGAACGCGTTGCCGCTGGAACATAAGGAAATGGCGTTGCTGGTCGAGCATTGCGGATACACGCCGATCGAAGCGATTCAGGCGGCCACTCAGATCAGTGCGGCAGCAATGGGCCAACAGGCACAACGCGGCTCGATCAGCGTCGGCAAGTTTGCCGATCTGGTTGTGCTGACCGCCGACCCGACGCGCGATATCCACAACACCGGGAAAATTGCATTCGTGGTCAAGAACGGACACGTCTACAAGAAAGACGGAGCTTGAGTATTCCGGCGCCAATTTCGTAGTGCCTGCCAGAACGAGTAGCAAAGGACCACGCATTCCGATGAAACGTATCCTCGCGCTGCTCGCACTGCTTGTTCTGAGTATCTCGACATCGTTCGCGCGGGAGGCGTTCAAGCCGGTTTCGACAGTCGACGCTCTCGCGATCCAGGGCCGAGCGGTGCAGCTGGACAGCGAGGGAAAGTTGCTGCCATGGCCTTACCCCGACAACATCGGCGAATCGTACGAATCGTATTTCATGACGCAGTGGGGCGTCCTGCGGCGCGAATACCACGGAGCGCGTGATTACTATTTTTTCTGCTGCGTGAATTTCGACCATACGACGTTCGAATTGTTGCCGGATCATCACTGGGCCAATTCAACGGGTTACCTGCGGGCGATGCTGGAGGGTTTTGTCGAGCATCTGTATCCCTACTCGGGCGATCCGGAAACGATCCGATTGCTGAAGGATTTCGTCGACTACGAGCTGAGCAACGGCACCACGCCGCGGGACTATGTGTGGAGCGGCGTCCCCTACGCATCGGCTGATCCGGGTGCAGCGACCTATCGTGGATGGAGTCGGCATGCCGTGGACTTCATCGAGCCACCGATCGTTGGAGAGGACGGTTACGGCTACCTGCGCCTGTATGAGATGACGGGCGAAGACCGATATCTGGAGGCCGCCATACGCTGCGCCGACGCCCTGACGAAGAACAGCCGCAAGGGCGACGCGACACATTCGCCCTGGCCGGTGCGTGTGTACGCGCGCACCGGCCAGGTCGGCAAACACGCCATGGGCGAGTATTCGGCGAACGTCATCGAGCCGATCGAGCTGTTTGATGAACTGATACGGCTGCATCTGGGTAACGTGGCGGCTTACCAGCGCACGCGGAATCAAGCTTGGCAATGGCTGTTCCGTTTTCCGATGAGCAACAACGCATGGGTTGGGTACTTCGAAGACGTGGCGCCGACCATGGAAAACATGAACAACGTGATCCCGCTGGAGACGGCCCGTTACCTGCTGCTTCACCCCGAGCTGGATCCGAGCTGGAAGAAAGATGCAGCACGGTTGATCGATTGGGTAAGGACCACACCCAAATGGCCCAAATACATCGTGCACGGCGCGATGGTCACGACCGAGCAGGGCGACGGGCACAATTTCTGCTGTGGCAAGCCCAACGACTGCTGTGACAGCCACACGGCACGGCTGGCCGCTGTCGAAGCGATCTACTACTGGAAAACCGGTGACGAGAAATACCGGGAGCAAGCGTTTCGTTCCTACAACTGGGTCACCTACCAGCAGGGATTTCCGCCTCATGGAGTAACCCCCTGGGGCCAGGGACAATGGTGGTTCACCGATGAATTTGCGGACGGTCCGCGACGTATGATGGATGGCTTATGGGCCGTGCCGGAGTGGTCGCCCGCCGGGGAGTCGCATTTTCTTGGCACCACATCGGTCGTCAGAAAAATTGCATACGGTCGCGGCAGCGTCGCGTATTCCACTTTTGATGACGCAGCCAGCGATGTGTTGCGATTGAACTTCACGCCCACGTCGATACTTGCCGACGGCCACGCCATTCCGCCAGTCACCGATAAAAACGGTGATGGCTATTCATTCGACACCGCTACACATGTGCTGCGGGTACAACACACGAACGCGCGCAACATAACCATTGTAGGGCCAGGCGGTACCGAGCCAACGCAGACGGTGGATTTCGAAACATCGCGCATACCTGTCGGAGCGGTATTGAATGGGCTGTATCCGTCAGGCGTCATCGATTGGGGTACGAACATGTGGAGCGTCGGTGCACCCACCGGACGACTATCGAAGTTCAATCTGGGTGTCGCGGAAGCCAAGGCACGCCGTGCAAGTTTTTCATTTATTTCCCCTCGGACATTCGCCGGCATCACCATCTTCAACGACAGCCTGGTGAACAGGGCATTGAGAATCGAGTCGCCGTCTAATGAAGCCGTGGTAGTCACGGTTGCCGCTGGGGAGTTGCAGCGTGTGCAAACACGTTGGCATGTGGAGACGTCACGAATCGATTTCACAGCGATAAACGGAACGACGTTTGATGGATGGAAATTCGACGACATCCGTTACAGCAAAGGCCAAACCGCCTCACCGTAACTTGTCGGCAAGCTTCACTGCGGCTGCTTATAGATCACGCCACCTTTCATCACGAACGGCACGTGCTCGATCACGCTGATGTCAGCGGTGGGATCGCCTGGCACTGCGATAATGTCGGCGTCGAGGCCGGCTTTCAGCTGACCGAATTGATCCTCTTGCCGCAGGATTTTTGCGTCGACCGCGGTGGCGGCGAGCAATGCCCGTGCGGGTGACATGCCGTCGCGCACCATCCATTCCAGCTCTTTGTAGTTGGTGCCGTGCGTATAAACGCCTACGTCACTACCGCATCCGATGGTGACGCCAGCATCCATCGCCAGCTTGAATGCGCGCGCGGACTGCTGCATCTGCTCGGTCGGGGGATCGCCCGGTTTCCAACCGCCGAAATACTCGGCGTAGGCTGCGACGGCTTCCAGGGTGGGAAGATAGGCCACGTTGTGCTCTTTCATTTGCTCGAACACTTCACGCGTGCCGCCGTAGCCATGTTCGATGGTGTCGACGCCGGCCAAAATGGAGCGGTGCATGCCTTCGGCTGTCGTCGAATGTACCGACACCGGTAGGCCCAGCGAGTGTGCGGCTTCAACGCCGGCGTTCAACTCCTCCTGGGTGAACGTGGGCACCGAGCCTTTGGTCTTACCGCAGTGGTAGTCGGCGTAGAGCTTGATCCAGTCTGCACCGTGGCCGGCCTGATCACGCACCGCGTCCAGCATCTGCGCGGACCCGCTGACCGGAATGCCACCCTGCGGCAAATCCATGTCGGCGCGAAAGCCCATCGGGCCAGGACCATAACAGTGACTGGCGATCGTGGCACGGGTGGCGACGAACATGTGCGGACCCGGAATCAACCCCTGATTGATCGCGTGCTGGACGTCGACATCGGCATACCCCGCACCTTCGGTACCCAGGTCACGCAGCACGGTGAAGCCCGCCATAAGCGTGTCGTGCGCATGTTGTACGGCTTCGATGGTGCGATAGGACTGCGATTCCTTCAGCACCTGGTCGTTCCACAGCGTCTCGTTGTAAGGATGCAAGAATATATGAGAGTGCGCGTCGATCAGGCCCGGCAACAACGTCATGCCCGGCAGTTCGATCGTCTGCGTTCCCGCTGGCGCCTTGACCTGCGCCTGCGGTCCGACCGCGACAATGTGATTTCCCTGCACCAGCAATGCCCAGCCTGCATGGGTCTGCTCGCTGCGAGCATCGAACACCCGGTCGGCCTTGAGCAGCCACGCATGATCGGCCGGCTTGTTCACTGTGGCTGCCGAAGTCGTGATGGCTGTGGCATGCGCCAGCGGACTCACGGCGCATGTCAGCAGCAAGCCGCTGAGCAACGTTCTCAGGCTAGGTGGAAATCTCCGCATCGACATGGCCTTTCCCCGTTGCTATCGATTTTTGTCTGCTCTTTGTATCACTGACAGGCGTGGTGAGTTCGGCGCTGGCTATCCCGTGACCTCCGCCTGATCGAAGTCACGGTTTTTTTGGCGCCGCCGGCGAGTTGGATGGACCCACTGCCGCGGTATCCGCTTTGCCATTTCCGTCGCCGATATATTTCGCCAGAAACGCCTGCATGTGCTCAAGGAATTCGGTGTTGTTGGCTTCGCTGTAAAAGCCGTGAAGCTCTTTGGGTTTGACCAGCCATTCATAGGGCTTGCCGGCCTTGTCCAAGGCCGAGCGCAGCTCGGTGGCGTTCTTGAGCGGTACGCGTGGATCCTTTTCGCCGTGGACGATCAATACCGGTACGTTGAATTGATCAAGCTGATCGATCGGCGAGATGGCCTTGATGTTTGCTGAATCGGTACCAATCGCCTTTGCAAAATAGTTTCGACCGTAGGCACTTTCCTGCGTATCGCTTGTGTCGAATTCGATGGCATAGTCGCTGATGCCGGCAAAATCAATGGAACACTTGAACATGCCCGGCGCGCGGATGGGTGCCATCAAGGCCGAATAGCCGCCGAAACTTGCACCAAAGACGCATACACGATCCTTGTTCGCGTAGCCGCTATCGATCGCCCAGTGCACGCCGTCGAGTAGATCCTGCTGAATCCCGGTACTCACCTGCCTGTAGCCTGCAAATTTGAAGTTGGGGCCACGACCGCTCGATCCGCGATAGTTCACTTGCAATACCGCGTAGCCGCGGTTGGCCAAAAACTGTGCCCAAGGGTCAAAGCCCCAGTCATCGCGTTCGTTGAAGGGGCCTCCGTGAGGCAACAATACGAGCGGAAGATTTTTGCCTTGGGCCGGTGCGGTCAGATAGCCGTCCAATAGGAGGCCATCTCTGGTTTTGAAGCGAATCGGCTGACGTGCTGCCATCTGCTCTGGTTGGATCCACGGTGCGACCTTGAACAATATCTTCAGGCTGACGGGCGACAACGTGAACAACGCATAGAAGCCCGGATCCTTGTCGCTGTACGCGAAAACCAGAACACGTGTCCCGTCCTCGCTGGCGCCAGCAAAACGAATGGCGTAGCGGGGAAATTGCTCGCTCAACGCCTTGTGAATGGTGGCCGCGTTGCTGTCGTCCAGATAGATCGTTTTGGGTCGTCCCGTCCGTGGTGTAGCCGCAAAGGGCTTTTGCGGATAAGGCGTCCATTCGACATCATCGCCATCGATGTCGCCAAAGTCGTCAGCGGCAATTACTTTCATGTCCGACAGATCAAGCTTGCTGACGGCCAGGGTGTAAGGGCCACCTTTGGCGCTCATCTGCCAGTAGACCTGCGCCCCATCACCACTGATGCGCAGCGGCGTGAGGTAGGCGTCGGTCGAAACCTTCTGCCAGGGCAGGTCCTTGTCCGTCCTGGACATGATGACCCGTTTATTCTGATCGTCCTCTCCGTAGGCGATCAGCGCCACACCGTCATGCAGCAGGAAATGCATGCCGGTCATGTTGATCTTTGCGATGGTGACGATCTTGGTTGAGTCACTTTCAGCATCCACGTCATAAAGCGTCGACGTGCCTTCTCTGATCAGATCGCTGGAGTTCCTGTAGTTGACCCAGTAAAAATGACCGTTGGGCTTTGCCGGCAAGCCCGCGAGCGTACCTATGGTTCCCGACTCCTCACGGATGAACATCTTTTTCTGATGACTGCCGTCGAAGTTTACGGCGATAAGGTTGCCGCCCGCGACCGGCCTTTCAAGCGAGCCGACTTGCTTGGATGGCATGACGATCAGCCGTGTGTTGCTGACCCAATAAATGAACGAAGGGACATAGTGCTCCGGCATGTCCATGCGGCCGACTGGCTTCATGTCGGGAACATGGAACACTCCCACCGAGTAGCGGTTGCCATCGTCGGCATCGACCTTGTCGCGCACCGAGGCCGCGAGATATTCGCCGTCGGGCGAGAGGCTGGGCAAGGTAAGTTGTGCGGGTCGAACGAAGTCGCTGCTCGGTATGGTGTTGATGGGTGCGGAAGTTGCGCCCCCGGCAAAAGCCTGAGAGGTCGCCATGCATAAAAAGAATACGACGAAAAAGCCACGCCAGCAGTGCGACATCGTTTGGACTCCCCAGAATTGCTTGGCATTATGCCGCCACCGCAGCGACGGACAAGACGCCGGCGCGGTTTCGCATGATCGAGCTCTCGGCGCTCACGCGGACGAGCTGGTTACGACGCGATATCGGGGTTGCTTAGCTATCCGGCCACACGACTTGCTCTCGATGCTGCGGGCCAAAACCATGCAACCGCGCGGTACGAGTCGGCAACCACCCAGGCACCGCTGGCGATGGCTGTGGACATCAGGAAGGGTGTCCATGAATCATTGCCTGGTGTGGCGATGACACCTGGCAGCCATACAAGCAGCGTGATCACGCTCAGCATCGCCGCCTCGAGCGTTGCCGCCAGGCGCGGCCAAACGGCGAACAGCACAGCGAGGCTGGTTGCGATGCTCCCCGCGCCGGTCAGGTAAGCCCAGCCGAGGTGCCAAGGCAGCCACGCCGGTATGAAGGCCGCCGTTTCCTTCGCATATACAAAATGCGAGAGCCCGATCGTGGGCAGCGAAACGACAAACAGCAGTCTCGCCCAACGCACGCCACTGGCGCCCACTTCAAATTTCAAATGGTCTCTCGACCAGGCGCCCGCATGGGTGGCAAACAGAATCCAGCCACCAGCCAGGATGACGGCGATTTCTCCAAAGCCCAGCCAGGTCGCTTCCATCTGCGGCACCAGCACCACTGCCGGAAGTTTCAGCAGCACAGCCCACAACAGCAGAAACACGAACAGGATGCAGGACGATAACCTGACCATACGCTTCACGAACAAGCCGATGCCGGTACCCAGTTCGACTACCGCGCAGGCGTACACAAAAAACTGCCGTCCTGGCAGATATTCGATCGGGATGCGCTGCCACACCGAAGCGAAATCGCCATAGAAAAGACCGCGGATACCGAGTGCGATCATCACCGCGGCAAGCAGCACGTGACCCACTCCCATGCGAGTCTGACTTGGTGTGGTCGACTCGACCGGTAAGCTATCTGCAAACCTTGCAGGCGGCCCCAGCAGTATGTGGGTTGGCTGCGTTGATATATCCATACCTTGTCTCCTCGCCTGTATCGGTAGTACGGGATGGAAGATGCCGGGGGGTCAACTTTTGATGAACTCAATATTCCAGAGCGTGCTGAGCTATCCCTGCTTACCTTGCTTGAAGATGGACTTCGGCACCATGACATGGACGCCCTTGTTGTGGTCTACCAGCTCGGTGATGTCAATGTCACCAGCCACGCTGATCAGCATGTAAGCGTCGTCGCGGCTCATGTGCTGATGCTCGACCAGAAACGCGATCATCCCGGCAACCGCCTTGTGAGTCGCGACCGTGAGGTCGTCGTCATAACCCATGCTGATGAAGTAGTCGGGCGTTTCGGCGCGAGGGTAGGGACCGGTCTTCATGCCTTTGTGCACGATGAATTGCACAGTGCCGACCAACGAGGTTTCCATCGCGGTGATGTCTACCTCGCCATTGCCCTGGCCGGCGTGGCCGTCGCCGATCTGGAACAACGCACCGGAGACGAAGACCGGGTAATACACGGTCGATCCTTCCCCCAGTTCCTTGTTGTCCATGTTGCCGCCGATGATCGTGGGCGGCGCACTGTCATAGCGGCCAAACGCGGGCGGTGGTGCAACGCCCATGCTGCCGAAGAACGGGTGCAGTGGGATGTCGATGCCCGGTCCGAAATGCGCGGTGCGCGAGCTGCGATCGAGCGGGATGATCTTCATGCGGGCATACGGGAAGTCGTCGGTCTGGAAGCCCGCGCCGTAGCGAAACGCGTTGTACGCGTAGGGAATGGCCAGATCGATCTTGTTGATCCGAACCTCCAGCGTGTCGCCGGGTTCGGCGCCGTCCACGTAGACCGGGCCAGTCAGGATGTGTCCACCAGGGCCACGGTCCTTGATCGCAACACCATCGAACAGATCGCGCAGGCTCTGCTCGACATCGGCGGGTTTTACGCCAGCTTTCTCCAGTCCCGTTGGGCTATTGGTGAGCACGGTATGGAACACCACCGTGTCGCCGGACTTGATCCGCAACACCGGCGGCGTGGTTGCATCGTAGTGACCCCATGCCACCGTCCTCGGCGTAGCGAGCAGCGTATAAGTCTTGCCGGTTGCGTGGCCGTTGTCTTGAGCGGGGCAGGTCAGCGGGCCCGACAACAGGCACATGGCGACTGCGCAAGTCATCGCGGCGCGCCTGAGGGATGGTGACGAACAGGATAGGCGCAGGATGGATCGGATCAGAGACGACATGTTGCATGTTCCCCGTGGCCCCGGCGAAGCCGCCGCATCCGGCGATACTCGCTATTCGCCAAGCGAGACGCAAGTTCCGCACTCCTCGCTCGAAGCCCAAGAGCTTCAGCCGCTGCTTGCGTTGTCTCCCTGCAGTTGAATGCATCGACGGAACAACCTACCTTTCGATGATCCCCCGACGCTGGAGCAAGCCGTGCCCTCATTGTCCCCATTCCCGATCGCGACCCGCTGGCCAGCCGCCCATCCGGACCGCATCCAGCTGTATTCCCTCAACACACCGAACGGAGTGAAGGTATCGATCATGCTCGAGGAGACCGGACTTCCCTACGAACCTCACCTCGTCGACATCATGAAGGGTGACAACCGCACGGCGGAGTTTCTGTCGCTCAACCCCAACGGCAAGATACCCGCGATCATCGATCCCGATGGCCCCGGTGGCAAACCGATCGGGCTGTTCGAATCGGGTGCGATCCTGCTGTATCTCGCGGACAAGACGGGCAAGTTCATTTCGGCAGATCCGGCGCAGCGCTGGGAGACGATCCAGTGGGTGTTTTTCCAGATGGCTGCGATCGGGCCGATGTTCGGTCAGGTCGGCTACTTCCATAAATTTGCCGGCAAGGAGATCGCCGACAAGCGACCGCTCGAACGCTACGTCGTGGAATCAAAGCGGCTGCTGGACATCCTCGACAAACGCCTTGAAGGTCGCACGTGGCTGATGGGTGACAATTACACCATTGCAGACATCTCGACGCTGGGCTGGGTCCGCAACCTCATCACGTTTTATGAGGCGCGCGATCTGGTCGAGTACGACAGCTTTACCCATGTCGTCGCATGGCTGGAGCGTGCGCTTGCCCGGCCAGCGGTCAAGCGTGGCCTGGAGATCCCTGGTCGGGGCTGATTTATCACAACGAAAGCCACCCCAACCTACAGGGTGGATCGCTAGGTGCCGGATAATTTACTTTCCATCGCGGCCTGCCGTTGTTGCAGGAAGCGTCGAACGGCGGGGTCGCGTTCCAGGCCGATGGCAAGATCGTAAGCGTGGTTTGCTTCGAGGCAACCGCCGGTGCGCGCCAGCAGCTCCGCACGGGCGGCCCAATAGGGCTGGTATTCGGCCAGTCGTGCGTCGCTGGCTGGCGTGGGCATCGCGGCAAGTGCGGCTTCGGCGCCGTGCAGTGCAGCGATAGCCAATGCACGATTGATCGCCACCACAGGCGAACCGGTCAGCCGGGTCAGTGCATCGTAAAGCTGTACCAACGCGGACCAGTCAGTCTGCCCGATGCGGCAGCCGTGGACATGCGCTGACTGCACGGCAGCCTCAAGCTGAAAGCGACCGATGCTGCCCAGTGTACTGGCGTGGAGCAGCAACGCTTCGGCTTCGTCGATCATGGACGCGTTCCACCGCGCTGAATTCTGTTCGGCAAGCGGCACGTAATCGCCCAGTGCATTGCGCCGCGCGTCGCGTCGGGCTTGTGCATACAGCAGCAGCGCAAGCAGGCCCGATGCCTCGGCTTCGTTCGGCAACAGGTCGGTCACCAATCGCGCAAGGAAGATCGCTTCATCGGTGAGATCCCTGCGCACGACATCGGTGCCATCGGCGTCAGTCCAGCCTTCCGCGAACGCGATGTAGATCGCGTCCAGCACCGCATCGAGTCGGCTGGGCAGTTCGTCGCGCTCAGGAACGCGAAAGGGGATGCAGGCCTCACGAATCTTGTCCTTCGCGCGCACCAGCCGTTTACCCATGGTCGCCGGCGCCACCAGAAATGCCGAGGCGATCCGTTTCGCATCCAGTCCGAGCACGGCCTGCAACATCAGCGGCGCGCGGATAGTTGCGTCGATGGCTGGATGCGCACAAGCAAACAGCAGGCCGAGGCGATAGTCGGGAAAGACATCGTCCGTCAACGCGGCATGCGAGCCTTCGGCCAGTATCTGCAATTGCGCGGTTGCTACGTCGCCGATGTGGCGACGACGCGCGACATCGATCGCCTTGCGTCGGGCGACGGTGAGCAACCAGGCCTCGGGGTTCGCTGGCGTACCCTGCAATGGCCAGTCCGTCAGCGCTGCGGCGAAGGCCTCTGACAGGGCGTCTTCGGCAGCGCTTACGTCGCGGGTGTGCACTGCCAGGTAGGCGACCAGCTTGCCGTAGTTGCGCCGCGCGACGTCATCTGTCGCGCGGCGCGCCTGGCTGATGACATCAGGCTCGCTCACTTGCTCCAGACCGGACGCACCTCGATCGCGCCATGGCTTGCGCCGGGGCAGCGTGCGGCCCAGGCAAGCGCCGCATCGAGGTCGGGCGCTTCGATCAGGTAATAGCCGCCCAACTGCTCCTTGGAGTCCGCATAGGGCCCGTCCAGTACCTGCGTCTTGCCATTCGCGACGCGCACGGTGGTGGCTGTGTCGGTGTCGGCAAGACGGTTGCTACCCACCAGGGCGCCGGCACTGCTCAGTGCTTCGTTGTACGCCATGTACGCCGCCATCCAGTGGGACTGTTCGGCCTGCGGCAGTTCGGCCCAACCTTTTTCGCTCGAATAGAGCATCAGAAGATATTGCATGGCTATTCTCCAACGTGAATCCAGGGCGGGCAGATTGCGTCGCCACCATGATGACGCGCGAGCCGACGCAATTTGGACAGCTGTCACGACCCGGGACGGTCGTGCGCAGGTTGGGATGAGCGCAGCGATGCCGAACATTCATGGTGACGTGGTGTTGGGCATCGCTGCGCTCATCCCAACCCACAAACGATGTTACGAGCCGGGGTGGTAGACGCGTTCGACGTGCCCGGTGAGTTGCTCGGGCCAGAAATAAACGGTGCGCAGATTGCCCGTGGTATAGCGCTCGGCCTCGTCGTTGAAATGCGGTGAGTCAGGATGGCCGCTTTCGCCACCGGCGGTGATTGCTCGCGCACTGACCTTGTCACCGAACTCGACAACGGCGACGAAGCTGTTGCCGCTGGTGCCGTAGTAACGCTTGGTTCCTGGCCAGCGGTGCGCGCCAAACGAAGCGAGCGAGCCCCAGCGCGACGAGGTAAACGGCACCGGGATGCTGGGCTTCGTATCGTCGAACGGCTGCACGATGGCACCGTTGATACGCTGGAAGCGATTGATCTCGCCCCACGGAACGCCCCAGCTTCCGAAATCCCTTTGCAGCCGGTCGGAAGCCTCGACCAGCGCGCCAAGGCGCGCCTTCGGGCCGGCTTTCTCAGCCATATAGTCGTAGACCGAAAGACCCTCGGCGGTATCGGCCTTGTCGACCTTGTCCCACAGGATGTCGCCCCAGAACACCGCCAGCGAGGTCGGCATCGAGGCAATCCCCCAGCGGTAATCCCAGTGGCGCAGCAAGGCTATCTGTCCGCCCAGTTGTTGCTTGAGCGGATCGCTGGCGGGCAGCGCATCGTAGTCGGCCACCAGCACGGGAATTTGGCGGGCGAATGCCGGTAGATAGGAATCGAAAGCGGCGGTAATCAGCGATGCTGGCGTGAAGTCCTGTTGGCCGGTGAGTACGCGTGTAGCGTGGATGCCGCGCGGATTCTCACCGGCGCTATCCATGTAGCGTGGATAGTCCGCACGCTTCGGACTATCCGGTCCGGCGGCGGAGTAGGGCCAGTCGTTGGTATTGAAGATCCAGCCGTTGGGCGGATTGAACAGGTGTGGCGCCTCGTCGAGCGCATGCAGCCCATTCCAGTCGGTAGCCGGGTCGCTGCCGTCGACGGGCTTGGTGTAGTCGAAGCGGTTGTCGCGCTTGGGGATGAACTGAGGATGCAGATAGGCGATCTCGCCTTTGTCGTCCGCGAAGATCGTATTGTTCGACGAGTTGGCCTTGAGCTCGGCGATTTTCATGAAGCTGGCATAGTCATGCGCCTTGGTGCGCAGCCAGCTTTGCTCGAGCGCCTCCATCGGTTTGTTCATCAGCGCGATGGCTATCCACTTACCGTCCTTCTCGCGAACGATGGGGCCGTGATGTGTGGCGTAGACAGTGAAGCTTCGCTGCGTTATCGATCCGTCGTCACCGCGGTACGGCACCGTGATCGTGCGCTTCATGACCGGTCGCAGCTGTTTGCCGTAGCGGTAGAACAGATGGCCGTCCTTATGCACGATCGTTTCGGCGAACTCGTCGACGACATCGGCTCCGGTGGACGTGTGCATCCAGCCGATATGGTGGTTGAAGCCCTGATAGATGAAGAACTGACCCCAGGTGACCGCGCCGTAGGCATCGAGCCCGGCGTCGCTGGTCATCTGCAACTCGGAGCGGAAGAAGAACGAAGTGTGCGGATTGATGAGTAGCAATGCGTGGCCATCGGCAGTGAGCTTCGGCGCAATCGCGATGCCGTTCGACCCGGAAGGTTCGGCCCAGCTCGATGGGTCCGCCAAGGCCAATGCCGCCTGAGGGTCGTGGCCGTAGAAAGCCTCTAGCTGGCCCAGCGACACGCGTTCGATATCACCGCCGATACTGCCCTCGCTGAAGCTGAGCGCCATCCAAGGTTCGAAATGGTGGATGACGCGCGGATGGACGTCCGGGTGCGTGGCAAGATAATCGTTCAGTCCATCGGCCCAGGCATTCATCAACGACTGCAGCCAGGCTGGGCTGTCGACATAACGCCTTTGCAGCTCGACCGGGTCGATGAACAACTTCATCCGCAGGTCTTGCCAGATCGCAGGTGCACCCTCGGCCTCGGCAAGCCGGCCGAGGGAGTTGAGGTAATTCGTTTCAACGCGATTGAAATCGTCTTCGGCCTGCGCGTAGGCCATGCCGAACACGGCGTCGGCATCGGTCTTGCCGTGCACATGCGCGATGCCCCAGTCATCGCGGGTGATCGTGACCGCCTGTGCCTCGTGCTGCCAACGTGCTTCGTCGGGTGTGCTTGCCTGGACGCTTGCGCCAACACACGGGACCAGCAGTGCAACGAGCTGCCACAGGCGCGCCAACCGGAACCATTTTTTCCCAGAGTGCATCGGCATCGATTTCCCGGCGATCGAGCTAGAGCGCAAACGAGCACAAGCAAGGCGATGGTCGTGGGCGTCCCTTGCCGCGCAAGTCCACAACCATCGCTGCCGAGTCTAAGGTAACTCAATCATCATTGTGTTTCGGCACGCTGACTTGGCCCTTGACGTTGGTGTAATGGACTTCGCCGCTGCCCGTAGCGCCCACGGTGAGGTTGCCACCAACACCGTTCGCAGTGACGTCGCCGGAGCCGGTGGTGCCGACCTTCGCATCGCGGCCGATGCTGTTGAAGGCTACGTCACCCGAACCCGTCGCGCCGACGTTGGCGCTCCCGCTCACATTGCTGAAGGTAAGCTCGCCCGAGCCTGAGTGAGCCGCCTGGACGTCGCCTCGCACGCCATCGACGCGTACGTCGCCCGAGCCGGTTTGGCGCAGATTGACGCTGCCTACCTGCCGGGCCTTCACATCGGCGGAACCCAGTTTCAAGGTCAGGGCGCCGACAATGTGGTCCGCGACCAGGTCACCGGAGCCGGAGTCAAAATTCAGCGATGCCAGGTTGCTCGCCTTCACGTCGCCGGAGCCGCTATCGATGTTGACTGCTAGCGATGCCGGCACGCGTACCTGCAATTTGAGATACGCATAGGACGAGCCAATCAGGGTGAAGGTGTTGTCGTGCCGATTATTCTGGGCCACCACGGTGGCCTGATCCCCGCTGCGGTTGGCAGCGAGCTGCACATCCTTCAGCCATGCCGCATTGGAAGCACAGGCGGTGCCGCGTACCTCGACCTTGTTCAGTCCGGGCACGCTCTGAATGTCCAGGTCGCTGGACCCCAGGTTCAGCAGCAGCCCGTTAAGACCGGCAGCGTCAAGATCGGTATTGCGTGGCTCGCTGTAGCGGCATTCGTTTGCTGCGGCGGCAAGCGGCAGTGTCATCAGCAACAAGGCGATGATGGTTTTATGCATGGTGTGTACTCCAGGTTGGCAACATGGCTCTGATGCTTGGAGGGCGCCCAGCGTTTATACGTGAAGCGCACAGGGGGGCGATACATGACCTTCGGCAAGGTTGACCGGTGTTAAGACCCTGCAGATCCGGGTCGCGCGCAAGCCATTGATCCAGGGATTTCATTTGACGACATATCCACATAAATCGTGGGAGGGTCTGAGCGTCAAAACTGAACCGAGGATTTGCCATGCCTGACAAAAAGACCCGTGAAGCGGCGGCAAAAGACAAGCGCCAGGGCAAGTCGGCCAGCACCCAGGCCGGCGAATATGTTCGCGAGGAAATCGACCATATTCGCGAGGGCAAGCACGGCGCAAGGTCGACCAAGCAGGCCATTGCCATTGGTCTTTCCAAGGCGCGACGCGCTGGGGTAAAAGCGCCGGTTAAAAAGACCGCGAGCAAGTCGACACGCAAGCACGCCGCCGCTGATGAAGCGGCTTCCCATCGTCGGAACAAACCGTCGAATACACGTTCGAAGGCCACAACCAAGGCGCTGAAGAAGGAAGGGCACAGCGCGGCTTCGACATCGGCATTGTCGGCTCAGGCAAAGAAAGCAGCGGCGAAGCGCAGCGCGGGCTCGAAATCGGCGTCAGCACGGAAGGCAGCCCAGACCAAAGGTGCGGCAGGTCGCTCGGCAGCAGCAAAAAAGGCCGCGAAGACGCGGGTTGCCAGTTAGGTTGCGACAAAACAAGGCGTCGTTGTGCCCGCCACTGGCAGCGCGGTCTTGGCTTCAGGCTATTCGCGGCCTCCATCACAGCTTCGATGGAGGCCGCACAACTGTAAAGAATCCTTCATGGTGGCTCACTACCGTGGCTCCGTTGTGCCTGTGTGTTTGATGTGCGTTCAAACCCAACCCGGAGATCACGATGACCAAGCCACCGTCTGTACGTTTACGCTGTCGGCATGTTGCTGCATCCCTTGCGCTCACCGCTCTGGCGGCGAGCACCTTCACCTATGCGGGTGATTTTTCGCGCGGCCCGGACTTTCATTTCTGGCCCGGCAACCTGGTGGTGAGCCGCAGCGTCTACGACAACAAGGCCAGCAATGTGGAGGTCGGCACGATCCTGCCGGTGAATTGCGCCGCCACGACCGGCGGCTGCGGCGCATCCACTGGCGCACCGTTCGACGGCACTTATCCTTACGTATGGAACGACGTGTTGTATGACGCGAACTTTGGTGTCACCTCGCGCATCTATCTCGACCAGATAACGCCGAACGGCTGGCTGCTCAATTCGCTGGAAGTGCCAAACAGTCTGCTGCCTGCCGCCATGGCCGGTGAGCTGGTCACCAGCTTCAGCTCGAAATCGGAAATGGGCCTGCATCTGTCGACGGATCACAAATACCTGACCTTCATGGGCTATGTCGCGCCGGTCAACAGCGTCGACGTGTCGAATTCGAATACGCCCGGTGCGGTCGATCTGACCAATCCAGTGGGCCTGAGTTTCTACCGCGCTATCGCCACTGTTGATGGCGACGGCCGCTTCAGCTTCACCGAAACCAACGCCTATAGCGGCAATAACGGCCGCGCGGCGATCCTGAACAATCGCAACGGTGCCAACTATTTCTATACGAGCGGCAACGCTGGCAACGGCAGCAATCCGCAGCCGGACGGCATCATTCTCGGCGCAGGCGCGCAATTCGTCACGCCGACAACATTGCCAGAACGGTCGCAGACCCCCGGCGCCAATACGCCGGTGGCCAGCTTTTCGGTCTCCGTGTTGGGACAGAAGGCTGACAAGATCGGTAAGGACGACAATTTCCGCGGCATGACCGTATTCAACAACGTGCTGTATTTCACCAAGGGCAGTGGGAGTAACGGCGTCAATACGGTGTATTTCGTCGATACAACGGGTACCGCGTGTCCGTCCGGTGTTGGTGTGCCTGCGGCAGGTGCTACGCTTCCCAGTGCACCGCTTTCCTTCAATGCCGCCACGCTGCAGACCAGTGGTCTGCCGACCAACATGTGCGTGCTCGCCGGCTTCCCTTCGACGCCGGCCAAGTCGGCAAACCCGTTAGCCTTTCCATTTGCGTTGTGGTTCGCCGATGCGAACACGCTGTACGTCGCCGATGAAGGCGACGGCTACACGGGTGGCACCGATCTGTACACGCATGCTGCGGCGCAGACGATGGCCGGTCTGCAGAAATGGGTGTTCAACGCCACGACGAAGAGCTGGAATCTCGCTTACACGTTGCAGGCGGGTCTTGGGTTGGGCCAGGCCTACACCGTGCGCGACTATCCCACCGGCACCAATCCGGGTACCAACTTGCCGTGGTCACCGGCAACCGATGGTCTGCGCAACTTCACTGGTCGCGTGGATGCGGATGGTCGCGTCACGATCTGGGCGATCACCTCCACGATCAGCGGCAATGGCGATGTAGGTGCCGATCCGAACCGGCTGGTCGCGATTCGTGATGAGCTGAAAAACACCAGCACGTCGGTTGCATCACGTGAGAAGTTCACGACGGTGCGCGCCGCGGGTTTTGCGGAAGTGCTGCGCGGCGTGTCGTTCACGCCGGACGCTGACGTGCGAAACAACGGCTGGCGTTGAATCGAGCTTGGCCATTGCCGGAGCGGTTGCTCTGGCAATGGCTTATTCATGGTGCGGTAAAGGGGCCCTTGCTGAGTATGGCAAGGGCCTTTTGCGTTATGCGCTCAGCAAGCGTGGCGGGGATATGAGCTACCGCAAATTGAAACGGTCAAAAACAGCGTAGCAATCCGGCGCTCCTTAGCGAGCGAGTTGCTACATGGCTTGCATCGACCCTATATGTGCCAAGCCACGGCGGCTTGTCAGCTCTTTCAGATTGTTCTCATTTCTTACGCTGCCGGCCCCGGCATAGCATGGCATCCGATAAATCAGATGCGGCTCTGATGATTTGCGCGATCAGCCAAATCAGGCCTTGAGGTCCAAGGTTCGACTTCCTCATGAGTGACTTCCGGCCACTTGAGATGGGCTCGACGACGGCTGTGGACGATGATTGAAAACAGCTATCTGCCGTGTGTATTCGCTACCGGGTTTCCCGTGCGCGGGGAGTGCGTTCGCCTTTAAGGTTTTGCATGAAGCTACTAGTCGCTCACGTTGGATACCCATCGATCCAGCCCGCAAAAAGTTGGGGCCTCGGGCTGATGATGCTGGTACAGCTCATTTTTGCTGGGATAGTGCCAACAACTGCATGGGCCCAAACTTCTGCGCAGGCAGTGTTGATCCCTTACCTGGATGTCAATGGGCGTTTTGGTTACGTTGACAGTTCGCGCGTCATGCGTATCGCCAGCCAATTCGATGATGCGAAGCCTTTCTCTCTAGGTGTGGCGGCGGTCAAAAGGGGCGGCCTCTGGGGCTATATCGACGAGAGCGGCGCTTGGAAGGTGATGCCGCGGTTCACCGGCGTTGATGGTGACTCCGATGGTTACTCTGTTGCCCATACTGATGTGGGCCGGGTAGGGGTGGGCGAATTGCGTCAGGCCTCAGCCCATGATGGTTCGGGACCTAACTACGATAATATTTTTCACTTCTCGCTGACCCTGAGAGATTCCCGGGTGGATCATTTTTGTATCGGGTCCGACGGCACGATTGTAAAAGTCCCCATGGTAGGACCGGGCTGCCGTTGGGCAGTCAGGGCCAAGCCGGATGAAATGCCGCCTAAGGAACCGCACGAAGTTGGAGCAACTTCACCACAGGTAGCAGTCAAATTTGTGCGTGATGGTGGTGAATTTCGCTGGGCGGTGGGAGATGCGGCGGGACATCCTCTTACGCCTTACCTATTTACCGGCTTTCCCGACCTGTCCACGCGCAACAACGACATCGGATTTTTGCTTAACGATGCAGGGCTTGCCTTGGTGACGTGTTACGCCGGCGGCGCCAAGAAAGGCGTTGTCAACAGCCACGGCGAACAAGTGGTGCCGTGTCGATTTGATCGACTTGTTGCGGCTGCACAGGATGGCAAGTTCGTCGCTTTCATCGCCGAACGCGACGACATAGATGTCGATGGTCATGATGAAACGATGATCCTGAATGCCGATGGGAGCTTGCGCCGTACTTTGGTTGGCTCAGCTAACGCGGACCAGGATCACTTATTACGTGACAGGTACGTTCATCTCCTCATGAACGATCGGAAATCCGGTCAGTATTTTCCTGCCGCCTACGACGTGCTGCGTGATGAACTCCTTGAGCCTGCCCGCTTTCATCTGGCTCGGGATGATTTGCGCAACGTCAATGAACTCGATGGTGCCGGTGCGCCGGATAGTCCACTTTCCGTCGAGACAGAAGCCGAGGGATTCTGCTTCTACCGTAGCCACCTCGAACGTATGGGATGCTACAAGGGCAGCCTGAAAAGCATCGGCAACAGACGCTATCGCGCCTGTGCAGAAGGGCTTTGTGGGTTACTGAATCACGAGGGAAAAGTAGTCATACCTTTGCGCTATGGGGACAACCAGTTCACTTTCGACGTACACGGCCTCGCCTATGTCGCGCGGGATGGCCAACACTTTTATATGGATGAAGAAGGCCGGGAGTTCCGAGCAACACCTGGAATCGCAACGACGCACGCAGTGTCCGCGCGGGCCCACTAAAACTTCTCGGTGTCCAGTCCAACGCCGTCTATCCAGCTAGTGCGCACGGCTACGGGGGTAGCTAAGAAACCCGTTGCCGCTGGGCTCGCCGGGATGTACTCCGGCGAACCACGGTCTCATCTCAGCAGTCTCACCAGATCCGCACGCGATCGGCGGGTGCGACGTAGAGCTTGTCGCCCGGCTTGACACCGAAGGCCTCGTACCACGCATCGATGTTGTGCACCACGCCGTTGACGCGGAATGCGCGTGGCGAGTGCGGGTCGCTGGTGACCTGGCGACGGATCGCGTCGTCGGTCAGCTTGCCGCGCCATGCCTGCGCCCAGCCAAGGAATACGCGCTGGTCGCCGGTCAAGCCGTCGATCACCGGCGCAGGCTTGCCGTGCAGGGACGTGTGATAGGCGTCCAGCCCCAGCGTGAGTCCGCCCAGATCGGCGATGTTTTCACCCATGGTCAAGTCACCGTTGATGTGCACGCCGGGCAAGGGTTCGAACGCGGAATATTGCGCACCGAGTTTCTTTGCGCGCGCATCGAACGCGGCGGCATCGGCGGGGGTCCACCAGTCGCGGAGTACACCGTTGGCGTCGATCTTGCGACCCTCGTCGTCGAAGCCGTGGGTGAGTTCGTGGCCGATCACCGCGCCAATCGCGCCGTAGTTTATAGCGGGGTCGGCGCTTGGATCGAAAATCGGAGGCTGCAGGATGCCGGCCGGGAACACGATGTCGCGCAGACTGCCGTTGTAGGCATCGTTGGTCTGCGGCGTCATCGACCAGTCGGTACGGTCGACAGGACCGTTCAGTCGATCCACATAGAACGTCCAGTCTGCGTCGGCGGCGCGCGTCACATTGCCAACGAGATCATCGCTGCGCACGACCACTTTCGAGTAGTCACGAGGGTGATCCGGATAGCCGACCTTGATCGTATAGGTATCGAGTTTACGCAGCGCCTCCTGCTTGGTTTTCGGACCCATCCAGTCCAGGTTCTCGATGCGCGTGTGATAAGCGGCTTTCAGGTTGGCGACCAGCTGTTCGATCTTCGCCTTGGAAGCTGGCGGGAAATACTTGTCGGTGAATAGTTGGCCCACGGCCCAGCTCAGGTTGCCGAAGCAGTCCAGTCGCTCGCCGGCACCGCAATCGCCACCTGATACGGCGTGCACGGCGCGCTTCCAGCGAACGGCTTCTGTCTGCTGTCCCGTCAGCGTCTTGTCGTGCATTTCAAAATACGCATTCTGGAAAGGCTGCGACAAATAAAACGCGGCGTTGTCGGCAATGCGTGCCGCTTGCCATGCCTGGATCGTCGCCACCGGTGTCTGCGCATACAGCGCGGCAAGTTTCGGGAACGCGCTTTTCTCGTTGACCACGACGCGCTGCACGTCACCCAGCTGCTGTGCCTTCAGGAATGCTGTCCAAGCGAAGCCGGGCGCGAGTTGCTGCAGTTCGGCGACGCTCATCGGGTTATAAGTCGCCACCGGATCACGCTGCTCGACCTTGCTCCAGCTCGCCTGGGCGATCGCTGTCTCGAACGCCACCACATCGTTTGCGGCAGCCTCGGGATGCGGCCAGCCGGATAGTTTCAGCAGCGTGCCGACATAGGCTTGATACGCCGCCTTCTGCTTCGCAAATTCAGGTTTGAGGTAGTAGTCGCGATCAGGCAGACCGAGCCCCGCCTGGCCGATATAGACCGCGTAGCGCTTCGGATCCTTCAAGTCGACGTCGATACCGACATCGAACAGCGAACCATCGAACGCCGCATTGCTGCGACCCATCAGGGTTGCCTGCGCATCGCGGGTGGTTGCCTGACGTACCGCATCGAGTGCGGGCGAAATCGGCTTGGCGCCCAGCGCCTCGATGCGGGTGTCATCCATGAAAGATTGGTAGAACGCCCCCACCTTGTCCTGCATCGTGGCGGGTTGATCGTTCGCATGGGCCGCCGCGGACTCCATGATCGAGTGCAGGTGCTGTTCGGTAAGGTCGGTTATCTGCAGACGCAGGCTGACGGCAGGTTTGTCGGACGGGATCGGCGTGCGATCCAGCCAGGTCCCATTCGCGTAGCGGAAGAAATTGTCGCCAGGCTTGCCGGTCATGTCGGCACCCGCCGCATCGAAACCCCAACGGCCGTATTTCGGTGAAGTGCTGGCCGTATCGCCGGCATGAGCCGCGCCTGCGATCCATGCACTCACGCATACCACTGCAAGAATCCTGCTCTTCATGAAACCTCCGGCCAGGTAGTGACGTCCGTGCATGTTCG
>Ga0302220_10000316_pt1 | contig 42549 bp, 34 predicted proteins | sample II_Palsa_E1_3_FD_194572 | JGI IMG/M metagenome (GOLD analysis project Ga0302220, IMG submission 194572) | Peat permafrost microbial communities from Stordalen Mire near Abisko, Sweden - II_Palsa_E1_3 | ecosystem: Environmental > Terrestrial > Soil > Palsa > Peat permafrost | place: Sweden...
GTAGTGGTGGATCGGGTGGTACGGGTGGTACGGGTGGTACGGGTGGTACGGGTGGTACGGGCACCGGCGGCTCGGGTACGGGTGGCTCGGGCACCGGCGGCACGGGCACGGGTGGCTCGGGCACCGGTGGCTCGGGTACGGGCGGCTCGGGCACCGGTGGCTCGGGTACGGGTGGCTCGGGCACCGGTGGCTCGGGTACGGGTGGCTCGGGCACCGGTGGCTCGGGTACGGGTGGCTCGGGCAATGGTTGTGCAGGCGACAGCGGCCACGGTAGCGGTGACGGTGGCCATGGTAGCGGTGACGGCGGACATGGCAGTGGCGACGGTGGTCACGGCTCTGGCGATGGTGGTCATGGCAGCGGCGATGGCGGTCACGGCAGTGGTGACGGTGGCCATGGCTCCGGCGATGGTGGTCATGGCTCCGGTGATGGCGGTCACGGCAGCGGCGACGGTGGCCACAGCTCCGGCGATGGCGGTCACGGCTCCGGCGACGGTGGTCACGGCTCCGGCGACGGTGGCCACGGCTCCGGCGATGGCGGTCATGGCAGCGGCAGCGGCGGTCACAGCAGTGGCGGCCATGGCGGCGGCTCCGGCAGCGGCGGCCACGGCGGCAGCAGTGGCGGCTGCGGCGGTGGTCACGGCGGCCACTAACCTCAGCGACTCCGCTCTAAAATCGCTCTAGCAAACTGAACGCCTCTTCGCGTAGCCCTTACGCGAAGAGGCTTCATCTCAAACGCGGACGTCATCTAAAACCGACGCAACAGAGCAGAGCCCCCCCCTCATCCAGCAAAACCAAACCACCCGGGTGTTCACAACGTGCGCTGAACACGCACCCAAAGCCCGCGAATCAGCACTCCCCGCTCGCCCGAAAGCGAGCCAATCACCTCAATAAACCCACCCTATCCCCGCCACGGCAGAAAACGTCGTGCGCCTGGCAGTGATACACGGTTCTTCGTCGTTGCCCGTCAAGAGGCGTTGACCAATACTGGTCTTCATCAACATGACTTCGGACGGACATCATGAACCACCCTGTCGAACACCTCCCACTCGCTGCCGCGCCCGCGTCGGGCACCGTTCGCAACGCCCCGTTTCACCCACTCGCCGAACACGCTGCGCATGTGACCGAAAACGATCTACTCGACGAGTATTTAATGCTGACGTTTCCCGCAAGCGATCCGGTCTCACCCGGCTTTTTCACCTGAATAGCGGAATCGTCAAGCGGGCATCTCGCTTCACCGCCCGCAGCCAGGACACTCACCCGAAACTCACTCGACTCCTCCTCCATCATCACTAAGGATTACTATATGATTACCACCATCGCCGGTATCAAGATCCCCGACAGCATCATGGCGCGTGCTGCTACTGAACTGGTCCGTGACACCGAACCGGAACTGCTCTACAACCATTCCCGGCGCGTGTTCCTGTTCGGCGCGCTCTCCGGTCAGCGCAAAAATCTCAAGTACGATCCGGAGCTGCTGTATATCGGCGCCATGTTCCACGACATGGGACTCGTCGATGCGTACAGCAGCAAGACCAACCGGTTCGAAGTCGATGGCGCAAACTCAGCGCGCGACTTCCTCACGCAGTACGGCGTGAACGAATACGACATCGAGCAGGTCTGGACCTCCATCGCACTGCATACGACGCCGGGGGTGCCCGAACACATGAAGCCTGTTGTCGCGCTGGTAACCGCTGGCGTCGAGATGGACGTGCTCGGGCTCACGTATCACGAGTTCAGTGACGAACAACGGATCCAGGTCGTCGCTGCACACCCGCGCGAGAAATCCTTCAAGAACGACATCATCGATGCGTTCACTCAAGGCACGATCAAGAAGCCCGAAACCACTTTCGGCAATGTCAAGGCCGATGTTCTCGAGCTTCGCGACCCGACCTACAAGCGCCTGAACTTCTGCCAGATCATCCTTGGCTCGGCATGGGACGACAGCAACGCCAGCCACGCCCATCGTGCCGGTTGCGGCTGCGCGGACTGAACGAGCATCGACATGCAGTAGGAAACCGCGAGTTCGCAGGCAATGACCGCTTCTGCGCTTCTCGCTGCCCCTATACATTTTTGGAATCAAAGGAGTTGGTTAGCATGGCGAAGCTCACAACCGTATTCGGCGCGCCTGTCGTCGACAACCAGAACATCAGGACTGCCGGAGAGCGCGGCCCCGCATTGCTCGAAGACGTTTGGTTTCTCGAAAAGCTGGCGCACTTCGACCGTGAGGTGATCCCCGAGCGGCGAATGCACGCGAAAGGGTCAGGCGCGTTCGGCACGTTCACCGTCACGCACGACATCACACAATACACGCGGGCAAAGATTTTTTCGACTATCGGCAAGAAGACCGAGATGTTTGCCCGTTTCTCGACTGTTGCCGGCGAACGCGGCGCGGCCGACGCGGAACGCGACATTCGCGGCTTCGCGCTCAAGTTCTATACCGAGGAAGGCAACTGGGATCTGGTGGGCAACAACACACCGGTCTTTTTCCTGCGCGATCCCCTTAAATTTCCCGACCTGAACCATGCAATCAAGCGCGATCCACGTACGGGTCTGCGCAGCGCAGAAAGCAACTGGGACTTCTGGACGCAGCTTCCTGAAGCATTGCATCAGGTCACGATCGTGATGAGCGAGCGAGGCATTCCGAAAACTTTCCGTCATATGCACGGATTCGGAAGCCACACGTACAGCTTTATCAATGCGAAGAACGAACGCTATTGGGTCAAGTTCCATTTCCGCTCGCAGCAAGGAATCGAAAACCTGACGGACGCCCAGGCTGAAGCGCTGGTCGGCCGCGATCGCGAGACGCACCATCGCGACCTTTACGAAGCGATCGAGCGCGGCGATTTTCCTCGCTGGACACTGTCCGTACAGATCATGCCGGAGAAGGACGCCAGCAGCTATCACATCAACCCGTTCGACCTGACCAAGGTCTGGCCGAAAAGCGACTATCCGCTCATCGAGATTGGCGTGATGGAATTGAACCGGAATGCCGAGAACCATTTCGCCGATGTCGAGCAGGCAGCGTTCGCACCGGCCAACGTCGTGCCGGGCATCAGTTTCTCGCCCGACAAGATGTTGCAGGGGCGTCTCTTCTCGTATGGCGACGCCCAGCGCTATCGCCTGAGCGTGAACTACCACCAGATCCCCGTGAACGCTCCGCGCGGCGCAAGGTACGTACACAGCTATCACCGCGACGGACTCATGCGCGTCGACACGAACTCGGGTGGCGCGACCTCCTATGAGCCGAACACGCGCGGTGAATGGCAGGAGCAACCCGACTTCCGCGAACCGCCGCTGTCGATTGAGGGCACGGCCGATCACTGGAATCATCGCGTGGACGACGACTATTATTCGCAGCCAGGTACGCTGTTCCGCCGGATGACGCCCGCGCAAAAGCTGGCGTTGTTCGAGAACACAGCACGAGCCATGAACGGCGTATCGAAGCCAATTCAGCAATTGCACATCGAGCATTGCACGATGGCGGATCCTGCCTACGGCGCGGGCGTCGCCAACGCCATCGAGACGCTGGAAAAGCAGTCTGCGTAATCGTCATCGTGGCGTGGCGTGGCGTGGCGTGGCGTGGCGGCCTAAAGCTTGATCGACACCTCCACGTCATCCGCCAACCCTTGCGAGAAGTACCTGCCGCTCGAACGCACGATTCCCAGGTACTCCGGGCTCCAGTCGGCGTTATCGGCTACGAGCACGGAGCCTGCGCGCAAGTGCGGTTCGAGCAGCGATAAAACCGCCGGGTATAGCGCCTTCGCTCCATCGAGCAGCACCAGATCGATGTGCTCCGGCAGTCCGCTCGCAAGCGTTTCGAGCGCATCGCCCTCGCGCACCTCGACCAGCTCGCCGAGACCGGCCGCGGCAATAGTCCCACGCGCCGCCGCAACCTTCGACGACTCGAACTCGGTGCTGATCAGCAGTCCGCCGCCGTTGTCCCGCAGCGCTGCGGCGAGGTGCAAAGTCGATACGCCAAACGACGTGCCGAACTCGACAATCGAGTGCGCCTTGATCATGCGCGCATACATATAAAGCAGCGCTCCGGTCTGTCGCGATACAGCAAGGTGGAACTCCTTCGCACGCCTATAAAACCCCTGATAGTCCGCGGATCGTGCGCTCGCCATCAATGCTTCGCGCTCCTCCGCTGAGAGCGCGGCCATCTGCTTGTGCATAAGCGCCCGCGATGTGTCTGCATCGGCGAATAGCTGTTCCAGTACGGTAGATACCGGCGGCTGAGTCAGTGTGATCATGAATGAACCTTTTTGAATGGAATACACGTTGTTGTGCATGTGGATAGAATACGAACAATTAGTCGCATTTACTATTCGCATTCAGAAGGCAAAGACATGAAACGCCGGCAAGGCCCCGTCGTGACAGCACGTAAGCGTCCGCAGCAGGAACGTTCAACCCGCCTCGTAGCGGACATTCTGGAAGCCGCAGTTCGCGTTTTGGAGCGGGAAGGCGCGCCGCGTTTTACGGCAGCGCGGGTGGCGGAAGCTGCTGGGGTAAGCGTCGGCTCTCTCTACCAGTACTTCCCGAACAAAGAGGCCATGCTGTTCCGGCTGCAGACGGAGGAATGGACAAGAACACACACGTTGCTGGAGAGCATCCTCAACGACACGGCGCGCCCTCCTCTGGACCGGCTGCGCTCGGCGGTGCAGGCATTCTTCCAGACCGAATATGAGGAAGCCGCGTTTCGCATCGCACTCGAGGATGCGGCGCCGCTTTATCGCGAATCGCCCGAGGCGCGCGAGCAGAAGCAAGCCGGTATGCGCGTGGCAGTTGCCTTTGTGAACGACGCGCTTCCCCACCTGACGGCCGCGCGCCGCGCGTTTGTTGCCGAGGTGCTGGTGACAACCATGTCGCAGGTCGGTGAGGCGGTTTCCGACAAGGCGAAGTCGAAGGCCGATGTCGAAAAATGGGTCGCGGAAATGGCCGACATGTTCTGCGCGTATATAGAGCGCCTGGCCGCGCGATAGCCGGCCAGCGCGTCTAATTTTGACCGATCAACGTCAAACAATCGCATCCGTTGCTTGCAAGGTCAGGAGTGCCATCAGTTGTGCGATTTCGTCGCGCATCTTGCGGCGATCCACGATCATGTCTATCGCGCCCCGCTGCAGCAGGAACTCCGGGCGCTGATAGCCGGCAGGCAATGTCTCTCGTACCGTTTGTTCGATTACCCGCTCACCCGTAAAAGCGATCATTGCCTTCGGTTCGGCCATCACCACGTCGCCGAGAAAGGCGAAGCTTGCCGACACGCCACCCGTGGTTGGATTCGTGAGTACGGAGATGAACGGCAACCGTGCGTCCGCCAGCCGGGTCAACATGGCGGTCGTTTTGGCCATTTGCATCAACGAATACACGCTTTCCTGCATCCGTGCGCCGCCTGACGCGGCAATGCAAACGAAAGGCGTACGTTGCTCGAGCGCGTTTTGCACGCCGCGCACAAATCGTTCGCCGACAGCCGAACCCATCGAACCCGCCATGAACCCAAACTCGAAGCACGCCACCACGGCCGGAATCGAGTGGATGGCACCTTCCATGACCACCAGGGCGTCAGTCTCGCCGGTGTCTTCCATTGCTTCGCTCAGGCGATCGGGATAGGTGCGGCTGTCCTTGAAATTCAGAGGGTCGACCGGTAATACTTCACGGCCAATCTCACAGCGCCCTTCAGCATCGAGCAGGTGGTTCAGGCGCGCACGGGCGCCGATGGGCATGTGATGAGAACATTTGGGGCAGACATGAAGATTCGCTTCGACGTCGCTGCGATAAAGCACCGCTTCGCACACTGGGCACTTAAACCACAGGCCTTCCGGAATAACCTTGCGGCGCGTCGGATCGCTTTGCTTGATCTGCGGCGGCAATAAGTTGTCGAGCCAGTTCATACCGTCTCCAATTCATCCTAGTCGCGAGCCGTCCAAGTCTACCTGATCGCGGGACGGCAACCGTGGGCTCGCCAACCAATCGTGGACGAAGTGCCAGCAACCGCGGGCCAATCATATTCGGGCACGGTAACAATCGCCTGCCCGCTCCCTGGGACCCCATTTTGCCGGTGCAAATGCCGCGTGGCGGACTTCCTGCCTGCGTAGCCGCGCACGTCAAACGCCAGGATCGTGGACAATTGACGGACTCACGCCGTTGTACGTTCAACCTGCGTACGTTCGACTTGCATCCAGAGGAGCGTTTTATGTTCAAACCTGTAAGACATGCCGTTGCTGCGGCCGCGATTATGGTGTCCGGTTTTGCTGTAGCGGCGGACCAGCCCGCCCCGGCCTACCTGCCTGCTTCCGCAGCAGCGACGTTCGAGAACGCGCCGGCGATCGTGGAGGGTGCATCGGGCAAAAGCGTCAAATCGACGATCTATGTTTTTATGGACCCCAACTGCATCTTCTGTCATTACGCATGGAAAGCGTTCCAGCCCTACGAAGCCGCCGGCTTGCAGGTGCATTGGATCCCGATGGGCTTCCTGAAACCGGATTCGGCCGGCAAGGCTGCCGCATTGCTCCAGGCGCAGGATGGCCCCGCGTTGATGCACGAACTCGAGACAAAATTCTCCGAGAAAGACGAATCCGGTGGCATCAAGCCGTTGGCAAAAGTGCCGCCAGCGACGCAAACCAAGCTGGACGGCAATATAAAAACATTTCAAAGCCTCGGCTTCGATGGCACGCCGACCATCATTTACATGACGAGCGGCGGCCGGTGGGCAGATGTCAGTGGCTTGCCGCCTTTGAGCTCATTGCCAGCCATGCTGAATCTGCCGGAACAACCGGTTACCGACCCGTCTTTGCAGCGATTCCGCTAGAGAACCACTGCTTTCGACAGACATTCACTTTGTGACTATCAATATCAATCTCATGCAAAATCGGGCACTTATTATTGGCGCAAGCGGTATCGTCGGCAGCAACCTCGCCGATCAATTGCTCTCGACCGGCTGGACAGTTGCCGGTCTCTCGCGCGGCCGCACAGCGTTGCCGCAGGCCGTCGAACCGATTACCGCCGATCTGACCTCGGCGGCATCCGTGAGCGAGGCGCTGGCGGGAAAGTCCTTTAGCCATGTCTTTTTCACTGCGTGGTCTCGCCAGGCCACGGAGAAGGACAACATCCGCGTGAATGGCGGCATGGTGCGTCACGTGCTGGATGCCGTTGGACCCTCGGGCAGCGTGTCGCACGCAGCGCTTGTCACCGGCCTGAAACATTATCTCGGACCGTTCGAAGCGTACGCCACCGGCACGGTCCCCATTACGCCGTTTCGCGAGGAACAGGGCCGCCAGCTCGTGGAGAATTTTTACTACGAGCAGGAAGACCGGGTGTTCGAAGCCGCGCAACAGTATGGCTTTAGCTGGAGCGTGCATCGGCCGCATACGATCATTGGCTACGCGATCGGGAACGCAATGAACATGGGCGTCACGCTCGCCGTCTATGCGACGCTTTGCAAACAGACGGGCCAGCCGTTCCTGTTTCCCGGCTCCGCGGCGCAGTGGAACAGCCTGACCGACATGACCGACGCGCGCCTGCTGGCACGTCACCTTGAATGGGCCGCCACTTCCGACGCTGCGCGCAACGAGGACTTCAACGTGGTCAACGGCGATGTGTTCCGCTGGAAATGGATGTGGTCGCAGATCGCCGGCTATTTCGGCATCGAGGCCGCGCCGTTCGACGGTGAAGTCCGTCCGCTCGAGACACGCATGCAGAACGCCGCGCCGGCATGGACCGAGATCGCCACACGATTCAACCTGAAGGAGCCGGATATGGGCAAGCTGGTTTCGTGGTGGCACACGGACGCCGACCTTGGACGTCCCATGGAAGTGGTTACGGATATGACGAAGAGCCGCAAAGCAGGCTTCCTCGATTATCAGAGCACCCCGGACTCGTTCTTCACGCTGTTCGACAGGCTTAAGGCCGCGCGGATCATTCCGCAGTAATGTACGAACTCCTGACTATCACGCGCGATCCGGAAAAGTCAGCGTGACCAGCAGCCCCCCGTCCGCCGCATTGACGAGACAAAACGTCCCGCCATTGCGGCGCACCAGCCTTCGGACGATCGAGAGTCCCAGCCCGCAATGGGCATCGCCGCCGCGCGCCTCATCGAGACGGACGAACGGTTGCAAGGCATGCTCGAGCTGATCCTCGGGAATCCCGGGGCCGTGATCGCGCAGCGTCAAAACACATTTGCCATGCTGCACGCTGGTCGCAATTTCGACGGGCGGTTCGCCATACGTCATGGCGTTTTCCAGCAGATTGGCCAGGATGCGGTCGAGGTCGACCAGCGGCAGTCTGAAGTGTCCGGCGGTGCGCAGATCCAGTGTCACGAGCGAGCTTTCCGTATCCCCATCCTGCGGAACGTTGCCGTACTGGCTCTGACAAAACGAGTCGACGGACACAAGAGGCGATCCATCCGCACGGTCGCGCACGAAGTCGAGGAACTGCGTGACGATGCGCCCGAGCGATTCGACATCGCCCAGGAAGCCCATGCGCTCTGCGCTATGCGGTAGCAGATCCGCGCGGACCTGCATCCGGGTGAGCGGCGTGCGCAAATCATGCGCGACGCCCGCCAGCATCATCGCCCTCTCCTGTTCGTATTCGCTGATCTCGCGAATCATCTCGTTGAAGCTCACGATCAGCTCCACCACCTCGCGCGGCCCGCTCACACTAACGACGGGTGTGCTGACGCCGATGCGGAATTCGCGCGCCGCATTGGCCAGCCTGCGCAGCGGCCGCTGGGCCTGCCAGGCTCCGAGGAACGCCACCGCGATCGCCAGCGCAAGCATCAAGGCCAACGCGGTGTGCAAGCGGGCTTCGGTCAAGGTGGCGTCCGGAATGCGGATCCAGTTGGCGTCGCCGGCATAACGAACCCAGACCGTGCCTGTGTCGCCGGACAGCACGACCTGGCTGCCCGGCGGTAGATTCTCACGCAACGCGTTCTCATACAGTCCGTGCGTTTCGCGCCTCGAAGGCGGCCCGTCGCCGGAGCTTGCATCGCCGCCGTCGAGATAGGTCGCGCCGAGTGCCGAAGCAATGTGTTTGGTCGCCTCGAGACCATCGCGCCGCGCCTCTTCCACCACCTGGATGCCGCGCGACGCATGCTCGGCATGCATCTGGTTGGCTTCGCGGCCGAGCATGAACACCATCGCCGCGTAGGCCAGCACGAGCAGGCTCGTGGTCATCAATGCCGCGCGTCCAAAGATTGTATTAAACGGGTTCTTCATTTCCGTCGCCGCCGTCACTCGGAGCAAACATATAGCCCACCCCGCGTACCGTCTGGATCACGCAGGGTTGGGAGGGATCCTCTTCCAGCAGTCTGCGCAGACGCCACACGGCCAGATCCATGCCGCGCTCGGTGATGTCGGCATCGGGGCCGTACAGCATGTCGAGCAGTTTCGCGCGCGACAGCGTTTCCATCGGATGCGTAACCAGCACCTCAAGCAGCGCGTAGTTCGTGCCCGTCAGCTTGATGCGCTTGTCGTCGCAGAACAGGGCGCGCGCAGCGACATCGAGGCGAAACCGGCCAAAGCGGTAAATCCCCTGGCGGCCGTTGACAGCCGGCGCCGGCTGGCCCGAATGACGGCGCAGCACCGCCCTGATGCGCGCCAGCAATTCAAGCGGCGTAAACGGCTTGCCCAGATAGTCGTCGGCCCCGAATTCGAGCCCCACGACCCGATCCATGTCTTCCGCGAGCGAGGTCAGCATGATGACGGGAATGGTGTCGCCCGCGTCGCGCAATTGCCTGAGTGCGGTCAAGCCGTCCACGCCTGGCATCATGACGTCAAGCACTACGATGGATGGCCGCTCGAGCGCGAGGCGATTGGCGATATTGGTGGCGTTATGCAAAACCGAGAACTCAATGCCGCGCTGCTGGAAAAATTTCCTGAGGAGATCACGCAAACCGGCATCGTCGTCTACGAGCAGGACCTGAATCGTTTCACTCTCCATCCACACCCTCCTGTCAGCCCTGGTTGAAACGTGAGCCCGTAGGCGGGTCGCCGGGCGCTCATGTCAGTGCCGTGACAGGCACTGAAACGTCAAACCGACAATGCTACCCAGATTCAGCCTGGTGTTGTGCCGGCGTCTCAGCAGGTCATTTCGAAAGACTCCTGTAAGGGTGGCGTGAATAAACAAGGCGGATTGGTACGCGTCGAGATCGGCGGATAACTGGTCGCACGAGACCGCATGGAGCAACGCCTGCTCGATCTGGGTCTCCGCCAGACGGTTGGCCGCCCGCACGCGCCGCCAGAAGAGCGCCGTCTCCTCAGTCGATTCACAGCGTGCAAACACAATGCTGTACAGGTGGCGCATTCGCGTTTCGCGCAGCGCCCGGGAGAGCCGCACTTCCAGTTCCGTGCGCAGCGTGCCCAGTGGATTGGGCTCGTCCGGAGGCAGGGGAACGCCGAAAGGATCGAGCGGCAAAGCAAAGCGCTCAAAAATGGCGTCGAAGATCGCGTCTTTATTTCTAAAATGACCGTAGATCGCCCCTCGGGTCACCCCGGCCGCATCGGCGATTTCGTCCAGGGTGGTTTGCGTGACGCCATGACTGAAGAACATGGCCTCTGCTGCATCGAGAATCGTTGCACGCGTGTCGAGCGCTTGCGCCTTCGTCCGCCTCATTAGCATTCAGCCAGTTTCTGTCGCGCATTCGTGCTCTGCGACACCGCGGCTGCTCAGTAGCTCAGATGGTGCGATCATAGCGGCCGTGCATGGAAGCGGACGTTAGGCTTTTTTTCAGATTATTTCAAAGTGAAATTTATCAAAGTACGATTTCATTTAACGTGCTCCTGCTTTTTGCACTTCGAGTAAGATCACCGGTCATTCTGCTGTTGTGGTTCCACCGACGTCGGGTGCGGAATTCCGTGTGGCGCTCATCTGTACCCAGACAACATAGAAGTTTTGAATACGGCTAAACGGAGTTCACTTGAGCAACCAGTCTCCACTCGGTCGACTCGCTCTATATGTATCCAGGATGAGTAGTCCGGTTCGCACGGACACTTTCTCCCGGTCGACCTTTGTATCACCCGACTCACGCCGTTCCCGCAAGCCAGCGCCAGCACCGGCGCCGCTGCGCACCCTGCGCTCCGGCTGCGCGCTGGCGGCTACGCTATGCCTCGCGGCTTGCGCCGTCGGTCCCGACTATCACAAGCCGCCGCAGGACATTCCCGCCACCTTCAAGGAAGGCGCCGACTGGGAGCGGGCGCAGGCCAACCCGCAAGGCGCGCTTTCCAGCACATGGTGGCTCGACTATCACGACGACACGCTGTCCCACCTCGTGGACCAGTCGCTCAAGGCCAACCAGTCGATTGCAGCCGCGGAAGCCGCCTACCGGGTCGCCAAGGCCACGATCGATGCCAATGTCGCGAGCCTGTTCCCCACCATCGGGGTAGACGCGTCGGGATCGCGCTCCCGCACGGCCGCGGTCGAGAGCATCACGGGCCAGCCCTTTACGAGTAACCTCGTGTCCGCCAGCGCGTCAGCAAGCTGGGAAATCGACCTGTGGGGCAGTGTCCGGCGCTCGATCGAGTCGGCCAAAGCCAGTGCTCAGGCCAGCGACGCGCAGCTCGCCGGCGAGCGTCTGTCGATCGCTGCCAGCCTCGCCGTCGACTATTTCGCTTTGCGCCAGGCCGATATCGACATCGATTCGCTGAAGCAGCAGCAACAGCTCGACGCCAGGATTCTGGAGATGGACCGGGCGGGCTTCCTGCAGGGAACGATCTCGAACGACACGATCCTCTTTGACCAGGACACGCTCGAACTGGTAATCGCCGACCTGCAGGCCACGGAGACCTCCCGCGAGCAGGACGAGCATGCCATCGCGGTGCTGATCGGCGAGCCGCCGGCCAGCTTCACGCTGCCGGCGCAGAGCGACTACACCTTCGCGACGCCCGCCGTGCCGCTCGGCTTTCCGTCGCAATTGCTGGAACGGCGCTATGACGTCGTGAGCGCGGAGCGCACGGCCGCCGCGGCCAATGCCAAGATCGGCGTGGCCGAGGCCGCATTCTTCCCAACGCTTACGCTCTCCGCGCAAGGCGGCTTCGAGCACAACGCGCTGGCGAATCTGTTCTCGATGCCAAGCCGCTTCTGGACGCTCGGCCCGGATCTCGCCGCGACGATCTTCGACGGCGGCGCGCGCTCTGCGGCGGTCCACGAAGCCGAGGCCACCTACGACCAGCAGGTCGCCACGTATCGCGGGACCGTGCTGTCCGCGTTCCAGAGCGTTGAAGACAGTCTGTCGTCTTACAACCACCTGCAGCAGCAGGAGCACGCATTCGCCAACATCTATCAGCGCAACCAGCAGCTTTTCTCGAGCCAGCAGGCCCAGGCGCAGGCTGGCACGGCGAGCGAAGAAGCCGTGTTGACGCAGCAGATTACGCTGTTGCAGGCCGCGCAGAACCTGAAGGACACACAGGCAGCGTTGACGGAAAGCAGCGTCACGCTGGTCAAAAATCTCGGCGGCGGCTGGCAGTGGGATGACGCCAAGGGTGTAGCAGTCAGCACCAGTGCGAATGCCGCGCCGCAATCGTCGAATCAAACATCGGGAGCCCCTTCGCAATGAATGATCGCCTTGAACGTGATCGCTTTGGAGAGCGAAGCGTCCAGTCCTGCGACGGCCGGTTGCGTCGGGAATCGGAAAAAAATGGAGTCTCCATGAAGTCAATACCGTTGCTGTGCCTTGGCCTGTTTGCACTATCCGCGCTTTCCGGTTGCGGCAAATCCGGTCAGGCGTCGGCGCCGCCTCCGCCGCAGGTCGGCGTGGTCAGCGTCCAGCCGACCAGCGTGGCGCTGACGCGCGATCTGGTCGGACGCCTTTCGCCTTACCTGAGCGCCAACGTCACCGCACGCGTTTCCGGTGTGCTGATTAAACGCATCTACAAGGAAGGCAGCGACGTCAAAGCCGGCCAGGCGCTGTTCGAAATCGACCCGGCCTTCTATCAGGCACAGTTGAATAACGACCTCGGCATCCTCGGCGAAGACCAGGCCACGTATCTCAACGACAAGGTCAACGCAGCGCGCTTCCACAAGCTGCTGCCGGTTGGCTCGGTCTCGCAACAAACGGTCGACAACGCCGATGCGCTGGTGCGCACCGACGCGGCCAAGGTCAAGGCCGACCAGGCTCTCGTCGACAGCGCGAAGGTCAACCTCGGCTATACCAAGGTGACCTCGCCGATCAGCGGCATCGCCAGCCAGCAGCAGGTCACCGTCGGCGCCGTAGTGGGCAGCAGCACCGCCGATGCCGGTTCCAGCGGCACCTTGCTGACCACGGTGAACCAGGTCGATCCGCTTTACGTGAACTTCACCATCAGCGCGTCGGACTTGCTGACGCTGCGCGAAGCAGCCAGCCGCGGCAACGTCGCGCTTAGCCAGCCGGACAAGACGACCGTGCAGATCGTGTTGCCCAACGGCAGCCCGTACGACCAGACAGGCACGCTGGATTTCTCCGACGTCACCGTTAACGCAACCACCGGCGCCGTGAACCTGCGCGCGCTGGTGCCGAACGCGCAGCACACGCTGCTGCCGGGCATGTACGTGACCATGAACGTCAACCTCGGCGAGCAGCACAACATTTTCCTCGTTCCGCAGCAGGCGCTGCAACGCGACACGATCGGCGCTTACGCGCTCGTCGTCGATGCGAGCAGCAAGGTCGCGCGCAAGGACGTCACGGCAACCGACAACTCCGGCAACAACTGGATCGTTACCGGCGGCCTCGCAGCTGGCGACCAGGTGATCGTCTCCGGGCTGCAAAGCGCGCACGAAGGTGCCCAGGTCAAGGCAAGCCCGTGGCAGGCACCGGCTGCTGCGCAAGGTGGCTCGGCCACCGCCGCAGCATCAGGGGTTCAGACCGCCGGCAACGCTCAATAAGGACTTCGTCCCATGCCAAAGTTTTTTATCGATCGCCCAGTCTTTGCCTGGGTGATCCCGATTCTCATCTGCCTGATAGGGGTGATTTCGATGCTGAATCTCGGCATCGACTCCTATCCAGAAATCGCACCGCCAGAAGTAACGGTCACGGCAACCTATCCTGGCGCCAGCGCGGCGACCATGGAATCGACCGTGACCCAGGTGATCGAGCAGCAGCTAACCGGCATCGACAACCTGCTGTACTTCAACTCGGCATCCAACTCCAACGGCACGGTTACCATCACGCTGAGCTTCGCGACCGGCACCAATCCGGATACGGCCGAAGTGCAGGTGCAGAACAAGGTCGCGCTGGCCCAGCCGCTGCTGCCGGCCGAGGTGACGCAGCAAGGTGTGGTGGTCGCCAAGGCGAGTCCAGACATTCTGATGTTCATCTCGCTGCAGTCGAGCAACCCTGGCATTGACGCCTACCGTCTGAGCGACATCGTCGCCTCGCAGATCCAGCCGGTGATTGCGCGGGTCAACGGCGTGGGCAACACCTTCGAACTGGGTTCGGAATACGCCGTGCGTATCTGGCTGAATCCGGACAAGCTGCAAGGGTATGGCCTGTCCACCACCCAGGTGCTCACCGCCGTCAGCGCACAGAACGCGCAGTTCGCCACGGGCTCGCTCGGTGCCGATCCGGCAGTCAAAGGCCAGGTCTTCACTGCGACGGTGTCCGGCGATACGCTGTTCTCGTCGATCAAGCAGTTCAACAACATCATCCTGCTCACCAACAGTAACGGCACGGTGGTCCGGCTGAGCGACGTCGCACGCATCACCTTCGGCGCGCAAAGTTATGGTTCGGCCGCGGTCTACAAGGGCAAGCCGGCCGGCGGCATGGGCGTCTACCTGCTGCCGGGCGCCAACGCCCTTGCCGTCGCCAAGGCGGTGAAGGCCGAAATGGGCGTGCTCGCCAAGGATCTGCCGCCGGGCGTCACGTGGAATGTGCCGTACGACACGACTCCGTTCATTACCGCTTCGATTACCGACGTGGTACGCACGCTGATCGAGGCCATTGCGCTGGTGTTCGTGGTGATGCTGATCTTCCTGCAGAACCTGCGGGCCACGATCATTCCGACGCTCGTCATTCCGGTCGCGTTGCTGGGAACGTTTATCGGCCTCTCGCTGCTGCACTACACGCTGAACCAGCTCACGCTGTTCGGGATGGTGCTCGCCATCGGCATTGTGGTGGACGATGCGATCGTCGTGATCGAGAACGTCGAGCGCATCATGTCCGAGGAGAACCTCCCGCCTCGAGAGGCGACCCGCAAGGCGATGGGCCAGATTACCGGCGCCATTATCGCGATCACGGTCGTGCTGTCTGCCGTGTTCATCCCTTCGGCTTTGCAGCCTGGCGCCACCGGCATCATCTACGCGCAGTTCGCGCTGACCATCGCGGTCTCGATGGCGATGTCGGCTTTCCTCGCCATGTCGTTCACGCCGGCCCTCTGTGCCGCGATTCTCAAACCGACGGACCACCACAAAAAGAACATCGTGTTCCGCTGGTTTGACAAGGGCTTCGACCGGGTCAACGCGACCTACTTCAGGCAGATCGGCGGTGCGGTACGTCACGCGCCGCGCTGGATGATCGTGTTCGTGCTGCTGGCCATACTGGCGGGCTTCCTGTACACGCGCCTGCCGACCAGCTTTGTGCCTGACGAAGACCAGGGCTTTATCCTCGCACTCGTCAATCTGCCGACCGGTTCCACGCTGCAGCGTACCGATCAGGCGATGAGCGCGATGTCGGACAAGCTCGCGCATAGCCCGATCGCCAAGGACATCGACAGCGTGTTCCAGGTCGAAGGGTTCAGCTTCGTCGGCAGTAGCGAGAACGTCGGTATGGCGTTCATCAAGCTAACCGACTGGGGCCAGCGCTCGGAAACGGCGATGCAGCTGATTCCGAAGGTCAACCAGATCCTGCATGGCCAGCAGGACGCGCAGATCTTCGCCGTCAATCTCCCAACGATCCGCGGCCTGAGCCAGTTCGGCGGCGTCGACATGTATCTGCAGGCTCGTGCAGGCCAGTCGCGCAAAGAACTTGCGCAGGCGGAAGGTATCCTGTTGGGCAGTGCCGCCAAAAACTCGACGCTCTACGGGATTCGGCCCAATTCGCTGCCCGATTCACCGCAGTTGCAGATCTCCGTCGATCGCGTGCAGGCGCAGGCCATGGGCCTGTCGCTCACTGATGTTTACAACTCGATCCAGATGGAGCTGGCGCCGTTCTTTGTGAATCAGTTCACGTATGCCGGCCGTGTCAAGCGCGTGTATCTGCAGGCCGATGCCCCGTACCGGATGGGCCTGGACGCGTTCCAGCACATCTACACACCGAGTGGCATCACCAGCGCATCGACGGGCACGACCAGCACGGCCTCGACGACCACCAACACCGGTGGCTATCTGGCCCAGGTCAACCCCTCGGCGACCGATAGCTCGCTCAGCCCGTACAACATGGTTCCGTTGTCCAGTGTGGTGAAGTCGCACTGGGATGTGGGTCCTGTCGCGCTGCCGCGCTATAACGGCTACTCTGCCATCGAGATCGTGGGCAACCCCGCGCCGGGCTACTCCACGGGTCAGGCCATGGATACGGTCCAGCACATCATCGATACCCAGTTGCCGGCCGGTTTCGCCGCAGACTGGACGGGGCAGTCCTACCAGGAAATCATTGCCGGGAATTCGGCGACGCTGCTGATGATCCTGTCGATCGTGGTGGTGTTCCTGTGTCTCGCGGCCTTGTATGAAAGCTGGTCGATCCCGGTCGCCGTGCTGCTCGTGGTGCCGCTCGGCATGCTCGGGATGCTGGTGTTCTGTCTGTTGACCGGCGTGCCTAACGACATCTACTTCAAGATCGGTCTCGTCACCGTGATTGGTCTGGCGGCAAAGAACGCCATTCTGATCGTGGAGTTCGCGGTGGAGGGACAGGCCCACGGCATGACGCTGTACGATGCCGTGCTGACTGCGGGCAAGCAGCGCTTGCGCCCGATCCTGATGACCTCGATGGCCTTCATTCTCGGCGTATTGCCACTCGTGCTCTCGTCAGGGGCCGGCGCCTCTTCGCGGCATGAGATCGGCACGGGCGTGATCGGCGGGATGATATTTGCGACCTTCCTCGGCCTCCTGCTGATCCCGGTGTTTTACGTGGTCGTGCGGCGTGTGCTGGGTGACAAGCTCGACGAGGTCTCGCACAAGTTGCCGCACCATGGCGGTGATGGCACAGGCGGCACGGGTGGCACGACGACCACAGGCGACGCCAATCCCTGAAACCAGGGATCCGTAATCTGAAACGCCTCGGTGCTAACAAAGAACGGGCGTTGCCGGCAGCGATGCGCGGCAACGCCCGTTTTTTCATTCAGGCTCATTGAGCGTCATTGACGATCAGTGGCGCTCGGGAAAGCGCAGCTTCGAATGATTGCGGCCGTACGAAAAGTAGATGATCAAGCCGATCACCAGCCACACGACAAGCCGCATCCACGTGACGAGCGGCAGGCCCACCATCAGCAACAGGCAGAACAGGATCCCCAGCACCGGCACGATCGGCACGCCCGGAGCCCGGAACGGGCGTGAGGCGTCGGAGTCGCTGCGCCGCAGATAGATCACGGCGCCGCAGACGAGGATAAACGCGAACAGCGTGCCGATGCTGACCATCTCGCCCAGCACGCTGATCGGCGTCAGCGCCGCCACGATGGCCACGATCGTGCCGATCATGATCTGGCTCAGATGCGGAGTCTGAAGACGCGGATGAACCCGCGCGAACAGCGGCGGCAACAAGCCGTCCTGCGACATCGTGAAGAAGATCCGGCTCTGTCCATAGAGCAGCACGAGAATCACGGTAGTCAGTCCCGTCAGCGCGCCGATCTTGATCAGGACTGAGAACCATGTGAGGCCGATGGCATCCACGCCCTTGGCGATCGGATCCGGAACGTTCAGATCCGCGTACGGTACGAGCCCCGTGAGGACCCCGGCAACGAGGATATACAGCACGGTACAGATAATCAGCGATCCCAGGATGCCGATGGGCATGTCCGTCTGCGGCTTTCTCGCCTCCTGCGCCGCGGTGGATACCGCATCGAAACCGATGAACGCGAAGAACACCACGGCCGAGCCACGCAGAATGCCGCTCATGCCGAAGTTACCGAACTGTCCTGTATTCGGCGGTATGAACGGATGCCAGTTGGCCGGCTTGATGAAAAACACGCCGAGCGCGATAAAAGCCACCACCACGACCAGCTTGACTGCCACCATGATGTTGTTGAGCCGTGCGGACTCCTTGGTACCGAGCACGAGCAGGGTAGTAAGGATGGCAACAATCACGATGGCCGGCAGATTGACGATACCAGTGGCCGTCGTGCCGTCGGCGAGCTTGATGACGGTGCCGGGCGCGGTGGCCAGAGCCGGCGGAATGTTAATTCCCGCGTTATGCAGCAGGCTCACGATATAGCCGGACCAGCCGACCGCGACGGTCGCGGCGCCCATTGCATATTCGAGGATCAGGTCCCAGCCGATGATCCACGCGAAGATCTCGCCAAGCGTTGCATAGGTGTACGTATAGCTGCTGCCGCATACGGGCAGCATGGCCGCCAGTTCCGAGTAGCACAGGCCAACGAACGCGCACGCAATGCCACCGAGGATGAACGAAAGAATGATGCCCGGGCCGGCGAACTGCGCCGCTGCGGTGCCGGTCAGGACAAAAATGCCGGCGCCGATAATGGCACCGATTCCCATCGCTGTGATGCTGGTGGCGCCCAGCGTTTTCGACAGCGAGTGGCCTCCCTCCGTATCCGCGCTTCCGACGATATCGGCGACGGATTTCCGTGCCATGTAGCTCGTATCAGCCATAATGAGTCGTCCTGTTCAAATGGTTTTTGGACGCGAACCGACTCGGCTTGCTTCGGCCCGCGACGCACGACAAAAGCATCTGTTACCGAAGACTGGCAGGAGTAAGGTGGAGGGAAAGTGAAACTGAGTGTAGTCCGAATTGGAAGTAAAGTGAAATAACGGGTCGACGCCGCTCGCGGGGCCTTGTCAGCCCTACTCCGCCTCGAGCATCCTCATCGCGGCTTTTTCCGCATTCGCCACGTGTAGCCGGGCGGCCGCCTCCGCGGCTTGGGCATCGCGTGCCTTGAGCGCTTTATATAGCTTGTCGATTTCCCGCAAACTGGCAGGCAGGCGGTCGGGATGCATCAGGGAAGTGGCCCGCAGCAGATTGACGCGCGAATAGAGGCTCGTCAGGATTTCCTTGATCAGCCCGTTGCCGCAGTTGCCGAGCAGCACGTCGTACAGATCGCCCTTGGCCTTCAATACGGCATCCTGATTGCCGGAGTGCGCCGCAACCTTCAGCGCCTGGGCGCGCTCGCCAAATTGTGCGACCGCCGCATCGGCGGCGTGACGGGTAAACTCGGCGGCGGCAAATCCTTCGAGCAGGCCGCGGATTGCATACAGCTCGGTCGCTTCCTCTTTGGAAATGACCGCGACCGTCGGCCCCTTGTGCGGGACGATGCGCACCAGTTTCTCGGCTTCGAGCCGGCGCAGCGCTTCGCGGATAGACGTGCGACTCACGCTCAACGACTCGCACAATTCACGTTCGATCAGACGCGCCCCAGGCGCAAAGCGTCCCGACATGATCGCCTGCCGGAGCACGTGCTCCACCTGGTGACGTAGCGTCTCAGGCCGTATCAGCTCCATATCGGCTGCCATGATTGTATTCCCGTCTGACAATTTATATGGCTGCTATGGTACTCGAATCCCTGTGACAGGCAAAATCCCCGGCAGGAACCGGGGCCGACGCTTCGCTCAGAACCGGTAGCTCGAAAATAACCCATAGGTGACCTGAGTCTTCTTCTCGACGATGGGGCTCCCGCTGACATCGTCGCGGAGCCTGGCGGCAATCAACGTGGCGCCGACATCCCATTGCCTCGAAAGCCTGTAGTCGGCCTTGACGGAGACATCGAGCGAGGCGACGCCCGCCCCCGGCGCGTATTCAGGCAGACCGGAGCGCTGGCTCTGGCCGAGGTCGACACCGTAGAAAGTCCGGTTGTACTGGCTGCTGCCCCACGTCAATCCGGGACCGGCGCTGAGCGTGAGCGCGTCGACCGGCTGATACTTTCCTTCCAGACCCAAGATGGCCACCGTGCCCTCGTGCTTGCCGAGAATGTCGGTCATCACGCTGCCGCGAGCCGTAAACCAGTCAAGCGTATAGCTGCCGAACAGACCCGCATGCGCGGTGCGTGAGATGTCGCCCAAGCCTTGCAGGCGCGCGTCGTCGGACTGGTCGCGCGGCTGGATGAAGTCGTACGACAGCAGCGCGGCGAGCTGCCAATGCGAGTCCTTATAGAGGTAGGCGCCCATCCCGAGCGGCGTATTCGCCTCGGGCACCGTACCGATGAAATAGCGCCCGTAGCTCGCGCCGAGTAACGGAATCGGCTCAAACTTGCGATCGCTCGCACCGGGATATTCGGGCAGGCTTAAAACTCCTGCGCCGACGGTGAAATGCCAGCCGTCAGGAAACATCGCACCCGACGATACGGGTGCTGTAACGTCATCAGCCATTGCGTCAATCGAACCGACACACAGCATCGCGCCGAGTAACAGATATTTAGAATAATGATGGACTCGTGCTTTCATCGAAATCTCCGGGCTGGAAGCTCACCGCTTTAGCCGATCAAGGAATGGAAGCGGCATGATGCGTAGCGGGGGTAAAAGCAGCCAGCCGGTTGCGACGAAACGACGGAACGCAGCGCGAGAAGGGTTAAAGACGGCGCGAGTCGCGGGCCTCATTCAATCAAAAAAGCCGTCAACCGGTTTCAACAAAAAAACGACATTTATCGTCCGAAGCCATTACGGCTGTAATCGTTGAAACGGCTTTATCGTAAAATCAGCGCGCGGCGGTAAGGGGTATTAACAAAGTCACCGCGCTGCACAAAAATAGTCAGGGATCTTCATAATCAGGATCTCTCGACAAAACTCGCTCAGCCGCGTGCGCTCGCCTCGAAGACCGCCTTAACAAATTTTCAAACAATAGAAAAGATGGAGAGACGCATGAAAAAATTCCACCTGATGGCGAGTTCCGGCGCAGCCGCTGCAGCACTCGCAATGTTCGCGCCCAGCGCATTCGCCCAGAGTTCAGTCACGCTGTACGGCCTCGTCGATACGACGGTTCGTTACCTGTCGAATGCAAATGCGGCCAACGACGGCCAGGTTGCGATGGGGGAAGGCGTTGAAACACCGAGCCGGTGGGGCTTGAAGGGTACTGAAGACCTGGGCGGCGGCCTCTCGGCCGTGTTCCGGTTGGAGAACCAGTTCCAGCTCTGGTCGGGCAAGCTCGATAACAGCAGCAACCAGCTGTTCCAGCGTCAGGCGTACGTCGGTCTGGCAAGTAGCCAGTACGGCACGGTGACTGTCGGCCGCCAGCAGACCCCGTTCTTCGAGCAGATGGGCAACACCTACGACCCGTTGACCGTCGCCGACTTCTGGCAGGACAGCTACGTGTATAACCCGGTCGGCCCGTTCCTGTTCACGAACAGTTCGGTCAAGTACAGCGGCACGTTCGCCGGCCTGACGGTCGAGGGCATGTACGGCTTCGGCGGCGTACCGGGCAGCGTCGGCTCCAACAGCATGTACGGCTTGACGGCTTCGTATTCGATTGGACCGCTGTCGGCCGACGTCGGCTTCCAGCAAAACGACGTCGAGGGCAAGAAATTCAACATCGTCAACGTGAGCACCGTGTACGCGTTCACTCCGGCCGTGAAGGTTCTCGCGGGTTGGCTGCATTCGCAGGACGAAACGGGTACGGCCGATTTCGCCCAGCAACAGGTCGGCGCTCCGTTGCTGGCATCCGCGAGCCCGGACCGTATTGACGACAGCTTCTACGTTGGTTCGAGCTGGCAAGTAACCTCGCCGCTGACGTTGACGGTGGCGGGCTACTACGATCACGCCCGCAACGCGGCATTCCTCGACGGCGCGCTTGGCGTCGGTATCAACTACTCGGCCACGGTGCTCGCCGAGTATGCGCTGTCCAAGCGCACCGAGGTCTACGGCACGGTCGACTTCACCCGTGGCAACGGCGCGTTCCTCTCCGACTACCCGGGCCGCAACAACCAGACCGGCGTCGCAATCGGTCTGCGCAATCTGTTCTAAATCCGCATCATCTCCGCGAGGCGGCCGACACGGCTGCCCGCGGACGACTCTTTGCTGACTTAACTGTTTGAAGAGACCGGGGCAATGGCACTCTCCAAAGGGGGGCGCCGGCGGCGGGTCCTGGCGACCAGCAGTTCCTCCGCATTGTTCGGCGGGCGCAAACCATCGGTCCTGCCCGCGAAGTAACGTTGCGTCAGATCGGCTGCGGATACGTGCCGTGCTTCGTCGAAACCCGCCTCATAAGCCAGTTCCTGAATCTCCTCCGGGATGAAAAAGCTCACGAACGGCGTACCGCTTGCCCGCGCGCCCTTCTCCGCCATCTCGAGCCCAGGACGCACCTCAGGGTCCGCCAGTTCCAGCGGTAGCAGGAACGTCATGGCGAACGTCGACCCTGAGGCAAGCGCCGCAACTTCGCGCAGCGTGGCCGAGTTCGCCTCTTTGCTCAGATACATGCTGACGCCCGTGGACACCACGATGGCCGGCTGGCTCTCATCGAAGCCGGCAGACACGAGCCCCTCTCGCCAGCTTCCGCCCGCCTCGAAATCCACCGGCACGAAACGCAGCCAGTCCGGCACACCGAAGCCGAGCTCGATCAGACGTTGACGCTTCCATGCCTGAGGACCGGGCTGGTCGATCTCGAACACCTTGAGATGGGACGCAACCTCCGGGCGCCGCTGCGCGAAGCTGTCGAGACCGGCGCCGAGAATCACATACTGACCGACGCCGCGGCCAACCTCTTCGACGACCAGATCCTCGATAAAGCGGGCACGCGCCACAATCGAGGCGCGAAACGGCCGCGTGAACTGCGGGTCCATATCGCCACGGCTGCGCCAGTCCTCGTTCGGGGCCAGCAGCTTGAGGCCGATCTCGTCTTCCAGCACATGCGGCGGCGCGTCGGACTGGACATGCAGCGCGCGCCACAAGGCGACTCGCGCCGCTGTGCTGTCTGGTGCGATATCCTGCTCATCGGTCATGAGTGCGACTCCTGTGGATTCGTGTTCGTCTGGACAAAAAAACTATGCGCAACGCTAGGCCACGACCGTCTTTAACGTGGCGATATCGCGCCGGGGCGGCGCGCCAAACATGCGCGCATATTCGCGGCTGAATTGCGATGCGCTTTCATAGCCCACTTGATACGCTGCCGCTTCGGCGTTGGCGTCCCCTGTCGCCATCAAGTGGCGCGCTTCGAGCAGGCGTAGCTGCTTCTGGTATTGCAACGGCGTCATCGACGTCAGCGCCTTGAATTGCCTGTGAAATGCCGAAGGGCTCATTCGCGCTACGGCCGCCAGTTCCTCGATGCGGATGGTCTCGGCGAACTGGTCCCGTAAGGCATGAATCGCCGTCACGACTCTCTGCGCATGACTGTTCGCCAGCACGAGCTTGGCGACCTCGCCGCCATGGGGCCCCGTCAGCAACCAGTAGCCAATTTCCCGCATGATCATCGGCGCGAGGATCGGGATCGCCTGCGGCGTGTCGAGAAGGCGCACCATGCGCAGCACGCAGTCGGCGAGCGGGCCGTCGAAGTCAGTGACAAATACACCGCGACCCAGATTGTCTTCTGGTTCGGGTGGCGCTTCGAGACGCTCCATCACATCGCGCATCACCGCAAGGTCGAACTGAATCACGATAGCGAGGAACGGTTCGGCTGGACTCGCCTTCACCACCCTGCTGAATGCCGGCATCTCGACGCTAACGACGAGTGCTCGCCCTGCCGGGTAGTCGTAGCGCCGGTCGCCGAAGGTCGTCCACTTGGTGCCTTGCACGACGACGCACAACGCGGGCTTCATGATCATATGAGACGCGGGCTTTTCATGATCCGCGCGAAGGACGGCCATTCCATCAATCGCGGTGATGAACGGGCTCTCCTTACCGGCTTGCTGGTCGGTATAGCGTTTGACCGCTTCAATCAGGGCATTGGACATGTCAGTTCCCTCCTCTCCTGAATGTTACATGCTCCTGCATCGAAAGGCGCCGGCCCGAGCAGGATCAGGCAAGAACTGAAGCAGTTCGGGCATTCAGCGCGTGGAGCGTCCGGAATAAGCTTGGCTCCTGTTCAACCGTACGTGGAGCACAGCATGACAGCAGGAAATACAGGCACAAAAATCGCAATCGTTACCGGAGGAAGCCGCGGCCTGGGCCGCAATACGGTGATCAACCTCGCGCGGCGCGGCGTCAGTTCGCTCTTCACCTACCGCTCTAATCAGGCAGAAGCCGACAAGGTGGTCAGCCTCGTGGCAGAGGCAGGGCAAAAGGCCATTGCGCTGCCGCTCGATACCGGCATGGCGAGCACATTCGATGCGTTCGTGGAGCAGGTTCGAAAGTCACTTCCCGAGTTGGGCGCCGAGCGTTTCGACTTCCTCGTCAACAACGCCGGCACTTCGAATCACACCCCATTCGAGCAGACGACCGAGGAAGAACTCGACGGTCTCTACAACGTCCATTTCAAGGGCGTGTTTTTCCTCACGCAAAAACTTCTGCCGTTGATCAACGATGGTGGCCGCATCGTGAATATCTCTTCGGGACTGACTCGTGTCGCGTTTCCGGGCAGCGGGTCGTATGCATCCATGAAGGGCGCGGTGGAAGTGCTGACCCGTTATCTCGCGAGGGAACTCGGCTCACGCAAGATCGCCGTCAACACTGTCGCTCCGGGCGCGGTCGCGACGGACTTCAGCGGCGGCATGGTGCGCGACAATCCTGAGATCAACAAGCGCGTGGCGGAAGCGACGGCGCTCGGCCGCGCGGGCGTGCCCGACGACATCGGCCCGATGATCGCCTCGCTGCTGTCCGAGGATAACCGCTGGGTCAATGCCCAGCGAATCGAAGTCGCCGGCGGCATGGTGATCTAGGACGGGGCGCTCGGGTAGCGCCTCGACGACGCAGCGCAGGCTCCCGAGTCACCTGTTCAACCCGAACGCAACGCCTTTGCGAGATCCGCAAGGCGATACGGCTTGTGTACGAACGTGAACTCGCCGAGCTCACCGTGTTCGCGGCGCAGCACCGCAAGCGGATAGCCCGAGGCAAGCACGATCTTGATCTTGGGAAATTGCTCGCGAACCAGCCGCGCCAGCTCCAGGCCACTGATTCCGTGCGACATCACGATGTCGCTAAAGAGAATGTCGATCCGCGGACGCCGCATCAGGATATCGACGGCGTCCAGGCCGTTACTGGCCGTCACCACTTCGTAGCCGATGCTTTGAAACAGCTCCGATGCAGCAGCCAGCAGGTCAGGTTCGTCCTCAACAAGCAGGACGGTTTCCGCCGCCAGATGCGCAGAATAGTCCCTGGTAGCGGCGGGAGTACCCGCTATCGCGGGAAGATAGATCTCGATCGTCGTGCCCTCGCCGCCCACGCTGTGGATCGCAACGTCGCCGCCCGACTGCGTAATGAAGCCATACACCTGGCTCAGGCCGAGTCCGGTCCCTTTGCCTACTTCCTTCGTGGTAAAGAACGGCTCAAACGCCCGTGCGACAACTTCGGGCGACATGCCGGTGCCGGTGTCCGATACCGCGGCCCGGATATAAGTGCCGTCCAGAAGCCCTCCGACATCGCCAGCCTTGAGCTCGACGCGTTCGGTGCCGATAGCGATTGCTCCACCGTCAGGCATGGCATCGCGCGCATTGACCACCAGATTCAGCAAGGTGGCCTCGAAACGCGCAGCGTCCAGCAACACCGTCGTCGGCTCCGAAGACAACTCTATCTCCAGGCTGATCGAGTCTTTTACGGCGCGATGCAGCACCGGTTCGAATGACCGGATGACCGCGTTCACGTCGTGGGCCTCGGCCTTGAGCGGTTGCTGCCGGGCAAACGAGAGAAGCTGCTGAGTCAACGAGGCGCCTCGGTCGACGGCGCGCTGCATCGCGTCCAGCATGCGCGTATCCAGATGGGTACGCGATTGCGCGGAGAGCACCTGCAGCCCGTTCGATATCACGGCCAGCAGATTATTGAAGTCGTGCGCGACACCGCCCGTCAGCTGGCCGATGGCCTCCATCTTCTGCGATTGAAACAGCGCAGCATTGGCGCGTTCCAGCGCGGCGGCCGCTTCCTTGCGCTCAGTGATATCGCGAGTGACTTTCGCAAACCCGATGAGCGTGCCGGATTCGTCGCGAATCGCATCCACCACCACGTTTGCCCAAAAGCGGCTCCCGTCCTTGCGAACCCGCCAGCCCTCCAGTTCCGCCCTGCCGTCGCGCGCCGACATCGCGAGCGTCAGCGCGGGTACACCCCGGACGCGATCCTCCTCGGTATAAAAGCGGGAAAAGTGCTGGCCGACGATCTCGTGCTGCTGATATCCCTTGATACGCGCTGCCCCAGCGTTCCAGCTCGTTATTTCGCCAGCCGGGGACAGCAGATAGATTGCATAGTCCGTGACGCCGTGGACGAGCAGACGGAACTGTTGCTCGCTCTTTTGCAACTCCTCCTGAGCCGCCTTGCGTTCGGAGATGTCACGCGTGATTTTCGCAAATCCCACCAGTTCGCCGGAATTGTCGCGAATGGGATCGACCACGACGCTTGCCCAGAAGCGCCTGCCGTCCTTGCGTACGCGCCAGCCCTCGTCTTCGAACTTGCCTTCCTCGAGCGCCGTGCGCAACGCTCTCTCCGGAACGCCAGCTGCGCGGTCCTCATCCGTGTAGAACTGGGAAAAGTGTTTTCCTATGATCTCGCTGGCGATGTAGCCCTTGAATCTTTGGGCGCCGGCATTCCAGCTGACAACGTAGCCGCGCGTATCCAGCATGTAGATCGCGTAATCCTTCACGCTGGTCACAAGCAGTTCGAATCGCTGGGCGTCGGTCAGTGCGGGGGGCACTGCGTGATTGTCGGTTGTCATCGTCGTTGATTGGGAAATCGGTACCTGGCCGGAAACCCTCTATCCTGCCAGCGAAGTCAGCGCGCAACCTCCTCTGAGCCGATTTTAGATCAACCCCACCGGCAAGGGTGGCGGATTGCCCACTTTCGACGAGAAACCCGCCTTCGGCCCTGAACGCTACGGGTCAAATCACCCGCGTACGGCCGGAAACACCACCGAAGCAGTCAGCCCCACTCCACCGGTTCCATCGCCCAACACGACTTCGGCGCGATGCGCCCGGGCGATTTCGCGGACTATCGACAAGCCGAGCCCGCTGCCCTCCTCGCCGGAGGCACGAAAGAACGGCTCGAACACCCGGTCGCGCAATCCGGGGCTGATACCCGGGCCTTCATCCGTGATCGTCAGAACGACCCGGCCGTCCTGCGCGTTCACGGTGAGCGCAACATGGCCGCCGGCGGACGTGTAACGAATCGCGTTGTCGAGCAGATTGAACAGCAGCACGGAAAGCAAAGGCTCGTTGCCCAGCACCTGCACAGGCTCGTCGAGATGAGCGGACAGTTCGACGCGGCGGCGTTGCGCGAGCAATGCAAGCTGTTCAAGTGTGCCGGTCGCGACAGCACGCAGATCGACAGGCGCGCCTTCGAAGTCGGCGTAGTCCGCGGCCTCCGCTTGCGCGAGCAGCAACAACTGGTTGGTAAGCGCCACCAGCGACTGGTTGCTACGGTGCATGGCCAGCAGCGTTTCTTTCAGTTGACCCAGATCGTCCTGACGCCGTGCGTATTGCAGTTGCGTGCCGAGTAATGTGAGCGGCGTGCGCAATTGATGTGCCGCGTCCGCGATGAAGCGCCGCTGCATGGCGGTCTTCCGTTCGATGATATCGAGGCACTGGTTGAACGCGGTGACGATGGGGCGCAACTCATTGCGCAAGGGATCGGTATGGACCCGCAGTGAGGCGTTCGGCGCACGCGCCAGCATGTCTTTCGCGAGCCGCATCAGCGGCTGCAGTTCGAACGTGAGCCCGACGCAGACCAGCACCACGGCAATCGTCACGATGCCGGCAAAATGCAGCATCTGCGGCCGCCATAGTTCGGTGGCTGCCGCATCGCGTTGCATCAGTGTGCGGCCCACCGAGACCACAACCTGCTTCGTCGCGCCCGAGTCGTACATGGGACGAATCAGCGACACCGCGCGAATCGGGTGTCCGCTCACCGTTGCGTCATACCAGAGGGGTGTGTCGCCCGGCACGCGCAACGGAAAATCCGAGGTGCCAGCAATCGTCGCACCGCCCACTTCGCGAATGCTGAAGTACACCTCGTCGCCATATGGCGAACTTAGGATTTCGATCGCGCTTGGGGAGATCTCCGCGTGCAGATAGCCATTTTCCCATCGGATGTCGCCCGCCATCACGCGCGCCGACGACAGCAACGCTTCGTCCTGCAACAGGCTCGCCGTGCGCTGCGCGTTGTCGCGGGCGATCAGGCCCGCCGCGACGACGTAGACAGTCATCGGCAACAGCAGCCACAACAGCAGCCTTAAGCGCAGGCTATTCGTCATCGGCGCCGTCTTCGAGCAGATAGCCAAGGCCGCGCAGCGTAATGATGGTCGCGGTGCTCTTTTCGAGTTTCTTGCGCAGCCGCGAGACATAAATTTCGATGGCATCTTCGCTGGTCGCCGTATCGGCGTTGCTCAGCGAATCCGCCAGCAGGGTCTTGGCCACCGTCTTTTTTGCGCGCAGGATCAGCGCCTCGAGCACCGCGTGCTCACGCGGCGTCAACGTCAGCGGCTCGCCTTCCACCGCGAACTGACAACGGTCCATGTCATACGTGAGATTGCCGCATTTCAAGCGGTTCGAGCGCGACGACGATTGCCGCCGCGCCAGCACCTTCACTCGCGCGACCAGTTCGCGCGCATCGAATGGCTTGACGATGTAATCGTCGGCACCTGCGCCGAGGCAGATCACTTTTTCGTCGACGGCGCCGGTCGCCGTCAGGATCAGCACCGGCGTTGCATCGCCCCGCTCGCGCATTCGGCGCAAGACGCTCTTGCCGGACAGCTGCGGCAGATTCAGATCGAGCAGCACGACGTCGTAGGGCACGGCGCGCACGGCGGTGTCCGCCGCTTCGCCGTCGCTCACACGGTCGAGCATGAAGCCGTCGTCCTGCAGAATGCGCGCGAGCCAGTGTGCGAGTTGATCGTTGTCTTCGACGAGCAGTAGCCTCATCGCCTCTATCCCCAATGCGTTCATGCCGTCCTGTACTGCTCCCGCGACTGGGTCGAACGGTACAGAACGAGCGTTGCGACTATCCCGCACAGCGCAGCAAATGACATCCATGCGCCCGGGGAAGCCTTGTCACCCGTAGTATGAATCAGCCACGTCGAGATGGCCGGCGTAAATCCGCCGATCACCGTGGCGAGACTGTACGCCATCGAAAACCCGGTGGTCCGCACATGCGCGGGCATCAGCTCCGTGAGTGCGACGACCATCGCGCCGTTGTACCACGCATAGAGCAGCGACAGCCACAGTTCGACCAGCAGCAGACGGGCGAACGACGGTTGCGCCACCATCCATTGCATGGCCGGATACGCGGTCAGGATAGCAAGCACGGTGCAGGCGATCAGCACGGGACGGCGGCCGATACGATCGGACACGGCACCCGCAATGGGCAGCCAGATGAAATTCGACACGCCCACGCAGACCGTGACCACCAGAGCATCGAGCGAAGACAGCATCAGCACGACTTTGCCGAACGTCGGCGTGTACGCGGTGATCAGATAGAAGGACGCCGTCGTCATGATGACAAGACCCATGCCGGCCAGGATCAGCCGCGAATGCTGCACCATCGACTTTGCGATCTCGGCCATACCCGGACGATGCCGGCGCGCGGCGAATTCTTCGGTCTCCTGCAGAGAACGACGCACGTAGAACAGGAACGGCACGATCAGACAGCCGACGATGAACGGGATACGCCAGCCCCATGCGTTCATCTCCGCAGCGGGGACGAGGCGGTTGAGCAGCACGCCGAGCGACGCCGCGAACACCACGGCCACCTGCTGGCTCGCGGACTGCCACGAGCAATAGAAGCCGCGATTGCCCTTGGTCGCGATCTCCGAGAGGTAGACCGACACGCCACCCAGTTCGACGCCCGCGGAAAAGCCCTGCAGCAACCGTCCAAACAGGACGATGGCGGGCGCAAGAAGACCGATCTGTGCGTAGCCCGGCACAAACGCGACGCACGCAGTACCGACCGCCATCAGCATCAGTGAGAGGATCAAACCTTTGCGGCGGCCGTGATGGTCGATGTAGGCGCCGAGCACGAGCGCGCCGATCGGACGCATCAGAAAGCCCGCGCCAAACACGGAAAGCGCGAGCATCAACGAGGCGAATTCGTTGCCGGTCGGAAAAAACGTGGCTGCGATCGCGGCAGCGTAATAGCCGTAGACGGTGAAGTCGTACATCTCGAGAAAATTGCCGCTGGTGACGCGAAACACCGAGCGCAGGCGCGATTCCCTTGAAGCGGCGGGTACGGCAATAGCGGCCGTTTCGTTCGATGATGTTGCAGATGTCATGGTGACCTCGATTGGGAGGGACAGGCCCGTGCCCGGCGGCCATCGAGGCTACCAGGTGCGGCTTCGTTCAAAGTGGAAAGGTGGCGGATCAGCCGATCGTCATCACGGACTTGCCTAGTTGACGGCGCGACTCCAGCGCTTCATGTGCGGCTTCGACGTTATCGAGCGTGTAACGGCCGCTGATCTCGACCTTCAGCGTGCCGTCCTGCAATGCCGTGAAGATCTCGTCGGCGCGGCGCTGCACGGTCGCCCCATCCGCGAGATGGTCCGCGAGACGCGGACGCGTGAGGAACAACGAACCGGCTTCGCCCAGCTCGATCGGATCGAGATCGTTCAACGAGCCAGATACCGAGCCGTAATTCACGACCAGGCCACGCGTGCGGGTGGCCCGGAAGCTGTCCCGCAAGGTCGCGCGTCCGACTGCGTCGAACACGACATCGACGCCGCGTCCATCCGTCGCTTCGCGGATGCGCTCGGCGAAGCGGCCGTCGTCGTAGAGCATCACGTGGTCGGCGCCGTGCTCACGCGCAACCGCGGCTTTCGCTTCGCTACTGGTGGTGGCGTAGACCGTCACGCCACGCCGTTTGGCGAGCTGGACCAGCAACTGCCCGATCCCACCCGACGCGGCATGCACGAGACACGTGCTGCCTGCGCCGAGGTGCGCGACATCCTCGAGCAGGTAGTGCGCGGTCGACCCCTGGAAGATCGCTGCCGCGGCGAGATCGAACGGAATCGCCGCCGGAATCCGTGCAACGCGCGAGGCCGGCACCACGGCGTATTCGGCATAGCTGCCCCACGAAATGCACCACGCTACGCGGTCGCCGCGCTTCAGCGTCGTGACGTTCGCGCCCGCTTCGACGACCTCGCCCGCCCCCTCCATCCCGAGCGTGCAAGGCAAGCGGACCGGGTAGGTACGCGAGGTTTTATATTTGCCCTGCCGCGTATGGACATCCATGAAGTTGATGCCGGCGCATCCCACCCGGATCAGAACGTCGTCGGGACCGGGCGATGGGATATCGATTTCGACTCGTTGCAGCACTTCTGGACCACCGTACTGCTCGATGCGTATGGCTTTCATGAGGGCATCCATTGTCTCGATTGCTTGTCTTTGCACGACGCGACGTGATCCGACGTGGCGCGCCGATCGCCGTTAGCGGGCCGGCGCGGCATTGGCCTCGTCGGCAAAGCGGTTTGTATAGGTTCGCGCCAGATTGACATGGCGCGGCTCAATGGCCGGATTGACTGCCGCGAGCGCGGTGAGGACCGTCTCGGGCGCGCCGACGGGCATCCGGCCATCGCGCGAAAACGCCGGCATCGATGCAGCGAGCGTCTGTTGATAAAGCGGCTCGTTCACGCCGACAAAGTCCTTCGGCAAAACAGCCATGACGTCACCGGCACTGTGCGATGAAAGAAACGCGAGAGCCCGTGTCAGCGCGCGGACCAGGTGGCGGGTTTCGTCCGGATGGGTAGCGACCCACTTGCGCTGCGCATACACGCATGCGCCGGCAAAGGGGCCGCCCAGCTCGGTACGCGTGCCCTCGACGCTGCGCATGTCCACCAGCACCCGAGCGGTGCCGGCGGCTAGCAGCCGGGAGGCGGTGGGCTCCTCGATCATGCCGGCGTCGACCGTGCCTTTCGTCATGGCATCGACGAAGCTGTTGTCGGAACCGAGCGGCACGACCGTGTACGAATTGGCGGCGAGGCCCGCACGCTGCGCCAGGTAACGGCTCACGAAATAGGTGGATGCGCCGAACCCCGTTACGCCGAGCTTGCGGCCGCCGGCGTCGGCCATGGTGCGCATCGGCTGCGGTACTTTGGTCGACGCCAGTTCGGCAAGCCCCGCCGCCCGGTTCAGGACGACCACGGCCTCGACTTCGAGACCGCGGCTCTGCAGATCGATCGTGTGGTCGTAGAAGCCCACAGCGCCTTGCACGGCTCCCGCGATCAGTTCGGTGGCAGTGTCGACGCCAGCCGGTTCCGAGAGGATCTCGACGTCCAGCCCTTCGTCGTGGAAGTAGCCGAGGCGCGCCGCCAGCGTGACCGGCAGATACATGATCTTCGACGCGCCCCCAGTCATCAGCGTCAGCTTCTGCGCGTCGGCATGCGGCGTCCAGCACAGGACCGCGCAAGCGGTCGAGGCTAGCGCCATGAAGCGGACGAGGCGTGGCATATCGGGAGGGTCTCCATGGTCGAGGGCGCCGGCCCGCTATCTACGGATCGTCTGGTGCAGCGCTTGCCACGAGTATAAAAAACCGACGCCTTCTGCCTGCTTTCGGCGGGAAGGAAATGTTGTGGGTGTTTACCCTCGCCCGGCGTGACCTCCGCTCAACCTCCGTCAGCCCGATCCGACGGAGGCACTCCACCGAACGCATCGACCAGGAAATCGATCACCGCGCGGATCCTGGCGCTCACGTTTGTCACGCGCCAGATAGGCGCCTACGGCAAGAGCCAATGAACGTGTCCCCGCTAGTGAAGCTGCGCCTTGTCCAGGGGGCGGTGTGTGGGCGTGGAATGCTGCTCCGCACTGCTCATGTCTTGTATGAATTTCGTCATGGCCGGATCCTCGACGAAGCTCGTGATCGAGGAAGCACCGACGATTGCCATCGCTTCCTGCGGCCTCGCCACCAGCGAGCCCTGGACGTAGCCGACGCCCAGTTCCGTCAGCGCGCGCAGCGTATGAACGGTCTCTACCCCGGACGCAATGCTGCTCATGCCGAGGTTGCGCGCGAGCATGATGATCGCGTCGACAACGGCGATATCGGTCGGATGCGCGCACATATCGCGAACTAACTCGCCATCGATCTTGAGCACGTCGGCGGATAAATGCCGCACATGTTCGAACGAACTGTGGCCCGAACCAAAGTTGTCCAGCGCGATCTTGCCGCCCATGCGGTGCACCCGGGAAATGAAGTGCTGAATGCTTGCCAGGTTGTTCAGCGTGACGCTCACGTCGATCTGGAGGCATAGGTAGGGCACGATGTCCTGAAATCGCTCGAAAAGCGACAAGGTTTCCTTTAGAAAGTGCTCATTGTTGATTGAGCTAGCGAATAAGCCCACGCAGATGAAACGCGTATTTGTGAGCGACGCCCGGTGTTTCCTGAACCATTCGAGCACGGTGGTCATGGTCCATGTGTCGATGGCCGCAGTATCGCCGGATTGCTCCGCCGTCGCGATCACGTCTTCCGCCGCTTGCAGGGATCTGTCGGGCGCGAGAATGCGCAGCAATACTTCGAAATTAAATAACGCGGTGGGTGCGTTCATGGACATGATCGGCTGCATTGCGAGATGCAGGCCAGGAGGCAACGAGCCGCTGGGTCGAGTCTTCTGTTCGAACGACTCTGGCGTATGCGTCCCCAGGATGGAATTCCCTGCTTCTTTCGACGGTTCTGCTACATCGTCATCTGCTTGAACTTGCTGTTGCATTTCGTGTCCTGCCTCTGTTTCAGAAGGCGCCGATCTCCGGCGTATCTGAAGAAAACACGCGAGCGGCCAACGTTATTCCACAGACGGCGAAGATTCATGCTGTCGATGGTAGTAAACGACTCATCGGGCTCAGTTTGAATTCGTTCTATCCACTACGCGTTTCGAGAGAATCGATGTCCCAGTTCGCGCAACCACGTCAGAAAGGTATTGATGGCGGGATTCTCAAGGCGCGCATTGTGAACGTAGCTGCAGTAGCGCCATGCCGGCAGGGCCGGCCCGTCGAACGGAAACACGAGACGACCCTCTTCGATATCGAGCGCTACAAGCGCAGTTGGGCCCATCGCTATACCCAAGCCATCAATAGCGGCCTGCAGCGTCAGATAAAAGTGGTCCAGTTGCTGGGAATTGCGTGTGGCAAGCCGAGGGTTGCCGCACGCCGCGAGCCATTCGGCCCAAAGGCCGGGATAGGTCGCCGTGTGCAGCAGGGTGTGATGCGCCAGGTCCGAGACATGGTGTATCGGATGAGATTCCAGCACCTTGGGTGAGCACACCGGAAGTCGGACTTCCGATAGAAATTCATTGACTACGTACCCTGCCGGTTTTTGCTCGCGGCCGCGAATCGCTACATCGCATTCGTCGCGTAGTCTTTCGATCGGCTCATCCGACGTAGTCAGTCGGACTTCCACCGACGGATTGGTCAGTTGGAAGTTGGAAAGTTGCGGCAATAGCCATCTCAACGCGAACGTAGTCGGTGCATTGACCCTGATGATCTGCTGTCGCGTGACCCGAAGATGCTCATCGGTCGCCAGCGCGATGCGGTCGAGCGCCGCCGATATCTCCGACAGGTAGGCGCGCCCCGGCGCGGTCAGTACCACCCTCCGGCCGCGCCGTTCAAACAGCTGCTGCCCAAGCCAGGCTTCCAGTTGTCCCACTTGCCGGCTCACGGCCCCGTGCGTGACGCAAAGCGCGTCGGCTGCGGCTGAAAAGCTCTCGACCCTGGCGGCGGCTTCAAACACGCGCAGTGCGTTCAACGGTGGCAAACGACGTGGCATGCGGCGAATCTCTATGTGAGTTTTCCTGACAAAGATGATGAGTTTATATCGATTTTCGCGACTGCTGTCGACCCTTATATTGCGCTGGTTGGCAGCAGATCTGGTTTTCGATCTGTTCGATAAATTCACCAGGAAGACTACCGTATGCTCAATGTTGTTGTGGTTGGCGCGCAGTGGGGCGATGAAGGAAAAGGCCGGATTGTGGATTGGCTTGCCGAGAAAGCGGACATCGTTGCCCGCTACAACGGTGGCCACAACGCTGGCCACACGCTTGTGGTGAATGGGCAGACCTACAAACTGGCGCTGCTTCCCAGCGGGATCGTGCGCGGAAAGCTTGGCCTGATCGGCAACGGCGTCGCCCTTGACCCTGAGGCGCTGCTTGCGGAGATTGACCGCATGGCGGCATTGGGCATCCGCGTAACGCCGGAGGTGTTGCAGATCGCCGAGACGGCCACGCTTGTCCTGCCGGTCCATCGCGCGATCGACGCTGCTCAGGAGCGCTTGCGCGCCAAGCCGATCGGTACCACGCTACGCGGTATCGGGCCGGCATACGAAGACAAGGTTGGGCGCCGAGGCTTGCGCGTCTGCGACCTTGCTGAACCGGTACTGCTCGCGCAAAAGCTCGATGTACTGCTTGAGTACCATAACGCGTGGTTCCGCGGCCTCGGTCTGGAAGCTTTCCAGCGAGACCAGATGTTGAGCGAACTGCTTGCCATGGCGCCAAGAATCCTGCCGTTCATGGGACGTGTCTGGGAACAGCTCGACAATGCCCATTCATCGGGCAAGCGCACGCTATTCGAAGGCTCGCAAGCCGTGATGCTTGACGTGGACTGGGGTAGCTATCCCTATGTGACGTCGTCGACCACCGTCGCCGCTGGCGCGGCCAGTGGCACCGGCATCGCCCCCTCGCACCTTGGGCAGGTACTTGGCGTCAGCAAGGTCTATGCAACGCGTGTCGGGGAAGGCCCTTTCACATCCGAAGTGGACGGAACACTCGGTGACATGCTTAGGCAACGCGGCGCCGAGTATGGAGTCAACACGGGTCGCCCGCGTCGCTGCGGTTGGCTGGACACTGTACAGCTGCGCCAGAGCACCAAGGTCGCCGGTATCAGCCTGCTGGCGCTGACCAAGCTGGATGTGCTCGATGGCTTCGATTCGGTCTACGTGTGCGTAGGCTACGAGCTTGATGGGAAGCGCATCGACTACATGCCGTCCACCGACGCCGAGCAGCAGCGCCTGCAGCCGGTTCTCCAGCGTTTTGATGGTTGGGACGGTTCGACCCGGGGCATCCGGTCTTATGCCGCTCTGCCTCGCCAGGCCGCGGCGCTGATTGAAGCGATTCAGCAGGAAGTCGGTATTCCGGTGTCAGTGGTTACCACTGGCCCTGAACGTGATGACGCGATTGTCTTGCGATCGCCATTCGCGGAAACCGACTGCATGGCAATCTGATTAACTCATGCCGACGAGTGGAACAGGCAAAGCGAGAGCCGTGGCGAGCGGCCGCTTACTGAAGCACTTTGTTCGGCGTAGCGCTGAAGGAGATGAACCGGGCAATGGACCACTTGCCATCGGGCTGCCGTTTGAAAATGTCCATTCCCGCTTCGGTACTCACGCTCGATAGGTGCGCCGTCGCCTGTTAGTGGCGCCTCCACCGTCAGTCAACCTGACTCCAGGCTCAATAGGTCTATCGAACATTCTGAAGGCGAGGCCCTTCGTTTGACATGTACAGTGCCTTTGCTCTTACCAACACAGTTGCAGCGCCGGCATTGAAGATGGAGCGCGACCGACCGCTCAGGCTCGCCCACGGAAGTTCGTCGTCGGACCGGGTTCGGCCATAACCGCTGCGCTCAAGCTCTGGCATCTCGAGACCCTCATAAGCGGGGTGCCGCTGCAACCCGATTCGCCCGCGCACAAGCTTTTGTACGCAATCACCCAAGTGCATTTTTTCTGTCGCTCGTACGATCTGTCATTGGTCGCGTTGTACCGATCGCACACTCTTACGGAGCTTTAGAAAGCATGCTTCATGACCTGCCTGCCATTCTGAAAAATGTTCATTGGGGATATTTCGACGCCGCACTGGCGCCCGCGCTGATCGTCGAGAGCGGCGACTTCGTTCGCGCCGAAGCGATCACGCACCATGCAGGAGACGCCCCCGAACTCATGATGGATGACAAGGTGCGAGCGCTCTTCGACACGATCCCCGAATCCGATCGCCAGCCCGGCGTGCATCTGATGACTGGACCGATCTTCGTGAAGGACGCAAAGCCCGGCGACCTGCTCGAAGTGCGCTATCTGCAAATGATTCCGCGCTGCAACTACGGCTCGAATCTCGCGGCGCACTGGGGTCATCTCTTCACTGACTTCGAGAAAGAACGCGTCACGATCTACGAACTCGATCAGGCTTCGAACACGGCTCACGCGCTGTATGCATATGATTATCCCGGCAAATATCTCGTGCCGGGCAAGCGCTCGGAGATCCGTGACTGCTGCCGCGAAGTCGCGCTCGAAGGCATTCGCGTGCCGGTGCGTCCTCATCTGGGCACAGCAGGCGTCGCGCCTGATGTGGCCGGTCGCGTGAGCACCGTGCCGCCTGGTGCGCATGGCGGCAACATCGATAACTGGCGCATCGGCGCGGGCGCAACCATGTATTACCCCGTCGCTGTCGACGGCGGTTTGTTCTCGATCGGCGACCCTCATGTATCGCAAGGCGATGGCGAGATCAGCGGCACGGCAATCGAAGCATCGCTTAACGTGATGTTCCAGATCGTGCTGCGGCGCGACTTCGCGTTCCCCTCGCCGCTGCTGGAAACGCCCGACTTCTGGATCGTCCACGGCTTCGATGAGGACCTCGATATAGCGACGAAAAACGCTTCACGCGATATGTTGCTGTTACTCACCGAGCAACAAGGCCTGTCGCGCGACGACGCCTATTCGCTAATGAGCGTCGCCGCAGATTTCTCGGTGACCCAGGTCGTCGATGGCCGTCAGGGCATTCACTGCAAGATCCCTCGCAGCATCTTTCCTCCGAAGAAAAAGCCCCGCGCGTGAGATGTGCATATGCGTGCTACAGAGGTGCGCCCGCGCACCGTAGCGACGCATCGCACCGGTGGTGCGTGGATGCACCGTTGTGGCGCAACGTACTGGCGCTAACAGCGTTGCCGCCGATGGCACGGACATTGCCTTAAGTCACTCGACTGACATTCGTGAGGTCCGGGAGCCTAAGTTGGAGTTACTGCGTTTCACCACCGAGTCGTACGCCGAGACAGATCGCCTGCGCGCATGGAGCGAGGCGCTCGACCGGCTCGGCCTGCGTGGCGGCGTAACTCGTGCCGCTGCGCGCTCGTCGCATGGAATCATCAAGTCACGCAAGTCGAGCAGCGGCTTCGAACTGATCGCGCTGGCCGCATTCCCGCAAACCATCGAACTCAAGGTCGACGGCGCCGACAGCCTTGTGATCGTGTTGCATCTCGACGGCGATGTGTCGCTCGTCGCCGACGGAGTGCGCGAGCGGGTAGCGACCGGCGATATTATTTACGCGTCGTCTCGCGAGGAAGCGCTCCTGTCGTTTACCTCCGACTTCCGCGCGTTCGTGATCCGCGTGCCCCGCTCTGCCATCAATGCACGCCTTCTTACACCATTCTCACTGCGTGCCGGGCGTTTGCTGGGAGACGCCGGCATTGGCCACGTGTTCTCCGGCTTTCTGCGCTCAATTGCTGAAAGCGTGGAGACATTGTCGCTCGACGAGTTGCGTCCCCTCGAACTCGCGCTCGCTGAATTTCTGGTCGCGAGTCTCGCTGGTAACGACAAGGAAGGCAGCTTCAGTGGCCTAACGCCCTCTCAGGCCGCGCTTTTTTCGCGTGTATGCCGGACCATCGAAGGCAATCTCGCCGATCCCGATCTCGGGCTGACATCGATAGCGAAGGACGAACGCGTCTCGCCGCGTTATCTGCAGAAGCTGTTTGAAGCGGTTGGACAGAGTTTCTCGACCTACTTGCGCTCACGCAGGCTGGAGCGCTGCCGCGCGGATCTCGTCAATCCGCTGTACGAGAAAGTCTCGATTGCCGATGTCTGCTTCCGCTGGGGTTTCAACGATCCCGCGTATTTCAGCCGCGCGTTCCGCGAGCAATATGGCGCGTCGCCGCGCACCTTCCGGCATGAAGCCAGCCTCGAATTGGCGCGCCATCTCGTGCGGCGAATCTCGCGCGGCTTGCCTGTCAATGCCGTGAGCTTGCTCGCGCACGCGCAGCTCGCGAAGCAGGGTGCGGTACATGAAGTCGCGGACGAGACCGGCTTCGCCGAGCACGAGCAGCCTGAAGCGCTTTCGGTACAACCGCCGCGCGAGTCCGGCAAGCCGCGCCACCATCTGTTGCGCGCAACGGCAAACACGATTCACTGGGGTTACTTCAGTCACGATCTCAAGCCCGTGCTCGAAGTGAACAGCGGCGACACGGTGACGATCGAAACGCTCACGCAACATGCGGCGGACGACTGGGAGCGTATGGTGCAGGGAGACCCCGGTGCGGAAAGCGTGTTCCACTGGACCGCAGAGCGCAAGAATGTCGACCGCCGCGGCGCGGGTCCCATGGACGCGTCCATTTATGGACGCGGCGCAGGCGAGGGTTTCGGCGTCCATATCTGCACGGGACCGATTGCCGTGCGGGGCGCGGAACCCGGCGATGTGCTGGAAGTGCGCATCCTCGACATTCATCCGCGCCGTTGCGCAAACCCGAAATTCGCCGGCCGTGCGTTCGGGAGCAATGCCGCTGCGTGGTGGGGCTTCCACTATCGCGAGTTATTGACCGAGCCGAAACCGCGCGAGGTCGTGACCATCTATGAACTTGACGCCGACGCCACCGCCGGCGAAACCGCCTGCGCACGTGCCGTCTATAACTTCCGCTGGACACCTCAGCGCGACCCCTATGGCGTGATGCATCCGACGATCGACTATCCGGGCGTGCCAGTGGATCATTCGACGGTAGTCGAGAATCACAACATCCTGAAGAATGTCCAGATCCCGGTGCGTCCGCACTTCGGCGTGATCACCGTCGCGCCGCAACAGGACGGTCTGATCGATTCGATTCCGCCGTCCACCTTCGGCGGCAATCTCGACAACTGGCGCGTGACGCGAGGAGCGAGCGTGTTCTTGCCGGTCGGAGTAGCCGGCGCCCTGCTCTCCATCGGCGACCCGCACGCGTCGCAAGGAGACTCGGAGCTGTGCGGCACCGCGATCGAATGTTCGCTCACCGGCGACTTCCAACTGGTGGTTCACAAGAAAGCGACGCTCGACGGCCGGGTGTTTGCTGACCTCACCTATCCGCTAGTCGAAACCGCCGACGAATGGGTTCTGCAAGGCTTCAGCTATCCGAACTATCTGGCCGAGTTCGGCACGAGCGCGCAAAGCGCCGTGTACGAAAAGTCCACACTCGATCTCGCGATGCGCGACGCGTTCATCAAAACGCGGCGCTTCCTGATGACCACAAAAGGCCTCTCCGAAGATGAGGCGATCTCGCTGATCTCCGTCGCGGTCGACTTCGGCGTGACGCAGGTGGTAGACGGCAACTGGGGTGTGCACGCAATCATCCGCAAGGCGCTCTTCAAAGCGTGAAGCAGCAGTGGTGAGCCTCAATGCGCATGCGTACAAGAGATTGTTCGCCGCAAGCCCGATGCCGCCATTTTGGCTTCCCTACCATGGGTTCTGACGTCAACACAGGCGTACGCGCCGTTCGACAGGACTCACTGGACCATGGATTCTCCCGCACATCGCGTGCTGCCCAGCCATGGGCGATTTCCCTATTCGCCAATCAACGACCGCCCGGTTTATCGCTGGCCGGACGGTTCCCGGCTCGCGGTTTATATCGGCTTCAACATCGAGCACTTTGCGTTCGGCGAAGGACTGGGGCCCACTATCGGTCCGGTGATGCCCGAACCCGATGTGCTGAATCACGCGTGGCGCGAGTACGCATTGCGCGTGGGCGCATGGCGCTGTCTGGATCTCTTCGATGAACTCGCGCTGCCAACCGCTGCCATCATCAACACGGCCCTCTATGACCACTGCCCGGAACTGGTCTCCGCATTCGCTCAGCGTGGCGATGAACTCGTCGCGCACGGCCATACGAACTCTGCGCGACAAGGCACGCTGACTGAAGACGACGAACGCGCGCTGATCGTGGCATGTCGCGAGCGGATCGCGGCGGAGAGCGCGCAGCAGCCAGCGGGCTGGCTATCGCCGTGGCTCTCGGAGAGTCATGTCACGAGCGATCTGGTGGGCGAAGCGGGTTACCAGTACACGCTCAACTGGTGTCACGACGATCAGCCCACGCGCCTGCATACGCGCAACGGTCAGGCGCTGTGGGCGATTCCGTACCCGGAAGAAGTCAACGATATCCCGATGATCCTTGCGCGCCAAATGGACGCGAAGTCGTTCGCCGATCTGGTAATCGACCACTTCGAAGAAATGCTGCGGCAATCCACGCGTCAGCCGTTGGTGATGGGCATTGCGTTGCATGCGTACCTGATGGGACAGCCGCATCGTTTGTGTCACTTGCGTCGTGCTCTCGAACATATTGCCCGCGCGCGCGATGAGGGCCGCATCTGCATCACCACGCCTGGGTCGATTGCAAGCCACATGGACTTCCTCGGCCATTAGATCTCCTGATTCTTGCTTCGCCCAATCACCTCTTCCACCTTCATTTCGTTCAACCTCAATGGGATTCGCCATGTTCATGTCAAAGGCAATCAAGCTGCTGTTATGCGCAGTCACCGGCCTCCTCCTCGCACAAGCCGCGTCAGCGCAATCGTGCGAACCGTCCAAGGTGGCGCAGAAATATCCATCGCTTGCGGGCAAAACCATCAAGATCGGCGTGGACCCCGAGTCGCCGCCGTATGCGTTTCGTGACAGCAAGGATTTCAACAAGATCATCGGCGCCGATGCCGACATGGCCCGCGCCGTGTTCGACTGCGCCGGCGTGAAGACGGAATTCTTCACTGCCGGCTGGCCGGGCCTGCTGCCCGCGCTGCGTGCCGGACAGATCGATGTGATGTGGGACTTGCTGTACTACACACCGGAACGCGCGAAGGAGACGAGCTTCGTCACGTACATGCAGGCCGGCACGGGTGGTCTGGTGGCGGCAGGCAACCCCAAGAAAATCGATGACATCTCCAAGCTCTGCGGTCTCACGGTCACGGCAGGTATCGGCACCGTCGAACTGACGATGGCGCAGGCGCAAGCCGCCAAATGCAAAGCGGACGGCAAGCCCGATGTGACCATCATGACGTCCGCCGATATCGCGTCAGGCGCGCGCCTTGTCGCAAGCCATCGCGCCGACGTCATGATGTACGACCTCGCGCTCGTCGATGGTCTCGCGAAACAGAACCCGCAGCTCTACATGCGCGGCTTCATGATAACGAGCGGCATGAAGATCGGCGTGGGTGTGAAGAAAGGCAATGCCGATATGATCGCCGCCGTGTCCGACGGACTCAAGATCATGCAGGCCAATCAGACGCAGAAGAAAACCTTTCTGCAGTACGGCGTAGATCCGTCGCTGGAAACGGCGACCACTTTGCTCACTCAATAAAGGCTGACCGCTCGGCACTCGGTCGTATGCCGGGCGGCGTCTTCGATCAGGTTCGGAAATGAAGGCACTGCGTATCAAACACGCTGGCGCTGTCGCCGGCGTCCTCGGCCTG
>Ga0302220_10000318_pt1 | contig 42422 bp, 34 predicted proteins | sample II_Palsa_E1_3_FD_194572 | JGI IMG/M metagenome (GOLD analysis project Ga0302220, IMG submission 194572) | Peat permafrost microbial communities from Stordalen Mire near Abisko, Sweden - II_Palsa_E1_3 | ecosystem: Environmental > Terrestrial > Soil > Palsa > Peat permafrost | place: Sweden...
ACGCAACCATCGACGATGGATGCTGATGCGACGGAGAGTAGGCAGTCGGCACCGGCACGACACTCGTACCTTCGTACAGTGCCTGCGCGGCCGGCACGCGCCGATACTCGGCCCTCGTCGACTCCGACCTTGTCTCCCGAGGATCCGCAAGGATGGCTTTCCTGATCGTGCTGGCCGCGCTGTGTTTCCTGATGTTTGCGGCCTACCGTGGCTACAGCGTGATCCTGTTCGCGCCGATCGCTGCACTGGGCGCAGTGTTGCTGACCGAGCCCGCACTGGTTGCGCCGATGTTCACCGGCCTGTTCATGGACAAGATGGTCGGCTTCCTCAAGCTGTACTTTCCGGTGTTCATGCTTGGCGCGGTATTCGGCAAGCTGATCGAATTGTCAGGGTTCTCCAAGGCCATCGTCGCCGCCACCATCGGCCTGGTCGGACGCAGCCGCGCGATCCTGTCGATCGTGCTGGTGTGCGCGTTGCTCACCTACGGCGGCGTGTCGTTGTTCGTGGTGGTGTTCGCGGTGTATCCGTTTGCCGCCGAACTTTTCCGCGCCAGCAATATCCCGAAGCGGCTGATCCCCGGCACCATCGCGCTGGGCGCGTTCACCTTCACCATGGATTCGCTGCCGGGCACGCCGCAGATCCAGAACATCATCCCCACCGCGTTCTTTGGTACCACAGCATGGGCGGCACCCTGGCTGGGCATGATCGGCGCGGTATTCATCCTGATCGTGGGCCTGGCCTATCTGGAATCACGCCGGCGCAAGGCTGCTGCCGCGGGCGAAGGCTATGGCGGCAATCTCGTCAACGAACCGGCGCCGTTCGAGTACGCCAGGCTGGCGCACCCCTTGGTCGCGTTGCTGCCGCTGGTGCTGGTCGGCGTCTGCAACAAGCTGTTCACCGATCTCATTCCGCGTGTCTACGGCGAAACGCAGTCGTTCCTGCCCAGCGTGTTGGGCGACGCCAAACCGGTGGTGCAGGAAGTGTCCAAGATCGCCGCGATCTGGGCGGTGGAAGGCGCACTGCTGGTCGGCATCCTGTGCGTGCTGGCGTTTGCCTGGCGGCCGGTGATCCGGCAGTTTGCCGATGGCAGCAAGGCAGCGGTCGGTGGGGCGCTGCTGGCCTCGATGAATACCGCCTCGGAATACGGCTTCGGCGCCGTGGTCGCCGCCCTGCCCGGTTTCAAGGTGGTCGCCGATGCACTGCACACCATCCCGAACCCGTTGGTGAACGAGGCGGTCACTGTGACCGCGCTCGCCGGCATCACGGGCTCGGCCTCCGGCGGCATGGGCATCGCGCTGGCGGCGATGGCCGACACCTTCATCGCCAACGCGCATGCGGCCGGCATCCCGCTGGAAGTGATGCACCGGGTGGCTGCGATGGCCTCCGGCGGCATGGACACACTGCCGCACAACGGTGCCGTGATCACCCTGCTCGCGGTGACCGGACTGACCCATCGGCAGTCCTACAGGGACATCTTCGCGATTACCGTGATCAAGACGCTGGCGGTGCTGGTGGTGATCGCCACCTACTACCTCACCGGCGTGGTGTGATCAGGCCGCAGCGCAGGCGGATATGCCGGACAGGCAGGTGGATGAACAGATAATCGAAATTGCGGGCAAGTTGTCACATAAGTCCGTATAATTGGTCGATTCACCCTTCAAGAATCCTGCGTGACGGCCACCGCGCCGCCCGAGTCGATCCCATGTCTATCGAAAAACTGCGCAATATCGCCATCGTCGCCCACGTCGATCACGGCAAGACCACTCTCGTCGATTGCCTGCTGAAGCAGTCCGGCACGCTCAATGAGCGCACCGTGCTGGCCGAGCGCGTGATGGACTCGAACGACCAGGAAAAGGAACGCGGCATCACCATCCTGGCCAAGAACACGGCCATCACCTGGCAGGGTAACCGCATCAACATCGTCGACACGCCGGGACATGCTGACTTCGGTGGCGAAGTGGAGCGCGTGCTGTCGATGGTCGACTCGGTGCTGATCCTGGTCGACGCGATGGACGGCCCGATGCCGCAGACCCGCTTCGTGACGCAGAAGGCGTTCGCGATGGGCTTCAAGCCGATCGTGGTGATCAACAAGGTCGACCGTCCGGGGGCACGCCCGGAGTGGGTGGTCGAGCAGGTGTGGGATCTGTTCGATCGTCTGGGCGCCACGCCGGAGCAGATGGACTTCCCGATCGTCTACGCGTCGGCGCTGAACGGCTACGCCGGTCTCAACGACGACGTGCGCGAAGGCGACATGACCCCGCTGTACGAAGCGATCATGCAGCACGTCAGCAAGCCGGACGTGGATCCGGATGGCCCGTTCCAGATGCGCATCAGCCAGCTCGACTACAACAACTTCGTCGGCGTGATCGGTATCGGACGCATTCAGCGCGGCATCTTGAAGAAGGGCATGCCGGTCGCCGTGATCGATCGCCATGGCAAGAAGCGCCAGGGCAAGGTGATGCAGGTGCTGGGCTTCCTCGGCCTGGAGCGGATCGAGCAGGACAGCGCCGAGGCCGGCGACATCGTCGCGATCTCGGGTATCGCCGACCTGACCATCTCCGACACCGTCTGCGCGCTGGATACGCCTGAGGCGTTGCCCGCGCTGACCGTGGACGAACCGACCATCTCGATGACCTTCCAGGTCAACAACTCGCCGTTCGCCGGCAACAAGGATCTGTCCGGCGGCAAGTTCCTGACCAGCCGCCAGCTGCGCGAGCGTCTGGATCGTGAGCAGGTGCACAACGTGGCGCTGAAGGTCGAGGAAGGTTCCGACGCCGACAAGTTCCTGGTCTCCGGCCGCGGCGAGCTGCATCTGTCGGTGCTGATCGAAAACATGCGTCGTGAAGGCTACGAGCTGGCCGTATCGCGTGCGGAAGTGATCATCAAGGAGATCGACGGCCAGAAGATGGAGCCAATCGAGCAACTGGTGGTCGACGTTGAGGAAGTGCACCAGGGTGCCGTGATGGAAAGGCTCGGCGTGCGCAAGGGTCAGCTGAAGAACATGGAGTCCGATGGCAAGGGACGCGTGCGTCTGGATTACGAGATCCCGGCGCGTGGCCTGATCGGCTTCCAGAACCAGTTCAAGACCCTGACCCAGGGCTCGGGCCTGCTGTTCCACGTGTTCGACCATTACGGTCCGAAGGAAGACGGCCAGATCGCCAAGCGCCTCAATGGCGTGATGATCGCCAACGCCGGCGGCACCACCCCGGCCTACTCGCTCGGACCGCTGCAGGATCGCGGCAAGCTGTTCGCAGCCGAAGGCGACAACGTGTATGAGGGCCAGCTGGTCGGCATCCACGCCAAGGACAACGACCTCACCGTCAACGTGATCAAACCCAAGCCGCTGACCAACATGCGCGCCTCGGGCAAGGACGATGCGATCCAGCTGACCCCGGCGACCAAGTTCACGCTGGAACAGGCGCTGGACTTCATCGACGACGACGAGCTGGTCGAGGTCACCCCGAAGGAAATCCGCCTGCGCAAGAAGCACCTCACCGAGAGCGACCGCAAGAAGTCTTCGCGCGGTTGAGCCATCGCCTCATGTGATTGAACAGAAGGCCGCCGCAAGGCGGCCTTCTGTTGTGTGGTCATGGCGAAGTCATTTTTGCCTTCGCACCCATCACGCGCAAACCGGGCCGCTGCCGGGCCAACTTGCGTAGCAGTTCGGCGAAGCTCTGCAGGTCGTCATGCCAAGGCGAGGCATCGCGCCAGTACAGCGCGATCTCGCGACCTGGCGCCTGCCCCTTGAGTTTCGCCAGCACGATGTTCGGCATCGAAGCCAGCCGTTCGTGTGCCAGCGCCGGTACCAGCGCGTAGCCACCGCGCAGACTGACCAGTGCAGCGAGACTTTCCAGGCTGACATCCTGCACGTGGCCATGCTCACTGCCGTCACTGTCGAGGCCATCGGCATGACTCTCGGCCATCAAGGTCGCCTCGGCCGGATCGAGCTGGTCCAGCGCAATACTGCTCTGGCCAGCCAAGGGATGATCAGCACGCAGCATCAGCTCCCATGGTTCGGCAAACAGCGGCCGCATCGCGATGCCGCTGACCGCCGGCACCGGTGGTGCAAGCACCGCATCGAGTTCGCCCTCATGTAGCCGGCGCAACAAGCCACGTGGCTTGCCTTCGGAAATGCCTAGCCGCGCGCCCGGAAAATGCTGCGGGAACGGCTCGATCAGATGCGGCAGCAAGTACGGCCCCAGTGAAGCTGGCACGCCCAGGCGCAGCTCGCCGCCGAATGCCACCGCACCGGCACGGGCGACCTGCTGCAGGTGTTCGCCAGCCGCGATTACGGCATCGATCTGCAGCAGTAGTCGCTGGCCACCAGCCGTCGGCACGATGCGACGGCCACCACGCTCGAACAACGGCGCACCCAGCGCCTGCTCCACTTTCTGCACCTGATGCGACAGCCCTGACGGACTGATGTGCATGGCCCGCGCGGCGCTGTTGAAACTGCCGTGACGGTGCACGGCTTGCACCAGTGCCAGATCGCGCAGCGAGACCGCAGCAAGGGCCATCGAAATCATCGAATGCTGCATGTCATCAAAGGCGTTTGTGTGCGGTGGTCATCGGGCTCATCCTGTGCGGCGAAAGCAGCCACGTGCGTTGGCGCAGTTTACTCGCCATACCCGTCATGCAGGCGCCCCACGACTCACGCTTACCGCGGCCATAGTGGCGGAATGGTTCGCCGCCATGCAGCGTTTGGGCGATAATTGCGTTTTTGCCGGGTTGGCGACCACCCCATCGCCATCGTTCAGTCATCCCAGCCGCAGGATCAGTCAGGAGCACTCCCATGAAAGATACCTTTTCCGTACGCGACACCCTCGAGGTCAATGGCCAGCGCCATGTGTTCGCCAGCCTCACCAAGCTCGGCGAGCATTTCGACCTGAAGCGGCTGCCGTACTCCCTGAAGATCCTGCTGGAGAATCTGCTGCGTCACGAGGATGGCGTGGATGTGACTGCGAAGGAAATCGAGGCGATCGCCAAGTGGGATGCCAAGGCCGAACCGGCTACCGAAATCGCCTTCATGCCGGCACGCGTGGTGCTGCAGGACTTCACCGGCGTGCCCTGCGTGGTCGACCTGGCCGCGATGCGCGACGCCGTGGTGAAACTCGGCGGTGATGCCACCCAGATCAATCCGCTGGCACCGGCCGAGCTGGTCATCGACCATTCGGTGCAGGTCGACGTGTACGGCTCCGATAGCGCGCTGGAACAGAACGTTGCGATCGAGTTCGAGCGCAACCAGGAGCGCTACTCGTTCCTGCGCTGGGGCCAGAAGGCATTCAATAACTTCAAGGTGGTGCCGCCGCGTACCGGCATCGTGCACCAGGTGAACCTGGAGCACCTGGCCCGCGTGGTGTTCACCGCCGACATCGACGGCGAGAGCTGGGCCTATCCGGATACCGTGTTCGGCACTGATTCGCACACCACCATGATCAACGGCCTGGGCGTGCTCGGCTGGGGCGTCGGCGGTATCGAGGCCGAGGCCGCGATGCTCGGCCAGCCCTCCTCCATGCTGATCCCGCAGGTGGTTGGCTTCAGGCTGACCGGCAAGCTGCCCGAAGGCGTCACCGCCACCGACCTGGTGCTCACCGTCACCCAGATGCTGCGCAAGCTGGGCGTGGTGGGCAAGTTCGTCGAATTCTTCGGCAATGGCCTGAAGCACCTGCCGCTGGCCGACCGCGCGACGATTGCCAACATGGCACCGGAATACGGCGCGACCTGCGGCATCTTCCCGATCGATCAGGAAGCGCTGAACTACATGCAGCTGTCCGGCCGCAGCGCCGCGCAGATCAAGCTGGTCGAGGCGTATGCCAAGGCACAAGGCATGTGGCATGACGAGAACGCGGTCGAACCGACGTTCACCACCACGCTGGAGCTGGACCTGGCCGACGTGCGCCCGTCGATGGCCGGCCCGAAGCGCCCGCAGGATCGCGTGCTGCTGGAAGCCGTGCAGAAGAGTTTCCATGATGTGATCGGCTCGCTCACCGCCAATCGCAAATCGAAAAGCCAAGCCACCGAGGACTTCGCCAGTGAAGGTGGCGCCACCGCCATCGGCAACCCGGCCAACGCGATTACCAACGGTGGTGTGCGCGTCGAGAAGGACGGCCAGAGCTTCAGGGTCGGCGACGGCTCGGTGGTGATCGCCGCGATCACTTCATGCACCAACACCTCCAACCCGGCGGTGATGCTGGCAGCTGGCCTGCTGGCGAAGAAGGCTGCGGCCAGGGGCCTCAAGGCGCAACCGTGGGTGAAGACCTCGATTGGTCCGGGTTCACTGGTGGTCAGCGACTACCTCGAAAAGACCGGCCTGCTGAAGGAGCTGGAGAAGATCGGCTTCTATATCGTCGGCTACGGCTGCACGACCTGCATCGGCAATTCGGGCCCGCTGCCGACCGAGATCAGTCATGCCATCGGCGAAGGCGACCTGGCGGTGGCCTCGGTGCTGTCAGGCAACCGCAACTTTGAAGGCCGCGTGCATCCGGAAGTGAAGATGAACTACCTGGCCTCGCCGCCGCTGGTGGTCGCCTATGCACTGGCCGGCACGCTGGACATCGACCTGACCAAGGACGCGCTCGGTACCGGCAGCGACGGAAAGCCGGTCTATCTGAAGGACATCTGGCCGAGCAATCAGGAAATCTCCGACACGATTGCCGGCGCGATCAACCCGGCGATGTTCGAGAAGAACTACGCCGACGTGTTCAAGGGTGACAGCCGCTGGAACCAGATCGCCTCGCCGGATGGCGCGCTGTTCAAGTGGGACGACTCCACCTACATCAAGAACCCGCCGTACTTCGACGGCATGAGCAAGGAAGCCGGCACGATCGAGGACATCCACGGCGCCAGCGTGCTCGGCCTGTTCGGCGACTCGATCACCACCGACCACATCTCGCCGGCCGGCTCGATCAAGAAGGACAGCCCCGCGGGCCGCTTCCTGATCAGCAAGGGTGTCGAGCCGAAGGACTTCAACTCCTACGGTTCGCGCCGCGGCAACGATGACGTGATGGTGCGCGGCACGTTCGCCAACATCCGCATCAAGAACCTGATGCTCGACGGTGTCGAAGGCGGTTACACACTGTATGTGCCGAGTGGCGAACAGCTGGCGATCTATGACGCCGCGATGAAGTACAAGGCGAACAAGACCCCGCTGGTGGTATTCGCCGGCAAGGAATACGGCACCGGTTCGTCGCGTGACTGGGCGGCCAAGGGCACCTTGCTGCTGGGCGTCAAGGCGGTGATCGCCGAGAGCTTCGAGCGCATCCACCGTTCCAACCTGGTCGGCATGGGCGTGCTGCCATGCACGTTCAAGAACGGCGAGAACGCGCAGTCGCTGGGCCTGACCGGCAAGGAAACCTTCGACATCACCGGTCTGGATGATGGCAAGTCGAAGGAAGCCACGGTGACCGCTACCGCCGCCGACGGTAGCAAGAAGCAGTTCACCGTGCAGGTGATGCTGCTGACCCCGAAGGAACGCGAGTTCTTCCGTCACGGCGGCATCCTGCAGTACGTGCTGCGTCAGCTGGCCGGCAAGAAAGCCGCCTGAATTTCGAGGTAGCCGCAAACATTAGTGCCCCGGGTTCCGGGGCACTTTTGCAATCGCTTCGATCAGCGCCGCACTAGATCGAATGCTTCCAGCTCGCCGTATAGCAACGCCACTTGCCATCATCCTTGCGCCACGCCGACTCGACCTCGTAGACGCCTAATTGGTCAGGGAAAAGATGACTGCCGCTGGTCAGGGTGACCGTGAACGTCGCCACCATCCGCTCGCCTCGGTGATCGATGGCAATCGGCCCCATCGTCACACCGATATGCTCACCACGCAGCGCGAAGAATCTGACCATATTGCCCAGCGCGCGGCGATCCAGTTCACCGGCATTGCCATCGAAATCGTCACTGAGTGGTGCGGTCACGTCGCTCGCCGCATTCGTTTCGGCCGCGTGGGCGATCGAGGCAATCGCCTCGCGCACTTGCACCTCATCCGGCGTGTGTCGGCAACCCGACAACGCCGCCGTGCACAGCACGAGGACGCTCAGCAGGCAGGCAGCTTTTCTCAATCGGATCATCGGCGGAATCTCGATGCAGTGCGGCTTGCCGCTGTACGCAGGCGTATGCTCCAATGAACCATTCGCGTGGCGCATGATGGATGCTGGCGTCATCCTAAAGCCATCGTCGACGCGCGGTCATCGACACGAACAGGGAACCCGAGCATGAGCAACGAACGTCCGTGGCTGGATCACTACCCGGCAGGCGTACCCAGCCAGATTGACGTCAATACCTATGCCTCGGTACCAGCTGTCTTCGAGGAAGCGTTCGGGCATTTTCGTGAAAGACCGGCCTTTGCGAATTTCGGCCATAAGCTGACCTACGGGCAGATCGACGAGATGAGCCGTCAGTTCGCCGGTTACCTCACTGGCGAACTCAAGCTCGGCAAGGGCGATCGCATCGCGATCATGATGCCGAACGTGCTGCAGTATCCGATTGCGCTGTTCGGTGCACTGCGCGCCGGATTGATCGTGGTCAACACCAATCCGATGTACACCGCGCGCGAACTCAAGCATCAGCTGGAAGACGCGGGTGCAAAGGCGATCGTGGTATTGGACAACTTCGCCGCGACGCTGCAGCAGATCGTTGCCGAAACCCATGTGCAGCACATCATCACCACCGGTATCGGCGACCTGCTGGGCCCGAAGGGTGTACTGATCAATTTCGCACTCAAGCATGTCAAGAAGATGGTGCCGGCATTCGATCTGCCGCAAGCCGTGCGCTTCCGCGATGCGCTGTCCCGTGGAGCACCGCATCCGCTGCAACCGGTAAGCCTGGGCCACGACGACATCGCCTTCCTGCAATACACCGGCGGCACTACGGGTGTGGCCAAGGGCGCGATGCTCACCCACGGCAACATGATCGCGAACATGCTGCAGGCCGGTGCCTGGGTCGGCACAAACGCCAAGCCCGGTGAAGAAGTGATCATCACCGCGCTGCCGCTTTATCACATCTTTTCGCTGTGCGCGAACGGACTTGTGTTCACCCGTCTGGGCGGCCTGAACTGGCTGATCACCAATCCACGTGACATGCCCGGCTTCGTCAAGGAGCTGAAGCAGTCCGGCTTCACCTCGTTGACTGGCGTCAATACTCTGTTCAACGGCTTGCTCAATACCCCGGGTTTTGCCGAACTGGATTTCTCGAAGTTGCACCTGACCCTGGGTGGTGGCATGGCCGTGCAGCGCGCCGTCGCCGAACGCTGGAAGAAGGTCACCGGTTGCACCCTCGCCGAGGCCTATGGCCTCACCGAGACTTCGCCAGCGGTATGCATCAATCCGCTGGATCTCAAGGAATACAACGGTTCGATCGGGCTACCGGTGTCATCCACTGACGTGGCCATCTGGTCGGAGGAAGGCCAGCCGTTGCCGACCGGCGAAGTCGGCGAACTGATGGTGCGTGGCCCACAGGTCATGAAGGGTTACTGGCAGCGTGATGACGAGACTGCCAAGGTGCTCGGCGCCGATGGCTGGCTGCACACTGGCGACATCGCGAAGATGGACGAGAACGGCTACTTCTACATCGTCGATCGCAAGAAGGACATGATCCTGGTGTCTGGTTTCAACGTGTATCCGAACGAGGTCGAGGATGCAGTCATGCAGCACCCCGGCGTGCTCGAAGTGGCCGCCGTAGGTGTTCCGGACGAGCATTCCGGCGAAGTGGTGAAGCTGTTCGTGGTGCGCAAGGACCCGAACCTCACCGAGGAAGCTCTCAGGCAGTTCTGCCGCGAGAACCTTACCGGCTACAAGCGACCCAAGTTCATCGAGTTCCGTGATGAGCTGCCCAAGAGCAACGTGGGCAAAATCCTCCGCCGCGAGCTGCGCGACGAGAAAAAGATCCCGGCTTGAGGTTGCTCCTCCAGAATTGAAAACGCCCGCCTGAAGCGGGCGTTTTCAATTCAAAGACGGCTTCTGCTCAGCTGTCCTTCCAGTATTCCAGGATATCGGCGTAACCACCCAGCAGGTTCCACAGCGGGACCTGCTTGTCCTCGGGAATGCGGCTATAGGAAAAGCCGATGTGGTGATCGGAAACGCGCGCGACCGCCGCCTCGAGGTGGATGTGCAGATTGTGGCCGAAGATCATGTCGAGCACCCAGCTCTGCCCCGCTTCACCCGCCCAGCCAAGCGGGCGTCGCAGCAAGGCACCGGTCGCCGAGATATCGACCAGCTCAGTCGGATGCGACTCTCCATTACGGCTCATCAGGACCGTCGTCGCGATCTGCATGCGTGCCGGACGCAACTGTTCCGGCCCATTGCCACCCTTTTTATTTTTGTCAGTCGTCATCGTCATACCGTTCATTTGCGCTTGCGCCTCCCACTGGTGGGGACATCATTCCGCACATCCTGAAATTGTTCTGCTCTTCCACCCGGCGATTCCATTGGCCCTGAACGCGCTCCGATCGAGCTGGTTACGGTGTATCCAAGCAATCAACATGCCAGCTCACCGGACAATACCTACACACCGATAATTTCCTTTGTTTGGCTGCCTGGCAATCACCATCCTGGCGTTCCGTCCGTGATAGCCATCACACAAATTCATGTTGCACCGTACGCATAGCCGGCATTTCCGGCAAACGATCATCGAGTCACGATAAACCCGACCGGTTCAATTCGTAAGCACCGCATGCCGAACCAGCAAGATGAAACCGTCTACCAAACTGCGGACCGACGCATTAGGTCACATGCCGCCCCGCACCGACGAAGCATGCGGGTGGAGCGCGACGTCAGTCAGGAAACGGGCGCACTCCAATCGCCCATTGTGCCTATGGTCGGTGCAGTCATGAAATCGGCAGGCGCCGATATCTCTCGGCGCGAATAGAAAATGGCTGTCTGTCCAAGGAAAATTCGGCCCGCGAGAGCTAACTGGACTTGTCGCCAGCTAGCCGCTACTCTTTGTCCCACGTGTGGCCCCATGAATAGCGCTTGCCAGTCACTTCCGGCGGCCCATGGTTTCCATCCGATGCTCTCGAACCGATCGATAAACAGTCAGTGGCGTCGTTGTTCGCCATTTGTGACTTGCGCCTTTGCCGTGGCTGACAACCCGGAACCGACGCACGGTGATCGTTAGCGACCTGCCTGACCGAACCACCAAAAGCGTGGCTTCATCATGCCCGTCGCAACGGTGGCGCCCGACGCGCCTCGGCGGAAGATTATGTAAGACAGCAGTACCCTGGAACGCCGCTTCACCGCCGCATTCCGAGCACGGACATTCCATGGTCACGCCCATGCATGGAATGGCTCCGAACGTGTTGAACGCACTGCCAGCCGCTGAAGGCGGCCCAACGACATGTATTGATGAGCACTGAGCCAGTCGAGCCCGAGAGCCTGGTCACCGCACCACAGGATGCGTTTGCGTCGGTACCGCAGCAGCAGGAAATGCCTCTGGCCATCGTGCGCGGCCAACCGCTGCTGCAGATGCCGCAGGACCTGTACATCCCACCGGACGCGCTCGAGGTCATCCTGGAGGCCTTCGAGGGACCGCTGGACCTGCTGCTGTACCTGATCCGCCGGCAGAACCTGGACATTCTGGATATCCCGGTGGCCGAGATCACCCGGCAGTACATGACCTACATCGAGCTGATGCGCGATGTGATGCGGCTGGAGCTGGCCGCTGAATATCTTTTGATGGCCGCGATCCTGGCCGAGATCAAGTCGCGGCTGCTGCTGCCGCGGCCGCCAGCCGAGGAAGGGCTGGAGGATGACCCCCGCGCCGAGCTGGTCCGTCGGTTGCAGGAGTACGAGCGGTTCAAGCGGGCGGCCGAGGATATCGAAACCCTGCCCCGGCTGGAACGCGATACCGCGGTGGTGCATGCCGAGGTAGGCGAACGCAACGTGATCAAGTTGCCGCCGCCGCTGGAGCTGACCGAGCTGCTGCTTGCGCTGAAGGACGTGATGCACCGGGCCGAGTTGTTCGGCCATCACGCGATCAAGCGCGAGGCACTCAGCGTGCGCCAGCGGATGGGCGAACTGCTGAGCCGGCTGGACGACAACAGCTTTCACCGTTTCGAGAGTCTGTTCGATGCCAGCGAAGGGCGACTCGGCGTGGTGGTGACCTTCCTGGCAATGCTGGAGCTGGCCAAGGAAATGCTGGTGGAAATCGTCCAGGAAGCCCCGCTGGCAGCGATCTATGTAAAGGCAAAGGCAAGCCACTCCGAGACATTCGCCGAAATAGAGGCGGACGACGCACAAGCAGGCGAATCGGCACTGATCGAATCGTCCAACGAATGAACGACAACCACTGAATCGGCATCCGACCCAAGGCTATGCAGATCGAGCAACTCAAACCGATTATCGAGGCCGCCCTGCTGGCCTCCAGCCAGCCGATGACGGTTCATCAGCTGGGCGACCTGTTCAACGAGGCTGACGACGTCAGTCACGCACAGATCGCCAAGGCACTGGAAACGCTGGCCGGTGATTGCAACGGACGCGGCATCGAGCTCAAGGAAGTGGCCTCCGGCTTCCGCTACCAGGTACGCCAGGACGTGCATCCGTGGATTTCGCGGATGTGGTCCGAAAAGCCCAGCCGCTATTCGCGTGCGCTGCTGGAAACCCTGGCGCTGATCGCTTACCGCCAACCGATCACCCGCCCCGAGATCGAGCAGATTCGTGGTGTGGTGGTGTCCTCCAACATCATCAAGACGATGGAAGAGCGCGAGTGGATCCGCGTGGTTGGTTATCGCGACGTGCCCGGCAAGCCGGCACTGTTCGGCACCACCCGCATGTTTCTCGACTACTTCAACCTGAAATCGCTGGATCAGCTGCCACCGCTGTCGGAAATCCGCGATATGGAAGACCCACAACTGCGCTTCGAGCAGGAACCACTGCCGGCGCGCATCGTGCGCGACCTGCCGATCGATCCCGACGAGGAAACCGCGATCGATGCGGAACCAGCCGACGACGACACCCACCACATCACGGCCGACGCTCCGGCGTCGTCCACATCTCCCGAGTCCGACGGACATGGCTCCGACCTGAGCCCATCCGCCGAGATCCCGACTAGCACTGCCGATGAGGCAGCGAACCCCGCCGCGGACGTCGAACCCGACACCGCCGAGCAAGATACCGAGGAGTACCGCGCATGACTGCGCCGCAGAAATCCGTTCTTTCCCTGAAGCGCGAACCGCGCAACGACGCCACTGCCACCCAGATCGAGGAGCGCCTGCACAAGGTGCTGGCCAATGCTGGCCTCGGCTCGCGTCGCATGCTCGAGGTGCGCATCCAATCCGGCGAAGTCGAGCTCAATGGCAGCCCGGCCGGCATCGGCGCCAGCGTGCACGCCGGCGACCGCGTGGTTATTGACGGCAAGCAATTCGTCGTCGCCACCGATAGCCGCGACGAGACCGAGGTGCTGATCTACCACAAGCCCGAAGGCGTGCTGACCACCCGCGACGATCCGGAAGGTCGCCCCACCGTGTTCGAACAGCTGCCGCGCCTGAAGGGTGCGCGCTGGGTCGCCGTGGGCCGGCTGGATATCAACACCACCGGCCTGCTGCTGCTGACCACCGACGGTGAGCTGGCCAACACACTGATGCACCCGAAGAGCGGCCTTGAGCGCGAATACCTGTGCCGCGTGCACGGCGAAGTGCCGGACGAGATCATCGAAAGACTCAAGGCCGGTGTGGAACTGGACGATGGTCCTGCCCGCTTTGACGAGATCGCCGTGATCAGCCGTGGCGGCAGCCACAGCTGGTTCCGCGTGGTGATCCGCGAAGGCCGCAACCGCGAAGTACGCCGCCTGTGGGACTCGCAGGGTTTCCTGGTCAGTCGTCTCAAGCGCATCCGCTACGGCAAGATCGAACTGCCACGCAATCTGCGCCGCGGCGAATGCGAAGCGCTCGACGCGGAAGCCGTCAAGCAGCTGCGCCATGCCACCGGCCTCGGTGCGCCGCAACCGGTGCTGACGCTGAGCCCGGTGCTGCACCAGCGCCGTGCCAATCGCAGCGTCACCGAATATCGCCCCGAGAGCGGTAGCAGCAAAGCCTGGACCGGTGGCCAGGATGAGGCACGCGAACTGCGTGCCTACGACCGTATCCGCGAAGAACCGTCACGCGGTCGCAAACCGCCACGTCGCGATGGCAAGGAAGTCAACGGCAACGTCGCCCGTCCCGAGCGCGGTGCAGGTGGCGGCAAGGGTCGTCGCGTGGCGCCAGGCCAGGAGCTGCCGTCGGTACGCAGCTGGTTTGCCGGTGAAAGCCGCGCGGGCAGCGCTGGCCGTCCCGGAGCTCCGCGCGGCAATGCCGCGGGTGGTGCGGCAGCCGGCAATCGTCGTCCTGCTGGCGGCAAGCCGTTTGGTGCACGTGCTGGCGGTGGCGGTGAGAACCGCGGCGCCGGCAGTCCGTACGGTGGTTTCGGCGGCGAGTCGCGTGGCACCGGTGGTGGCAACCGCGCGCCTGGTGGTCGACCCGCGCAGGGTGGGCGCCCGCAAGGCCAAGGCAACCAGGCTCACGGTAACCAGGCACATGGCAATCAGTCCTACGGCAATCAGGCCCACGGCAACGCGCGCCCGCAAGGTCAGGGCGGCGCTAGGCCGCAAGGCCAGGGTGGCAATCGTCCGCAAGGTGCTGGTCGGCCGCAGGGCCAGGGTGGCAATCGTTCGCACACTGGTGCCCGGCCGCAAGGCCACGGTGGCCCTGCGGGTGGTCGCCCGCCAGGTCGCGGCGGCAATCGTTCGGGCAATCGCTGAGCCAGAGCTAGACATGACCACGCGGGGAAGCTGAGCGATGGTGCGCATCTATCACAACACCCGCTGCTCCAAATCGCGCGCCACGCTGGCGTTGCTGGAAGAGCATGTCGGCGTATGCGAGGTGATCAATTACCTCGATACGCCGCCAAGTGCGATTGAATTGGGTGAGCTGCTGGGCCAACTCGGCATGACGGCGCGCCAGTTGCTGCGCACTGGCGAAGCGGAGTATCAGTCACTCGGACTGAATGATCGCGCGCTGAGCGAGACGGCGTTGATTGCTGCCATGGTGGCGCACCCCAAACTGATCGAGCGCCCGATCGTGGTCGCCAACGGCAACGCCGTCATCGGACGGCCGCCGGAAGCGGTGCTGGCGATACTCTGAACCACAGCACGACGCGCATCTGCTGCGAGGCGCGCTTCAGCGCATGGCGACAGAAGTGATCACTGCAGATCGAGCGCCTGGCGATCGCTGTCACGGCGGCGCTGTTCCTTCTGGTTGAAACTGGCCATGCAGCTGTCACGCTTGACCATCACGCAGTCCAGGTAGTCGGAGGCTTCCACCAGTGCACCGCGCACGGCCTTGCCGGCCGGCGTGTTCTTCTTCTGGCTGAAGGTGCCACCGAGACCATCGCGCAGGTAACCACCCACGCCCACCTGCGTGTTTGTGGTATTTCCTTCGACCGTACGCGAGTACACCACTTCACTCGTTTCCGAATCGATCACGCGCAGGTCGATCGCGACATACGCCTGGCTCTTGCCTCCGCCGAACGATAAACCGTGAAAGCTCAGTCCGCCCCCGGTATTGCTGGTGTCTTCGGTATACGCAGTAACGGTGCCAGTAACGAGATAGCGCGCACCCGTTATATTGCCCGTGCGTGGACCGCTGCCTTGACGCACCCGCCCCGAACTGGCCAGGTCCTGCTCGCCGATCACGGCGCCCAGCTTCTGCCGTTCGACCACGTTGAAATCACCGGATGAGCTGAGCTCATTGCTAAGCGCATCCGACAGCTGGTTGCCCACATCACCATTCCACCAATTCGCGGTGCTAGTCTGATTGGTGAACTCCGATACCGCGATCGTAGGACGACCTGACTGCGCCACCGCTGCACCCGAAAGCAGGCATAGACCGAGTGCACAACCAAGGTTAAGAATCGGCTTCATGGCATTCTCCGTGATGCAGGGGCGCCCGCCGCCAGCCTGCTGTTCACGGTGAATCATAGAGTTGCGATTTGGCTGCCGATATTCTTCGGCTGGTCTATATCCGACGACCGATGCAGATCACCCTGGATCGAGGGTGAAGGTGTCGGCATCCATCCAAGCCGGGAACCGTTCGCGATGCGCGAGCAGTGGCGCCGGATCAAGTGTGACCGTTACCACCTGCTCTTGCGTACCCAGCTCAACCAACGGCTCGCCGACCGGGTCGATCACCGCGCTGTCACCGGCATATGGCAACTCATTGCCATCCACGCCGACCCGGTTTACGCCGATCACGTAGCTGAGGTTCTCGATTGCGCGCGCACGCAGCAACGTGCGCCACGGCTGCCGACGCGGTGCCGGCCAGTTCGCCACAAACAATGCGAGGTCGTACTCCATGCCACCGCTGGCGGAGGCAAGCCGGCGATTGCGCAGCCAGACCGGGAAGCGCAGGTCGTAGCAGACCTGCGGCAGGATCCGCCAGCCGTTCAATTCGACGATCAGGCGTTCGTTGCCTCCGCCATAGCGGGTGTGCTCGCCAGCCATGCGGAACAGGTGGCGTTTGTCGTATTGCGCGAAGCTGCCGTCGGGCTTGACCCACAGCAAGCGGTTATAGACAGTGTCGTTCTCGCGGATCGCCAGGCTGCCGCAGATCACCGCGCCAACCTCGATCGCCAGCGCGCGCAACCAGGCAACGCCCTCACCGTCCATGCTCTCGGCACTGGCGCGGGTGTCGTTGCTGAAGCCAGACAGGAAGGTCTCCGGCAGCAGGATCAGGTCGCTGCCTTTTGCCTGCCGCACCAGCGCGCCGTAGTAGTCGCGATTGGCAGGTGCGTCATGCCAGCGGGTAGCGCCCTGTACCAGTGAAACCCTCAGAGCTTGCATAGCCGCTCCGCCGCTGCATCCATCGTCGCATCGCTCTTGGCGAAGCACAGTCGCAGCAGGCGTGTGCCCGGTGCGGTTTCATAGAACGGCGTCAGCGGAATCGCCGCTACGCCAGCGTGTTGCACCAGCCAACGACTGAAAGCGAGGTCATCCTCGTCGCGGATCGACGAGTAGTCGACCAGCTGGAAATAGCCGCCTGGTACGTCGAGCAGCTTGAGGCGCGACGGCGCCAACAGCGCACGGAAACGATCTCGCTTGGCCTGGTAGAACGCCGGCAGCTCCAGGTAATGCTCCGGATGACTAGCCATGAATTCGCCCAACGCCACCTGCGCCGGATGGAAGGTGCAGAACGTGAGGTACTGGTGCACCTTGCGGAACTCGGCCGACAGTGCCGCCGGTGCCACCGCATAGCCAACCTTCCAGCCAGTGCAGTGATAGGTCTTGCCAAACGAAGAGACCACGATGCTGCGCTCGGCCAGTTCCGGGTGACGCAGCACGCTCTCATGCTGTGCGCCGTCATACACGATGTGTTCGTACACCTCGTCGGACAGCACCACGATGGCCGTGTCGCGCACGATCGCCGCCAGTTCTTCCAGGTCCACCGCCGACAGCACTGCGCCGGACGGGTTGTGCGGGCTGTTGATCAGGATCATCCGGGTCTTCGGTGTCACCGCATCGCGTACGCGCTGCCAGTCGATCGCGAATGCCGGCACGGTCAACGGGATGTGTACCGCACGCGCGCCCTGCAGATCGATCGCCGGCTCGTAACAGTCGTAGGCCGGGTCGAACACGATCACTTCCTCACCGGCACGCACCACCGCGGCGATCGCCGCAAAGATCGCCTCTGTGGCGCCGGATGTGACCGTGATGTCAGTGTCGACATTGAGCTTGCGGCCATACAGCTGTTCGGTCTTCAGCGCGATCTGCTCGCGCAAGGCTGCCGCACCGTGCATTGGCGCGTACTGGTTGCGGCCTTCGTTCATCGCACGGGTCAACGCATCGCGCAATGGTTGCGGTGGTTCGAAGTCGGGAAAGCCCTGCCCCAGGTTGACGGCCTTGTGTTCCAGCGCCAGCTGGCTCATCACGCTGAAGATGGTGGTGCCGACTTTCGGAAGTTTGGTAGCTATCATCATTCGGCCGTATGGATGTCTATAAAACATGCAGCGTACCGCATGCGAGGTATCGTGCGCATCACACCGCATCCGTCAGGATCCTGGCAAATCCTCCAGCGGACGCAGCTTGCATTGCTCATGTTTCAGCAGTGTCGTGGCCGGCAGCCGCTCGGCCAGGAAATCGACCAGCGCGCGCACGCCCGGCAGCATGCCGCGCCGGCTGGGATAGACGAAGTGCATGGTGCCTTCGGGCGCGCTCCAGTCCGGCAGCACCACCTCCAGTTCGCCGCGGGCAATCGCCGGGGCACAGACGAACTCCGGCAACAGCGTCACGCCCATGCCACGGCGGGCTGATTCCAGCAGTACCGCAAAATCGCCGGTGATCAGGCGCGCCTGCACCTCCACATTGATCTGTTCGCCGTTCGCGCCAATCAGTTCCCACACCTGCGCGCCTTCGTGCTCGCGCATCGACAGCGCCGGCAGCTTGGCCAGTTCCTCAGGTGTGGTCGGACGCCCCTGTGCTTTCAGCAGGGCGGGACTGGCCACCAGCTTGGTGCTTGACTGGCCGAAGCTGCGCATCACCAGGTTCGCATCGCTGTCCAGCTTGTTGCGCACCCGGATCGCCAGGTCGTAGCCTTCGCCGATCACGTCGACGCGGCGATTGCTGGCAAGCAACCGCACCTGCATCTTTGGATACAGCATGAGGAAATCCGGCAGCAAGTACGCCATCACCGTCTGCGCCAGCGATTCCGGGCAGCTCAGGCGCACTACACCGCGCGGTTCGGCGCGTAGTTCATCCACCGCATCCTGAGCCGCCTGCGCCTCTTCCAGCACGGCACGACAGTGCGCATAGAAACGTTCGCCAACCTCGGTCACCACGAAGCGTCGCGTGGTTCGCTGCAGCAGGCGCACACCGAGCCGTTCCTCCAGCTGCGCCACGCGCTTGCTCAGCCGCGATTTCGGCACGCCCAGCGCACGGCCGGCCGCGGAAAAACCGCCGTGTTCAACCACGGCCGCAAAAAAGTACAGATCGTTGAGGTCCTGCAGCGCGCCGCTCAATACCGTCATGATCGTTTCCTTGAACGGACTATACGTCCGAAAATTACCATCTAATCGCCATATTGTTCTAAATATATCCTGTTTCCATCGCCGATTCGTCGGCTCGAGCAGGAACCTCACCATGAAACTGTTGCATATCGACTCCAGCGCTCTGGGTGCCCATTCAGTGTCGCGCCAGCTCACCGCCGACATCGTAGCCGAGCTGAAGCGCCAGGCTGCCGGCATCCAGGCCCATTACCACGATCTGACCGCCGAACCGCTGCCGCATTGGTCGCCGGTGGCCGATGCCAGCGACCCCGCCGTCGCTCTGGGTAACCAGATGCTGGAAGACTTTCTCGCTGCTGACATCGTGGTTATCGGTGCGCCGATGTACAACTTCGGTATTCCGAGCCAGCTCAAGGCCTGGATCGACCGCATCGCGGTCGCCGGCAAGACCTTTCGCTACGGCGCCAACGGCCCCGAGGGACTGGCCGGCGGCAAGCGGGTAATCATCGCCTCCAGCCGCGGTGGCATGTATGCCAGCGGCCCGGCCGCCGTGATGGATTTCCAGGAGTCCTATCTGCGTACCGTATTTGGATTCATCGGCATCACCAACGTTGAATTCGTGCGTGCCGAGGGGCTCAACATGGGCGACGAGCCGAAAGCACAGGCATTGCAATTGGCGCGGGCGGCGATTGGATCGCTGGTCGCACCGGCGGCCAAGGTCGCCTGAGTTCCATTACGACTGTTGTGCGCGACGGCCCTGCGGGGCCGTTTGCGTTTCCCGTCGAGGAAAGCCCGGCAGCGTGGCTGGCAATGCGCTTGGCAGCGCGACACACTGCTGCCTTGATTCACTTTCCAGGGCTCCCACGCATGCCTTTCTTTCCGCGCGTCCTGCTGCTGATCGCGCTGCTGGCGACGACGCCCGGTGTCCGGGGCGCCGACCTGCTGGTGCGCAACGTCAACGGCTACACGCTGGATCGCCACGGCCAGCTGCAACACTTCCAGGCGCTGCTGGTCGACCAAGGCAAGGTGGTAGCCACCGGCAACGTTGCTGAACTGGCGAAGCGCGCTGGTAACGCAAGGGTGGTCGATGGGCATGGCGATACCCTGCTCCCCGGACTGACCGACTCGCATGGCCATGTCATGCAGCTGGGTCGGATCCGCAATCAGATCGACCTCAGCCAGACCTCGTCATTGGCGCAGGCACTGGCCGCGGTGAAGGTCTATGCAAACGCGCAGCCGGATACCGCCTGGATTCGTGGTGGCGGCTGGAACCAGGAGTTGTGGAAGCTCGGCCGCTTTCCAACCGCACAGGAACTCGACACCGCCGTGGCGAATCGCCCGGTGTGGCTGGAGCGCATCGACGGCCATTCCGGCTGGGCCAATAGCGCGGCGATGAAGCGCGCTGGCATCACCAGGGAAACCAGGGATCCGCCCGGCGGCCGCATCGAACGCGATGCGGCAGGCAAGCCCACCGGCGTGTTTGTCGATGCGGCTGCCGCGTTGATCGACAGCAAGATTCCCCTGCCTACCGCCAGCGAGCAGGCCGCCGCACTGGATACCGCGCTGGCTGAATTGGCCCGGCTAGGCATCACCAGTGTCGATGATCCCGGCATCGATCTGGCCACCTACCAGCTGTATCGCCAGTACGCCGACGCACACAAACTCACCGCGCGCATCTACGCGTTGATCCATAACACCGGCGCGGACTTCGACACCGTCAGCCAGCACGGGCCGCTGATCGGCTATGGCGGCGATTTTCTTACCGTGCGCGGGGTCAAGCTGTTTGCCGATGGCGCACTGGGCAGTCGTGGTGCCGCGATGCTGGCGCCCTACTCCGACGATCCCGCCAACAGCGGCACATTGTTCCAGACGCCAGCCGAACTGACCGCGATGATCGGCAAGGCATTGGGCAAGGGCTATCAGGTGGCGATCCACGCGATCGGCGATCGCGCCAACCGCGAGGTACTGGATGGCTTTGAAGCAGCCTACAAACAGCATGGCGGCGAGAACCTTCGCAACCGCGTCGAGCATGCGCAGATCGTCTCGCCGCAGGATTTCCCGCGCTTCGTGTCGCTGCACCTGATCGCCTCGATGCAGCCGGTACATGCCACCTCGGACATGAACATGGCCGAGGAGCGCATTGGCCGCCAGCGCATCCTCGGTGCCTACGCGTGGCAACGCTTCCTCAAGCAGGGCACGATGATCGTGGGCGGCTCGGACTTTCCGTTCGATGCCGACAACCCGTTCGACGGCCTGCATGCCGCAGTCACCCGGCAGGATCACCATAACCTGCCCGCCGGCGGCTGGTACCCGGCTCAGGACATGACCCTGCTGCAGGCATTTCGCGCGTATACGCTCGATGCCGCGTGGGCCAGCTATCACGAGCAAAGCCTCGGCACGCTGGAGCCGGGCAAGTGGGCCGACTTCATCCTGATCGACCGCGACATCTTCAAGAATGCGCCGCAGGACCTTTGGAAAACCCGGGTATTGCAGACTTGGGTAGGCGGCAAACAAGTGTACGCCGCACACGATTGATCGCGTCAGATCCTGTCCCGCACCACGAAAAGCCAGCCATTGCGCTGGCTTTTTCGTTGTTGGGCAACGGTTTGCGCTTATAGGCCATCAGTCATGTTGCGAAATCGCACTTTTTTATTGACAGCTCGAAACATGGTGTTATAGTTCACTACAACACCGGCCCACGAGATCACTAAGGAGACACGTCATGAAAGCAAACAACCTCATCGCCAGCGTCGCCGCCGTCCTGTTCACCACTGCAACTCTTGGCGCCCTGAATTACAACGTCGACAGCTACCAGGCGTCGAACACTGAAATCAACGGCAGCAAGGTCATCAATCTGGCGCCGGTCAATGTCTACCCCAGCGCTGCCGAACGGCGCGCCGCCGCCCTGCTTGCCGACGTGGGAATGGCCGGCATCGCCACGATTCCCGCCTTCGGTCACCTGGGCGGAGCCAGCGGTGCAGAGCAGTTCAGCCTGATCGGATCGCAATTGGCCATGCCCTACTATTCGTTTGGCAACAAGTTCGGTCGCATCAGCAAGGAATAAAACATGACCATTACCTGGAACGACAGCGTCCCGATCTATCGTCAACTGCAGCAACGTGTGGTGGCGATGATCCTGGACGGCGCCTTGAACGAGGGCGACCCGCTGCCGTCGGTACGTCAAGTGGCAGCGGATTACCAGATCAACCCGCTGACCGTATCGAAGGCGTATCAGGAACTGGTCGACGAACAACTGGTTGAAAAAAGGAGGGGATTAGGCATGTTCGTCATCGAAGGCGCCCGTGAGGCGCTGCTGAAATCCGAACGCGAGCGGTTCCTGCGCGAAGAATGGCCAATGTTGTTTGCCCGGCTGCAACGACTGGGACTGGATCTCAAGACGTTGCTGCGCGAGGCCGAGTCCGCCAAGGGAGAACAATCATGAGCGCGGTGATCACGGCCAGCGGCCTGAGCAAGCGTTACAAGTCGTCGCTGGCGCTGGACAACATCAGCTTCCAGATCGCGCCCGGCCGCATCGTCGGCCTGATCGGCCCGAATGGCGCCGGCAAGACCACCGCACTGAAGGCGATCCTTGGCCTTACCGACTTCACCGGCGAGCTGAATGTGCTCGGCTTCGACCCACGCAAGCAGCGTGACCGGCTGATGGGTGAAGTCTGCTTCATCGCCGACGTCGCGGTGCTGCCGCGCTGGATCCGCGTAAGTGAGGTGGTCGACTTTGTCGCCAACGTGCACCCACGCTTCGATCGCAAGAAGTGCGAGGCATTCCTGGCCCGTACCAAGCTGCAACCTGGCCAGCGCGTGCGGCAGATGTCTAAGGGCATGATCGTGCAGTTGCACCTGGCACTGGTGATGGCGATCGACGCCAAGTTGCTGATCCTGGACGAACCGACGCTGGGTCTGGACATCCTCTATCGCAAGCAGTTCTACCAGAACCTGCTGGAAGACTACTTCGACGAGAACAAGACAATCATCGTGACGACGCACCAAGTGGAGGAAGTCGAACACATCCTCACCGACCTGATGTTCATCCGCGACGGCAAGATCGTGCTGGATGCGGACATGGACGCAGTTGGCGAACGCTTTATCGAAGTCATGGTGAACGGCGACAAGGCCGACGCCGCCCGCCAGTTGAAACCACTGGACGAGCGCCAGGTCTTCGGCAAGAGCATTTTTCTGTTTGACGGCGTGAATCGCTCGGTGCTGGAACAGCTGGGCGAAACCCGCCGGCCATCCATCAGCGACCTGTTCGTCGCCACCATGAAGGGAACCTACGCATGAAAACCTTCTATTGGCTCGTGAAGCGCGAGTTCTGGGAACACCGGGGTGGCTTCTTCTGGGCACCGGTCATCACTGGCGGCGTATTCCTGCTGCTGAACATCATGGGCATCATCACCGCCGAGGTGCTGGGTGCCAGCCATGGGATCCATTTCGGAGCCAGCAGTGGTTTGCATAGCGTCATGACCGACATGGATGCGGGTGACATGAGCAATGTCGGGTTCGCCCTCGATCTCGCGATGTACTCGGCGATGGGACTTCTTGCCGTGGTGCTCGGCTTCGTAGTGTTCTTCTATTGCCTCGGCGCGCTGTATGACGACCGCCGCGATCGCAGCATCCTGTTCTGGAAATCGCTGCCAATCTCCGATGCCAGCACCGTGTTGTCCAAGATCGTCAGTGCCACCGTACTTGCTCCGGTTATCGCCGTCATCGTGGGTATCGTCGTCGGCATGCTGCAGCTGTTGATACTCGCGATCACACTGTCCTTCCATGGCGTGAATGTGTGGCATTTGCTTCTCATGGCCCACCCCTTCCGCATCATGGTCAACCTGATCGGCTATATCCCGCTGTACGTGCTCTGGGCTCTTCCTTCGATTGGCTGGCTGCTGCTCTGCTCGGCATGGGCACGCAACAAGCCGTTCCTCTGGGCAGTAGCGTTGCCGGTGGCCACCGGTCTGGTGATCAGCTGGTTTGGCCTGATGGGACTGTTCAATCTGCCAGCCACCTGGTTCTGGAAGAACGTCGTACAGCGCGGCTTGTTCAGCACATTCCCCGGCACAGGCAGCCTGTTCGGCACTAACGGAGACTCTATCGCACACAGCGTCGCCGGCAATCCAAGCATGGACTTCATGGATCTCACGAATACCTACCATTTGCTGGCTTCGCCGAACCTGTGGATTGGCGTGATGATCGGCTCAGGACTGCTGGCTGGTGCCATCTGGTTCCGCCGCTGGCGCGACGACAGCTGACATCCGACCGAACTTGAACGGAGAGAACTATCGATGAAAACCAACGCGATCACCATCGGCATCCTTGCATCGGCACTGCTGCTGCCGCTGACCGCCTGCAGCCAATCAGGCCAGGGCAACAACCCATCAGGCGCCGCCAGCGACACGACTCAGGCAGCGAAGGAAGTCCAGGAGCAGACCTCTTCGTCGATGATTGCCGACGAGGTCCGCAAGGGAATCGAGCAGGCCAAACGGGAGCTGGTCACCAAGGACATCAGCGTGAGTGACGTCCACGTCGGCAACGGCTCGCATCACCACGACGATACCCGTGTCAAGGCGGTAATCACCCCGCAAGGCGAGCTGGTGATCGCCGGCAAGCCGGTGCAGGCCACGCCGGAACAGCACACCATGCTGGTGGATTACCGCCAGCAGATCATCGGCATCGCCGAGGCTGGCATGGACATCGGCGCCAGCGGCGCGGACATCGGCGTCACCGCGGCCAAGCAGGCGATCTGGGGTGCGCTCAGCGGCAAGAGCGACAAGGAGATCGAAGCGAGCATCAAGCCACAAACCGACAAGATCGAGGCCGCCGCTGCAAAGCTGTGCCAGCGACTGCCTGACCTGTTGTCCACGCAGCAGAAACTGGCGGCAGCGATGCCCGAGTTCAGGCCCTACGCAACCATGCAGCAAAAGGACGTCGATGATTGCGGCAAGGACATGGCCGACAAGAACGGCAAGAAAGGCTTCGCCGTGTTCTCCGATTGATCCAGGCAACCACGGCCCTCATGCACGATGCAATGAGGGCCGTGGGCGCATTCAACCGCCACCGCCCCCACCGTGGATACCGCCCTTGGTCAGGGTCAGCGGATCAAGCAGCTTCTTCAACTCGTCCTTCGACAGTCCGGTGGTTTCCAGCGCCACGTCCATGATCGGCCGATGCTCCTTGTACGCCTGCTTGGCGGTGGCCGCGCCCTTCTCGTAACCGATCACCGGGTTCAGCGCGGTGACCAGGATCGGGTTCATCGCCAGCGCCTGATTGACTCGCGCGGTATTGACCTTGAAACCGGCGATCGACTTGTCGGCCAGCAGCACGCTGACGTTGCTCAGGATCCCGATCGACTGCAGCAGGTTGTGCGCGATCAGCGGCAGCATCACGTTGAGTTGGAAGTTGCCGGACTGACCAGCAATCGTGATGCTGGCATCGTTGCCGATCACCTGCGCTGCCACCATCGCGGTGGCCTCCGGAATCACCGGGTTGACCTTGCCCGGCATGATCGACGAACCCGGCTGCAACGCCGGCAGTTCAATCTCGCCCAAGCCGGCCAGCGGGCCTGAATTCATCCAGCGCAAGTCGTTGGCGATCTTCATCAGCGCCACCGCCAGCGTCTTCAACTGACCGGACAGTTCTACCGCCGCGTCCTGCGAGGCCATGCCCTCGAAATAGTTTTCCGCCGACTCGAACTTCACACCCGTCAGTTTCTTAAGCTGCACTGCCACTGCCGAACCGAATTTCGGATCGGCGTTGATGCCGGTGCCCACGGCAGTGCCACCCTGCGGCAACCGGCGCATGCGCTTCAAGGCATCCTCGATGCGCTCGATCGCTGAACCGATCTGCGCCGACCAGCCGGACAACTCCTGGCCGAAGGTGATCGGCATCGCGTCCATCAGATGCGTGCGGCCGGTCTTCGGTGTATTCCGCAGCTCGCGGGCGCGCTTGTCGATGGTCTTCTGCAGATGCTTGAGCGCCGGCAGCAATTGTTCGCTGGTGGTAAGCGTGGCGCTGACGTGGATCACGGTGGGGATGACGTCGTTCGAACTCTGCCCGTAATTGACGTGATCGTTCGGATGCACGTTGGTGCCGCCCTTCACCGCCAGATGCGCGATCACCTCATTCGCATTCATATTGGTGCTGGTACCCGAGCCGGTCTGGAAGATGTCGATCGGGAACTGTGCGTCGTACTGGCCATCCGCCACCGCCAGCGCCGCCTTGCGGATCGCCGCGGCCTGATTCTTCTTGAGATAGCCCATCGACAGGTTAACCTCGGCCGCCGCCGCCTTGATCAAGCCCAACGCACGGATGAACGGGCGCGGCAGGTGCAGGCCGGAAATCGGGAAATTGTCGATCGCGCGCTGGGTCTGGGCGCCATATAGCGCGTCTGCCGGCACCTTCAGCTCACCCATACTGTCGTGTTCGATGCGAAAACCGCTCATGGCCGGATCCTGGCTGGGAAATACCGGCTGACTATAAGCCGCCGGGCATGAAGCCGCTGGCAATGTAAAATGGGTGTTTCCCCATACCGGAATACCCGCGATGTCCACCCACGCCCTGACCGCCCTGTCGCCACTGGACGGCCGCTACGCCAGCAAGGTCGAAGCGCTGCGCCCGATCTTCAGCGAGTTCGGCCTGATGCACCGCCGCGTGCAGGTGGAGATCGAGTGGCTGCTGGCGCTGGCCGCCGATCCGCGCATCGTCGAATTGCCGGCATTCAATGCCGGGCAAATCGACATGTTGAAGGCGATCGCCACCCGCTTCAGCGTGGAAGACGGCAACCGGATCAAGGCGATCGAGGGGACCACTAACCACGACGTGAAAGCGGTCGAGTACTTCATCAAGGAACGCATCGGTGCCGATGCCGGCCTGGCCCAAGCGAAGGAATTCGTGCACTTCGCCTGCACCAGCGAGGACATCAACAACCTGTCCTACGCCCTGATGCTGCGTGATGCACGCGAACAGGTGTTGCTGCCGATGTTCGACGCCGTGATCGCCCAGCTGCGCGCACTGGCGCACGCCAATGCCGCATTGCCGATGCTCTCGCGCACGCACGGCCAGACCGCCTCGCCCAGCACGCTGGGCAAGGAAATCGCCAACGTGGTCGCGCGTCTCGAACGCCAGCGAAAGCAGCTCGCCGCAGTGGATATTTCCGGAAAAATCAACGGCGCGGTCGGCAATTACAACGCGCATGCCATCACTTATCCGGAAGTCGACTGGCAGGGCTTCTCGCAGCGTTTCGTGGAAAGCCTCGGCCTCGGCTACAACGCCTACACCACCCAGATCGAACCGCATGATGGCGTCGCCGAATACTGCGATGCGGTGCGCCGCGCCAACGTCATCCTGATCGACCTGGCCCGCGACATTTGGGGCTACATCTCGCTGGGCTACTTCAAGCAGTCGCTGAAAGCCGGCGAAGTCGGCTCGTCGACCATGCCGCACAAGGTTAACCCGATCGACTTCGAGAATGCCGAAGGCAACTTCGGGCTCGCGAATGCATTGCTTGGTCATTTCGCCGAGAAACTGCCGATCAGCCGCTGGCAGCGCGACCTCACCGACTCCACCGTGTTGCGTGCGCTGGGCACCGCGTTCGGCCACACCCTGGTGGCGCTGGAATCGCTGAAGAAGGGTCTCGGCAAGCTCACCGTCAATGCCGACCGCCTCGCCACCGACCTCGACGCCAGCTGGGAAGTGCTCGCCGAAGCCGTGCAGACCGTGATGCGCCGCTATGGCCTGCCCGAGCCGTACGAACAGCTCAAGGCATTGACTCGTGGCCAGGGCATCACCCGCGACTCGATGCGCACCTTCATTACCAGCCTTGAGCTCCCAGCCGAGGCGAAACAGCGCCTGCTCGAACTGACGCCCGCCAGCTATATCGGACTCGCCGAGACGCTGGCGAAAGACGTCTGAGTCACACAACAAAAGGCCCGCAGATGCGGGCCTTTTGTTGTCATTCGATCTCGTCCGAACCCTCGTTGACGCCTTCGAACAGGAAGGTCGACAGGTAGCGTTCGCCGGTGTCCGGCAGCATCGCCAGCAGGACCGAGCCATGCGGTGCATCGGCCGCCACCTGCAGTGCTGCGGCGAGCGTGGCGCCGGACGATATCCCGACGAAGATGCCCTCCTGCTGCGCCAGTGCCCTGGAGGTATCGCGGGCCAGCACATCGTCGACCGGCAGGATCTCGTCAACCACGTAACGGTTGAGAACGGCCGGCACGAAGTCCGGCGTCCAGCCCTGGATCTTGTGCGGCTGCCAATCCTTGCCTGACAGCAGCGCCGCGCCAGCTGGCTCGGAGGCGATGATCTTCACCTCCGGCCGCGCCACCTTCAGCACCTCGCCGACGCCGGTAATGGTGCCACCGGTACCCCAGCCGCTGACGAAATAGTCCAGCCGACGACCGGCGAAGTCGCGCAGGATCTCTGGCGCCGTGGTCTGGCGGTGATAGGCCGGGTTCGCCGGATTCTCGAATTGGCGGGCCAGGAACCAGCCGTGTTTCTGCGCCAGCTCTGCCGCCTTCTGCACCATGCCGGTGCCGCGCGCAGCGGCCGGCGTCAGCAGCACCTTGCCGCCATAGGCGCGGATTAGTTTGCGTCGCTCGATCGAGAAGGTCTCGGTCATCACCGCGACAAACGGATAGCCGCGTGCAGCGCACACCGCTGCCAGGGCCACGCCGGTGTTGCCCGAGGTGGCTTCGACCACCGTCTGGCCGGGTTTGAGCGTGCCGCGTTGCTCGGCATCGAGGATGATCGCCAGCGCCAAGCGGTCCTTCACCGAGCCGGCCGGATTGAATGCCTCTACCTTCACGTAAAGCTCGACGTGCTTCGGAGCCAGGCGGTGGAGCTTGATGATCGGCGTATTGCCAATGGTGTCGAGGATGCTGTTGTAGATCATGGGTCACTCCATGGGAACCGGCGGGAAAACAGCGTCGGCGATGATGCGCCCACACAGGTAAAACTATCGTCAGCCACGGTGGATTGCGGCCAGCAGATCGGCATGCACCGGCGCTGGCGGGATGCTGCTACGCCTACCCGTGGCGGCCGCGCGAATATCGTGCACCGTCGCACCCAGTGGCGGCTGACCGAACCAGGCCAAGGATTGCGCCAGTGCCGCGACTTCACCCAGGATCAGCAGCGCCGGCGAGCCCACGGCGTGAGCAGACGCACGCTCGGCCAGGTTCGCCAAGGTGCCGATCACCACCCGCTGTTCCGCGCGCGAGCCGTTCTCGATCAACGCAAACGGGGTCGTGGCCGCGCGACCGTGTTCGATCAACCGCGCCTGCAGCGACGCCAGTCCACCCACGCCCATGTACACCGCCAGCGTCTGCTGCTCTTGTGCCAGCGCCAGCCAGTCCAGCGTGTCGAGCGAATTGCGGCAATGCGCGGTGACGAAACGTACCGACTGGGCATGATCGCGATGCGTCAACGGTATGCCGGCATATGCTGCGCAAGCCACTGCAGCGGTAATGCCCGGCACCACCTCGTAGGGAATCTCGTGGCTGCGCAGGAACTCCAGCTCCTCGCCGCCACGGCCGAACACGAACGGATCGCCGCCCTTCAGCCGCACCACCCGTCGACCCGCGCACGCATGCTCCAGCAGCAAGGCATGGATGCCATCCTGGGTGGTGTGATGATTGCCCGCCTGCTTGCCAACCTCGATGCGCTCGGCATCGCGCCGCGCCAGTTCCAGTACTTCGGTACTGACCAACCGGTCGTGCAGGATCACGTCCGCCTCGTTCAGTGCACGCAAGGCGCGCAGCGTCAGCAGGCCCGGATCGCCGGGGCCGGCGCCCACCAGCACGACCGATCCCGGGTGCGCCGGTGACGCCGATGCCAGTGCCTGCTCCGCCGCCTGCCCTGCCTCCTTCGACTTCCCTTGGCGCAGCAGCGTCGCGACCGGGCCGGCAAACAGGGTTTCGTAGAACTGCCGCCGCGCCGCCATGTCCGGCAGTCGCGCCCGAATCCGACTACGCAACCGGGCGGCCAGCGTCGCCAGCGCGCCCAGCGAATGGTCAAGCAAGGTCTCCAGCCGTTCGCGCAGCAACCGCGCCAGCATCGGTGCCTCGCCGCCACTGGAGATCGCGATCATCAGCGGTGCACGATCAACCACGGCCGGCACGTGGAAACTCGATAGCGTCGCGTCGTCGACCACGTTGACGAAAATCCGCCGCAGCCCTGCCAGCGTGGCGACCAGGGCGTTCGTCTCACGATCAGAGGTGGCCGCCACCACCAGCCAGATCCGCTCGAGCCAGCCTTCCTGGAAAGCATCAGCACGATGCGCAATGCGTCCTTCGCTGACCCAGCGCCGCAGCTGCGGCGTCAGCATCGGCGCGTTCACCGTCACCTGCGCCTGGGCGCCGAGCAACGCGGCGATCTTGCGTTCGGCGACCGCGCCGCCACCTACCACCAGTACGGCACGGTGGGACAGATCAGCGAACAGCGGATAGAGCTTCATGATGCGATGAACCTGCCTTGCACGGGTGGATACAGGGCCACGCTACGAACGGGACGCCCGTCCGGCAAATGATTTGTGCTGGCACACATATGCCATCGGGTTATGGCCGCCCATAAAAATTGTTGACTTATTTGTTAAATAGCCGTATAGACGTCTAACAATGACCGGCACAATCCATCATCGAGCAAGCATCCTCAGCGACCCTGGCGTCGCTGCCATCGCCATGCCATCCACGATGTCGACCTGCTCCATGCGATGTATCTGTACTTCGCTCGCGCCTCAATCCATCGACCACGACCGCCTACGGATCCATCGTCATGACGCTTACACAATTGCGCTATCTCATCGCCATCGCCGACTCCGGCCTCAACATCACGCTTGCCGCCGAGCGCGTGCATGCCACCCAGCCCGGGCTGAGCAAGCAGCTGCGGCAGCTTGAGGACGAACTCGGTTTCCAGTTGTTCGTGCGCAAGGGCAAGAGCCTCGACTCGGTAACCCCGGCCGGCGCCCAGGTGCTGGAGCGCGCACGCACGATCCTCGCCGAGGCCGGCAATATCCGTTCGATCGCCGCGAACCTGCGCAACGAGGCTCACGGCGAACTGCGCATCGCCACCACCCATACCCAGGCACGTTTTGCCCTGCCCGCGGCAATCGGCGCGCTCAATGCCGACTATCCACAGGTCAGCGTGCACCTGCAGCCAGTTCGCGACGCCGAGGTGCTGGCACAGCTGGAGGCTGGCCGGGTCGACCTGGCCGTGGTCAGCAGCACCGGCGCACCGCCAGCGAATGGCATCGCATTACCTGCCTACCACTGGCAGCGGGTGATCGTGGTGCCACGGAACCACCCGCTGGCCAAGCACAAGCAACCGGTAACGCTGGAGCAATTGGCGGCCCTGCCGCTGATCAGCTACGACTCCTCACAGAAGGCGGAGTCATCGCTGCGTCGGGCGTTCGACGCTGCCGACCTGACGCCGCAGATCGCGATGACCGCCAGTGACGCCGACCTGATCAAGACGTATGTACGTGCCGGCCTGGGCATCGGCGTGCTGGCCGAGATGGCGATGTTGCCCACGGACACCGACCTGCAGGTGTTGCCGGCCGACCACCTGTTTCCGTCATGCACGACCTGGATCGTGCTGCGTCGCGAACGCGTGCTGCGTGCTTATGTGCTGGAGTTCATCAGCCTGTTTGCGCCACATCTGCATCGCCGCGAAGTGGCGCGCGCGCTGGCCGCCGATGCGGCTGGTGACTGGCCGGCCGTGCCGCACTGGCGGGAACGGTCGCAGGCAGCGCTGACCGACGCCGCCTGATCTGTTAGAGCCTGCTTAAAGTCCCCGGATGCCCCGCGCTGGGGACTTTAAGCAGGCTCTTATGCCGCCCCGGGATCAGCCCGGGCCGTGCAACCCGCATTCACGCTTGAGTCCGAAGAAGCGGGTGTCCTCCTCTTCCATGCCGGGTTCCCAGCGGCGGGTGGTGTGGGTATCGCCGATTGAGATGTAGCCTTGATCCCACAGCGGGTGATACGGCAAACCGTGACGTTGCAGATACATGCCCACGTCGCGGTCGCTCCAGTCGGCGATCGGATGGAATTTCCAGCGGTTGCGATTCCACTCGACAAACGCGATGTCTTGACGGCTCCTCGACTGGCTGCGCCGCAACCCGGCAAACCAGCTCTGCACGCCAAGGTCAGTCAGGGCACGCTGCATCGGCTCGACCTTGCGGATGCTGTTGTAGCGGTCGATGCCCTCGACGCCCTGCTCCCATAGCCGCCCATAACGCGCCTCGGCCCAGGCCCGACCGATCATTGGCCGGTAGACCTTGAGATTAAGCTCGAGGCGCTCAGCCAGCGTATCGACGAATTGATAGGTTTCGGGAAACAGATAACCGGTATCGATCAGGATCACCGGGATATCCGGCTGCTGGCGAGTCAGCAGATGCAGCGAGACGGCTGCCTGCGCACCGAAGCTCGACGACAGTGCGTGCCTGCCGGGAGTGTGTTGCAACGCCCACGCCACGCGCTGCTCGGCTGTCTGGCCAGCCAGCCAGTCATTCAATCTGGCCAATGCGTGCCGATCACGTGGGTTGCGTGGCAATTCGATCGTGCTCATGCACTGACCTTGAGCGGAATCAGCCGCGGCTGACTCAATACAGCCGCGCGCAGCAGGAAATCGCCGAAGTGTTCTCCCGCCGCACGTTCGCCGGCAAAGCGGGCAAACAGCTGATCGAGAACATCAAGCAGGGCGGCCTCGTCGACATTTTCGCGGTAGAGCTGATTCAAGCGCTGGCCACGAAAATCCGCGCCAAGGCGCAGGTCGTAACGACCAGGGGCACGTCCGATCAGGGCGATCTCGCCCAGGTATGGGCGCGAGCAGCCATTCGGGCAGCCGGACAGGCGCAGCAGGATCGGTGCATCGATCAGCCCGTGGCGATCCAGTAACGCTTCCAGCTTAGGTAACAGCTGCGGCAGATAGCGCTCGCTTTCGGCCATCGCCAGTCCGCAGGTGGGCAACGCCACGCACGCAATCGCGTGCTGCCGGATGGCGCTGTGCCTCCGGTAACCGTCCATGCCGTGACGGGCGACCAGTTCATCGATGGCAGCGCGATCCGCAGCCGCCACGTTGGCGATGATCAGGTTCTGGTTGCAGGTCAGGCGGATGTCGCCTTTGTGTATCGCCGCCAGCTCGCGCATGCCGCTGAGCCAGGTGTGCGCCTCATTATCGAGCAGGCGGCCAGACTCGACCTGCAGGGTCAGGTGCCAGCGACCGGCATGGCCTTCGATCCAGCCGTAACGATCGCCGTTGTGGTCGAAGCGAAACGCGCGCTCCGCCTGCAGTGCAAAGCCGAGGCGCTGTTCCAGCTCGGCCTTGAATGCGGCCAGCCCATGCCGATCGATGGTGTATTTCAGGCGGGCATGTTTGCGCTCCTCGCGATCGCCCCAGTCGCGTTGCACCGCAATCACGGTTTCGGCCAGCGCCAGCAGTTGCTCCGGCAGCACGAAGCCGATCACATCGGCCAGCCGCGGATAGGTCGACGGATCGCCGTGGCTGGCACCCATGCCGCCGCCGATGGCTACATTGAAGCCGGCCAGCCGACCATCCTCCTCGACGATCGCGATCAGGCCCAGGTCCTGGGCAAATACGTCGATATCGTTGAGCGGAGGGATCGCCAGTCCGATCTTGAACTTGCGCGGCAGGTACGTCGGCCCGTACAACGGCTCAACCTCCTCTTCGCCGATCAGCTTTTCGCCGTCGAGCCACAGCTCGTGATAAGCGCGGGTCTTCGGCTCGAGATGCTCGGACAGGCGCACCGCCCATGCATACGCATGCTCGTGTGCCTGCGACTCGACCGGATTGGCATTGCATACCACGTTGCGGTTGACGTCGCCGCAAGCGGCGATCGTGCTGGCCATGGCCGCGTCGATCGCCGCGATGGTTGGCTTCAGGTCGCGCTTGATGATGCCGTGCCACTGGAAGGTCTGCCGCGTGGTAATGCGCAGACCACTGCTGGCGTAATCGCCGGCGATCTTGTCGAACGCCAGCCATTGTGCCGTCGTCATCACCCCGCCGGGCAGGCGCGCGCGCACCATGAAGGCATACGCCGGCTCGAGCTTCTGGCGGCGACGCTCGTCGCGGATGTCGCGATCATCCTGCAGGTAGCTGCCGTGGAACTTGAGCAGCTTGTTGTCATCCTCGCTGATCGCACCGGTGACCGGGTCAGCCAACCCTTCGGCGATGCCCCCGCGCAGGAAGCGACTTTCTTGTTTGACTGTTTCGAAATGGGAAGGCATGGGCTGACTCGGATCAATAGACATCGCGGGCGTAACGCCCCTGTTGCAGCAACTCGGCCAGCCACGCCTTGGCGTCTGCCGCAGACTGGCGTCCGTGTATGGCAATGGTTTCCAGCAGTGCCTCATGCACATCCTTCGCCATATGCGCGGAATCCCCGCAGACATATAGATGCGCCCCCTCGCGCAGCCACGCGTACAACTCGCGGCCGTGCTCGCGGATACGTTGCTGCACGTAGATTTTCTGGGCGGAATCTCTTGAGAACGCCAGGTCGAGGCGGTGCAATGCGCCGCTGCGCAGAGCCTCCTGCCACTCCGCCTGATAGAGGAAGTCCTGCGCGAAATGGCGATTGCCGAAGAACAGCCAGTTGCGGCCACTGGTGGCCGTCGCCTGACGCTCCTGCACGAAGGCGCGGAATGGCGCGATGCCGGTGCCGGGGCCGATCATGATCACGTCACGACTGCTATCGGCAGGCAGCCGGAAGCGCTCGTTCTTCTCGACAAATACCGGCACCCGCGTGTCATCACCCGTAGCGGCGAGAAAGGCTGAGGCGGCGCCGTAGTGGACGCTGCCATGCGCGGCGTACTCCACCACGCCGACTGTCAGATGCACCTCATCATGCCCCACTACCCTGGCGCTGGACGCGATCGAGTACAGCCGCGGTGTCAACGGGCGCAGCGCAGCGATCAGTTGTGCAGCATCCCAGCTCGTCGGAAATTCGCGCAACAGGTCGATCGGCTGGTGGCTTTCCAGCAATCGCGCGAAGGCAGCCTGCTGCCCCGGCTCAAGCACTCGCTGCAGGTCGCCATGTCCGGTCGCGGTGGCCTGCGCCACCACCAGCGACCGGGTCAACCGGGTGAGTTCACGCTCATGGCTCAGCCAGCGCGCCAGCGGCAAGCGCCTGCCGTCATGCTCGACCTCGTTCGCGCCATCGAGTTTCAACGTCGACAGCCACTGTTCGACCAGCGCTGGCGGGTTCTGCGGCCACACGCCAACCGCATCGCCCGGCTCATAGCGCAGGCCCGAACCTTCAAGCGACAGCTCGATATGGCGCACGTCGCGATCACTGTTTCGCGACACGATGCGCTGGTTTTCCAGAACCGCTGCCGGAAACGGGTTGTCCCGCGAATGCTGCGGCGGTGCACTGACCGCATGCAGCGGACTGGCATGGCGTGCCGAAGCTGCGGGAACACTCAGGACCTCGCGTGCCGTCTCCAAAACGCCAGCCGACCACTCGGCGGCAGTCGAGTCGAAATCCACATCTGCCTCACCAAGCGTACTAAAACGGCTGGCGCCCAGCTCGATCAGGCGCGCATCAAGCTCACGGCTGACCGCGCAGAACTTCGGATAGCTCGAGTCGCCCAGCCCCAGCACGGCGAACTTCAGCTGCGGCAGCCTGGGGGCGCGCTTGCCGGAAATGAACTCGATGAAGCCGATCGCATCATCCGGCGGATCGCCATCGCCCTGGCTGCTGATCACCACCACGAGATGGTGCTCCTGCGCCAGCTCGCGCAAAGGATAGGCTCCGGCACGCAGCAGGCGAACCAGCAGCCCCGCTGCTTCTGCGTTGCCTGCCAGTTGTTCGGCTACACGCCGCGAGTTGCCGGTCTGGCTGCCATAGACGATGCTGAGTCGCTCGCCAGCCTGCCCGGCTGGCACTGCCGACGGCTCGCCGACCACCGCCAGCCCGGCATATGCCGGCAAGCGCGCCGCAAGAGCTGCACTGTATGCTGCAATCCAGTAGAGGTCCGCCGGTGACAGACCGCTCGTCAGCCTGGCAAGCTGCGCCAGCTTGTCGGCATCAAGTGTCGAGTCAAGCTGTGGCGATTTCAGTGCGGCATTCACATGCTCTTCCTTTTGGACGTCTTTACGTCTTGACGTCCATGTTAATAAGCCTTGTGTCCGCATCAGAAAGCATATGTTGGAATGTCGTTATGCCAGCCGTTCATTTCTATACGTCTCGGTACAGGACTGATACTCTCCCGCGACAACCACTTCGATTGACGTGCCAGACTTGACTGAGCTGCTTACATTCATTGCCGTCGGTGCCTTTGCCCAGCTGATCGACGGCGCGCTGGGCATGGCCTATGGCGTGACCTCCGCCGGGTTGCTGATGGGCCTGGGCATGCCCCCGGTCGCCGCCAGTGCCAGCGTGCATTACGCCGAGACCTTCACCTGTGGCGCCTCCGGCATCAGCCACCTGCTGGCCGGCAATGTGCGGCGCCCACTGTTTCTTGCGCTGGTGATACCTGGCGTACTGGGTGCCCTGCTCGGTGTGCTGGTGGCGGTCAACGTGCCACCGCAGTGGATGCGCATCGCCTTGACCCCGTATCTGCTGGGCATGGGCCTGTTTCTGCTCTTCCGCCGCAGCCACCAGCCAGGACAGCGTACCGATGTACCCCGTGGCACCGGGTTGATGGGGCTGCTGGCCGCCTTTGTCGACGCGATCGGCGGTGGCGGCTGGAGCGCACTGACCGTCACCATCCTGCTCGCGCGCGGGCTGCCGCCACGCGTGGTCATTGGCAGCGTGCACCTGGCCAAATGCGTGGTAAGCATCGCCGCCAGCATGAGTTTCCTGCTCACTATCGGCACCAGCCATGGCTTCGCCGTGATCGGCCTGATCATCGGCGGCGTGCTTGCCGCACCGTTCGGCGCACTGTTCATCCGTCGCATCCCGGCGCGGGCCGCGACGATGCTGGCCGGCTTCGCCGTGCTCGCGCTGGGTATCAACAATGCGGTCCGCATGTTCGGCTGAGACCGATCCAAACCCGCCCGCCGTCACTACAATGGGCCGATGAGCCCAACCAAGCACCTCCCGATCGAAGTCCGCGGCAGCATCAGCCGCCCACTGGGCATGAGCCCAGCCCACTTCCTGCGCGATTACTGGCAGAAACGACCGCTACTGATCCGTGGCGCGTTCGCCGATTTCCAGCCACCGTTGCAACCCGACGACCTGGCCGGCCTCGCCTGCGAGGACGGTGCACTGGCCCGGCTGATCGTGCATGACGAGAAGCGTGACCGCTGGCACGTCAATCCCGGCCCGCTGAGCGAGGCCGATTTCGCCAAGACTCCAAGCACTAACTGGACCTTGTTGGTGCAGGATGTGGACAAGTGGGATGCGGACGTTGCCGGGCTGCTCGATCACTTCAGCTTCCTGCCGAGCTGGCGCCTGGACGACATCATGGTCTCCTACGCCGAATCGGGCGGCGGCGTCGGCGCCCATGTCGACCAGTACGACGTGTTTCTCCTACAGGGGCTTGGTCTGCGCCACTGGGCGATCAGCGATGATCCGATGGCGCCGAAGGAATTCCGCCACGATGTTGAACTGAAACAGCTTGCCCGCTTCGAGTCGACCCACGAATGGCTGCTGGAACCGGGCGACATGCTGTACCTGCCGCCGGGCGTCCCGCACGACGGCGTTGCCTTCGGCGGCCCGTGCATGACGTTTTCGATCGGCATGCGCGCACCCTCGCAAGCCGAACTGACCGGTGACCTGGCTGACCATATCGCCGAGCACCTGCCGGAAGAGCTGCGTTATGCCGATCCGGACCTGAAACCGGCCAAGGCCACCGGCGAGATCGACCGCGCCGCCATCGAACGCCTGAAGATGGCGCTGCCGTTTGCGGCGGTGCTGCGCGACGACATGCTGCACGACTGGTTCGGTCGCTTCATCACCCGCTACCGCAACGCGCAGGTGCCGGCGCCGCTGGAAAAACTCCTGAATGAGGCAGCACTGGCCAAACAGCTCGCTGCGGGTGCGCAACTGCTGCGCCATCCTTGGTCACGGCTGGCCTGGAGTCAGGGCAAATCCGGCTGCACGCTATATGTCAGCGGCCATGCCTATCCGGCCACACCCGCGCTGGCGCAGCAGCTGTGTGAGCAGCGCGCACTCAGCCTTGCCGGCAAACCGAACGCTACCGAACGCGCCCTGCTGCTGGCGTTGATCAATGACGGCCACCTCCTGCCGAGAAAATCCCGCCGCCGATGAAGCTGCAGAACTTCCACGTCGAAATCGCCGAGTGGTCGCGCGAGGATCAGCGTGCGGCCTTGCTCGACCTGCGTAGCACGGTGTTTATTCAGGAACAGGGTGTACCTGAGGAACGCGAACGGGATGGACTCGATGTGGATTGCTGGCACGTGCTGGCACGTGACGATACCGGGCAGCCGATCGGCTGCGGCCGGCTCACGCCAGCCCACAAGATCGGCCGCATGGCGGTGTTGCCGGAATGGCGTGGCAACGGCGTCGGCGTAGCCTTGCTGCGTGAGCTGATCGGACGCGCCCGCACGCAAGGCTGGCCGGACGTGGCGCTGGATGCACAGGTCAGTGCCCTCGGCTTCTACGAACGCGAAGGTTTCACTGCGTATGGCGAGGAGTTCGAGGACGCCGGCCTGCCGCATCGGGCCATGCGCATGGCCTTGTCGGCTAACGTCGAAGACGAGACACCCTCGCGCGATACCGATGCACTGCCTGCCACCACGCGCAGCGAAACCGCCGCCGCCCGACTGCAGTTGTTGGTCGATGCACGCCATCGCCTGGCCATTTACCTGCCACTGCTCGGCAATGACAGCTACGCCAGCGTGGAAGAGCTGGCTGAGCTGCGGCGTCTGGCGATCTCCGGCCGCGGCGCGCAAATCCGCATCCTGCTGCACGATCCAGCCGCAGCCCTGCGCAACGACCATCGCCTGATTGCGCTGGCACAGCGCCTGCCAAGTTCGATGCAGATCCGCATGCCGGTGGAAGAAGCCGACCTGGCCTATGTCTCGGCCTATCTGCTCAACGACGTCGGCGGTTACCTGTTCCTGCCCGAGGCGAATCGTACGCAAGGTCGCGCAGCTCGCCATGACCGCGCCGCCCAGGCGCCATTGCAACAGCATTTCGATGAAATATGGGAGCGCGCCGAGCGCGCCAGCGCCCTGCAGGCACTGGATATCTAGTTGAAGTGGCTGAACACTAGCTGGCCCGATGATTCCGGCTGCCAATCGCCGAGCGTGCCGTCAAAACACGTCAGATCGTCGCCTGCGACGAAAAAACGATGCGTCCTCGATAAAAATACTCGCCGACAACCCGTTTCGGACCGCTTGCGGGTTGTCGCGTCGCAGCAGGCAAAGGCTATAATTGTCCGGATTCTCTCCAGTCATCCGCTTGAAGGGTCTGTCGGGCTTGAATACCGACGGAAAACCTCGACTTCAAGGTCACACGGATGGCCGCAAGCATCCCTTCCCTGCTGGTGGTGACGTGACTACAAACCTGATTCGCGAGTTCTTCGAGTCCTCCCAACTCGCTGGCGGCAACGCCGACTATGTTGAATCGCTTTATGACACCTGGCTGGCCGATGCTTCGTCGGTGCCCGCCGAGTGGAGCAAGTACTTCGAGACCTTCAAGGGTCGCGAATCAGGGGATGTCTCGCATGTCCCGGCCATTGCCCGTATCGAGGTCGCGCAGAAGCAGCGCCATGTGGGTAATGGCATTGCCGCCGCGCCGGTGAGTGACGAGCACGCGCGCAAGCAAGCCGGTGTACTGCGTCTGCTTACCGCCTACCGCTCGCGTGGTCACCTCGCCGCCGATCTCGACCCGCTCGGCCTAACCGAGAAAATGTCGGCCCCGGATCTCGGTCTCGCCTTCCACGGACTCTCCGATGCCGATCTGGATACCGAATTCGACACCGGCAACTACGCAGGTGGCGGCCAGCGCCTGAAATTGCGCGAACTGCTGAGCCGTTTGCAGAAGACCTACGCCAGCACGATCGGCGCCGAGTTCATGCACATCAGCAACCATGAGCAGCGCCACTGGATCTACAGCCGCCTCGAACAGGCCGCCGGCAAGAGCACCCTGGACAAGGCCGGCAAGCAGCGCGTGCTGGATGGCCTGACCGCAGCCGAGGGCCTGGAGCGCTACCTGCACACGAAGTACGTGGGCCAGAAGCGCTTCTCGCTGGAAGGCGGCGACAGCATGATCCCGATGATCGATGACGTCGTGCGTGCTGCAGGCGACAACGGCATCAAGGAGCTGGTGATCGGCATGGCCCATCGCGGCCGCCTCAACATGCTGGTCAATATCCTCGGCAAGCCGCCGAAGACCCTGTTCGACGAATTCGAGGGCAAGTTCGAGCATCCGGATGACCCGGCCCATTCGGGCGACGTGAAGTACCACATGGGCTTCTCCGCCGACGTCAAGACGCCCAAGGGCGCCGTGCACGTGGCGCTGGCGTTCAACCCGTCGCACCTGGAGATCGTCAACCCGGTAGTCACCGGCTCGGTGCATGCCCGACAGACCCGTCGCCACGACACCTTGCACACGCAGTCGATGGCCGTGGTGATCCATGGCGACGCCGCGCTGGCCGGCCAGGGCGTGAACATGGAGTTGTTCAACATGTCGCAGGCCCGCGGTTTCAAGATTGGCGGCAGCATGCACATCGTGATCAACAACCAGGTCGGCTTCACCACGTCCAACCCGCAGGACGCCCGCTCCACCATGTACTGCACCGACCTGGCCAAGATGGTCAATGCGCCGGTGCTGCATGTAAACGGCGACGATCCGGAAGCGGTGATTGCCGTCACCCGCCTCGCCTACGATTTCCGCAAGCAGTTCCGCAAGGACGTGGTGATCGACCTGGTCTGCTACCGCCGCCACGGCCACAACGAGGCCGACGAACCAGCGGCGACGCAGCCGGTGATGTACCAGGTTATCCGCAAGCTCCCGACTACGCGCGATCTCTATCAGCAGCAGCTAGTGAAGGAAGGCGTGCTGGCCGAGGGCGAGGCGCAGAAGCAGTTCGAGACCTACCGCAACCGGCTCGAAGCCGGCGAGCCGATGGCCGACCTGAATCCATCGCCAGTCCGTGACTCCGAAATCGACTGGACGCGCTTCCTCGGCAACAAGCTGGCGACACCGGTGGACACCACGGTGCCGAAACAGAAGCTGCTCGATCTGGCGGCAAAGATCCTCGACCTGCCGAAAGACATCACCTTGCAGGCACGCGTGGCGAAGATCTATGACGACCGCCGCAAGATGGCTGCCGGCGAACAGCCGGGCGATTGGGGCTTTGCCGAGAACCTCGCCTACGCCACCTTGATCGACGCCGGCCACAACCTGCGTCTGGTCGGCCAGGACTCGGGCCGCGGCACGTTCTTCCATCGCCATGCGGTGCTGCACGACCAGAAGGACGGCCACACCTACATGCCGCTGGCGACGATCCGTGACGGCGCCGACGTGGAAGTGATCGATTCGCTGCTCAGCGAAGAGGCCGTGATGGCCTTCGAGTATGGCCACGCCACTACCGATCCGGACACGCTGCATATCTGGGAGGCCCAGTTCGGCGATTTCGCCAATGGTGCCCAGGTCGTGATCGACCAGTTCATCAGCTCGGGCGAGTCGAAGTGGAATCGCCTGTGCGGTCTGTCGCTGTTCCTTCCGCATGGTTATGAAGGTCAGGGCCCGGAGCATTCGTCGGCACGTCTCGAACGCTTCCTGCAGATGTGTGCGTTGGAAAACATGCAGGTCTGCGTGCCGACCACGCCGGCGCAGGATTTCCATATGATCCGTCGCCAGATGCTGCGCCCGGTGCGCAAGCCGCTGATCGTGATGACACCGAAATCGCTGTTGCGCCACAAGCTGGCGGTGTCCACGCTGGATGAGCTGGCCAATGGCAGCTTCCAGCTGGTGATCGGCGAACATCGCGAGTTGCCGGCGAAGAAGGTCAAGCGCGTCGTGCTGTGCTCGGGCAAGGTTTACTACGACCTGCTGGAAGAAGCCGACAAGCGCAACCTGACCGACGTGGCGATCGTGCGCGTCGAGCAGCTGTATCCGTTCCCGCGCACCGAAGTCACCGCCGAACTGGACAAGTATCCTTCCGTGAAGGAAGTGATCTGGTGCCAGGAAGAGCCGATGAATCAGGGCGCCTGGTTCCAGATCCGCCATCACCTGCAGGCATGCATCGGCAGCAAGCAAAGTCTCTCGTACGCGGGACGCGCGCGTTCGCCGGCACCGGCTGCCGGTCACCTCAATACCCATGTCGCCGAACAGGCAGCGCTCGTCGAGCAGGCGCTGGTTGCAGCGGTCGGCACCGATCACTCGGTAGAATAAAAAAACTTAAAGAGTGCGGCCATGGATGGCCGCTTTTTGACCTTGGCGTTCAGGGATGAACGCACTAATTAAGGAAATCCGATGTCCATCGAAGTCAAAGTCCCCGTTCTGCCCGAGTCCGTCTCCGACGCCACCAT
>Ga0302220_10000322_pt1 | contig 42251 bp, 35 predicted proteins | sample II_Palsa_E1_3_FD_194572 | JGI IMG/M metagenome (GOLD analysis project Ga0302220, IMG submission 194572) | Peat permafrost microbial communities from Stordalen Mire near Abisko, Sweden - II_Palsa_E1_3 | ecosystem: Environmental > Terrestrial > Soil > Palsa > Peat permafrost | place: Sweden...
CCCGGGATGAAAGCGGAAATGCGCACCGCGACGATTTTCGGCGGTGCGGCCATCTTCAGCGCCTGCGCGTCGTTGTTCGAGGCGATGCCGGCGCCGCCCACCGGCGCGCACCTGGGCGTGGCGGCCTCGCTGGTGATGGGCCTCGGTTTCCTGCTGGCGTCGAACAACATGCTGGTGCAATACGGCATGGCGCGCATCCCGGCGAACCGCGCGTCGATCATCATGCTGTTCGAAATCGTGGTGACGGCGATGTCCGCGTGGCTCTTTGCGGGCGAGACGCCCGGCCCGCGCGAATGGGCCGGCGGCGCGTGCATCGTGCTGGCATCGGCGTTGTCGAGTTGGGTGCATCGCACTAAGCTCGACCCGAAGCCCCAGGACGGCTCGCGCGCGATGGTATGATTGCCCCTGCTTGCCGTCACGCGCCTTGCCGGGCGTGCGCGGCGCCCGTATCGCGGGGTTCGTGTGGGTCGTTTCGCAGTGGCTGGGAACGGCACGCGCGGCCCTTGCGGTCCACCTTTATTTTCCCTTTTCAATCAGCGATATCGCCGTGCGTCTGACCTCGATCAAACTCGCTGGCTTCAAGTCATTCGTCGATCCCACGCATTTCCAGGTTCCGGGCCAGCTTGTCGGCGTGGTCGGTCCCAATGGTTGCGGCAAGTCCAACATCATCGACGCCGTGCGCTGGGTGCTCGGCGAATCGCGCGCTTCCGAGCTGCGCGGCGAGTCGATGCAGGACGTGATCTTCAATGGCTCTACCGCGCGCAAGCCGGGTAGCCGCGCCAGCGTCGAACTCGTGTTCGACAACGCCGACGGCCGTGCCGGCGGCCAGTGGGGGCAGTATGCCGAAATCGCCGTCAAGCGCGTGCTGACGCGCGACGGCACTTCGAGCTACTACATCAACAACCTGCCGGCGCGCCGCCGCGATATCCAGGACATCTTCCTCGGCACCGGTCTCGGGCCGCGGGCGTACGCCATCATCGGGCAGGGCATGATTGCGCGCCTGATCGAGGCGAAGCCTGAAGAGCTGCGCGTATTCCTCGAAGAAGCCGCGGGGGTGTCGAAGTACAAGGAACGCCGCCGCGAGACCGAGAGCCGCCTGCACGACACGCGTGAGAATCTGACGCGGGTGGAAGACATCGTCCGCGAACTCGGCGCGAACCTGGAAAAGCTCGAAGGCCAGGCGGTTGTCGCGACAAAGTTCAAGGAACTGCAGGCCGACGGCGAGACGAAGCAGCGCCTTTTGTGGCTGCTGCGTAAGAACGAAGCCGGCGGCGAGCAGGAACGCCAGCAACGCGCCATCGAACAGGCGCAGATCGACCTCGAAGCCCAAACCGCGAAGCTGCGTGAAGTCGAAGCGCAACTGGAAACGCTGCGCGTGGCGCACTATTCGGCGAGCGATGCGATGCAGGGCGCGCAAGGCGCGCTCTACGAGGCGAACGCCGAAGTGAGCCGGCTCGAGGCCGAGATCAAGTTCATCGTCGAATCGCGCAATCGCGTCCAGGCGCAGATCGCCGCGCTGAACGCGCAGCGCGAGCAGTGGCAGTCGCAGGCCCAGAAGGCCCAGGACGACCTCGAAGACGCTGCAGAACAACTGGCAGTGGCGGAAGAAAAGGCCGCGCTCGCCGAAGACGAAGCGGCTGCGAAGCACGACGCGATGCCCGCGCTCGAAGCCCGCTGGCGCGATGCGCAAACACACCTGAACGAAGAGCGCGGCGGCATTGCACAGACCGAGCAGGCGCTCAAGCTGGAAGCCGCGCACCAGCGCAATGCCGACCAGCAACTGCAGCAGTTGCAGCAGCGTCACGAGCGGTTGAAGTCGGAAGCGGGCGGTCTCGACGCACCGGACGAAACCCAGCTCGAAGAGCTGCGCATGCAGTTGGCCGAGCACGAAGAAATTCTGCATGACGCTCAGGCGCGCCTCGCCGACGCCCAGGAAACGCTGCCGCGCCTCGACGGCGAACGGCGTAGCGCCCAGGAGCGCGTGCAGTCGGAAACCGCCCAGATTCATCAGCTCGACGCGCGCCTCGCTGCGCTCAAGCAGTTGCAGGAAAACGTCCAGACCGAAGGCAAGATCCAGCCGTGGCTCGAGAAGCATGAATTGAACGGCCTGCCGCGGCTGTGGAAGAAGCTGCACGTCGAAGCAGGCTGGGAAACCGCGCTGGAATCGGTGTTGCGCGAGCGCCTCGCTGCGCTGGAAGTGTCGAATCTCGATTGGGTCAAGGCCTTCGCGACCGATGCGCCGCCCGCCAAGCTCGCCTTTTATGCACCGCCGGCAGCCGGAGCGCCCGCCGCGACGCCGCCCGCTTTGCGGCCGCTGCTGTCGCTGGTGCGCATTGACGACGCTGGCCTGCGTGCGGTGCTGAACGACTGGCTGGGTCTCGCTTTTGTCGCCGACGATCTTGCCCAGGCGCTCTCGCTGCGTTCGCAACTGCCGGAGGGCGGCTCATTTGTCGTCAAGGCAGGTCATGTCGTGACGCGCGTCGGCGTGCAACTCTATGCTGCCGATTCCGAACAGGCCGGCATGCTGGCTCGCCAGCAGGAAATCGAAAACCTGACGCGTCAGGTGCGCGCCCAGGGGCTGCTCGCGGACGAAGCCAAGACGGCGGCGATTCGCGCCGAAGCGGCTCATACGCAGGCATCGCAGACGCTGACAGACGTGCGCCAGCAGGCCGAGCGTGCCACCCAACGCGTGCACGCGCTGCAGATGGATGTGCTCAAGCTCACGCAGGCGCACGAGCGCTACATGCAGCGCAGCACGCAGATCCGCGAGGAACTCGAAGAGATCACCGCTCAGATCGACGAGCAGCGCGCCTTGCGCGGCGAGTCGGAAGCGAACTTCGAACGTCACGACGCGGAACTGGCCGAATTGCAGGCGCGTTTCGAAGACAACCAGTTGGCCTTCGAAGCCCTCGACGAAGAACTGACCGCTGCGCGCGCGCAGTCGCGCGATCTTGATCGCGCCGCCACGGATGCACGCTTTGCCGCGCGCAACATGGCGAACCGCATCGACGAGCTGAAGCGCAGCATTCAGGTGGCACATGAGCAGAGCGAGCGGGTTGCCGCATCGCTTGAAGACGCTCGGGCTGAACTCGAAACGATCAACGAGCAGACCGCGCATACCGGTCTGCAAGGCGCGCTGGAAATCCGCGCGGTCAAGGAAGAGGCGCTGCATGCCGCGCGTCTCGAGCTGGACGACCTGACCGCCAAGCTGCGCGCCGCCGACGAGACGCGTCTCACGGCAGAACGTGCACTGCAGCCGCTGCGCGACCGCATTACCGAGTTGCAGTTGAAGGAGCAGGCCGCACGCCTGAATGCCGAGCAGTTTATCGAGCAGCTCGCTGCGGCCGGCGTCGACGAGGCTGAATTGCAGGCGAAGCTGACGCCGGACATGAAGCCGTCCTACCTGCAAGGCGAAGTCACGCGGCTGAACAACGCCATCGCTGCGCTCGGACCGGTGAATATGGCCGCGCTCGACGAACTGAAGGCCGCAACCGAGCGCAAGAGCTTCCTTGATGCGCAATCAGCTGACCTGAACAGCGCAATCGAAACGCTGGAAGACGCGATTCACAAGATCGATCAGGAAACCCGCACGCTGCTGCAGGGCACCTTCGATCAGGTCAACCTGCATTTCGGCGAGCTGTTCCCGCGTCTGTTCGGCGGTGGCCAGGCCAAGCTGATCATGACTGGCGACGAAATTCTCGACGCCGGCGTGCAGGTCATGGCGCAACCGCCGGGCAAGAAGAACTCGACGATTCACTTGCTGTCGGGCGGCGAGAAAGCGCTGACTGCGACGGCACTCGTGTTCGCGATGTTCCAGTTGAATCCGGCGCCGTTCTGTCTGCTCGACGAAGTGGACGCGCCGCTCGACGACGCCAATACGGAGCGCTTTGCCAATCTCGTGCGCGCAATGTCGGACAAGACCCAGTTCCTGTTCATCTCGCACAACAAGATCGCGATGGAAATGGCCCAGCAACTGATCGGCGTGACGATGCAGGAGCAGGGCGTGTCGCGGATCGTCGCGGTCGACATGGAAACGGCCGCCGGTTTCGCCCAGAATATCGTTTGATACGGACGGCGCGAGCCTGCGCCCCCGCTGCGGCAAGGTTGCCGCGCGGCGCAGGCTCAGACGCCGCGCAAACAGAAGAATTGCTGATGGAGCATGCATGGACGAGTTGACACTCGGTTTGATCGGCGCGGGTGCCGTGGTGGTCGGGGGCGTGGTGGTCTACAACGCATGGCAAGGCGCGAAGGTGCGCCGCCGGATGCCGCGGCCGATGCCGGCCGATACTGCGGAGACCTTTGCACGGGACGATCAGGAAGAACAAAGCCCGTTCATCGAACCGGCCCGGCCGACGGCTCGCCGCGAGTCCGTGTCGGATGACGCGACGGATACCGGGTCGCGCGTCGAACCTACCTTCGGCACGGCGGCGCCGCTCGATACGGCGGCGGATATCCAGGCCGAGACGACTACGCCGAATGGTTTCCCTGAGCCGCAAGGCGAGGGCGCGCCAACTAGTGCCGACGAACCCTCTGAGCCGATTCTGCCGGCCGCAACGACGATCTCTTCTGCGCCGCCCGCGATCGTGGATCGGCGCATTGATTGCATCGTGCCGATTCGCCTCGCCGGTCCGCTGGCGGGTGACAAGGTGATTCCGCTTGCGCAGCGTCTGCGTCGTGCGGGCAGCAAGCCGGTGCATATTGAAGGCAAGCCGGAAGGCGGCGGCGCGTGGGAATTGCTGCAGAACGGCGTGCGCTACGAAGAACTGCGCGCAGCCGCGCAGCTGGCTAACCGCAGCGGACCGCTGAATGAATTGGAGTTTTCCGAGTTCGTGACGGGCGTGCAGCAGTTCGCGGATGCGATCGACGCGGCTCCCGAATTCCCCGACATGATGGAGACGGTGGCAATGGCGCGCGAGCTGGACGGTTTTGCTGCCCAGTGCGATGCTCAACTGTCGATCAACGTGCTGTCGGACGGCGCGCCGTGGTCGGCGAACTATGTGCAGGCGGTGGCCTCGCAGGACGGCCTGCTGCTGTCACGCGACGGCACGCGTTTCGTCAAGCTCGACGCCCGGCAAAGCCCGGTATTCATGCTGCAGTTCGGCGATACCAACTTCCTGCGCGACGACCTCACGTACAAGGGCGGCCAGATGATTACGCTGGTGCTCGACGTGCCGGTGGCCGATGAGGATATCCTGCCGTTCCGGTTGATGTGCGACTACGCAAAGTCGTTGTCGGAGCGGATCGGCGGGCGGGTGGTGGACGATGGCCGCAGGCCGCTGCCGGAAACGTCGTTACTGGCGATTGAGAAGCAGTTGATGACGCTCTACGCCAAGCTCGAGCAAGCCGGGATTCCGGCGGGTTCACCGGCTACGCGGCGGTTGTTTAGTCAGTAGACTTTTGGCGGCAGCGGCAGTTTGGTCAGCGCAACGCGCGTCTCGACTGTGCCGCTGCGGTTCGTTTTCACCTATGCCTCGGCGCTTCGGGGTGTGGCCGAGTGCTGCTTCACACCACCGCTAAAATCCACGAACGGCGACCTCGCCAGCGTTGCCGCCGCTCACTTCAGCTTCAGTCCACCTCCTTCGGCCATGCGCCGCCGCTTATCCAGGCCTTGATCGCGGCAACCACCGCTTCATCCTGGCCATTGAAACCGTGATGTCCCATCGCCTCGCAGGGATTGCCACGCGCGTTTCCACCGCTGACAGCGATGAAATCATGACCATCGTCCGCGATACGTTTCGCTGCACTGAACGAACAGAGATAGCAGCCGTCGTCTACGTGATGCACGAAGAGCTGGCGTGCGTGGATATCTCCGTAGTTGAAGCCGGTCAGCGGCAGCGCCTGACCACGCGCCGGACTGCTTAGCGTCGAGGTATGGATGACAGCATCCCAGGTATCGGGCAGGGCCCGGCCGACAAACGCTGAGGAAATTGTCCCGCGACTCGTGCCGACGAGCACGAGTTTCGCCTGTGGAAAGCGCGTGCGCAGGTCGGCCGCGATACGCGCGAGGTCCTGTGCGTGACGTGGCGACGCGCGGAAGCTATCGGAGTAGCCGCCAGGCTGGTCGGACGGTGCATCGACGAGTGCAGTGGCAAAGCGGTCGTCGACGAGCAAGGTGCGCGCTCGCACGAGGAAGTTATTCTTCAGACCCAGCCTGATAGTGCCGTCGCTCGCCTGCGCTAGTTGCAATGCCCCATCGCCGCCCGCAAACATGACGAGAACCCGGTCTGGGTGACTGCCGTCCTTTTGCGTTAGCAGGTATGAGATCGTCGCGTTATCTGCTACGGGCACAGTGACGACCTGTTCGAGCGCGCAGGCGGGTGCGGCGTGCCAGACGCACAGTGCAATGCAAAGCGACATGGCGAACGAGGTCAGCCGCTTGAGACTACGCCTGATCGCAGTAAAACCCGTCATGGTTGCTCCTCTGTTGGATATGCTGGCACGGCACGTGGCTCATGCCCTTACGGTCGCATTGCGCCCCGCGTGTGTCAATGCAACACAGCTCACGTTGGCCGTTCGGCCAAGGCTAGCCCATGATCGGTGAGGCGGCGTACGAAACTGGCCATCCGGCCAATGTCCACGACGGGCGGTTCCTGAGATAATCTGAAGTCTGAATTTCACCGGCGGATCTTCCGATAGCATGGCCCGAACCACCGTCCCTGACCCAGCAACGAGCAGCCCGGCCAAGCGTGCCGTGTGGCTGCGCGCGGAACTCGAACGCGCGAATCACGCGTACTACGTACTCGACCAACCGGACCTGCCGGATGCGGAATACGACAAGCTCTTCAAGGAGCTGCAGCAGATCGAGACGGAACATCCGGATTTGATCACGCCGGACTCGCCCACCCAGCGCGTCGGTGGCGAGGCCGCGAGCGGCTTCGAACCGGTCGTGCACGACCAGCCAATGCTCTCGCTGAACAACGGCTTCGCCGACGAAGACATCGCGGCGTTCGACAAGCGCATTGCCGACGCGCTCGGCAAATCGCCGGTCAGTTACGCGAGCGAGCTCAAGTTCGACGGTCTGGCCATTTCCCTGCGCTATGTGGACGGCCACTTCGTGCAAGCGTCCACACGCGGTGACGGAACTACCGGCGAAGACGTGACCGGCAATGTCCGCACGATCCGCTCCATTCCGTTGACGCTCAAGGGCAAGCACGTGCCGAAGGTGCTCGACGTCCGTGGCGAAGTGCTGATGTTCAAACGCGATTTCGAACGTCTCAACGAGCGGCAACGTGCGGCAGGTCTGAAGGAATTTGCCAACCCGCGTAACGCTGCGGCCGGCAGTTTGCGCCAGCTCGATTCGAAGATCACGGCGCAGCGCCCGCTGTCGTTCTTCGCCTATGGGATCGGCGTGCTCGACGGCGAGCCGATGCCGGCTACCCATAGCACGCTGCTCGATTGGTATGGGGAAATGGGCTTGCCGGTCAACAGCGAGCGAGCGGTCGTGGAGGGCGTGGAGGGGTTGCTGGGGTTCTTCCACAAGGTGGGCGAGAAACGTGACGGGCTACCGTACGACATCGACGGCGTGGTGTACAAGGTCAACGCCCGCGTTGAGCAGGACGTACTCGGCTTCGTCTCGCGCGCTCCACGCTTTGCGCTCGCGCACAAGTTTCCGGCCCAGGAAGCGCTGACAAAGCTGCTGGCGATCGACGTGCAGGTCGGCCGTACGGGAGCGATCACGCCCGTGGCGCGTCTCGAGCCGGTATTCGTCGGCGGCGCGACGGTGACGAATGCCACGTTGCACAACGAAGACGAAGTGCGGCGCAAAGACATCCGCATCGGCGACACCGTGATCGTACGGCGCGCTGGGGACGTGATCCCGGAAGTCGTCAGCGCGCTCATGGACCGGCGTCCGGCGGACGCCGCCGAGTTCGTGATGCCCACGCAGTGTCCAATTTGCGGCTCGGCCATCGAACGCCTGCCCGACGAGGCGATCGCCCGCTGCACCGGTGGCCTGTTTTGTCCGGCACAGCGCAAGCAGGCACTGTGGCACTTCGCGCAACGCCGCGCGCTGGATATCGACGGGCTCGGCGAGAAGATCATCGACCAACTGGTCGAGCTGAAGCTAGTGCGTACGCCGGCCGATCTGTTCAACCTCGGTTTTGCGACGTTGGCCGAGCTCGACCGTTTCGCCGAAAAATCAGCGCAGAACCTGCTCGACTCGCTCGAAAAGGCCAAGCACACGACCCTTGGCCGTTTCCTTTATGCGCTCGGAATTCGTCAGGTGGGCGAATCGACGGCGAAGGATCTGGCAAAGCACTTCGGTTCGCTCGATCCGATCATGAACGCCACGGTCGAGGAGCTACTGGAAGTAAATGATGTGGGGCCGGTGGTGGCCGAGTCGATTCATCAGTTTTTCGCCGAAGAGCACAACCGGACGGTGATCGAACAGTTGCGCGCGCCGGGCAAGGTGACGTGGTCGGACGGGCCCCCGGCGCCCAAAGCGCCTCAAGGCTTGCTGGCCGGCAAGACGATTGTGCTGACGGGCACTTTACCGACGTTGGCCCGCGAAGAAGCGAAGGAAATGCTTGAAGCGGCGGGTGCCAAGGTGGCCGGTTCCGTGTCGAAGAAAACCGATTACGTCGTGGCCGGCGCCGAGGCAGGCAGCAAACTTGTGAAAGCTGAGGAACTCGGCATCCCCGTGCTCGACGAAGATGGTATGCGTAAGCTCCTGGAGGGGCAGATAACATGATCCGCGAAATTCTCAAGATGGGCGATCCGCGCCTTTTGCGCATCGCGGCCCCGGTCGACCACTTCGACACGCCCGACCTGCATGCTCTGATCAAGGACATGTTCGAGACCATGCACGACGCCAATGGCGCGGGGCTCGCCGCGCCGCAGATCGGGGTCGACCTGCAGGTCGTGATTTTCGGCTTTGGGCACAACGAACGCTACCCGGATGCGCCGTCGGTGCCGGAAACGGTGCTGATCAACCCGACCATTACCCCGGTGTCGCAGGACATGGAGGAGGGTTGGGAGGGCTGTCTTTCGGTGCCGGGTCTGCGCGGCGCTGTCAGCCGTTTTTCGATGATCCGTTATCACGGCTTCGACCAGTTCGGCAATCCGATCGACCGTGTCGCCGAGGGCTTCCATGCCCGCGTCGTCCAGCATGAGTGCGATCATCTGATCGGCAAGCTCTACCCGATGCGGATCAACGATTTCGCGAAGTTCGGCTTCACGGAAGTACTGTTTCCGGACCTGGATCCGAATAGCGACGACTGAGCGGAAGGGCGCCTACAGCGCATGACGCCACCGCGCTCGATGCGTGTGGCGGCTGCGCCGCCACACGATCAGGCTTAAAACGACTCGTCGTGCGCCAGGTAGCGCCATTGCCCGGGAGGCAACGCACCAAGCGGCACGCTACCCATACGCACGCGCTTGAGGCCAACAACTTCCAGGCCGACCAGCTCGCACATGCGCCGGATCTGCCGTTTCTTGCCTTCACGCAGCACGATGCGCAACTGTTCGCCGTTCTGCCAGCTGACCTTGGCCGGCTTGAGCGGCACGTCGTCGAGCTCCAGACCGTGACGTAGCAGTTCGATACTTTCGAGGGGGAAGTGTTTGTCGATCTCGGTCGTCATCTCGCCGTAGGTCACGCGCACCAGATACTCCTTCTCGACCTCCGAATGCCCACCGATCAGCCGTTTCGCGATCCGACCGTCCTGGGTCAGCACCAGCAGGCCGGTGGAGTCGATGTCGAGTCGGCCCGCGGGGGCGAGTTGACGCAAATGCGACACTGAGAAGCGGATATCAGAGTTGTCGGCTTCCCAGCGGTTTTCCGGTGTGACGAGCGTGACGGCTGGCTGATAGCCGTCCTCAGCCTGCCCGGACACATAGCCAACCGGCTTGTGGATGAGGATCGTGACGAGACGCGCCTGAATCGCTTGCGCGGCCGGGTCGATTTCGATGCGCTGGTCCGGGCGGACCTTGGAGCCGAGCGTGTCGATTTTTTCGCCGTCGACGCGCACCCAGCCATTTTCGATCCACTCGTCCGCTTCACGGCGCGAACACAGACCAAGTTCTGACATCAGCTTCGACAGGCGCAGCGTGCCGGGGGCGTCGTCGCGATCGCGGCGATTTGCGGCAGCCGGCCGCGAAGCGGATTCTTCACTGCGCTCGGGACGCGGCGGCTTGTCGGCGCGCGCCGGACGAGCGCGTTCGGCGGTGAAGCGGCTGCCGGGGGCGGCGTTGTCGTTGCTGCGTGGCCCGCGGGGGCCGGCAGGGCGGTCCGAATGTTCTGCGCGCGGCGGCCGATCGCCGAACCCGCGTGCGGCAGGTGCTCGCGCTCCACGATCCTCGCGCGGCGCGCGTTCGGCGCGATCTCCGTATGCACGCTTGACGGGCGTGGCGAACGAGCGCTCGCCGCGCTCGGACGGGGTGCGCTCACTTGAGGCCGGGCGCCCTTCGCGTCCGGCTGTGGTGCCACGTGCGCTTTCGTCGCGCGGCGCCCGGTCGAACGTGCGGCGCTCGTCGGAGCCGCTGCGGCCGGCGCCAAAGCGCGGGCGCTCAGACGTGCCACGTTCACGCGACTTTCCAGGTTCGTTGTTTCCCGGGCGTTCTCCACGCGGGCCGGTGTTGAAGCTGCCGCCAGCGCGCGGGGCGGTGGCGCGGCGGGTGTCGTCTGCGCCACGCGGGCCACGCGGTGCACCAAAGGCCGGACGGCGCGTGCCTTCGTCGCGGGCAAAACGCGCGGGCCCCTCGCCTTCAGCGCGCCGCGGCGCGCGGTCACCCTCAGAACGGCGCGGAGCGCCACCGGGACTTTCGCGACGAGGTGCTCGCTCGCTACGGTCACCTGCTGCGAAACTGCGCGGCGGGCGTTCAGTGCGTTCGCCATCGAACTTGCGTGGTGCGCGTTCAGTGCGTTCGCCGTCGAACTTGCGCGGCGGACGTTCGGTGCGCTCACCGTCGAACTTGCGTGGCGGACGTTCGGTGCGTTCGCCGTCGAACTTGCGTGGAGGACGTTCGGTGCGTTCACCCTCAAACTTCCGCGGCGCACGCTCACCACGCTCGCTCTCAAACCGTCGCGGCGCTCCCGCATCACCATCACGGCGCGGCGGCCGATCCGACGACGCACGCCGTGCAGCGCCACCAGCACCCGCATCGCGATCGCGCGAAAAAGAACCTTCCGCTCGCGGCGGCCGTGCGCCGCCTTGGGTGCGGCCAGCGCCACCCGCAAAACCCGCCGGCTTGGCCGCCGGTCGTTTGCCGGCCCCAGCCGGCTTGGCTTCCCGCCCACCGGCGGCCGGCGTGGCGGGCCGTGGCCCGGCAGGGCGCGTCGGCTTACGCGCGGTCGTACTACCCGAGCGAACAGGGGCGCGTTCGGACGAAGCCGACCGCGGATGCTTGGCTGTCAATTTGACTCGCATGAAATCTCACACTGCGATCGCGCGCAGCAGTTCGGTCTCGACCTGAATTTGCAGGCGGTTGTCCGAGAGGCCGCGTCCATCCAGCAGGAACACGTCCTCTACGCGTTCGCCGAGCGTATTGATCCGCGCCGATTGGACGCCGACCTGGTGCTCGGCCAGCACGCGCGCGATCGAATAAAGAAGGCCTGGCCGGTCGTTCGCCGACACGGACAGGATGTAGTACTGGCCACGTTCGTCGGCCCGAAGGTCGACGCGCGGCGTCACAGGGAAGGTTCGCGACAGGCGCGACAGGCGCCCCTTCGACGGATCCGGCAGCAGGGTGCCGTCTGCCGTGAGGCGTGCGGCCAGTTCCTGTTCCACCAGATTGGCGATGTCACGATAATGCACGTCTTCTTCGGTGTGCTGGACAATAAAATTATCCAGCGCGTAGCCGTGCCGGGTCGTGCTGACGCGAGCGTCGAGCACCGACAGCCCGTTCTTGTCGAAGTATGCGCAAATGCCGGCAAAGAGGTCAGGGCGGTCCTTCACATAAACCAGCACCTGCAGGGCTTCACCAACTGGCGACGGACGCGCGCGGACGATCGGCGTAGGCGTTTCGACATGCCGGTGCAGCACACGCGTTTGCCACGCGATATCCGCCGCGTCGTGGCGCAGGAAATAGCCGACGTCGAGCTTGTCCCACAGCGCCTGGTGCGCATTCTCCGGCACCGTTTCGAGTCGCAGCAGCGCAAGCGCCTCTTCCTGGCGCGACTTCAGTTCGGAGTGCGCATCAGGGCGCGCGCCGCCGAGCACCGCAAGCGTCGCCCGGTAAAGGTCTTCGAGCAGCTTGCCTTTCCAGGTGTTCCAGACCTTCGGGCTGGTACCGCGAATGTCGGCCACCGTCAGCAGGTACAGCGCTGTCAGACGCCGTTCGGTGCCCACCAGCTCCGCAAAGCGCTTGATGACTTCAGGGTCGCTCGTGTCCTGCTTCTGCGCGACCTGGCTCATTGTCAGATGATGCTGCACCAGCCACACCACCAGATCACCGTCGCCGTTTTCGATGCCGTGTTCGCGGCAAAAGCGCCGCGCGTCGGCCATGCCGAGCGTGGAATGGTCGCCGCCGCGGCCCTTGGCGATGTCATGAAACAGCGCCGCCACGTACAGTACCCACGGACGCTCGAAGTTGGCGATCAACTGGCTGCAGAACGGGTATTCGTGCGCATGTTCCGCAATGGCGAAACGGCGCAGGTTGCGCAGCACCATCAGGATATGCTGGTCGACCGTGTAGACGTGATACAGGTCGTGCTGCATCTGCCCGACGATACGGCGGAAATTCAGCAGGTAGCGCCCGAGGACGCTCGTCTGGTTCATCAACCGCAGCGCGTGCGTGATGCCGGCGGGCTGCTTGAGAATCTCCATGAACAGGTGGCGGTTCTCCGGATCGCGGCGCCAGTGCTGATCCATCGCGTCGCGCGCGTTGTAGATCGCGCGCAGCGTGCGCGCCGACAGACCCTTCACCCCAGGCGTTTGCTCGTATAGCAGAAACGCTTCGAGGATCGCGTTCGGCTCGCGTTCAAATACGTCGTCGCGGGCGATTTCGAGCATGCCCTGTTTCTCGACGAAACGCTCCGATAAGACCCGCGTGATACCGCTCGTGTTCGGAAACAGTTGCGCTTCGATATTCTGGATCAGGATGGTCGACAACTGGGTGACCGCCTTGGCGGCCCAGTAGTAGCGGCGCATCAACTGCTCGCTGGCGCGTTTGGTGGCGGTCGGCTTATAGCCGAAGCTTTCGGCCACCGCCGTCTGCAGATCGAACACCAGGATGTCCTGGCGACGTCCCGCAATCACGTGCAGCCGGGCGCGCAGCGCCTTCAGAAAACCTTCGTTGCGCTCGAGTTCGCGAGCTTCGCGCTCGGTAATCAGGCCGCGTGTCTCCAGTTCGTGCCAACTGCTGCCGAAGCCAGCCGCCTGGGTTACCCACAGGATCAGTTGGAGATCGCGCAGTCCGCCGGGGCTTTCCTTGATGTTCGGCTCAAGCGCGTAGGGCGTATCCTGGAATTTGGCATGCCGCTGGCGCATCTCCAGCACTTTCGCCTGGAAGAACGCGCGCGGATCGAGCGCCGCGCGATAACGTTGCGCGAATTCATCGAACAGCGCGCTGCTGCCGGTGATGCGGCGCGCCTCCAGCAGCGAGGTGCGCACGGTGACGTCATTGGCCGCCTCTTCGAGGCACTGCGAGACGGAGCGAACGCTGCTGCCAAGCTCCAGTCCCAGATCCCACGCGAGGCTGATGAAGCGTTCGATGCGCGCTTCGAGATGCGCGATCGGCTGATCGGGCAGCAAGACCAGAATGTCGATGTCCGAATGCGGCGCCAGTTCGCCGCGTCCATACCCACCCACGGCCAGCAGAGCGAGGGACGGCGGCAGGTCGCAGGCGTTCCATGCGGCGCGCAGCGACTCGTCGGTGGTGCGCGCGAGGGCGGCCATCAACGATTCGACGTTGGTTGCCAGCCTGAAGCGTTCCAGCAGCCTGGCTTTGGCCACCTTGTAGTCGGCTTTGAGCGATGTGGCATCGGAAGGGGCGACGGCTGGAACACTGCTCATGGGCGCGCGTGGGTGGGAACGAGGGACGGTCAGGCCGCAGTGGCCGAGGCGACAACCGGCGGACGCGCCGGGGTGCCCGCCGAGACGGTCAGCACGTCATAACCGCTTTCGGTCACGAGCACCGTATGTTCCCACTGCGCGGACAGGCTGCGGTCCTTGGTCTTGACAGTCCACTGATCCGGCATGGTGCGGATGTCGCGGCGGCCGGCATTGATCATCGGCTCGATCGTGAAGATCATGCCCGCCTGCAGTTCGAACCCCGTGCCCGGACGGCCGTAATGCAGGATCTGCGGATCTTCGTGGAACACGGTGCTGATCCCATGGCCGCAATATTCGCGGACTACGCTGTAGCCTTGACCTTCGGCGTGCCGCTGGATCGCATAGCCGATGTCGCCGAGATGGGCGCCGGGCCGGACCTGATCGATGCCGAGCCACATGCACTCGAAGGTAGTCTGCACGAGGCGTTTGGCCAGGATCGAGCCTTCGCCGACGATAAACATGCGGCTCGTGTCGCCGAAGTAGCCTTCCTTGATGACGGTGATGTCGATATTCAGTGCGTCGCCGTTCTTCAGCGTCTTGTCGCCCGGGATGCCGTGGCAGATCACGTCGTTGACGGAAATGCAGGTCGCCTTCGGATAGGGCGGGTAGCCGGGCGGCTGATAATTCAGCGGCGCCGGAACCGTGCCCTGTTCCTTCAGCATGTATTCGTGGCACAGACGGTCGAGTTCGCCGGTGGTGATGCCGGCGGCGACGAACGGGGTGATGTAGTCGAGCACTTCGCTTGCGAGGCGGCAGGCGACGCGCATCTGCGCGATATCGTGGTCGTTTTTGAGCGTAATAGCCATGAGTCGGGCCTGAAATGCGGTTATTTAAAGATTATCGCACCATATTCCGGCTCTCGCTGGCTTTTGAGAGGACTGGCTGGCCCGTGGCCGGGTGCAACCCGCCCGCCGTTTCAGGGCTACCGGTCGGGTTGAGTCTGCCGATAGTCACGTGCTATAATCTCTGGCTAAGTCGCTCCACATTATTCTATTTTGTGGAAAGGACTGGCCCGTAGCGATAGTTGCCTGCGCTACAGGAGATTTTCAAGGCAGCAGACTCGCAAGCCGGCAGCACCCAGGGTGTCCGCCGCGTCAGGTCCTCGCACATGGCGAAGACGGCGCGGCCGATGCAGCCGCCGGCTTAAGACCCAACCCTAGCGGAGATTTTCATGGCAGTTACCATGCGTCAAATGCTGGAAGCAGGTGTCCACTTCGGTCACCAAACGCGCTTCTGGAACCCGAAGATGGCCCCCTTCATTTTCGGTCATCGCAACAAGATTCACATCATCAACCTCGAAAAGACGCTGCCGATGTACAACGACGCACTGAAGTATGTGCGTCAGCTGGCAGCTAACCGCGGCACGATCCTGTTCGTCGGCACGAAGCGTCAATCGCGCGACACGATCGCCGAAGAGGCACAACGCGCTGGTATGCCGTTCGTCAACGCACGCTGGCTCGGCGGCATGCTGACCAACTTCAAGACGCTGAAGGTTTCGATCAAGCGCCTGAAGGACATGGAAGCAGCGGTGGAAGCCGGTGAAACGGAACGCATGAGCAAGAAGGAAGCGCTGTTGTTCGAACGCGAAATTCTCAAGCTGCAAAAGTCGATTGGCGGCGTGAAGGACATGGGCGGCATTCCGGACGCAATCTTCGTGGTTGACGTCGGTTACCACAAGATTGCCGTGACCGAAGCCAACAAGCTCGGCGTGCCGGTTATCGCGGTGGTCGACACGAACCACTCGCCGGAAGGCATCGACTACGTGATCCCGGGTAACGACGACGCCAGCAAGGCTGTCGCTCTGTACACGGCTGGCGTGGCTGACGCGATCCTCGAAGGCCGTGCCAACGCGGTCAACGAAGTGGTGCAGGCTGCACGTGGCGGTGACGGCGACGAGTTCGTCGAGGTCAACGCGGAAGCGTAAAGCTGCCCCGTGTCCGGCAAAAAAGGGGGCTTTCTACAGGCCCCCTTTTTTTAAGTCATGACACCTGGCTACAGTGCGAGAAAAATACGCGCTGTGCGGAAACGAATTCTTGCCGCCGGCATCGAAGTGCGGGCGGTATGTGAAAGACAGACTTTAGGAGCAAATGATGGCGGCAATTACCGCAAGCATGGTTGCAGAACTGCGCGCGAAGACCGATGCGCCGATGATGGAATGCAAGAAGGCGCTGACGGAAGCCGACGGCAACATGGAGCGCGCTGAAGAACTGCTGCGCGTGAAGCTCGGCAACAAGGCCAGCAAGGCCGCTTCGCGCGTCACGGCCGAAGGCGTGATCGCCTCGTTCATCGGCGGCGGCGTCGGTGCGATCGTCGAACTGAACTGCGAAACCGACTTCGTTTCGAAGAACGACGACTTCCTGGCTTTCTCCAAGCAGATCGCTGAACTGGTCGCTGCGAAGAACCCGGCTGACGTCGCTGCGCTGGCAGCCCTGCCGCTGGAAGGCTCGACGGTCGATGCAGTGCGCCTCGCGCTGGTCGGCAAGATCGGCGAAAACCTGTCCATCCGCCGTTTCGTGCGTTTCGAAACCGCCAACAAGCTGGCTGCCTACCTGCACGGCACGCGTATCGGCGTGCTGGTCGAGTACACCGGCGCGGACGAGCAGGTCGGCAAGGACGTCGCTATGCACATCGCGGCCATGAAGCCGGTCTCGCTGTCGTCGGACGAAGTCCCGGCAGATCTGATCGCCAAGGAACGTAGCATTGCTGAACAGAAGGCCGCCGAATCGGGCAAGCCGGCTGAAATCGTCGCCAAGATGGTCGACGGCAGCGTGCAAAAGTACCTGAAGGAAGTGTCGCTGCTGAACCAGACGTTCGTTAAGAACGACAAACAGACGATCGAACAGATGCTGAAGGCCGCAGGCTCAAGCGTGCAGAAGTTCGCGCTGTTCGTGGTCGGCGAAGGCATTGAGAAGAAGCAGGACGATTTCGCAGCCGAAGTGGCCGCACAAGTGGCTGCTGCAAAGCAACAATAAGCATCGCCTAAGTTTCAGGTTGTACCGTTGGACCCGCGGTGGGGCAAGACCCTGCCGCGGTCGGCAGCGCCGCAAGGCGGTGCGCGGGTTGACCCTCGCTGTGCCGCCGCCACTGGCGAACCCCAGGGTTCGTCAATTTGGCGACGCTTGCCCGAATCAGTATTTCACCCCTACAGTTAGTTCCTTGTTGTTGCCCTGTTCTGCGCGATCTGGATACCCCTATGCCCACTGCCTATAAACGCGTCCTGCTCAAACTCTCCGGCGAAGCTCTAATGGGCGATGATGCCTTTGGCATCAATCGCGCAACGATCGAAAGAATGGTGGCGGACGTGGCCGAGGTGGTGCGGCTCGGTACGCAGTTGGCCGTGGTGATCGGCGGCGGCAATATTTTCCGTGGAGTGGCAGGCGGCGCGGCGGGTATGGACCGTGCGACGGCCGACTACATGGGGATGCTGGCCACCATGATGAACGCGCTGGCGCTGCAGGACGCGATGCGCCACGCCGGTATCGAGGCGCGCGTGCAATCCGCGCTGCGCATGGACCAGGTGGTCGAGCCGTACATTCGCCCCCGGGCGATCCGCCAGCTGGAAGAAGGCAAGGTCGTGATCTTCGCGGCCGGTACCGGCAATCCGTTCTTTACGACGGACACCGCAGCGGCGCTGCGCGGTTCGGAAGTCGGAGCGGAAGTCGTGCTGAAAGCCACCAAGGTGGACGGCGTCTATTCGGCCGACCCGAAGAAAGACCCGACAGCGACGCGCTACACGACGATCAGCTTCGACGAGGCGATCGGCCGCAATCTGCAGGTCATGGACGCGACGGCGTTTGCGCTGTGCCGCGACCAGAAACTGCCGATCCGCGTGTTTTCAATTGTCAAGCCGGGTGCGCTAAAGCGCATTGTGCAGGGCGAGGACGAGGGTACTCTCGTCCACGTGTAAACTCTCGTTCACATAACGTGGGCTTTAACGCGGGCCCGGGCCGCCGCTAATCGCGCGCTGGCCGGCTCGCACCGTTTTGAAGGTTCGGAGGTTTAAAAATGTCTGTGGCTGATATCAGGAAGGGCGTCGAGCAGAAAATGCAGCGCTCGATCGACGCATTCAAGAACGATCTGTCGAAGATCCGCACGGGCCGTGCGCATACGGGCCTGCTCGATCACATCCAGGTCGATTATTATGGCTCGCCGGTGCCGATCTCGCAGGTCGCGAACATGACGCTGATCGATGCGCGTACGATCGGCGTGCAGCCGTGGGAAAAGAAGATGGTGCCGGTCGTCGAAAAGGCGATTCGCGATTCCGATCTGGGCCTGAACCCGGCTACGCAAGGCGACGTGATCCGCGTGCCGATGCCCGCGCTGACCGAAGAACGCCGCCGCGAGCTGACCAAGGTCGCGCGCAGCGAAGCCGAAACGGCCAAGGTCGCGGTGCGCAACCTGCGCCGCGATGCCAACGAGCAACTGAAGAAGCTCGTGAAAGACAAAGAAATTTCCGAAGACGACGAGCGTCGTGCCGGTGACGACGTCCAGAAGTTTACGGACAAGTTCGTCAACGAAATCGACAAGCTCGTGACGACCAAAGAAGCCGAGATCATGACGGTTTGAGGCCGTCAGGCTTCAGCACCTTCAGGTCTTTACTTCTTTATTTGCAGTCACTGTCCCGACGGCCATGACCTATACCAGCTCAACCGTTCGCGTGCCTGATGTCGCGGCGGTGCCGCGACATATCGCGATCATCATGGACGGCAATGGCCGTTGGGCAACGCAACGCCGTCTGCCGCGCGTGGCCGGCCATACGCGCGGCGTCGACGCAGTGCGCGCCGCCGTCGAGGCGTGTGCACGCTCCGGCGTCGAATATCTGACGCTGTTCGCCTTCAGCTCCGAAAACTGGCGCCGTCCGAACGACGAAGTGTCGTTCCTGATGCGCCTGTTCGTGACCGCGCTCGAGCGCGAGGTCGGCAAGCTGCACGCCAACGGCATTCGGCTGCGCGTGGTCGGCGATCTGTCGATGTTCGACAAGCGCATCCGGGATCTGATCCGCCGCGCCGAGACCAAAACCGCCCGCAACACGCGTCTTACCCTCACCATCGCCGCCAACTACGGTGGCCGTTGGGACATCATGCAGGCCACCCGCAAGCTTGCCGAGCAGTCGGCGCTGGCGGGCGTGGCCGTCGAGGTCACAGAAGATGCGTTTGCCGAACACCTCGCCATGGCGTACGCACCGGAACCTGACCTCTTCATCCGCACCGGCGGCGAGCAGCGCATCAGCAACTTTCTGCTGTGGCAGCTCGCCTATACCGAGTTCTACTTCACCGACACCTTCTGGCCGGATTTCGACGCCGAGGCCCTGCGCCACGCGATCGATTCTTATGCGGAGCGCGAACGTCGCTTCGGCCGGACGAGCGCTCAGCTCGAGCCGCAATCGCAAAACGTCGATTCGCTTCCATGCTAAAAACCCGTGTTATCACGGCGATCGTCCTTCTGGCTGTGTTTTTGCCGGTCACGCTGTTCGCGCCGGTGGGCGCGTTTGGCGCGCTGATCGCGTTCGTGGTTGTCTTTGCCGCCTGGGAATGGGCGCGTCTCCTGAAAGTCGAGGGTGCGGGTCCAATCATTTATGCGCTGGTCGCGGCGGCGGCGCTTGTCGCGAGCACGCGACTGGGCACCGGCATGCGTCTGCCACGACCGCTCTTTCAGGCCGCTGCGGTGTTCTGGGTGCTGGCCGGCCCGTACGTGCTGCTGCGCAAGCCAACGCTGGCGCAGGGCGCCTGGCGCCTGTTCCTGTTTATCGCGGGGATCGTCGTGTTCGTGGCCTGCTGGCATGCGCTGGTCGCGGCCAGGATGGCCGGCGTACCGTTTGTTCTGTCCCTGATGCTAGTGGTCTGGCTGGCCGATATCGGTGCATACTTTGCGGGTAAGGCGTTCGGGCGGCACAAGCTGGCGCCGGCCATCAGCCCCGGCAAGACCTGGGAAGGGGCGATCGGCGGCTGGCTGGCGGTTCTGATCGTCGCGACGGTGGCCATCCTGTTACATGCATTCGAGCCGACACTGTATTCTGCGCTGCTGGAGCGCCTTGGGGCGATCCGGACGCTGGTTGCGCTGACCATTCTGGTGGCCTTCAGCGTCGTTGGCGACCTGTTCGAGTCGATGTTAAAACGTCAGGCCGGCGTGAAGGATTCCAGCGGCCTGCTGCCGGGTCATGGTGGCGTCCTCGACCGCATCGACGCATTGTTGCCGGTGCTGCCGCTCGCCATGCTGCTTCTCGGCTAGAGAAAGAGATATGCAAAAAAGACTGACACTGCTCGGTTCCACGGGCTCAATCGGAGACAGCACGCTCGACGTCGTCGCGCGTCATCCGGAGCGCTTCTCGGTGTATGCGCTCACCGCGCATCGCAACGGCGACAAGCTCGTCGAACAATGCCTGCGTTTCAGGCCCGAAGTGGCCGTGGTCGGCGACGCCGCCACGGCGGCGCAAGTCGCTGCGAAGCTGCGCGAAGCCGGCTGCAAGACCGAGGTGACGTACGGCGCGCAGGCGCTCGTCGAGGTCTCGAAGAGCGACGGCTGCGATACGGTGGTCGCGGCCATCGTCGGCGCGGCGGGGCTTGCGCCGACTTTGGCGGCCGCGCGCGCCGGCAAGCGCATCCTGCTCGCCAACAAGGAAGCACTGGTGATGTCCGGCGCGATCTTCATGGACGCGGTGCGCGATCATGGGGCCGTGCTGTTGCCGGTCGACAGCGAACACAACGCAATTTTCCAGTGCTTGCCGCGCGAAGCCGCGCTGCATGGCGGCGTGTCGAAAATCATTCTGACCGCGTCGGGTGGCCCGTTCCGCACGCGCGAGCCGGCCAGTCTCGTCAACGTGACGCCGGACGAGGCCTGCAAGCATCCGAACTGGGTGATGGGCCGCAAGATCTCGGTCGACTCGGCGACGATGATGAACAAGGGCCTCGAAGTCATCGAAGCGCATTGGCTGTTCGCACTACCGGGCGAGCGCATCGAGGTGCTGATTCATCCGCAGAGCGTGATCCATTCGATGGTCTCGTACGCCGACGGTTCGGTGCTCGCGCAACTTGGCAATCCCGACATGCGCACGCCAATCGCGCACGCGCTCGCGTTCCCCGAGCGGGTCGATTCGGGCGTGGCGCAGCTCGACCTGGTGCAGGTCGCATCGCTGTCGTTCGAAAAGCCGGATTACGCCCGTTTCCCGTGTCTGGCGCTGGCCATGAAGGCCCTCGCCGAAGGTGGTCTCGCGAGCGCGGCTTTGAACGCCGCGAATGAGGTTGCCGTGGATGCGTTCCTGTCGCGCAAGATCGGTTTTATGGCGATCGCGCAAGTAGTCGACGCAGTGCTGAACGCGCTGCCCAATGGCAGCGCTCACGCGCTCGACGACGTGATCGAAGCCGACGCAGCCGCGCGCCGGGCGGCAGCAGACTTTATCCAGCGTTTGCCGCAAGACGCTCTTCGCGCGGAACGTGCCGTCCAGTGAGGCGAATATGAATGTGCTGATCGAGGTGCTCGCCTTCGCGGTCGCGATAGGCGTGCTGGTGGTGGTACATGAGTATGGCCATTACAGCGTGGCGCGTTTGTGCGGTGTGAAAGTGCTACGCTTTTCGATCGGCTTCGGCAAGCCGCTGGTTCAGTGGGTGAGCCCAAAGACGGGCACCGAATGGACGATCGCCGCGTTACCGCTGGGCGGTTACGTGAAGATGCTCGACGAGCGTGAAGTGGGCGCGCCGATTGCACCCGACGATCTGCCGCACGCATTCAACCGTCAGCATGTCGCGAAGCGGTTCGCGATTGTCGCGGCCGGCCCAATCGCCAATTTTATTCTTGCCATCGTGCTGTTCGCCGCCGTGTTCGCCACGGGTGTGAGCGAACCGTCCGCCATCGTTGCTGCGCCGACTCCGAACACACCCGCTGCGCTCGCCGGGTTCGACGGTGGCGAGACGGTGATCGCCGTGCGCAACGCGGACGGCGGCGCAGGCTCCAGCGAAGCGGTTCGCTCATGGTCGGACCTGCGCTGGAAGATGCTGGGCGCGGCATTCGATCATCGCCGCATCATTCTGAGCGCCAAAGACAGCCATGGGACTTTCGATTTCCCGCTGGATCTGCGCGATGTCTCCGAGAAGGATGTCGACGACGATTTCATGTCGCATCTGGGCTTCGAGCCGGGTGGCGGCAAGCTGATCGTGGCGGGTGTGCAGGCCGGCAGCGCGGCGCAGCGCGCGGGCCTGGCGGCCGGTGACCGTCTGCTGTCGATCGATGGCACGCCTACCGATAACGCAACGTCGTTCATCGCCTACATCAAGACGCACGCAGGCAAGAGCATCACGTTGCAGGTCGCGCGAGGCGGCGACGCGCAGCAGGGCGGCAAGACCGAGGATATCCACGTGGTCCCGCTCGCGCAGCACGACGACGCGAGCGGCGCGGAGGTCGGCCGTATCGGCGCGGAACTCGCGACCCAGGTGCCGTCCATTACGGTGCGTTACGGTCCGATCGAAAGTCTGCAGTTGGGCGCGCGCCGCACGTGGGACCTCGCGGCTTACTCGGTGCGCATGTTCGGCCGGATGATCACCGGTGAAGCGTCGTTGAAAAATCTGTCAGGTCCGGTCACGATCGCCGACTACGCAGGTAAGAGCGCAAGGTTGGGTCCATCGGCATTCCTGTCATTCCTGGCACTGGTTAGCATCAGTCTCGGCGTACTTAACCTGCTCCCGATTCCGGTATTGGACGGGGGGCATCTGTTATATTATTTGGTTGAAGCTGCAACTGGCAAGGCGGTCTCCGACCGCTGGCAGCTCGTTCTGCAGAGAGCTGGACTGGCCTGCATCGTGGCCTTGTCGGCGATCGCGCTTTTCAACGATCTGGCCCGCCTGATCCATTTTTGACGCGTCCGGCGGCGCTCGCGACGAGCGGCCGCCCAGCATGATTGAGCTTTACATTGGGATCGCGTGAGATGTGAGCGGGTGGTCCGATTGGTTTCCCGATCACGAAGCACTACGGCGACCAGTACCAGAAATTCCAGTTCCAGATTGGAACGGCATTCTGATTGGATGGTCCGGGATAACCCGGACCTCTTTACAGTATCGAGAGGATGACTTTGCGAACCGGTATGTTTTCGAAACGTGTGAGGTGCGCCTCTGTGACGTGCGCGCTTGCGCTGGCAATGACTTTGGGCGCGGGTGTAGCGCACGGACAGGAAGCCAGGATTGCCGCCGTCAACTCGGATCGCATCCTGCGCGAGTCGGCCGCCGCGAAGGCGGCACAGACCAAGCTTGAGGCCGAGTTCGCAAAGCGCGACAAGGATCTGCAGGATATGGCGCAGAAGCTGAAGTCGATGTCGGACGCGCTGGACAAGAACGGCGCGTCGATGGCGCCGGCGGACCGTGCGGAAAAGCAGCGCGACCTGTCGCAACTGGACACCGATTTTCAGCGCAAGCAACGCGAGTTCCGCGAAGACCTGAACCAGCGCCGCAATGAGGAACTGGCAGCCGTTCTCGACCGCGCCAACAAGATAATCAAGCAGATCGCCGAGCAGCAGCACTACGACCTGATCGTTCAGGAAGCGGTGTATGTGAGCCCGCGCATCGACATCACCGACCAGGTCCTTAAGGCCCTGGCGGCGGCTGCTAATGGCGCGTCGGCCCCGACCGGCAACTGAAGCGGTAACCGAACTGGCAACTGAGCTGGCAACTGAAAAGCAGGAGCAGTACACGCATGGCATTTACGCTCGAGGACATCGTCCAGCAGTTCGGCGGTGAAGTAGTCGGAGATCGCTCGCACCGCGTGGGCAGCCTGGCTCCGCTGGACCAGGCAGGCCCGAATCAGCTGGCGTTCCTCGCCAATCCGAAATATCTGTCGCAGGTCGAGACCACCCGCGCGGGTGCGGTGCTGATCAACGCTGAGGATCTCGCGAAACTTGGCGTCGGCGCGCCCGAAGAGGGAGACCACGTCGCCGGTACGCACGACGCCCGTATGCACGGCGCCCGTAATTTCATCGTCACGCCCAACCCCTACGCTTACTTCGCGCGAGTCGCGCAGACGTTCATCGACATGGCCGCACCGAAGCCCGTGCCGGGCGTGCACGCCAGCGCGGCGGTTGATCCGTCGGCGCAGATCGCTGCAAGCGCGGTGATCGGCCCGCACGTCACGGTGGAAGCCGGCGCGGTGATCGGCGAGCACGTGCGGCTGGACGCGAACGTGGTGATCGGCCGTGACACGCAGATCGGCGCCGGCACGCATCTGTATCCGAACGTCAGCGTGTACTACGGCTGCAAGATTGGCGAGCGCGTCATCATTCATGCCGGCGCGGTAATCGGCTCCGACGGCTTTGGTTTTGCACCGGACTTCGTCGGCGAAGGCGAATCCCGCACGGGCAGCTGGGTCAAGATTCCACAGGTCGGCGCTGTATCGATCGGCCCCGATGTCGAAATCGGCGCTAATACGACGATCGACCGCGGCGCCATGGCCGATACCGTGATCGAAGAATCCGTGAAGATCGACAACCTGGTGCAGATCGGTCATAACTGCAGGATTGGCGCATACACGGTCATTGCCGGCTGTGCGGGCATTGCCGGCAGCACCACGATTGGCCGCCATTGCATGATCGGTGGCGCGGTGGGTATCGCCGGACACGTTACACTGGCCGATCATGTGATCGTCACCGCCAAGTCGGGCGTGTCGAAATCGCTGCTGAAACCGGGCATGTACACGAGCGCATTCCCGGCCGTGAACCACGCCGACTGGAACAAGAGCGCAGCTTTGTTGCGCAACCTCGATAAACTGCGTGACCGTATCAAGGCGCTGGAAGCGGCTGCGGCCGCCGACGCACCGGGCAACAAGGCGTGAGCGCGGGCCGGGTCAGCCATCAGCAATGGCCCGGTTTCAAGCACGTCAAGCTGGTCAAGCAGGAAGCGTCGCGAAGGGTGACCGGGCAGGATGGGCTGCCGGGTCATAGAAAGCGGCGGCAGCACGCGTTACCAACCCACCTGAACCGTATCCGCAGTCATCATCGCGCAGTCAATGCGTGAGCAGAAACACCATGAGCACCGAAAAAATCAATCTCGACATTCATAAGATTCTCACGCTGCTGCCGCATCGCTATCCGATCCTGCTCGTTGACCGGGTGCTCGAACTCGAACCGCATAAGAGCATCAAAGCGCTGAAGAACGTGTCGATCAATGAGCCGTACTTCATGGGTCACTTCCCGAGCCGTCCGGTGATGCCGGGTGTGCTGATCCTCGAAGCGCTTGCCCAGACCGCGGCGCTTTTGACGTTCTCGGAAGAACCGCATGATCCGGCCAACACGCTGTACCTGTTCGTCGGCATCGACAATGCGCGCTTCAAGCGGGTGGTGGAGCCCGGCGATCAGCTGATCCTGAACGCAACGTTTGAACGGCATATGCGCGGCATCTGGAAGTTCAAGGCGCGCGCTGAGGTGGATGGCGTGGTTGCGGCGGAAGCCGACCTGATGTGCGCAGTCCGTCATACGGATACGAACGGCCAGTAAGGCATGGCCTGTAACGCTGGACCGCTGACGCACGTGCATGCAACGGGCATCCGTGCGGGGGCGGCCAGCAATGGATAGCCGGTAGGGCGACTGACGCCCGGCTGGCCTCCGGATAACGCAACGGAATCAGAAGCGAGGGCGCATGAGCAGGATTCATCCCACTGCAATCATCGAGCCGGGCGCACAGCTCGACGAAACGGTTGAAATCGGGCCGTATGCCATCGTTGGCCCGCACGTCACGATCGGCGCGGGCACGACGGTCGGTTCGCACAGTGTGATCGAAGGTCACACGACGATTGGCGAAGATAACCGCGTTGGCCACTATGCATCGGTCGGTGGCCGGCCGCAGGACATGAAGTACAAAGACGAGCCGACCCGGCTCGTGATCGGCAATCGCAACACGATTCGCGAGTTCACCACGATCCACACCGGCACAATTCAGGACGCGGGCGTCACCACGCTCGGCGACGACAACTGGATCATGGCGTATGTGCACCTCGGGCACGACTGTCACGTCGGCAGTAACGTCATCCTCGCGAGCAACGCGCAGATGGCCGGCCACGTGACGATCGGCGACCACGCGATCGTCGGCGGCATGTCGGGTGTGCATCAGTACGTGCGCATCGGCGCGCATTCGATGCTGGGTGGTGCGTCGGCACTCGTGCAGGACATCCCGCCGTTCGTGATCGCTGCCGGCAACAAGGCCGAGCCGCATGGCATCAACGTCGAAGGTCTGCGCCGGCGCGGTTTTTCCGCAGATGCGATTTCGGCGCTGCGTGCCGCGTATCGCCTGCTGTACAAGAACGGCCTGTCGCTGGAAGAAGCCAAGGTTCAACTGCGTGATCTGGCCTCGGCCGGCGGCGATGGCGATGCGCCGGTGCAGGCGTTTCTCGACTTCGTGGTCGCGTCGCAACGCGGCATCATCCGCTAACCGATGGCCCTGCAACCGAGTCCGCTACGGCTTGCGATGGTCGCCGGAGAACCGTCCGGCGATCTGCTTGCCGCGTCCCTGCTGGATGGCCTCGGCAGCCACTTGCCGGCCGATACGCAGTATTACGGCATTGGCGGCCCGCGTATGATCGCCGCGGGTTTCGATGCCCATTGGCCGATTGAAAAGCTGTCGGTGCGCGGCTATGTCGAAGTGCTGCGTCATATCCCGGAGATTCTCGGCATCCGCAACGAGCTGAAACGTCAGTTGCTGGCCGAGCCGCCAACTGTGTTCGTCGGCGTCGACGCGCCTGATTTCAACTTTGCCCTCGAGCACGCGCTGCGGGACGCCGGAATTCCGACCATTCACTTCGTGTGCCCGTCCATCTGGGCATGGCGCGGCGGCCGGATCAAGAAGATCGCCAAAGCCGTCGACCACATGCTGTGCGTGTTTCCGTTTGAAACCGCGCTGCTTGAAAAGGCCGGCGTGGCGGCCTCGTATGTGGGCCATCCGCTCGCTGACGAGATTCCGCTGGTACCCGACACGCTCGGCGCGCGCCGCAAGCTTGGTCTGCCGGAAAGCGGCCCGGTGATCGCCGTGCTGCCGGGCAGCCGGCGCTCGGAAATCAATCTGATCGGTCCGACGTTTTTCGCCGCCATGGAGCTGATGCAGCATCGCGAGCCGGGTGTGCGCTTCGTGATGCCGGTGGCGACACCGGCGCTGCGCGAATTGCTGCAGCCTCTGGTGGATGCCAGTCCGGGCCTCGCGCTGACGCTGATCGAAGGGCAGGCGCAGGTGGCGATGACGGCGGCCGATGCAATCCTCGTCAAGAGCGGCACGGTGACGCTGGAAGCCGCGCTTCTGAAGAAGCCGATGGTGATTTCCTACAAGGTGCCCTGGTTGACCGGTCAGATCATGCGGCGGCAAGGCTATTTGCCGTACGTCGGACTGCCGAACATTCTGGCCGGGCGCTTCGTGGTGCCGGAAATCCTGCAGCACTTTGCGACGCCCGAGGCGCTCGCTGATGCCACCTTGAAACAGTTGCGCGACGAGACCAACCGGCGCACGCTGACGGAAATTTTCACGGAAATGCATCACGTGCTGAAGCAGAACACAGCCCTGCGCGCCGCGGAAGTGGTGGCGAATGTGGTCGACACGCGCAAGGGGCGTCGATGACCGGCGAGCGCGTGGCCCGGCGCAAGTCCGCCGCGGTGGCGGCGCAGCCAGGCTTTAACTTCAACGCGGCGGACGAGATCGTCTGTGGCGTCGATGAAGCGGGACGCGGGCCGCTGGCTGGCCCGGTGGTGGCCGCAGCGGTAATCTTCGATCCGTCGAAACCGATGATCCGCGGGCTCGACGATTCGAAGGTGCTCACCGCTAAAAAGCGCGACGAACTGTATGACAAGATTGTCGAGCGGGCGTTGGCCTTTTGCGTCGCCTCGGCGTCGGTCGAAGAGATCGATGCGCTCAATATCCTGCACGCGACGATGCTGGCGATGAAGCGCGCCGTGGAGGGCCTCGCGGTCGTGCCGACGCTCGTGAAGATCGACGGCAACCGCTGTCCCGTGCTGAGTATCCGTAGCGAGGCGATTATTGGCGGCGACGCGCTCGTGAAGTCCATTTCGGCGGCGTCGATTCTCGCCAAAGTTACGCGCGACCGCATGCTGCTGGAATTGCATCAGACGTTTCCCGTGTACGGCTTCGACGCGCATTCCGGTTACGGCACGCCGCAGCATCTGGCGGCATTGCGCGAGCATGGGCCGTGCGAACATCATCGCCGCTCGTTCGCGCCGGTGCGCGAGGCGCATCTGCGCCTGGGCAAGCTGCCGGTGAGCGCGCCGGGCGCTGAGTCGATGAACCTGCCGCCTCTCGCTGACACAGCGTGGTTCGACGACGCAGCGGGCGCGTCGGACACCTTGGGCGATGGCGCGCATCCCTGAAGCGTTGGCTCGGGCATTTGCCCTGCGCGACGTCCAGGTTTTCTCAAATTCACATTCTCACTGCCTTCGCTGCCTGTGAAAGTCATCACCTCGCGGGACAATCCGCTCTACAAGCGCCTCAAGGCACTGGCCGGCTCGACCCACCAGCAGCGTCGCAGCGGCCACGCGTTGCTCGAGGGGTTCCATCTCGCGAGCACGTATCTGGATGTCGCAGGGCAACCCGAAACCTGTCTCGTCACCGAGGGCGCCTTGCGCCACGACGAGGCGCAAGCCATCGTTTCGCGGATCGACGAGCACCGCATCGTGACGCTGCCGGACGCGCTGTTCGGCCAGTTGTCGAACGTGGTCAACGGGGTGGGGATTCTGCTGCTGGTCGAGAAGCTTGCGCCGCCGTTACCGGAGCGCGTCGCGCAGACCTGTGTGGTGCTCGATGGCGTGCAGGACGCGGGCAATGTCGGTTCGATTCTGCGCAGCGCTGCCGCTGCAGGCATTCAGCAGGTGTTTTGCGCGCCTGGGACGGCTTACGCGTGGTCCTCGAAAGTGCTGCGCTCGGGGATGGGTGCGCACTTTCTGCTGGAGATTCACGAAGACATCGAACCGCAGACGCTTATCGAGCGTCTCGCCGTGCCCGTGGTCATTACAGACTCGCACGGCGCCGAAGCGATCTACGATTGCGACCTGTCGGGGCCGCTCGCCTGGGTGATGGGCAATGAGGGCGCAGGAGTCTCGCAGACGTGGCGCGACGCGGTCACGCTGCGTGTGACGATTCCGCAGCCGGGCGGGATGGAATCGTTGAATGTGGCCGCGGCTGCCGCCGTGTGCCTGTTCGAGCAGTGCCGCCAGCAGCGCGGCAAGCGTTGACCTATGTTATGCCTCTGGGCAGCATCACGGCGAAAGCCTGAACGCTACTAAAGCCGCGGCCGCCGCGCTACTCTCAATACCCTGGCCGGTCGAGCTTGATCTCCTGCAGGATCGTCGTCGCGATCTCTTCGATCGACTTGTGCGTCGACGACAGCCACTTGACCCCCTCACGCCGCATCATCGCTTCGGCTTCGTTGATCTCGTAACGGCAGTTCTCCGGCGCCGCGTACTTGCTGCCCGGACGGCGCTCGTTGCGGATCTCGGAAAGCCGTTGCGGATCGATCGACAGCCCGAACATCTTGCTGCGGAACTCGAGCAGCGGCGTCGGCAGTTTGCCGCGTTCGAAGTCTTCCGGAATCAGCGGATAGTTTGCCGCCTTCACGCCGTACTGCATCGCCAGATAAAGGCTCGTCGGCGTCTTGCCGCTGCGCGACACGCCAACCAGGATCACGTCGGCATCGGCCAGATTGCGGTTCGATTGGCCGTCGTCGTGGGCGAGCGAGAAATTGATCGCCTCGATGCGGTTTTTGTACTCCTCAGTGTCCGCGTTCTGGTGGCCGCGGCCCATCGCGTGGCTCGACTTCAGCTCCAGTTCCTGTTCGAGCGGCTCGACGAAGGTCTGGAACATATCCAGCACCAGCGCGTTCGAGCCCTTGACGATCTTGTTCGACGAACTGTCGACGAGCGTCGTGAAGACGATCGGCCGGCGGCCGTCCTGCTTGACCGCTTCGTTGATTTTCTCGAGCGTGGCGTAGGCCTTCTCGGTCGAATCGACAAAGGGAACCCGGACCAGGCGGAATTTCTGGTCGAACTGGGACAGGATCGAATGCGCGAAGGTTTCGGCAGTGATCCCGGTACCGTCGGAGACGATGAATACGGTGGGCGGCATCAGTGGGGCAGTGGGCAGGGAACGTGAGCGGGAAATTACGCTCGAATCTAACATCGCTGCGTCGGTGTCCAGTGTACGGTGGCTAACCGGAGACTACAGAGGTATCGGCGCGGCGCGCAGTTCGAGGCGCAATTCTCGTCCGACTGTCACATTTTGAGAGTCGGCACGGTAGAATAGCGGCAACCTGTTGGATAAGCAATTGCAGGGGAACCGCGGCTAACTCGCATTGATCGCCCGGCCAACGCCCCGCTTTTTGCTGGTAACTTGCGGCGAATTTGAATAATTTCGTCAAACCGTTGGCTTCGTCGTGCTTTTTGCGCGCTTCGTAGTCCGGCTGCAAGATTCCGCAAATCGTGTGCGCTATTAAGCGATTGTTTATCTAACAGGTTGTGCAAGACGCGAGATTGCCGACTCATCATGCACTCAGCGGTTCTTATGACCGCTTCGCGTCCAAGCCCACTTGCACAGTCGTGTATTTCTTCCACACTTAGGGGCTTGTATGACTAACGCAGTTAACGTCGCAAAGGATCAGGCGTATGTAGTTCCGTTCGAGCAGTTGCGGATGACCGATGTGGAGATTGTGGGCGGCAAGAATGCGTCCCTGGGCGAGATGATCAGTCAACTCGCTCAGGCAGGTGTTCGGGTGCCGACCGGCTTCGCCACCACGGCACTGGCATTCCGCGATTTCCTCCATCACAGCGACCTCACCGAGCGCATCGCCAAACGTCTGGAGACGCTAGACGTCGACGACGTGAAGGCGCTGGCCGAAGCGGGCAAGGAGATCCGTCAATGGATCGTCGACGCACCGCTGCAGCCGAAGCTCGAGGCCGACATTCGCGCGGGTTTCGACACGCTCCAGAACAGCTCGCCTGACGAGCTTTCGTTCGCAGTCCGTTCGTCCGCTACGGCAGAAGATTTGCCCGATGCGTCGTTCGCGGGCCAGCAGGAAAGCTACCTCAACGTGATCGGCGTCGAAGACGTGCTCGATCGCATGAAGCATGTGTTCGCGTCGCTGTACAACGACCGCGCTATCTCCTACCGCGTCCACAAGGGCTTTACTCACGCTGAAGTCGCGTTGTCGGCGGGTGTGCAGCGCATGGTGCGCTCGGACGTCGGCGCGGCCGGTGTGATGTTCACGCTCGATACGGAGTCCGGTTTCAAGGACGCTGTGTTCATCACCTCGAGCTATGGCCTCGGCGAAACCGTCGTGCAGGGCGCCGTGAATCCGGACGAGTTCTACGTCTTCAAGACCACGCTTGCACAAGGCAAGTACCCGATCATCCGCCGCTCGATCGGCTCAAAGCTCATCAAGATGGAATTCACCAAGCCGGGCGAGCCCGGCCGCGTGAAGACCGTCGACGTCGCGCACGAGCAGCGCAACCGCTTCTCGATCACCGACAACGACGTAATCGAGCTGGCGAAATACGCTGTGATCATCGAGAAGCACTACCAGCGTCCGATGGACATCGAGTGGGGCAAGGACGGCCGCGACGGCAAGATCTTCATCCTGCAGGCGCGTCCGGAAACGGTGAAGAGCCAGGCAAGCGGTAAGGCCGAGCAGCGCTTCAAGCTGAAGGGCCAGTCGCAAGTCATCGTCACAGGCCGCGCCATCGGTCAGAAGATCGGCGCAGGTCCGGTGCGTGTGATCCAGGATCCGTCGGAGATGGATCGTGTGCAGCCGGGCGACGTGCTGGTGGCCGACATGACTGACCCGAACTGGGAACCGGTCATGAAGCGCGCTTCGGCGATCGTAACGAACCGCGGCGGCCGTACGTGTCACGCGGCCATCATCGCGCGTGAGCTGGGTGTGCCGGCCGTGGTGGGCTGCGGCGACGCAACCGACCTGCTGAAGGAAGGCGCGTTGGTCACCGTATCTTGCGCGGAAGGCGACGAAGGCAAGGTTTACGACGGCCTGCTCGAAACGGAAATCACTGAAGTCCAGCGCGGCGAACTGCCGCCGATTCCGGTCAAGATCATGATGAACGTCGGCAACCCGCAACTCGCCTTCGACTTCTCGCAACTGCCGAACGCAGGTGTGGGCTTGGCGCGGCTCGAGTTCATCATCAACAACAACATCGGTGTGCACCCGAAGGCGATTCTCGAGTACCCGAACGTCGATCAGGACCTGAAGAAGGCCGTCGAAAGTGTTGCACGTGGTCATGCCTCGCCGCGCGCGTTCTATGTCGACAAGCTGACCGAAGGTATCGCGACGATTGCTGCTGCGTTCTATCCGAAGCCTGTGATCGTACGTCTGTCGGACTTCAAGTCGAACGAGTACAAGAAGCTGATCGGCGGCTCGCGTTATGAGCCGGACGAAGAAAATCCGATGCTGGGTTTCCGCGGCGCCTCGCGTTACATCGCCGATGACTTCGCCGAAGCGTTCCAGATGGAATGTATCGCGCTGAAGAAGGTGCGCGAAGAGATGGGCCTCGACAACGTCGAGATCATGGTGCCGTTCGTGCGCACGCTGAAGCAGGCGGAGCGCGTGATCGGACTGCTCGAGAAGTTCGGCCTCAAGCGTGGCGAGAAGGGCTTGCGACTCATCATGATGTGCGAAGTGCCGTCGAACGCGATCCTTGCCGAAGAATTCCTGCAGTTCTTCGACGGTTTCTCGATCGGTTCGAACGACCTGACGCAGTTGACGCTCGGCCTCGACCGCGACTCGGGTATGGAGTTGCTGGCAGCTGACTTCGACGAACGCGACCCGGCGGTCAAGTTCATGCTCAAGCGCGCGATTGAAACCTGCCTGCGGCTGAACAAGTACGTCGGTATCTGCGGCCAGGGCCCGTCGGATCATCCGGACTTCGCACAGTGGCTGACCGACGAAGGCATTGAGTCGATCTCGCTGAACCCGGACACGATCATCGAGACCTGGCAGGCGCTGGCAAAGTCGTCGGCGAAATGAAGCAGCAAAATAAGCAGCGCGCATAGCCGTTCGTTGCGGTTCGTCAAAGCGGATCGCACCGCCCGGTAAAGTGCCCCAGCTTCGTGCTATAAACACCTCGGTAGATCCGGGGTGTTTTGCTTTGTCGGCCGGAGTAAGTGCTTTAGCACTTACTCCGGCCCCGTGCAGCGCAGTGGAGGTCGATGTGGCGCCAGGTGGATTGTTCTGGTGGGTCGGGGCGGGCGTGCTTATCGTGCTGGAGTTGATGAGCGGGACCTTCTATCTGTTGATGATCGCGCTGGGTTTCCTGGCCGGCGGTCTCGCGCGCATGTCGGGCGCCAATCCCGACGTGCAGTTTGCGGTGGCGGCGCTCGTCGCACTGGCCGCGGTGCTGCTGTTGCGGCGCTCGCGTTTTGGCCGCCGAGCGACGCGCAAGGCGGCTGCAAGCAATCCCGACGTCAATCTGGATATCGGCCAGACGCTCGCCGTGACCGCATGGCGTGACCGGCGCGCGCGCGTGAACTATCGCGGGGCTGCTTGGGACGTCGAACTCGCACCAGGTGAGCCGGAGGACGCGCGCGTCTACGAGATCAGCGCACTCGACGGCAGCCGCCTGATCGTCGTGGCGGGCAAGCATTCGCACCCGGCACCATCATAACAACTCAAAACCGGAGTTAAACCACAGATGGGAACAAGTATGGATTCGACTATCGTCGCGGTAGTGCTGCTCGTTATCGTGTTCATGATCGCGGCCAAGACCATCAAGATCGTGCCTCAGCAACACGCGTGGGTGCTTGAGCGGCTTGGCCGCTATCACGCCACGCTCACGCCGGGTCTAAGCATCGTGGTGCCGTTTGTGGACCGCATCGCGTATAAACACATACTCAAGGAAATTCCGCTCGAAGTGCCGAGCCAGGTCTGCATCACGCGCGACAACACCCAGTTGCAAGTCGATGGCGTGCTGTACTTCCAGGTCACCGATCCGATGAAGGCATCCTATGGTTCGAGCAACTTTGTGTTCGCAATTACGCAGTTGTCGCAAACCACGCTGCGCTCGGTGATCGGCAAGCTCGAACTCGACAAGACTTTCGAGGAACGTGACTTCATCAATCACAGCATCGTTTCGTCGCTCGACGAAGCGGCATCGAACTGGGGCGTGAAGGTACTGCGCTATGAAATCAAGGATCTGACGCCGCCGAAGGAAATTCTTCACGCGATGCAGGCGCAGATTACCGCCGAGCGCGAAAAGCGGGCGCTAATTGCGGCTTCCGAGGGGCGCAAGCAGGAGCAGATCAATATCGCCTCGGGTGGGCGTGAGGCTTCGATCCAGAAGTCCGAGGGCGAGCGCCAGGCGGCAATCAATCAGGCGCAGGGTCAGGCTGCGGCGATTCTGGCGGTGGCCGAGGCCAATTCGCAGGCGATCCAGAAGATCGCTGCGGCGATCCAGTCCACTGGGGGCATGGAAGCGGTGAACCTGAAGGTGGCAGAGCAGTACGTGAACGCGTTCGCGAATCTGGCGAAGCAGGGCACGACGCTGATCGTGCCCGGTGATCTGTCGAATATGAGTTCGATGATCGCCTCGGCGCTGACCATCGTGAGCAAGGGGAAGGGGACGACCGAGTTGCGGTAGAAGCGCGCTTGCGGCCGCGCGCGAGTTCAGGTCGGGTTGCGCATCAAGCGGGCTTTTTCCCGTTCCCAGTCGCGTTTCTTCTCGGTTTCGCGCTTGTCATGCTGCTTTTTGCCCTTCGCGAGACCGATTTCGCATTTGACCCGGCCGCCCTTGTAATGAAAATTTAGCGGCACGAGCGTATAACCACGTTGCTCGACCTTGCCGATCAGCTTGCTGATCTCCTCGCTGTGCAAAAGCAGCTTACGGGTGCGCACCGGGTCGGGCGTGATGTGGGTCGACGCTTCGGGCAGCGGGCTGATGTGCGTGCCGATCAGGAACAACTCGTTGTTCTTGATCACAACATAGCCTTCCTTGATCTGGCCGCGACCGGCGCGCAAGGCCTTGACCTCCCATCCTTCGAGCACGAGCCCTGCTTCGTAGCGTTCTTCGACCGAATAGTCGTAGAAGGCTTTTCTGTTGTCTATGATGCTCATTAATGGAAAGTGCCCAACTCGTTTAAAATCACAATTTTAGCAAAGCGGGGCAAGGAAAGCCCGCGGCGCTTGTCCACCCTCGCCACGTGCTGTCCAATTTATGGCAGATGTCCAGAAAACCGTGTTGATACGCCATTCGGCGGAACAGATGTTCGACCTCGTCACTGATGTCAACGATTACCCGAACTTCCTGCCCTGGTGCGGCGGGGTCGAGATCCGTCGTCAGGACGAGAATGGCATGGAGGCGAAGATCGACATCAACTTCAAGGGCATCCGGCAGCACTTCGCTACGCGTAACCGCATGAAGCGACCCGAGCGTATCGACATGGAGTTCGCCGACGGCCCGTTTCGCAAGTTCACCGGCTACTGGCTTTTTACGGCACTACGCGAGGATGCCTGCAAGATCGAATTCGCGCTGCACTACGAATTCACCAACATCTTCCTCGAAAAGATCATTGGTCCGGTGTTCAGCCATATTGCCAACACCTTCGTCGAATCGTTCGTGAAGCGCGCCGATCAGCGCTACGGTAAGGCATGAGCGGGCTGCTGTCGATAGAAGTCTGCTACGCGTTGCCCGACGGGCAGACGCTGATTCCGGTCGAGCTGCCCGAAGGCGCGACCGTGCAGCAGGCGCTCGACGCGAGCGGCATCTTGCAGCGCTATCCGCAGATCGATCTGGCGCGGCAGAAGGTGGGTGTGTTCGGCAAGCTCAAACCGCTCGATACGGTGCTCGCCGATCATGACCGCGTGGAAATCTACCGGCCGCTGATCGTCGATCCGAAGGCGGCGCGTCAGCGGCGCGTCGAAAAGACCCGCAAGGAAGGCTCGATCGAAGGTCGCAAGTGGCAGCACCGGGATTCGCGGTAGGGCGGCAGGCGCGCGCGAATCACCGCAAATGCGTCAAGGCTGCGGGCCTGCGCTAACCACCGTAATCGCGTCAGGGCCGCCGGCCTGCGCCAGCCACCCCAATCGCGTCAGGGCCGCCGGCACGGGTCAACCAGTCCGATCAATGCGCGGACGCCTGTGCCTTCTCTTCAAGCGGCGTCGCGTCCGGATTATCGTCCGCATGTTGCCGCACCGACCAACTCACGCCTGCCACCAGCAAGGCGATCGCAGCCACTTCCAGCGGGCGCGGCAGCCGGTGGTCATAAATGAACGCATAAAGCAGCGCAAACAGCGTTTCAAACACAATCATCTGACCTGACAGCGTCAACGGCAAGCGCTTCGCCGCGGCGTTCCACAGGCCGTTGCCGAGCCACGAGGCGCCGATAGCCACGCCGAGGTTCAACATCCAGAAGGTGTGCCAGCGTTCGCTGCTGAGCGTCGTTTGCAGGCTGCCGGACGGCAGCAGCGCGATCAGGAGCCACAGCACCGCGCCGAGCGCCCCGGTTACCACGCCCCACAGCACTGACCACTCGTTGCCGCTGTAGTGGGCCTGGCGTTGCAGATAGCGGGAGTTCTCGACCGCGAACCAGGTCCAGCAGGCGAGGGAACCCACCGCGCAGGCTAGCCCGGCGAGTTTGCTCAGGACGCTGCCCGACGTGCCAGGCGCGCCATCGGCCACGGAAAACACATCCACATTGATGCAGACGATGCCCGCCAGAACCATCGCCAGCGGCCACACGAGGCGGGCGAGCGGCACCGCCCCATGGTCGCGCCGGCCGAGCAGCGTGACCGTCACCGGCAGGACACCGACGATCAGCGACGCCGGCGCCATCCCGACCAGGTGCACCGCGCTCGCCAGCAGGATGTAGTAGAGCAGGTTGCCGGCCAGCGCCAGCTTGACGAGCGCCACGAGGTCCTCGCGGGTGAGGCGGGCGACGAGCGAGCGTGCCATCGGCAGGGCGGCGGCCAGCGAGACGATGCCGTACATCGTGTAGCGGCCCGCGCTCAGGAGCAGCGGAGAAAACTCGGGCAACATCCGCGGCACCAGAAACACCACGCCCCACAACGCCCCGGCCATTACGCCGTACGCTACGCCACGCTGCATCAAATACTCCGACATAAACCTGAACAGGTGCGCAGGATAGCGTGTCCGGTGCCGGGGTGTCTTGTTCGATCCTGCACTCGTCTGGAGAAACGAAACTGGTTCGAACCCGAGCCGAACGGCGAAGCGAAACTCCCTCGCCAAAAGACCCTGGAAAATTACCGGAAATTCGCTAACCTGCTGTTCGTGCAGTGAAAACCGGGGAGGTATCGCGTATAATTCGCTTTTGCGCCTATAGGATTTGCCATGCGTCTGATCCAAACAGCACTCACGTTCGATGACGTGCTCCTCGTCCCGGCTTTCTCCGATGTTCTGCCGCGCGACACCAGCCTCAAAACCCGGCTGACCCGCAACATTTCCCTGAATATGCCGCTTGTGTCCGCCGCCATGGACACCGTCACCGAAGCCCGTCTCGCCATTGCGATGGCGCAAATGGGTGGCGTGGGCATCATCCACAAGAATCTGACGCCGGCTGAGCAGGCCAGCGAAGTGGCCAAGGTGAAGCGTTTCGAATCGGGTGTGGTGCGCGATCCGATCACCGTGCCGCCGCAAATGAAGGTGCGCGACGTGATTGCGCTGTCGCGACAGCATGGCATTTCTGGTTTCCCTGTCGTTGAAGGGGCGCAACTGATCGGCATCGTCACCAACCGCGACCTGCGCTTCGAAGAGCGTCTGGACGAACCGGTGCGCAACATCATGACGCCGCGCGAACGGCTTGTCACCGTCAAGGAAGGCACGCCGCTCGCCGAAGCCAAGGCACTGATGCATGGCCACCGCCTGGAGCGCGTGCTGGTTATCAACGACTCATTCGAACTGCGCGGCCTGATGACGGTGAAGGACATCACCAAGCAGACCGAACACCCGGACGCCTGTAAAGACGAACACGGCAAGCTGCGTGCGGGCGCGGCGGTTGGCGTAGGCGAGGACAACGAAGAGCGCGTGGAACTGCTGGTGCAAGCGGGCGTGGACGTGATCGTCGTGGACACCGCGCACGGCCACAGCAAGGGCGTGCTCGAGCGTGTGCGCTGGGTTAAGAAGAACTTCCCGCACGTGGAAGTGATCGGCGGCAACATCGCTACGGCGGCGGCTGCGAAGGCGCTGGTCGAATACGGCGCAGACGGCGTGAAGGTCGGTATCGGCCCGGGCTCGATCTGCACCACGCGTATCGTCGCAGGTGTGGGCGTGCCGCAGGTCACGGCTATCGCCAATGTGTCGGAAGCGCTCAAGGGCACGGGCGTGCCGGTCATCGGCGACGGCGGCGTGCGTTTCTCGGGCGACGTCAGTAAGGCGCTCGCGGCCGGCGCAAGCGCCGTGATGATGGGCAGTATGTTCGCCGGCACCGAAGAATCGCCGGGCGATGTGTTCCTGTATCAAGGCCGCCAGTACAAGTCGTATCGTGGCATGGGCTCGGTCGGCGCGATGAAGGACGGCGCAGCAGACCGTTACTTCCAGGACAACTCCGCGAACATCGACAAGCTGGTGCCGGAAGGTATCGAAGGCCGCGTCGCCTACAAGGGCTCGGTCACGGCGATCCTGTTCCAGCTGATCGGCGGCGTGCGCGCCAGCATGGGCTACTGCGGTTGCCGCACCATCGCCGAGATGAACGACAAGGCTGAGTTTGTGCAGATCACCGGTGCCGGCCTGCGCGAGTCGCACGTTCACGACGTGCAGATCACCAAGGAAGCGCCTAACTACCACGTGGATTAATCGCCCATGAAGCCATTGCTGCGTGCTGTGCTGATCATCGACGCCTTGCTCCTGCTGGCGTTCGGCGTGCTGTTCCTGCTGACGCCGTGGACCTCGCTGTACAACGCGCTGCAACTGGTGCAGACGCAGCCCACGCTTGTTGGACAAGGCCTCGGCATTGCGCTGATCGGGCTCGCGTGGCTGGCTTTCCATGCCTCGATCGATGGTGCGCTGACCTCGACGGTCGCCAAGGTCGTCGGGCATGTGAACTGGCTGACGGGCTTGCTGATGGTGGTGTGGCTGATCGGCATGCACCGCCCTGAGTTGACCGGCTTCGGTCAACTGGTCGCGGTGCTGACGGGTGTCCTGCTGGTGGTGCTGGGGCTGGGCGGTGTGCGGCTCTCGCGCACGGTACGGCGCCGCGAACGGCTGCGTCTTGCTGAGGTCGCCGCTGCCGAGCGTGCTGAAAGGCAAGCTGCGAAAGACGCGGCGAGGGGACGCGATGTGGTGGGCTATCGGGCTGAGCCTGTGGTCGAACCCGTCGTGCCGGTCGCAGTGCCGCCTGTCGTACGGACTGCTAGTCCGATCAGTCCCGCCACCGGTCATCCGGTCGAACCGGACTTCGCTGCGGCAAACCGTCCGGGAACGCTCTCGGCGAGCGACGCGGAAGCGCGCAGCTCTGCTGCGGATGCGCCCGGCGCGCCACGGCCGCCGTTTCATGGCTGAGGCCCGGGGCGTAACGCCACCTGCCGAAGCTTCCGGATTCCGTCTTGAATTCAACGCCGCGCCTCGTGCGCGGCTTTCCTTATCCGTTCACTTTTGATTCCGTCCGCTGCCATGCACGACAAGATCCTGATTCTCGACTTCGGTTCGCAAGTCACCCAACTGATTGCACGTCGCGTCCGCGAGGCGAACGTGTACTCGGAAATCCATCCGTACGACGTCGATGCGGCCTTCATTCGCGACTTCGCGCCGAAGGGCGTGATCCTGTCGGGCGGCCCGAGTTCGGTCACCGAGACCGACACGCCACGCGTGCCGCAAGCGGTATTCGAACTCGGCGTGCCGGTGCTGGGCATCTGCTACGGCATGCAGGCGATGGCCGAGCAGCTCGGCGGCAAGGTCGACAATGGCCACCTGCGCGAATTCGGTTACGCCGAAGTGCGCGCGCGCAACCATACGAGTCTGCTCGAAGGCATCAGCGACTTCACCACGCCGGAAGGTCACGGCATGCTGAAGGTGTGGATGAGCCACGGCGATAAGGTGCTGGAAATGCCGCCGGGATTTCAGCTGATGGCGTCCACCGAATCGTGCCCGATCGCTGCAATGGCCGACGAAGCGCGCCATTTCTACGGCCTGCAGTGGCACCCGGAAGTGACGCACACGGTGCAGGGCCGCGCGATGCTCGAACGCTTCGTGCTGACGATTTGCGCCGCGCAGCCTGATTGGGAGATGGGTCACTACGTCGATGAAGCGGTCGCGAAGATTCGCGAGCAGGTCGGCAAAGAGCACGTGATCCTGGGGCTGTCGGGTGGCGTGGATTCGTCGGTGGCGGCGGCGCTGCTGCATCGTGCGATTGGCGATCAACTGACCTGTGTGTTCGTCGATCATGGCCTGCTGCGTTTGAACGAAGCTGAGCAGGTGATGGCGACGTTTGCGGACCATCTCGGCGTGAAGGTCATTCACGTGGACGCGAGCGAAGTGTTCCTGTCGAAGCTCGCTGGTGTGACGGATCCGGAAGCCAAGCGCAAGATCATCGGCGCGGAGTTCGTCGAAGTGTTCCAGACCGAAGCAGGGAAGCTGACGGATGCGAAGTGGCTCGCGCAAGGGACGATTTATCCGGACGTGATCGAGTCAGCCGGCAAGGGCAAGAAGGCCACGCAGACGATCAAGAGTCACCACAACGTGGGCGGTTTGCCGGAGACGCTGAATCTGAAGCTGCTCGAGCCGCTGCGCGAGCTGTTCAAGGACGAAGTGCGTGAGCTGGGTGTGAAGCTCGGTTTGCCGCCAGCGATGGTGTATCGCCATCCGTTCCCCGGTCCGGGGCTGGGTGTGCGGATTCTAGGTGAAGTGAAGCGCGAGTTTGCGGATCTGCTGCGCCGCGCGGACGCGATTTTCATCGAGACGCTAAGGACAACCATCGACAAGGAAACCGGCAAGTCGTGGTACGACCTGACGAGCCAGGCGTTCGCGGTGTTCCTGCCGGTGAAGAGCGTTGGGGTGATGGGCGATGGGCGGACGTATGAGTATGTCGTGGCACTGCGTGCGGTGCAGACGCAGGACTTTATGACCGCGCATTGGGCGCATCTGCCGCATGAGCTGCTTGGACATGTGTCGAACCGGATTATTAATGAAGTAAGAGGGATTAACCGGGTTGTGTACGACATCTCGGGGAAGCCGCCGGCGACGATCGAGTGGGAATAAAAGCATAATATTCTTTCCATTTTGGCCGATTAGAGTACTAATATTGCTTCTATGGCCAAAAAAACCGCTCCCTTGCTACCTGGTACCGAGCTGCGCTTGCAGCAGCTCGGGGAGCGTTTGCGCTTGGCACGCCTGCGCCGGCGCCTGACCGGCAAACAGGTCGCGGAACGGGCGGGAATGACGCCAGTCACATTGCGGAGTTTGGAGAAGGGCAGTTCCGGGGTCACGATAGGCGCCTATTTGGCCGTCATGCAGGTATTGGGCGCGGACAAAGACCTGGATCTCCTGCTGAAGGACGACCCCCTCGGCCGAAACCTGCAGGATGCAGCACTGCCAAGGCGGTCACGCGCTACAAAGCAAATTTCACCCCCGGCGCCAAGGCGTCGGGCCTCTACGTCCGCTCCCTCCGAAAAGACAGAGCCTGCCGTCGCGGGCAATTGGACGGCAGATGACACGTTCGTCAGTGCAGACAATCTAGCCTCTCTCCTCAAGATTCCCAAGCCGGACAAGAAGGGGCCGGCGAGATGAACAATGGGCTTATTGCCGTCTATGGAGATTGGGACGGCCTTGCCGAGCCTCTGAGGTTAGGCAGGTTTTACACGCACCGCGCTGCCGCCCAGGAAATCTTCGAATACGAATTCGACGATGAAGTGCTGAATCGGCCAGATATGGCCGGTCTCAAGCTGGACCCGCGGCTCGGTTGGTTCACGGGCCGACAGTATCCGCCACAGGGACAGGAGACGTTTGGTGCATTCAGTGACGCCAGCCCGGATCGATGGGGGCGCCTATTGATGCGCCGGCGGCTGGAGCGGGCGCAGCGCGCCGGCCGGGCCGACCCCAAGGCGCGGCTTTATGAATCGGATTACCTGATGGGCGTTCATGACGCATATCGCGTCGGTGCGCTGCGCTTTCGGCGTGACGACGAAGGCCCGTTCCTGGACGATCAGCACGACATTGCAGCGCCTCCGTTTGTGCAATTGCGCGCGCTAGAGGCCGCAAGCCTGGCCCTCGAGCGCGATGAAGACAATACGGCGGGAGAAGCCGACGAATGGCTGCGCATGCTGATCGCACCCGGAGGTTCATTAGGGGGCGCACGT
>Ga0302220_10000324_pt1 | contig 42003 bp, 30 predicted proteins | sample II_Palsa_E1_3_FD_194572 | JGI IMG/M metagenome (GOLD analysis project Ga0302220, IMG submission 194572) | Peat permafrost microbial communities from Stordalen Mire near Abisko, Sweden - II_Palsa_E1_3 | ecosystem: Environmental > Terrestrial > Soil > Palsa > Peat permafrost | place: Sweden...
TGAGGCGTTGTAAGGACCACACCAGCGCTATCGACAACGGCCACACGTGTCGTGGTTTCTGTCAATGCCTTGACGTTCAAGTGGAAATTCAGCGCCTTCTTTTCCTTCTTGCCATGGAAAATCTGAGCCCAGAAACCTTGTTCGGCAACCGAATTATCCGTCGGGTCCACGTAGCGGATCGCATACACCCCCGCGTTGCGATCGCGCTCATCCACCGTGAAATTCGCACGATCAAGCGCCAGGCCCGTACGCAGCCAAACATTGTCGTATGAATCGTTCAACGTGATCTGGTTCTTCGCAATCCCTGCCTGATCGGCGCCCACAGCGGCGGCGGCTTTTTCATCCTTGGCCGATTTCGCCATCGCCGCGAAATTATTTGCAATCGCCGCATTGGCGCCGTTGTCGACCGCAGCTACCTTGCCCGCGCCCGACTGGGGCTGCCCAAGCTTGTCCATCAGTCGAGTCAGGTAGAGCGCTTCGAGGCCTGGATCGTTCGGACGGTCTTGCCACTGGCTCAGCTCATTGGTCGCACCCGTAATCACTTCGTGCATGCCTTTTTGGCTGATAAAAACATATTCGCTGCCATCAGGACCCGCTTCGAAACGCGTGCGATATTTATTGCGCTCGCCCGTGACGTACGAGTTATCAAGCGCCTTTGCCAAAATACCGCGCACGATATCGAGGTCGACCTGGGCATGGGTTTCATTCCAGTCGGTTTCCATTACGCCGCGATCACGTGCGTCGACAACCAACACAAAACCTTGCTCTTCCCAGAATTTGCGCACTTGAGGCCACAATTGAGCGAACGAGCTGTTTTTGACCACCAACCAACGCGCACTGCCGTCGCGCTGAATCGACATGCCGCTGACAGGCGGCAAAACGGGCTCAACGCGATCGGTTGTAAAGGTTGCTGCCGGCATTGTCGACAACGAGGCGGTGCCTGTCTCGGGCGCCGCGGCACGGGTATTTTGCGGGCCGTTCGTCAAGTCAGGCGGCGCATCCAGATTGACCTGCTGCGGCTTGCCGCTGCTTTTATAATCGATGGCTTTCGGATCCACCGACCCGCAACCGGCGATCAGGCTGACGGCAGCGGTCAATGCCAGCAAACCTGCGGCATAGGTACGACTACCCGAAATGCGACCATCGCGAGTACGGTAAAGCGAGCTGTAACGAATAATTTTCATGGAATCCTTCAACGGGCGCCGCGCAGTTTGCGACGGAATTCGCCCGTGATTTTACCGGGCGCTTGGGTTTCCGTGCAAAAACCTTATGTAAAAGACGCTTACACACCATTTCCGACGCAGCCAGACCCTTGGCTGAGGCCGATTTTGGCAAAAATCTGTCATGCGACAGTCGATCATTCAGATCAACCCGCCGACACATTACACTATTTATGGGGGGGGCACGCAGACGAATACCGCTATAACCGCGACTTGCGGTCAGGAGAAGAGCCTAAGAGTGCCGCGCGATGAAGCGGGCGGCTACGATGCTGCCTGCCACAGCGCAATACCATCCGCGCTGGGAGCCGCACTTTGCCGAATCGGGATGAGTACGCGAAAACACGTCCCTTTTCCGACTTCGCTGTTGACGGAAATTTCGCCATGATGTTTTTGAATAATTCCATAAGCCAATGACAAACCCAATCCAGTGCCTTTGCCCACTGACCTTGTCGTGAAAAATGGATCGAAGATCCGCCCAAGATCATGGGCTGCGATGCCGACCCCGTTATCGCTGATCTGAACCCATACCGAATCGCCCTCGCGCCCGGTTTCAATCACAACCTCACCGCTTTTATCGGCTGGGATGGCTTGCACCGCATTGAGCAGCAAATTCATAAAAACTTGGTTCAGTTGTACCGGCATGCATTCGACCAGCGGCAACTCGCCATAGCGCCGAACGATCTCGACGCGATATTTAAGGTCCTTGTTGGCGATTTTCAGGCTGGCGTCGAGTCCTGTATGCACGTCCGACTTCTGCCACCCCTCAACGATTTCAACGCGAGAAAAATCCTTCAAACCCTGAACGATTCTTCGCACGCAATGAATGCCCTCTTTCGATTCTTTAAGCAGATGCGGGATATCGTCACGCAGGAATTTGAGATCGATTTTGTCCCGCATCCGCGCCAATTCGTCGATGGCGCCGGGCCGCGCCGAGGACATATCCGGCTCCGCGTTCGACGCTGAAGACACCGCTTGTTGATATAAATCCAGCAGCCCAAAAAGGTCGTTCAGGTAATTTTCCAGCGCATTGATATTCGACTGCACATAGCCGATCGGATTATTGATTTCATGTGCGACACCCGCAGCGAGCTGTCCCAGCGAGGCGAGTTTTTCGCTCTGCACGAGTTGCTCTTTCGCCTGCGATAACATGGTGTTCAAGTCGCTGAGCTCCTCGTTGCGTCTCAGCAGCTCTCGTTCCGTGTTCTTACGCCTGGCGACATCGTCCTCAAGCAGTTTCTTGGCGTTCGCCAGCTGCTCGGTACGCTGTTCAACCAGGGTTTCCAGTTTTGCCTGGGTTTCAAGTAAGGCGGCTTCGGCCCATTTGCGCTCGGAAATATCCTGGAGTGTTTCGATCGCGCCGACCAACTCACCTTGGGGGTTATAAAGGGGCGCCGCAGTGAAATACAGCCAACGGCCGGCTACCCCGCAGCACGGGAAAAAATCCTCGGCTTCGAACGCCTCCGCCACAATCGCGGAGCGATGCGCGCCCTTGGTACCATAGTATTGAACGACATGCTCCTCAACCGCTCCGGCTACGATCAGGTCAGCCAGAGTCGGGCGCGGCGCCGGGTAAAACGCCTGCCACTGCAGCGAAGTGCCAAGCAAAGTGCTGGCGGCACGGCCGGTTAGCGCGGCACAGGCCTTGTTCCAGTGTGTAACCCGGTGGTCTCGATCAATCACGAAGGTCGCGACCGGATCGCACTCGATAATTTGCTGTAAGGCAATATCGACACTTCCCAAACCGGGGGATACTCGATCGTCCTGCGAGTTGCGTTTCATTTTGCGCTCCAGGCCGCACGCGCGCTGCGAACAAAGCCCCTGCCATCGGGCTAACGACAATCAAAGTGCCGCCTATGCGCTTTATCGATGATCTATTTAACTCATTCTAGTCGTAATGTTATTGTAAGGTTCCGTTTTTTTATCAGGATTACCCTTAACTCAATATATTCTGCACGATTCTTATAATTGTGGGATGATTAGGGTATTCCCTAGTTATTATCAAGATATTTCATGCAAAACCCGCACGGGCCGCTGCCAACCAGCGGCGATCTGGTGTCGCGCCGCCAAGATGCCTCCATCACCCTGCAAATAGTCGCGATTGTCAGCTTTACCTTTATTACTTACCTGACCATCGGCATTCCGCTGGCGATCTTGCCGGGCTACGTCCACACCCAACTCGGCTTTAGCTCCGTGATGGCCGGTTTCGCGATCAGCGTCCAGTATGTCGCAACCTTGCTTAGCCGTCCGCTTGCCGGGCGTATGGCCGACTCGGTCGGCCCCAAACAAACGGTGATGATCGGCTTGATTGCTTGCGGCATCAGCGGCGCATTTCTGATCGCGACTGCTTTGACGCGACATATACCGGAGCTAAGCCTGACGATCTTGCTGGTGGGTCGCTTAGTGCTTGGTTTTGGGGAAAGTTGGGTCGCGACCGGCGCCATCATGTGGGGCATTGGCCGGGTCGGCAACACCCACACCGCCAAGGTTATCTCCTGGAATGGCATCACGACCTACGGCGCACTCGCCATTGGCGCGCCCTTAGGCGTGCTTCTGGAGCGTACGGAGGGCCTAGCAGCCATCGGCATCACTATATTAAGCTTGGGTCTGGCAGGTTTTATCCTGGCTTCGTTCAAAGCTTCCGTGCCCGTGGTCCATGGCGAACGGATGCCGTTTCGCCATGTGCTAAGCAGGGTCTTGCCCCATGGTATTGGGCTTGCGCTCGGGTCGGCAGGCTTCGGTTCGATCGCCACCTTCATTACGCTGTTTTACCTCAGCCGTAACTGGTCGAATGCGGCCTTATCGCTGACGGTGTTTGGCGCGTTGTTTGTCGGCACCCGGCTGGTATTTGCCAATACCATCAAAAACTACGGCGGCTTCCGGGTCGCCACAGCATCATTTGCGATCGAATGCGCCGGTCTGCTGCTGCTCTGGCTCGCACCCGATCCCTGGCTTGCATTGACCGGTGCGGCGCTCACCGGTGCAGGCTTTGCGCTGATTTTCCCGGCACTGGGGGTTGAGGCGGTCGGCTTAGTGCCACCCGCCAGCCGAGGCGCCGCGCTTGGCGCGTATTCCGTGTTTCTGGATCTGTCGCTTGGCGTTACCGGCCCATTGGCCGGGTTGATCGCCGGCGAATTCGGCTATCCTCAGGTCTTTCTGTTCGCGGCCTTGGCGGCCGGCTGCGGCGTAGCGCTCACGCTCGCCTTATCGTCGCGCGGCAAGCGCGGCGCCCCATTAGCGGCCATTTAAGGCGCCGCAGGACGGTTGCCGATCTGACTCGGCAACCGTGAGCACCCAAGAGTGCGGCGGTAGCACGTCCGCCTCTGCCCGGATAGCCGTATGTCCCCTCGCGGCAACGCCACCCGGGTGATAATTCAAAAATACCCCTCGGCGTATTTTCATTTCCATCAGACACAGGTACTCTCGGCGCATATCGACCTATGCTTGGCAAGCGGGAGTTCCGCTCGCCCAGTATTTGCAGCCTATATGCGCCAACCTCGCTGATAACGTTCCTCCGCTGATCCCTTATTTTTGGAATTCGATATGCTGAACAAATTGACGATTCGCGCCAGTCTAACGCTCGTAAACACGCTGTTCGCGATGCTCTTGGTGATCGGTGGTGCGATAGGATATTTCGGGATCAATTCGAGTAATGAGGCTTTGCGCAGTATCAATCACGGCGATGTGGCCGCCCTAGACGCGCTCAACCTCACGTCGACCGACCTGTTGCGCGGCCGGATCGCATTCAGCCGCTTCGACGCACTGAGTACAGCGGGCGACCACGACAATGCCGGCCTTGCGCTGAAACGCGGCGAGGAGCTGATCGCGCTGTCGGACAAATCATGGCAGGATTACCTGACTATTTCTCGCTCCGATGCCGAAAAGCCGCTCGCCGACGAGATGACCGCCAAATATGCGGCTCTGATGGATCAGGGTATCAAGCCCGAAATCGCGGCGATGCATGCCGGCGATATGGCCAGCTTCCACAGCATTGCGGATACCAAAATCAGCCCTCTGTTTGTCGAGTTCGACAAAGCCATGTCGGCGGTAGTGAATTATCGCCGGCAACATGCGGAAACGCTTTATTCAGACGCACAACAACGCTTTTCCGTGACATCGACGCTGATCGTCGTGGGCGTCGGCGGGGCGATTATCTTTGCATTTCTGATGCGTATGGTGTTGGTACGAAAAATCGTCAAGCCCTTGGACGACGCCATCATTCATTTCGACAATATCGCGGCCGGCGACCTATCCGGCAAAATTGAGGTCAGGGACAGCACCGAGACCGGCAAATTATTCAGCGCGCTGTTCAATATGCAAACCAGCCTGGTCAAAACCGTGTCGGCGGTGCGTCAAGGCGCCGAGTCCATCGATGTCGGCTCGCGCGAAATTGCGTCCGGCAACATCGATCTATCCTCGCGCACCGAACAGCAAGCCGCGGCACTAGAAGAGACAGCCTCCAGCATGGGCGAGCTGACCTCCACGGTAAAACAGAATTCGGAAAATGCGCGGCAAGCCAATCAACTCGCGGTCAGCGCCTCGGAAATAGCGGTGCGCGGCGGCGAGGTGGTCGGGCAAGTGGTACAGAAAATGGAAAATATCAGCGAGAGCTCGCGCAAGATTGCCGATATTATCAGTGTCATCGACGGCATCGCCTTTCAAACCAACATCCTGGCGCTCAATGCGGCTGTCGAAGCCGCCCGCGCCGGCGAACAAGGCCGCGGCTTTGCCGTCGTCGCCTCGGAAGTGCGTAGCCTGGCACAACGCTCGGCGTCGGCCGCCAAGGAAATCAAAGGTTTGATCGAAGCCTCGGTGGGCCATGTCGAAAGCGGCTCCGATCTGGTCGCACGTGCCGGTCAAACGATGACTGACGTGGTGAGCGCCGTCAAGCGCGTGACCGACATCATGGGCGAGATTTCCTCGGCATCCGAGGAACAAAGCAGCGGCATCGCTGAAGTCAACCGGGCACTATCGGAAATGGACGGCGTCACGCAGCACAATGCCGCCTTGGTCGAACAGGCCGCAGCCGCAGCCGGCTCGTTGGAAGAACAGGCGCGCCGCTTGACCGATGTGGTTGCCGTGTTCCGCATCAATCCAGGCGCTTATTGAAATACCATCACGCGGTCGCGCCCCGCTTTCTTCGCCAAATAGAGCGCGCTGTCGGCCTTACGTATGCTGTCGGCCGGGTCCTCCTCGGTCAAGCACAGGTACAGGCCAATGCTGACACGCACAGGCGGGGCATGATCGAAACCCTTAACGGAAATTTTGCGCACGGCTTCCAAAATACGCTGCGCCAGTGCCAACAAAGTCGCTTGGTCGACCGCGGGTACCAACAGTAAAAACTCCTCTCCCCCCCAGCGCGAAAACACGTCGTAAGGCCGCATATGTTGGCGCAGCGTGTTCGCCAGGTCGACCAATACTTGATCGCCGACGTTGTGACCGAAGGCGTCGTTAATGTCCTTGAAATGATCGAGATCGAGCATCAACAAACCAAATGGCGTATGCCCACGCGCCAATCTGGCGCACTCGGCCGCCAGCCGCTGCCGTAAGCCGGCGCGATTCATCAGCCCCGTCAAGGGGTCGGAGATGGCTTGTTCCTGCAGGACTTTATTCATTTCCATCAATTGCGACTGCAGACGGTCGCTCATCGCCGTGATTTTATCGAAACGCTGTTGTAAACGCTGATATTGCGTCGCCAGCCATTCGATTTCGGCCGTCAATGGGTGCCCCTCATAGGCGCTCATTGCGTCCTCAAGCCGCTGCGCTATGACGTCGTCGGAAATTTTGAGTTTCTTACTCTGTTCAGGCTGCGCACTCATGGCGTGAAGGTATCCTGGGTTTCAAACGGGAAGGTGACGTCTTCGCAAAATTCTTCCGCAGTCTCCAGCGCCCGTTTGTTACGCGAATCGTATTTCCAGAGCACAGTTACCATGCGCCCGGCCTGAAACGCGCCTTCGAGCAGATCGAATAGATCGAGCATACTCTTGATGCTGCCCGTATTGACGTAGGTCAGTCCAAGTTCGACGTGAACCGGTTGCTGAGTGCACTCCAGGAATTCCCTCAACCAATGCACGATAGGCTGATAAAACTCGAAACTGTTGGCGGGATAGCTATCGCCGACCAAATCGATACGCCCAAGCTCCGGGTCCAGTTTGACCCACGGCGTGGACACCGTGGCCGCTTTTTCGTAGAACTGCATCACATTCCTCAAATAACGGCGATTAAATGAAAGTAAGCAGTATGCTCATCCATATCGCGCACTTGATATTCAAGCGGCCGGCTGGATTTGCGCGCCATATCGATCAGGCCTAGCCCCGCGTTGGCCGAACCCTCGCTGCGCGGTTTGCGGCGTTGCTCGCGAAAACGCGCTTTCAAGCCCTCCGCGTCGAGCCCAGCCAATTCATCGAGCAACTGGGTCAATCCCGGTAGATCGGCGCGCGCGACCGGATTGCCGGAGGTCACCAAGTATCGCTCGCCATCGACCCGGCCGATTGCAATGGTCGCCGAATCGTAGCGCAAGGCTTCGTTGGGACTGCACTGCGCTGCCTTACTCAGGCTGTAGTTTTGGATATTCTGCGATTGCTCGATATAGACGGCAAACACATCGTATAAGCGCCCCTCATCCAGCGTTTCAGCTTCAAGATAGCGCTTTACCGCCAAGCCTAGCTGCTCAATGATGCTCTGTGACAAAGGGCCATTGAAACATATTAGGATATTGGCCGCATCGAGTTGTTGACGCAGTTCCCAGAGATTTAGACTGTTCATTGTCCGTCCTGTTGAGCGAATGCCTGCGCCGAGAAACCCAATACGGTAATGTCATCGCGCTGAGCGCTTGCGCCACGATAATCCTTTAAGGTATTTTCTAATATATCGGCATGACGTTGCATAGGTACATCGGCCAGTTGCAGCAATAACTTTTCAAACGGCTCGCGGCCAAAGCCGAAACCATGTGCGCCGCCGGGCTGATCGAATACCCCATCGCTGGGCAAATACACCCGCATCCCGGCGCCCAGCACCAAGCTATGAACCGGCACCTGCGCCGCCGCCCCACGAACCCGGTACCCCAAGCCGCGCTTACGGCTCGACAGGCAGCGCACCGAGTTCCCATCAACAATATATGCGTCGATGCCGCATCCGGCAAATTCAAGCATACGTATCGACGGTGTCAAGCGGCATAGGCCCAGATCCATGCCGTAATCCAAACCGGCTTGATCGTGGCGCATGCCCTCTCGCAACTGGGTGTCGATTCTCTCCAACAACATGTCTATGGCAGGCGGCTGCGCACTTTCCGCTAACATCAAGACCTGGCGTATCGCCGAATAAGCCGCAATGCTCATCAAGGCGCCCGGCACGCCATGACCGGTACAATCGGCCAGGCCCAGATAAAGGCCGCTGGGGGCATCGAACATAAAATAGAAATCGCCGCCGACTACGTCGCGAGGCAACCATAAGGCGCAGGTTTGCCCCAATTGCTGCGCCAGAAAATCGGCCTCGGGCAGCATCGCACTTTGTATCATCTTCGCGTAGCGCAGAGACGCGTGAATATCGTCCTGCTGCTGCGCCAGGATTAAATTGGCGGACTTGAGCGCTTCGGTACGCTCGGCAACCCGGGTTTCCAAATGGCTCAACATATCGCGCGTCGTCGTGGCCATTTTTTCAAACTGGCTTGAGAGCCTGCCGAGTTCGTCATTGCTCGGCGGCGGCAGGTGCAGCGCATAATCGCCGCTCGCCAATTGGCGGGTCGCAACGTCCAGCCGACTGATGCGGCGCAATATCAGACGGTCCAGTGCGGCTGAGATCAGCAGCAGGCTGAGCACCAGCGCCAGGCCGATCACCGTCAGAATAACGCGAAACGGCGCGCGGCCAATCAGCACATGGAGGTCCATTTCGCTAATCACATACCAACCCAACTCCGGTAAGTAGGCCAACGCCAACAAGCGCGGCCGGCCGTCCAGCGAGACAAACACGGTCTGCACTGTGTCGGGCGCCTGTTTTAATTCGATCAGTTTGGCGCGCAAGGTTGCACGCTCAGCATCATTGCCCAGCAGGCTAAAGACGGTTTTACGCAGTTCGACCGGCTGCCCAGGGCTATTCATCGTAATCAGGTTGCGATCGGGATGGGCCTCGATGGAACCGTCCTGGCTGATTAGCATGCTGGTCACGCCCGGCGTGTCGCCGCGCACCACGCGATTGACAAACTCGCTCAGGTCCAGACCCGTGCCGACCAAACCCAGCATTCGCCCATCGACTCCGGGCACCTGCATATTGATCCAGACCTTGGTGACATTCAACGGAATGTCTTGATCGACATTGAGTTCGTAAGGCAGATTGTCGCGGCGCGTGCGGAAATACCAGGCGTCGCGCGCCAACCCCGGATCCAGCGTGTAGCGCAGCTCATGGCCGGCATATTGGTTTTGCCGGTCATTGAAGTAATAGTGCAGAGAACGATCGGATATCAAGAAATAGCTACGGTCGCTAAACACCGTACGAAAATCTTCGAGTTCGGTCAGCGCCTGCAGACGCTTAGTCGGATTATTTTCGTCAGCCAACCAATCGCGGATAAACGCCGAATGGGCCAACGTATCGGTCAGCGCAAGTTCGCGCACGAGCGGCATACGGATCCGCTCCTTGTCATACAGGACTTGCCGCTGAGCGAAATCAACACCGAGTTCACGGCTGATGCCGTTGGTGACATAGGAGAACGCCACCCAGGTCAAGGCGCCGGCGATCAGGAACACGCCCAGGGTCAAACCCAGGAAGCGAGTGCGAAGACTGGGTAAAAACGCTGTCATACTGTGCCGGCGTTATTATCGATAGATTGGAGCGGCGGACTTGCGCCGGATTCTTATTTGAATTTGGGCACTGCGCATCACTCAAGCACGACTCAACACACTCGGACAACGTAACGATCATAGCAAACAAGCGCCGGAATCCTGTCGAGTGATGTGTAGAAGCAACGATGGCGCCGCGGGCCCGCTAAGTTGCCTTGGCCGTCGACCAGGGCGTAACCGGCGGAACCTCGCAGGGCGCTGGCGCCGCGATGCTGGTGAAATCCGCCGGACTGACTATTTCCAAATACTCCATATCCTCCGAATAATCGTACAAGTAATGAACGATACCGGGCCGCTGATGCACACAATCGCCGGTCGCCACTAAAGTGGGCTGATCGCCATACATAAAGCGCGCCCACCCCTTAAGCATGAGCACAATATGGAAATCCGCCTCGTGTCGGTGCCAGCCCGTGCCTTGTTCTGGTGCGTGCTGCGCTTTGACGAGCTGAGCCAGGACACGCCCGCCGGTCGCGGCTGCGATGCCGAGATCGCGATATAAAAAGAAATCGCGCAAGCCCTGGTCTTGAAACACCGTATCCTGCGGGCGAACATGAGAAAACAAAGACACTGCTTGCGGGGTTGAATCCGAGGGTTCAGACATGTCTAGGCTCCTTAAGATAAGGATGAGCAAGGATGGCAGTCGAAAAGACAAGCATGAAGTATTCCCGCCCCGCTAGGTCCATTGCAAAAAAACAGCAAGCGGTATCTCCTGCCATTTAGCTGGGTTAGTATCAAACGATGCCCTTAGACCGGGACCGAGGTAACACTGGCTCGGAACTTGCTGGAACTAGCTTGATTCATTGACCACTTTTCATTGGGCTGCTCATGGCTATTCACGTCGCGCTAAATCACGTCACCCATTATCGCTATGATCGACCGGTCACTTTGGGTCCGCAAATTGTTCGCTTGCGCCCCGCGCCGCACTGCCGCACACCGATCCTGGCCTACTCGTTGAAAGTATTGCCCGAGCAGCACTTTGTCAATTGGCAGCAAGACCCCCAAGGCAACTGGCTCGCGCGCCTGGTATTCCCGGAAAAAACCCGCGAATTTCGCATCGAGGTCGATCTGATCACCGCGATTTCAGTGATCGACCCCTTCGCCTTTTTCCTTGAACCCTACGCCGAGCAAATTCCGTTCAGCTACGACGCCAGTCTCAGCCAGGAACTTGCGCCTTATCTGCTGAAGGAACCGGCCACACCGCAGTTCGCACGCTATTTGGCCGAAGTGCCGCGCGAGGCAACCCGCAGCGTCGACTTTCTGGTGGCTCTGAATCAGCGCGTCCAGCGCGATGTCGCCTATACGATACGGATGGAACCGGGTGTGCAAACGCCCGAAGAAACGCTGGACAAAGGCACGGGCTCCTGCCGAGACACCTCCTGGTTATTGGTGCAATTATTGCGCCACCTCGGGCTTGCAGCGCGTTTTGTTTCAGGCTACCTGATTCAACTGGTGCCCGATGTGAAATCGCTGGACGGCCCGTCAGGCGCCGCCACCGACTTTACCGACCTGCATGCCTGGTGCGAGGTCTACTTGCCCGGCGCTGGCTGGATCGGCCTGGACCCGACTTCAGGCCTATTTGCCGGCGAAGGTCATATACCGCTGGCCAGCACCCCCGAACCGGGTTCGGCGGCGCCGGTCACCGGAGTGTGCGACCCCTGCGAAAGTGAATTCGAGCACACCATGTCGGTGACCCGCGTCTGGGAGGCGCCGCGCGTAACCAAGCCCTACAGCGACGCGCAATGGCAAGAGATCGAAAGCCTGGGTCATCACATTGATCAAGACCTGGACACCCTCGATGTACGTCTGACCATGGGCGGCGAGCCGACTTTTATTTCCATGGACGACCCCGACGGCGCGGAATGGAATACCGCGGCACTAGGCCCGACCAAGCGCAAACTCGCAGGCAAGCTGTTTCATCGTTTGCGCGAAAAATATGCGCCGCAGGGTTTGGCCCATTTCGGTCAAGGCAAGTGGTATCCCGGCGAACAATTACCGCGCTGGTCCCTCAATTGTTTCTGGCGCAAAGATGGCCAACCGATCTGGAACAATGCGGCGCTATACGCCGACGAAACCCAAACCGGCAAAGCCGATGCGGCGCTTGGCGCACGCTTTCTAACGGAAGTTGCGAGCCGGCTAGGCGTGGACCGCAAATACGTATTTCCCGCCTTTGAAGATGCTTTTTACTATATCTGGCGTGAGCGCCGCTTGCCGCGCAATGTCGATATCTTCGATACCAAGCTCGACGATCCGCTGGAACGCGAGCGTTTAAGTCGCGTCTTTGAGCAAGGGTTGAGCCGCGAGGTCGGCCACGTGCTGCCTTTGCTGTGCACGCCGGCCGGTGTTTGGCAATCGGGGCCGTGGTTTCTGCGCAGCGAGCGCTGCTACTTGGTTCCCGGCGATTCTCCTATCGGTTACCGCCTACCGCTGGCGTCGCAACCCTGGGCGAGCAAAACCGACTTCCCTTACGTCTATCCGCCCGACCCGCTGCAAACGCAGAAGCCCTTGCCCGCCTCGGCCACATTCAAGCCGCAAGCGCGCTCAACCCCTGCCGGCTCACCGCCCGCGGCCGGCAGTAAATCCGCGCCCACGCCCGATACCGTGCCCGCCGCCCAACAGTCCGCCGGCTGGATCACACGCCGGGCGCTATGCGCCGAAGCACGCAATGGCATTTTGTACCTGTTTATGCCGCCGACCGACACGCTAGAAGACTATCTCGCGCTGGTCGCGGCGATTGAAGCCAGCGCCGCCGCATTGGCCACGCCTATCGTCATCGAAGGCTATGAGCCGCCCGCGGACCCGCGCCTGACGCAGTTCCGCGTCACGCCCGACCCAGGCGTGATCGAAGTCAATATCCATCCGAGTTCGTCGTGGGATCAACTGGTGGAGCGCACCACCCACCTCTACGACACGGCGCGCGAAACCCGCTTGCTGACCGAAAAATTTATGCTGGACGGTCGGCATACCGGCACCGGCGGGGGCAATCACTTTACCCTCGGCGCTTCGGTCGCCGCGGATTCGCCTTTTCTGCGCCGCCCCGATTTACTGCGCAGTCTGGTGTCGTATTGGCATAACCACCCCTCGCTGTCGTTTCTATTTTCCGGGCTGTTTATCGGGCCGACCAGCCAGGCGCCGCGCATCGACGAGGCGCGCAACGACGCCATTTACGAACTGGAAATCGCTTTCGCCCAGTTGCCGCCTGCGGGCGAGCCGGCCCCACCCTGGTTGATCGACCGGGTGCTGCGTAACCTGCTGACAGACGTTACCGGCAATACGCACCGTACCGAGTTTTGCATCGACAAGCTCTATTCGCCCGACAGCGCTACCGGCCGTTTAGGATTGCTTGAAATGCGGGCTTTCGAGATGCCGCCCCATGCCCGCATGTCGCTTGCCCAACAATTGTTACTGCGTGCGCTGATCGCGCGGTTCTGGAAAGAACCTTACGCACCGGCCAAGCTGATGCGCTGGGGAACCCAATTGCATGATCGCTTTATGCTGCCGCATTTCGTCAAACAGGATTTCGATGACGTCTTGACCGAAACGCGGGCCGCCGGCTATGAGATCAAACCCGAGTGGTTTGCGCCACACTTTGAATTTCGGTTTCCTATCTATGGCGATTTTTCCGCCAGCGGGATTCACGTCGAATTGCGCCATGCGCTTGAACCCTGGCATGTGCTCGGTGAAGAAGGTACGGCCGGCGGCGCCGTGCGTTATGTCGATTCGTCCGTGGAACGGATGCAGGTCAAGGTCAGCGGCATGGCGGGCGAGCGCTATCGGCTGACCTGCAATGGGCGCGCCCTGCCTTTGCAGCCGACCGGCAATGTCGGCGAGTTTGTCGCCGGAGTCCGTTATCGGGCCTGGCAACCGCCGTCCTGCCTGCACCCGACCATTGCCAGCCACGCGCCGCTGGTATTCGACTTGGTCGATACCTGGATGGGGCGCAGCATGGGCGGCTGCCAGTACCATGTCGCGCACCCGGGCGGACGCAGCTATGACGATTTTCCAGTGAATGCCTATGCCGCCGAAAGCCGGCGCCTGTCGCGTTTTTTCCAGATGGGTCATACGCCGGGCACTATTCCTGGGGTAGAGACTGTGTCTGAAATTGACACAAACCCCAATTTTCCGTTTACGCTCGACCTGCGGAGGTAAAATAGCCGATGGCGCGACGCGCTTGCACCACGCCGCGCCACTCACTTGCCTAACCCGACCCTCATGCCCAGTGCATTGCTTTCCTCTTATGCTGTAAATACCGACCGCTACGACGAGATGCTCGACGCGGCCGAGGGCATTCGCGATCATTGGCTCCCCCTATGCGAACAAATCGACGCGACCAGCCCTGAGCAAATGCATCAGCAGGCCGACTTCGTCCGCAGCCAGATTATCGAAAACGGTGTCACCTACAATATGTATGAGTCTCCCCAAGGCGCCGAGCGCCCTTGGGAACTCGACCCCCTGCCCTTGGTGCTGCCGGCTGCCGAATGGGAGCCGCTGGCCGCGGGTGTCGCGCAGCGCGCGCGTTTGCTCGATAAAATCCTGGCCGACCTGTACGGCCCGCAAACCTTGCTGAGTCTGGGCCTGCTGCCGCCCGCACTAGTTTTCGGCCATCCGGGCTTTCTGTGGCCTTGTCGGGGCATGGCGCCGCCACACGGCAAATTTTTACATCTCTACGGGGCCGATGTCGCGCGCTCACCGGATGGCCGCTGGTGGGTGGTTGCCGACCGCACGCAGGCGCCTTCGGGAGCCGGCTATGCGCTCGAAAACCGGCTAATCGTGTCGCGGCTGTTCCCCGAATTATTTCGCGATCTGCGGGTTCATCATCTCGCCGAATTCTTTCGCACTCAACATCAAAGCTTGTCGCAGTTCGCCCCCTCAGATGGCGAGCCGCCGCTGATCGTGCTGCTCACGCCTGGCCCCTACAACGAAACCTATTTCGAACACGCCTATCTGGCGCGCTACCTCGGTTTCCCACTGGTGGAAGGTCAAGACCTGACCGTGCGCGGCGATATGGTCTATCTGAAAACCTTGAACGGCCTGCAGCGCGTGCACGGCATTTTGCGCCGGCTCGATGATGGCTATTGCGACCCGCTCGAACTGCGCGGCGACTCCGCACTCGGTGTTCCCGGTCTGTTGCAAGCCGCGCGAGCGGGCCATGTGCTGATCGCCAATGCACTGGGCAGCGGGGTCGTCGAGTCGGATGCCATCAGCGGCTTTTTACCGAATATCTGCCAACACCTGCTGGGCGAGCCATTGATGATACCGTCGGTCGCCACGTGGTGGTGCGGCGAAGCATCAGCGCTCGAACAGGTCATCGAACGGCTCGATGAGCTGGTCATCAAAGCAACCTACACTTCGTTCAGTTTCGAACCGGTATTTGGTCGTGACGTGCACGGCCAGGCTCGCGACGAATTAATTGCACGACTGCGCAATCAGCCGCATGCCTACGTCGCGCAAGAAGTGATTACGCTATCGCAAGCGCCTGTGGTCTCGCTTGACGCCGACAAAAAATTGGTCGGCCGTTCGGTTTCCTTACGTTTGCTGGCCACGGCGACAACCACCGCCAACGACGGTTATACCGTGATGCCCGGCGGCCTGACACGCTTGGCGAATCGGTCGGATGCACAATTAATCTCGATGCAACGCGGCGGCGGCAGCAAGGATACTTGGGTGCTGTCCGAACAGCCCGTCAGCACGCTGAGCCTGCTCAAACGCGCCACGACAGCACGCGACCTGGTACGCAACCCAGCAGCCTTAACCTCGCGCGTGGTCGAAAATCTATTCTGGCTGGGGCGTTACACGACCCGCGCCGACAATGCGGCGCGCCTGCTGCGCGTCGCTCTCACGCGTTTCGACGATGCCAGCCGCGACGCGCCGCGCGCCCGCGAAGCGGCCCTCGATGTATGCCGTTGGCTGGCCTTGGTACCGAAACAGCAGGACGAAGAGATCGAGACATTCACGCCGCAAGACGCCGAGCAAATACTGGTTGCAGCGGTATTCGACACCAAACAAGCCAGCAGCGTGGCCAGCAATCTGCGTCATTTGATCTGGACTGCGGCCCAAGTTCGCGAACGCCTGTCGCATGATAACTGGCAAGCCATCAACCGCATGGAACGCTCGCTTGGCGCCAGTGCCGCCAAAGCCACCGGACGCGCGGGCCTGACGGAAGCCATGCGCTCGCTCGATCAAATGATGGTGTTCAGCGCCTCCCTGGCCGGTTTTGCCATGGACTGCATGACCCGCGACGACGGTTGGCGCTTGCTGATTATCGGCCGTCATATCGAACGCATCACTTTTCTGTCTACCGCCATTAGCCGCTTTTTGTCCCGCTTCGCCGAAACCTTGAGCGCCTGCCCCGAATATCAGGGCAGCCTGGGCTGGTTGCTGGAAACCGCCGACAGTATCATCACCTACCGGCACCGCTACCGCGCCCAGCCCGAGTTGCTGCCGGTGCTCGACCTGATTGTGTTCGACGATAGCAACCCGCACGGCATCGTGCTGCAGATTGTGCAATTAATCAGTTATCTGAATGAATTAGCGGACAGCCTGAATCAGGATCGAGTCGAAACCACCGGTGTGCTGCCGGTCCAACTTCAACTACTGAACGGTTTTAATTTGTCTCGCTTCGAACATGCCGCCCCGGCCGCCTGCCGCGACCTGGCGCGCTTGCTCGATGAAGTTGCGCGCAATGCCTGGGCGCTGTCGGACCAGCTCGCCATGCGTCATTTCACCCACATCGGCGACATTAGCCAGCAAACGCTGGCGGCCTGACACCGGCACGGATACGATATCGCCATGGCTCGTTACCGCATCATTCACGACACCGAATACGCTTACGCCGCGCCCGTCTCGCTGTCGCGCCAACTGCTGCATCTAACGCCGCGCGAAGTGTCCTGGCAGCGCTGTATCGAGCATCGCCTGGAAATTCTGCCAGCCTTTGCCTTGCGACTCGAACGTCGCGACGCATTCGGCAACCCGGTTACCTTGCTGGCGCTCGAAGCACCTCATGAAGTCTTGCAGGTTCGCGCCGAGAGTACCGTCGATGTGCTGGGACATCGCCTGCCGGATGAGCGGGATGTGCCCAGTTGGGAATTCGTACGCGACCTGCTGACCTACCGTTCCGGCGTGCCGGTCAATTCCCTGTATTTGGATGCCGCCCGCTATCGTTTCGAATCGCCCTACGGTCGGGTGAAACAGGATTTCGTCGCCTACGCGGCAAACTGCTTCCTGCCAGGCGTCAGCTTGCTCGACGGAGTCCGTGCGCTGACCACCAAAATTTTTCGCGAATTCGCCTTCGATCCCGAGGCCACCACAGTCGCGACACCAGTCACTCAAGTGTTTAAAGCGCGCCGTGGCGTCTGCCAGGATTTCTCCCATCTGATGATTTCATGTTTACGTTCGATTGGCTTGGCCGCACGCTATGTCAGCGGCTATATCCTGACGACCCCACCCGCCGGTCAGACCCGGCTAATAGGCGCCGACGCCTCCCACGCCTGGGTCTCGGTCTGGTGTCCGATTGACGGCGAAGATCGATGGATCGACGCCGACCCGACCAATAATCTGATGCTGGGCAGCCAACACGTGGCGCTCGCCTGGGGCCGCGATTTTACCGATGTCTCGCCCTTGCGCGGCGTGATACTCGGCGGCGGCACGCATGAATTGGCGGTCAGCGTGACCATGCTGCCGCTCGACGAATTAGAACTGTCGCGCATTTGATGGCCTGGGTGTCCTGTTCTGTAAATTGTTTGATAAATGCGTGACTTCATATCGAACGAATTGGCGGAACGGGACACTAACCTGCAGGCCAAATCGACCTGACTCCCAAAGTAAGCTACTCATGAAAATTTTTCACTGTGACCAGTGCGGCCAACAGGTGTTCTCCGAAAACGTCCTGTGTGAGCGCTGCGGCTGCACGCTCGGTTACCTTAGCGACATCCGGGATATCAGCGCCTTTGAGCCTGCCGGCGATGGACTATGGCGCAGCCTAAATCGCAATGCCGCGAGCCACCTCTATCGCAAATGCGACAATTACGCGATACAGAATGTCTGCAACTGGATGATACCCGCCGGCTGCAGCGATACACTGTGCCAATCTTGCCAGTTGACCCATGTCATACCGGCACTCAACTACGATCAAAATCGTGCCTACTGGTACAAGCTGGAGCAAGCCAAGCGCCGTTTGTTATATAACTTGGTGTCGCTTAACTTGCCGATTGTCTCGAAGCGCGACGATCCAGAATACGGATTGGCCTTTGAGTTTCTCGAAGAAACCCAGGTTGGCGAAGGCGTGCTGACCGGCCACGACGACGGGCTGATTACCGTGAATATCGCGGAAGCCGACGACGCACAACGCGAGCGCATCCGCACGGCGATGAAGGAACCTTATCGGACACTGCTGGGCCATTTCCGGCATGAGTCTGGTCACTACTACTTTATGCGGTTGATACACAGCGATCAGCAATTCAACGCATTTCGCGCCCACTTCGGCGATGAGCGCATCGATTATGCGGAAAGCCTGGAGCGCTACTATCGCGACGGCCCTGCGCCACAGTGGGAACAATCGTATATCAGCGCCTATGCCACATCCCACCCGTGGGAAGATTGGGCCGAAACCTGGGCTCACTACCTGCATATGGTCGCAACCCTGGAGACCGCCCATGCTTGCGGTGTCACCCTGACCCCGCACAGCCCGTGGTTGCCGCCCGTGGTGATGACCCACCCCGACTGCCCGACCAGCTCGTTTGAAACCATGATAGAGCAGTGGTTTCCATTGACCTATGTGATGAACAGCCTGAATCGCAGCTTGGGCATGCCCGACGGTTATCCATTTACCTTACAGCAAGCGGTGATCGCCAAGCTGCGTTTCGTACACGATACGATAGCCGAACAAGCGCGCGCGGGTTGACGTCCGACGCAATGATTTAAGCGCAGATACGCCACAGTGCATCGATGTCGAGATGCGCGGCCATGGCGTCGGCCAGCGTATCGATCGATGCGTTGCGGCGGGCGTCGTGATCGACCGCTTCAGCTTGCGCCAAGCCGGCCCAATTCAACCATGCGGCACACGCTTCGGGATGGTCGAACAGCCCATGCAAATAACTTGCCGCGATCTGTCCGTCGGTCGAGACGGCGCCGTCCGGTCGCATGCCATCGGCCGTCTCCAACCACAAAGCCGGCTGAGCCAGCGCCTCACCCGTAGTCTCGCCCATATGAATCTCGTAACCTCGCACCGCCGCCGCGCCGCCATCGGGTAACAATCCTGCCGCCAACCGGCCCTGGGCATTGACGAGCTGCTTGTGGGCCATCAAGGTTGTGCTGAAATCGAGTAGCCCCAAGCCCGGGCTGTCTCCCGCGGGTCCTTCAAGACCCAATGGATCGCTCAGCGTGGTCCCCAGCATCTGCATGCCGCCGCAAATACCGATGACTTTTCCGCCGTAGCGCAAATGCCGCAGCAAGGCCGATTCCCAACCCTGGTTGCGCAACCAAGCCAGATCATGCTGGACGTTTTTACTACCTGGCAGTATCACCAGATCGGCTGCCGGAAAAATTTCTCCGGGACCGACATAACGAAAATCGACTTGCGGGTGCGCGCGCAGTGCGTCGAAATCGGTGTGATTGCTAATCCGCGGATACACCGGAACGGCAACGCGCAAACAGTGATCGCGTAGCGACTTGACGTGCTTTTGTGCGGGCAACATATCCTCGGCGTCCAGCAACAAGCCTTGCAGATAGGGCACGACACCAAACACGCGCTTGCCGGTTCGCGCCTCTAGCCAGTCAAGGCCCGGTTGCAGCAAGGACAGGTCGCCGCGAAAACGGTTGATCACAAAACCCCGCACGCGGGCACGCTCGCTTTCCGACAAGCAATCGAGCGTGCCGATCAAATGCGCAAAGACACCGCCGCGATCGATGTCGGCCACAATAATCACCGGGCAATCGACTGCCTCGGCAAAACCCATATTCGCAATATCGCGGCTGCGCAGATTGATTTCGGCCGGACTGCCGGCGCCTTCGACCAGGACCGTATCGTAGGCGGCTTTTAGTCGTCCGTATGATTCGAGAACAGCTTGCATCGCGATCGGCTTATATTCGTGATAGCTGCGCGCATCGAGATTAAAGCGCGCCTGACCTTGAATGATGACCTGCGCCCCCGTATCGCTATTTGGTTTAAGCAATACCGGATTCATATCGGTATGCGCCTCTACCCCTGCCGCAAATGCCTGCCAGGCCTGGGCTCTGCCGATTTCGCCGCCATCGGCGCTGACCGCGCTATTCAAGGCCATATTCTGCGGTTTGAACGGGGCGACCCGCGCACCGGCACGCCGGGCCAAACGGCACAGGCCCGCCACCAAGGTGCTTTTACCGGCATCCGAAGTGGTGCCTTGCACCATCAAGGTCCCTTTGGGTGAGCCGCCGGGCTTCGCCGACGTTTGCATCACGCTATCGGCGATCGGTTTCACGGCATGTTGATCTGCATCGGGCGAGTGCAAGGACGAGGTCGGAGTCACGGTAGCGGGTGGCAATAGGAATAGAAGGAGAAGTCGGCAGATGCCCGGGTCGCCGACATTATCGCACTGCAGGTCAATGCAATCACTCAACCCGCCCGGTACAATTGCCGCATGATTGCGCTCTCCCCCCAAATCACCCGATTCCTCGATTCGCCCGGCAGCGTGTTGCTGGCTATGCCATGGACTGCCGCACTGGCCTGCCTCGGGGTGCTGATCGATCAAGTTGTCGGCGAGCCGCGCCGCGCGCATCCGTTGATCGGTTTTGGCAAATATGCCGGCTGGCTCGAGCATCACTTGAATCGCGACAGAGATGAGCATACGCCAGAAGATTCGCCGGTGCAGCCACTCACGCGGCAATTCAATCAACGCCCTATACAGTCACTTATGCAGCCATTCATACAGCGATGCATTGGTCTAATCGCCTGGATACTGGCCGTCATACCTTTCGTCGCGCTGGCGGTTGTGACGATACACCGACTGCCGTTTGTCTTGGCTTGCGCCCTGCACCTGCTATTGCTTTGGTTTGCCCTTGGCGCCCGCAGCTTGCAAGACCATCTGCAACCCATCGCCCACGCGCTGATGCAAGGTGAACTCGCTCAAGCACGGCTGCTGACCGCGCGCATCGTGACACGCGATACCTCCGACGCCGATGAAACCGCATTAGCGCGCGCCGCCGTCGAATCCGCTTTGGAGAACGGCAACGATGCGATCTTCGCCACGCTGTTTTGGTTTGTGCTGGCGGGCGGCCCCGGCGCGCTCGCCTTTCGTCTTCTGAACACGCTCGATGCCATGTGGGGTTACCGCACACCGCGCCTGCTCTATTTCGGCTGGGCCGCCGCGCGTCTCGACGATCTGGCCAACTGGCTGCCTGCCCGGCTGACCGCCGCAAGCTACGCACTCTGCGGCAACTCGCGTAGCGCACTACACTGCTGGCGCACTCAGGCCCCGGCCTGGGACAGTCCGAACGCCGGACCGGTGATGGCCAGCGGCGCCGGCAGCTTGGGGCTGCAGTTGGGCGGCGCCGCCCGCTACCACGGTGTCGACGAAGCCCGCCCTCAACTCGGCGTTGGCTCGCCCCCCGTCGCACAGGATATTCTGCGCGCATTGCGCCTGCTGCGACATAGTTTGGCGCTCTGGTTGAGTGCGATAGGGGCAATGGCCATCGTGGCGACAATCTGGCGAGCCGCCCATGCATAAAGATATCAGCCATCGCACGGCACATGCCGACGCCGACTCCGTGACGGATACGCCACGCGAAATCTCGCCATGCGCCCGTCCCTGGGTGGCGCATGGCGGCAATCTCGGCGACGCCGTTAAACGTTACGGTTTTGCACGCGATGCGTGGCTGGACTTGTCGACCGGCATCAACCCCCATGGCTATCCCGCGCCACCCGTCAGCGCCCAGGCATGGCAGCGCTTACCGGACGACGACGACGGTTTGAACCAACTGGCCGCCCGCCATTACGGCGCAGCGCACGCCCTTGCTGTCGCCGGCAGCCAAGCGGTGATTCGAGCGCTGCCGGCGCTGCTCGATCACAACTTGAATGCCCGGCGGATAACGGCGCCGGTAACAGCTCATATGACCGGCATCGCAACCCTGACCTATGGCGAATATCTCCCGGCTTTCCAGCGAGCCGGACACCGGGTGCTGCGCTATACCTGCAGCGAAGCCGAGTATGCCGCGGGCGAAATGACGCTGCCGCGCGAAATAACCCGAACACAAACCCGAACACAAACCAAGTCGCAAACTCGATTGCAATCCGGCTCGCAAGCGCAGACCCAAGCCGACTTTGTCTTGTCCGCGCATCAGGCGCTGCCCGCCGAATTGCTTCATTTGGTGGTGGTCAACCCAAACAACCCCACCACCACGCTATTCCCCCGCGAGGTGCTGCTCGATTGGCACTCGCAACTCGCCGCACGCGGCGGCAGCTTGATCGTCGATGAGGCGTTTAGCGATGCCACACCCGGTTATAGCGTCGCCCCCGAAGCCAAGCAAGCTGGGCTGATTGTGCTGCGCTCGATCGGCAAATTCTTCGGCTTGGCCGGTGCGCGCGCAGGCTTCGTGCTCGCGCATCCGACATGCCTTGCGCAACTGCGCGCCGAGCTGGGCCCCTGGACACTCAGCGGCCCGGCACGCGCAGTAGTACGCAGCGCCTTACTCGACGCTCGCTGGCAGCAGGCAACCCAAGCGCAGCTCAGCCAAGACGGCGCACGGCTACTGCAACTACTCTGCCGGCACGGCTTTGAGGCCAGTGGCACACCGCTGTTTGCCTGGTTGCCGCACCGCCAAGCCGCCGCGCTTCAAGAGCGGCTGGCCCAGCACGCTATCTGGGTAAGACTGTTCGATTCTCCCGCCAGTCTGCGGCTAGGCTTACCCGCCAGCGAAGCGGATTGGCAGCGCCTAGATACCGCACTGCGCGACTGCGCCGATCTGGCGAGCACTAGCGCACCCTGACCACCGTCTACTCTCTAAGCCGAAAATTTATGTCAAACCCTCCGCCGCGCGACTTATTGACGCGCACAACGACTGCGCTGATGGCCGGTCTGATCAGCTATGCCACGCTCGCGGCCCTGCCCGCCCATGCGGCGTCAGCCGAGGCTGCATCGACCCCATCCTTACCCGCCCATACGGTGTCGGCAATTGCTGCATCGACGGCATCCTTATCCGCCCATTCGGTGTCAGCCAATGCTGCATCTGCAACGTCGGCCATCACTGGGCGGCCCCTCAGCGTTACCGACGACAGCGGCGCCACGGTCACGCTGCACGCACCTGCACAGCGCGTCATCAGCCTCGCGCCGCACCTGACGGAATTGGCGTTTGCCGCCGGCGCCGGCGACAAACTGGTCGGTGTCGTCAGTTATAGCGACTACCCCGAAGCCGCCAAACAGATCCCGCGGATCGGCGACAATCGCGCCCTCGACCTGGAGCGCATTGTCGCGCTCAAGCCCGACTTGATTCTGGTCTGGCGTCATGCCAATGCCCAACAGCAACTCGACACCTTGCGCGCGCTGCATATTCCGCTCTATCTGAGCGCGCCTAGCAAGGTCGACGAGGTTGCAACAACCCTGGAAAAACTCGGCACATTATTCGGCAGCGAATCGGTCGCCCAACAAGCCGCTCGCGACTACCGCGGCAAAATCGCCGTGCTGCGCGCACGCTACGCCCTGCAAACGCCGGTCAGCGTGTTCTATCAGGTATGGGATAGGCCCTTGATGACACTCAATGACGCTCATTGGATCAGCAATACCGTGGCCCTATGCGGCGGACGCAATGTATTTGGCCAATTGGCGCCCCTGGTGCCAACCGTATCGACCGAGGCGGTCGTCGCCAGCAACCCCGACGTCATCATGACTTCGGGGGCGGGCGCCACACGCTCCAAGGAAGCGCTGCCGACACTCGATCGCTGGCTCGCCTGGCCCAAACTCACGGCAGTCGCGCACGGCAATCTGTTTATCATCGACGGCGATCTGATCGACCGTCCGACACCGCGGCTGGCCGATGGCGCCGCGGAGCTGTGCAAGGATTTGGAGATTGCACGTCAGCGCTTACGGTAATAGAGATAGACGAAACTAGCTCTGCCGGCCGATTTTGCGTACCAAGGCCTCGATACGCTGCGCAACCTCCGGGCTCTCGGCGAGACGCTCAAAGTGCAGCGCCAATGCTTGTGCGGCGCTTGCATCGAAGCTCACGTCTTGAGTCAAGCTGTTGAACACAGCCTTGGTGTACGCCAGCCCTTCCGGTAGACAGGCCGCAATGCCGCAGAGCACCCGGTCCAATTGCACCTGCAATTGGGCTGAGTCGGGCACGACATGGTTCACCAAGCCATGGGCATAGACGTCAGCGGCCGTCATCAAATTGGCGCACAGAAACATTTCCTTGGCTTTATGCATACCCAAGGCCTGCATCGCGAATTGATAGCAGTACCTCGGCAGAGGAATGCCCATCTTGTTGATCGGCATACAAAAGCGCGAGCGCTCGGTAACGAGCACGATATCGGCAAGCACGGTAATCAGGAAACCACCGGCGTAGACATCTCCGTCAACGGCGCAAATCACCGGGATAGGACAGGCGGCGATCTGCTGGAGTAAGGCAAACATCGTGTCCTGGATCAAATCCTTGGGTTCGCGGATTTCCGTCAAGTCATGGCCGGACGACCAGATGGCCGTTCCGGGATTGGCTGTCAATACGATGGCCTGACTGCCCTGCTCCAAGGCCGTGTCGATCGCGGCAATGACTTCGCTCGACATGGCGTCGCAAAAGGCATTGCGCTTGGCATCGCGATTAAACGTGATGGTGCAGACGGCGCCCCCGTATTCGACACTAATATGCTGCGTCATCATGCATAGTCCTTTGTCGGCAAGGCTTGTTTAGGGGTTTCGGGCGCATCGCCCGAGGTCTGTGACGACGGAAAGTATCCGCACTGATGCACGGCTTTGCCAGTCAACAAGGTATCGATCCTATCCTGGCTTAAGCCCGCTTCAAGCAGTACTTCGACCGTGTGTTCACCGAGATCGGGCGGCGCGCGGCGACTCAGCGCCAAGCCGGCGTCGCCATCGGCATGCTGCGTGGACACGGGCGTCACCACCTGCCGAAGTGAGCCGAGCGTGGCATGGTCAACAGTTTCCACCAATCCGCAATGCAGAACCTGAGGATCGTGAAACACTTCGGCCAGCGTATTGATCGGCCCCGCCGGCAAGCCGGCATCGATAAACAATTCGGTCCATTCGCGTTTGCTACGCGTTTTCAGACGTGCTTCCAGCAGGACCTTAAGTTCGTCGCGGTGAATCACCCGGGCTTCATTCGTGACAAATCGCGGATCGTCAGGTAAGGCCGGCAGGTCAAGCAATTGGCACAGACGCTTCCACATCTCCGAAGTGATCGGCGCAAGATTGAGCGGACCATCCGCGCTTTCGAACACACCATATGGCGCGATCACCGCATGCGCGTTGCCGGTGCGTTGAGCGATCTCACCGAGACTCAGGTAGCGCTGACCATGCACGCTAAGCAGACCGACCAAACTGGCCAGCAAGGAGGTACTGACATGCTGGCCGCGCCCGGTACGCTCGCGCTCCAACAAGGCTGCGATAATCGCCATCGTCAACCACATGCCGGAACTCAGATCGCCGATAGCGGTACCGGTGCGAGTCGGGTCGCCGTCGGGGAAGCCCGTCATGCTCATCAAGCCCGAATAGCCTTGCGCAATCTGGTCGAAACCCGGCCAGCCGCGAAGCGGCCCATCGGCGCCGAAAGCACTGATACTGCCCATAATCAGCCTCGGATTACGTGCACTCAAAACCTCATAACCGAGGCCCATGCTATCGATGGTGCCGGGTTTGAAATTTTCAATCACGACATCGGCGCCATCAATCAGTTGCTGAACTGCCGCCAAGCCCTGCGGCTGGCGAAAGTCGACGCAGACCCCGCGCTTGTTGCGATTGCAGGATAAATAATAAGTGCTGACACCGCGGTCGAACGGCCCCCAGGTACGGCTCATATCGCCGGTGGGTCCCGGCTCCACTTTGATGACGTCGGCGCCGAAATCGGCCAGTATCATCGAGCAAAATGGTCCGGATAATGCGCGGCTCAGATCGACGATCTTGATTCCGTGTAGTGCTTGCATCGCTACTCCAGCAAATGGAAAAGAAAGGGCGCGGGCGCTTTATTCAGGCAAACGCTGGTGACGCGTTTCAAACGCGAAAGGCAGAATCACCAGGCCCAGCACAAAAGCCGCTGCGGTCCAGGCAACCGGGACGCCTAAGGAGCCATGCCAATAGATCGCGGCCGCCAGCAGAAAGTTGACGCCGGCGCCGATAAAGCGGCCCACGGAGGCGTTAAAGGCAAACGCCGTGGCCCGCATCCGGGTCGGATATTGCTCCGGCAACCACAGTGAAAAGATCGCGAAATTGCCGCCGAAAAACCCCAGCAACAGCAGTGACATCAAAAATAGATTCAGCCCATTGGCTTGGTAAAAAACCCAGCCAAAGGCGAACACAATGGAGATTGCCATGCCGGCAAAATAGGCGGCCAGCGCAAGCTTGCGCCCCACACGTTCGGCCAGCCAGGGCGCCACCAGGCAACCGACGATGGTGGACAAGGACAGGATAGCCGCACCTATCGACGCCAGATGCACGGCACCGACGCGGTCGATACCGGCGCGCTTGGCCAGCGTCACCACTGCGCTGGCCTCGTATACCGAACCGGCCCACAAGCCGACGATGGCCACCCCGACCAGTGCCGAGCTGGTCAGCGTGCGACGCAAATAAGCCGAGGCAAAAATCTCCGCGAGCGGACGACGAGCGGTCACGGCCGGCAACCCGGCCGGGTTGCTACCGAGCGCAGCGCGGCGCCACTGGCCGGGCTCCTTGACCTTGAGCACAGTAAGGATTGCCAGCAATGCGGGCGCGAGTCCGCACAAAAACATCGCGCGCCAACCGTAGGTCGCCCCCACCGTATAGTTCAGGCCAGCGGCAATAAAAAAGCCCAGGTAATAGCCTGTCTGCAGGTAACCCGCGCCCATTTTGCGCCGATCTTCAGGCCAGCTTTCGGCCAGATAACAGCCGGCCAGCGCCCATTCGCCGCCCACTCCAATGCCCGCGATCAGACGAAAAATGCCCAGCTCCCAGACGTTATGCGCCAACGCAGCCGCGCCGGTAAACACCGAGTAGATCACAATGCTCGCCGCCAACATCTTGACGCGACCAAAGCGATCCGCAAGCGGCCCCCAGATAAACGACAGCCCCCAACCAATCAGAAATAAGGCAAACAAAATCGAGCCATACATACCGAGATTGCCCGGCGTGGCGGCAATACCCGACGCCGGCAACAATTCGCTTAATGCCGGTATCAGCACCAGAGCGTAGATCACCGAGTCGGCACCATCGAGAACCCACCCCGCATAAACCGTCCAGAAACCGCTAATCTGCTCGCGCGTCAGCGGCGTGCGCCGAGTTTCGATTGCCGTCGCCGGTACCGCGATTGCCTTGACCATCCTTGTCTCCTTGCCGGCTTATGCCAGCCGTGGTGGTGCCGCGCCAGACCGATGGGGCCGGGCCTGCTTTAAGATTTTTGTGGAGTCAGTATAAGAAGTCGGCAGATAATATAAAAATATGATATTCCTTTAACTCCATATAATTTAACGATGGCTTAAACCGCCGGCGAGAGGCCCATGGACCTGCGACAACTGCGCTATTTCATTAAGGTGGTGGAGTGCGGCAACATCACGCGCGCAAGCCTGGCGCTGCACATTGCACAGCCGGCGATCAGCCAGCAAATGCGCAATCTGGAACGCGATCTGGAAATGCCTTTATTGGAGCGCAGCGCGCATGGCGTGGCGCCCACGGCCGCGGGGCAAACGCTCTATGTGCATGCGCTGGAACTGCTGCGGCAGGCGGACAGTACCCGCGACCTGTTGCGACAGGATGCGGAATTACCTCAGGGCAAGGTATCCGTGGCCATGCCATCGAGTACCGCCCGGGTGCTGGCGATTCCACTTGCGCGCACGGTGCGTGAGCGCTTTCCGGGCATTGTGCTGGAGCTGGTCGAAGCGCCAAGCGCCGATATCGGCGCCTTAATCGGCAGCGGCCGAGTAGAACTGGCGGTGGTCGCCGACCACGTCGAAACGCGTGGCGTGGTCGCGCAACGGCTGATTACAGAAGCGTTGTATTTGATCGCCTGGCCTGAATGCCCAATGCCGGACGAACCTGTGCCGCTGACCGAACTGGCACGCATGCCCTTGATTCTCCCCAGCGCGCCGAACACCATACGCAACCGCATCGACTGGGCGCTGCGTGAGGCCGGCTTGCCTTGCGACATCCGTTTCGAAGCCAGCTCCACCACCCTGTTGTTCGCCGCGGTGATGGCCAAACTGGGCGTCACCATCTTGCCCTGGCCGGCCGCCCACATCGAACTCGATGAGCACAAACTCAAGCTGGCCCGAGTCGATCACCGGCTGTTCTCGCGCGATTTGTCGTTATGCTGGCATGACACGCAACTCTTGAGCAATGCGGTCCAGAAGGTCAAGTCGACGCTATTGGAAGTGTTCGAGCTACTTGGACATCGTCCAGAGTGGCGTGGGTAAAATGCAGACCGCGACCGGATTGCGGTCGCGGGCGCCTTAGCGCAACGGCTGTCCGATCTGGCGTGTAAAGGAAGCGCGCTCGGACAAACGCTCGTACCAGCGCTCAAGATTGGGCATGGGCGGGCGGCTAATGCCGTCTATCCCAAACCATCGGCGCGCGAAGGCGCCGAGCACGATATCCGCCAGAGTAAACGTATCGTTTTCGACAAAACGGCGACCGGCCAAATGGGCGTCGAGTATCGCCCAGAGCTCGGCGACTTTGACCACGGCGGCGTCAATTGCCGCCATATCGCGAGCCTCGGGCGCGGTCCGTATCATGCCGAGAAACACCGGCCGTTCGGCTGGCGCCAGTGCAGACAAGGTCCAATCCAGCCAGCGGTCGACGCTGGCGCGCACCGGCGGCTCGGCGGGATAAATCGCGCGAGTGCCGTTGCCGCCCATCGCCAGATAACGCAAAATGGAATTCGACTCCCACAGTACAAAATCACCATCCTCGATCATCGGCACCAGACCATTCGGGTTTTTCGCGAGAAATTCGGGATCGCGGTTTTTCCCAAATTCCATCCCGGCGTCAATGCGTTCGTAGGGAATGCGAAGTTCATCGCAACACCACAGAATCTTCTGCACATTAACTGAGTTAGTTCGGCCCCAAATTTTCAGCATGATCAAATTCCTGTTCTCGATGAAATGCGCATCCGCGCCCCAAAGCAGATCATACCTGGGCGCCGATGCGCGAGCTAACGAAGCTGAATTTGCCTACGATAAAGGCAGAACACTTCGCATTTCAAGCACACCGTATCGGTGACTTAAGCTGCTCACTTCGACAAAAACCGATTTCATGCAGCTTGGCTCGCCGACTCGTGCGCCGACTTATGACCCAAATCATGCGCCAGGTCTTGGTTCTGGGCAAAGAACTCGCCCTGCGCACCACGTGCATACACCCGATTGATACCGCTGATCACCGCACGTATCGAAGCCGTCACCAGATTGGCGTCCATGCCCACCCCGAACACGCTGCCGGGTACGGCATCGCAAGCCAATTCCGCAAAAGCGATGGCGGTCGCGTCGGCGCCCTGCCCGGTGGCGCGCTCTTCGTAATGATGGATACGCACGGGTGTAGCCAAGATCCGATTGACGGCATTAACCAGCGCGTCGAGCGGCCCGTTGCCCTCTCCGTGTAAGACGCGTTCGACGCCGCCTACCTTGACGGACAGTGCAATCGTTTCGCGGCCGTCCTGCTCGCTTAATTGATGCTTGCGATATTCGAACGGCTCAGCCGCGCGGATATATTCCTCATTAAACAAATCCCAGATATTCGCTGCGGTAATTTCCCGGCCGCTGTCGTCGGTGATTTTTTGCACCGCGGTGCTGAATTCGACTTGCAGGCGGCGCGGCAAAGCAAGGCCATAGCCCTGTTCAAGCAGAAACGCGATGCCGCCTTTGCCGGATTGGCTGTTGACGCGAATAATGGAATCGTAAGTCCGCCCCAGATCGCTCGGATCGATTGGCAAATACGGCACTTCCCACACTGCATCGGCTTGCTGGACCGCAAAGCCTTTTTTAATAGCATCCTGGTGTGAACCCGAGAACGCCGTAAAGACCAAGTCGCCTACATAAGGATGGCGCGGATGGATCGGCAATTGTGTGCAATCTTCGACGGTACGGGCCACCTCGTTGATCTGCGAGAAATCGAGTTGCGGATCGATACCTTGGGAATACAAATTAATCGCCAGCGTGACCAAGTCGACGTTGCCCGTACGCTCGCCATTGCCGAACAAACAGCCTTCGACCCGGTCGGCGCCGGCCATCACGGCCAGCTCGGCTGCGGCCACGGCTGTGCCGCGATCGTTGTGCGGGTGCACACTGAGAATAATGCTGTCGCGGCGCGCCAGATTGCGGTGCATCCATTCGATTTGGTCGGCGTAAAAATTCGGTGTGCCCACCTCGACCGTGGCCGGCAGGTTAAGAATCGCGCGGTGTTCCGGCGTCGGATTCCAGACCTCGATCACCGCATCGCACACTTCCTTGGCAAAATCGAGTTCGGTCGACGTGAACAATTCCGGGCTGTACTGGTAGGTCCATTTTGTTTCCGGCTGGGCTTCTGCCAATTGCTTGATCAAGGTCGCACTGCGCACCGCAATCTGCTTGACGCCATCACGATCGGTCGCAAACACGATTTTACGGAAGGTCGGCGCGGTCGCATTGTAGACATGGATAATGGCTTGCTTGGCGCCACGCACCGATTCCATCGTACGGCGGATCAAATCTTCGCGCGCCTGGGTCAAGACTTCAATCGTCACATCGTCGGGAATATGGCCGCCCTCGATCAACTCGCGCACAAAATCGAAATCGGTCTGCGACGCCGAAGGAAACGCCACTTCAATTTCCTTAAAACCGATCTCAACCAGCATCTTGAACATCCGCATCTTGCGCTCAGCATTCATCGGCTCGAACAAGGCTTGATTGCCATCGCGCAAATCGGTGCTCATCCAGATTGGCGCTCGCGTAATGGTCTTGGACGGCCACTGGCGATTCGGCAAATCGACGGGCTGAAACGGGCGGTATTTATTGGCAGGATTTTTAAACATGGTAGTAAGTCTCTTAAAGTTTTATTGAGGTGTTCGCGCATGCAAATCCGTTCAAATTTCTGCACGCACGCCTTTTAAGGCGGCCGACACAAGCTGTCGACAGGGCTACCGGATGGAGAAAATGCAGAACTGGCTGCCAGACGGCCGGTGGCGCAGGGTCTGGCAACCGATCTATAGTCGATGTGTGGCGTCGAGGCCGAGCAGCGGTGCAGCAACAGCGCCCCCAAAGCCGTTGCTACGCGCGAGGCCGCCCGAAGGGGTCGAGTCAACTTCGGAGCGGCCCGGCGTTTTCTCGAGGAGGTGAAACTCAAGCGATGAAAAATGGCGATTCATCTTCAAAGTCCTTCAGCACGGCGCGCACGAAAACGAAAAACGTCACGGCTGTACTGCGAATAAAACTAAATAATGTGGGGGGAAAACCGGTACAGAAGCGCTCGTCAAGGGGCGCCGGGGGTAACGCGCGTTAGCTGACTTAAACGCGCGCTAGTAGACCTAGCGCCGACGAGCGGGCTAGTAGGGGTAGAGCGAAGAGGTTGATGCGGGAGTTCATGGGTCTAGTATGGCCAAGACAGGGGCTGCTTGTCAAGCCGAAATAAGGGGCTGTGTTATGAGGCCGCAGTATAAAAACCGGAAAAGTCTTACTCGATAGCGGGATATCATGATGTCGTCCTGCTCCGGCGATAAACTATATCGCAATCGAGCACTCAAACGCTCATCACCAGCCTTATTACCAGGATCTCGCAGCCGAGACGATGAACACCATGACCACAAGCGTAGCCACAGGCCCGTCGTACCAGGAAGGCTGCGCCCTGATCGAGCGCTATATCCGCGCCAAAGATGAAAATCGCGCCCACTTGATTGCCGCCACCTTCCACGACACGGCCCAGGTCCATATGGAAGTGCAAACGTCCGGTATCAGTTTTCCACCGTTGCTCAACGGCAGCGCCGAGATCGCCGAAACACTGGTGCAGCGCTTTGGTTGCACTTACGGCAATGTCTATACCTTTTGCCTGGACTTCGATCCCGCCGCAAGCGAGAGCGCACCGGACACACTGGTCTGCCGCTGGCTGGTCGCGATGACCGCCAAAACCGATGGCACGGCGCGCCTGGGCTGGGGCAACTATCGCTGGAAATTTAGCCGCGTACCCGACGATGCGCAGTGGAAGGTGGACAGTTTGACGATACAGATCGCGCAAATGAAAACCCTATCGCGCCGCACAGGTCACGACCTGATCAGCTGGGCCAGCAGCCACCCCTACCCGTTCTCAAGCGACGCCCTGGTGCTGGAGACCCTGCCCGGCGCGCTGCTGGATCATGAGTTAAGCGATTTTCTACGCTGAGCGACAGTGAGACTTGCTCGTCGCACCGTCCGACCCACACCCAAAACATGACACTATTTCGGCATCAAGACGTCCCTTATCACTCGCAATGGCGCAGCCCCGAACTGGTGGCCGATATCGTCGAAAAACGGATCGACGCCTGCGACGATCCGCGCTGGCAGGAAAACGGCTTTGACGACGGCGATCAGTATCGATTTTGGTCGTGGAAGCTATGCGGCCTCGCTTGTTTGGAATCGGCACTCGATTATTGGTCGATTGCGCATGGCACGCGTTTGAGTCTATTGCTGCGCGCACTGGAATACGGTGCGTACCGCATGCGCGCCGACGGCGGCGTCGATGGCTTGATTTACCGGCCCTTTGCCGATTGGCTGGCCGATGATTTTGGCTTGAAGGTCGAGGTCTTCGGCGATCATGAACTGACCGACATTGCTGCTCAACTCGATGAGTCGACTCTGGCGATGGCCTCGGTCAGCCCGGAAATCCGCCGCCCCGATGCGCCCAATGAACGACGTGGCGGACATCTGGTGCTGCTGCACGGGCGCAGCCCGCAGGGCGTCTGGTTTCATAATCCGTCGGGTATTCCGCCTCAACAGGCCGACGTGTTTCTGCCGTATCCGGTGTTTTCGCGGTTTTATGCGCAGCGCGGGATGACGTTGCGGCGGGCTTGAGCGCCATGCTGGGCAAGCAATCAAGCTTGGCAAATCTCGCCTGCCCGGGCGATAGCGGTGCTCCTACCTAGTCAGTCGTCATGGCAATGCCCGCAGACGCGACCGGCCAATGTCGACAAAACTATAAATACGCTATAGTTTGCTCAAGAGCGCGAAACTGACTGCCTCAAAGAGGCGATAGTCAGTCTAGGAACACCTCGGATGCCTTTGACTCTGCGTCGTTTGAGACCTCTTCCCCGGCCACGGTGCTAAACGTCCGAGGCGCAAGCGTTTACCGCCAACGTGAGTCCTTGAGCGGCTCGCAAACTCGAACCGGTTGACAGTGATAGCGTTCGACCCCGCCCACTGCATCCAGGAAATCCTCATCGTGCGAAATCAGCAACATCGCGCCGGGATAGGATTTCAATACGTCGACCATATGGCCGCGCATCGTGGTGTCTAGGTTGTTGGTTAGCTCGTCGAGGATCAGCAGCCGAGGCGGGCGGGCTGCAATACAAGCCAGCGACAGCCTGGCTTTCTCGCCGCCGGACAACTCACGCACAGGCGTCTGCACCGACTCGCTCTGACGGAACAGAAATGACGCCAGATGCGTGCGCAAGGCTTTCACCGACCACTCGGGCACAACGCTCGCCACTGTTTCGAGCACCGTCGCGTCCGGGTTCAGGTTGGCGTAGTGCTGGTCGACATAGCCAATCTCGCCCGTGGGTGGCGTCCGCCAGTCGCCGCCCAGACGCAGGTGCGTATCGCCAAGAATGGCCTGCGCCAGCGTGGATTTGCCACTACCGTTGGCGCCGGTCAGCGCCATGCGCTCACCGTGCATCAGGGTGAAATAGATGTCGTTCAACACCGGCCGGCCGTCGTGGCCAACCACCGCGCAGCCGATCTGCAGCACCACGCTCTTCGTGCTTGCGCCATCCTTGAGATGGAACTGCGGCACGAGGACTTCCGGCGGCCGCAGGCGAGCGAGTTGCTCGGCCAGATCTTGCTGCTCTTCGCGAATGTCTGCCTGCTTGCGACCGGCAGTCGTATTGCCACGCCCAAGTTTGGTTGGCGACTTGACGGTGGCCCACTTGCGGTCCTGGATGCTCTTGATGCCCCGCAGCCGCGCACGCGCGGCGCGTTCCTGCTCCTGCATAAGCGAGTCGTGTGCGTCCTGCTTCGCGCGCTTGATGGCCGACAGCTGCTTCTCCAGCGCATTGCGTTCGTGTTGTTGTTCCGCGAGATAGTCCGCATAGCGCCCTTCGAACACCTCCACGCGACCATGACCGATATGCCAGAGGATGTCGCAAATCTGGTTCATCAGTGCGTAGTCGTGCGTGACCAACACCACGGTGCCGTAATAGCCCTGCAACATGCGCGACAAGGAACGGCGGTTGTCGGCATCAAGGTGGTTGGTGGGTTCGTCGAGCAGCAACAGATCGGGCGCCGCCGCCATTGCCTGACTCATCGCGCGGTTCACGCGCTGGCCGCCACTCAGGCCGCATTGCTCGTCCTGAATCTGGGCCACATACCCAATTCGCAAATCTGGCGTGGTCACGATGCTGCCGTCGCTCGGCTTAACCTCGCCAAGCAGCATGCGCAACAGCGACGATTTGCCCGAACCGTTGTCGCCGACGATGGCGATACGCTGCCCCCATTCGATCACGGCATCGAATTGCCTGAAACAGATTTTCTGTGGAAAGCTCAGGTCAACGCCCTTCAATTGGATCTGACGCATAGGCGTGCCCCCTACTGATATATTGTGCGCGAGACTTGACGGCATAAAATATCGTCGACGTGCAGCAATTTAAACGTGCCACACGCACCAAATCGAATACGGGCAGGCAAAGATTTATTAAAAATTTTCAAAGCACTTGGAATGCCAAAATATCGAGAAAGACTGGCTCTATTTAACAAAGTGCAGTCAGAGATTACTATATCTACACATCAAGTCACGCGCCACCCCAAAAACCGGACCGTTCTTATCCAAGCAATGTGCTGGAAGTACTTATCAAGAATTTTCGTGCCAGATTTGCGCGCTTTTACGCCACTATCAACGCGTACACACAGCAAGACGAAAGGCCGCTTCCAACTGCTGCTCTCTACGGGATATCAAAAGCGAATCTGCGATCGTCCGCCACTACGACACAACATAAATTTGGCGTGCAATTATCTCTTCAGCCCGCTTAACGGAAACTCTGAAATAAGGAGCAACAGACCGTACCAACTCCAAATCCATGGCGTTGTCCGTCTCGGTGATATTTAGCTTTAGCCCATGTGCGTGGGGTACCGGATTCATATCGAATACCGGAGAAAACGCCCACCCGCAGCCCGGCTCCAGCAAGAACCCATGGTTACGCAAATGGTCATCGGTATTCGACACGAGCAGATTGAAGACAATACGTGACCATAACTCTCGCAGATCGGTGTCGTTACGTGCGCCGTCTGTCGTCAACACCTGGGCAATTTCCAGATAGCTCGCGCCTGTCGATGCTTCTTCGCCATCCTGATGGCCGGTCAGATTCATTGCGGACGCAAAATGCCGCCGCCGCCCCCGCGCCGTACGATCGAACCGTTTAACCAGAAAGGTGTGGTGACTGCTGCCGAACCGCCTGACCAGCGCCTCTGGCACATCAAGCCCGCAGGCCTTGGCCAGGGTGTATCCCACCATTTCCCAAGCGCCGACATCGTAGTCGTCCCGCACACTGGGAAACTTGGCAATCCACAGATGCCCGGTCGGATCGACCACGCTAGCCTTGGGGCGCGCGCCGCCTAATGAACCGCCGGGAGCGAGCAGCAAGCGCAACAGACAAGAAAAAGCCCGCAGAATCGCGGGCCCAAATCGATCTATTGCCAGTAGTTGACTGACCTTGCCAGATCACACATCAAGATGAGCCATCACTCCCACTCGATTGTCAATCGTGGGGCTGGAGCCTTGTAAATACGGCGACTTCGCCCGGCCATTTAACGACGATACCGTCATTGATACCGATTCTCTTATCTGGCACTTAAGGGTTTTCGGCGGACTACGTTGGAAAATCTATGCCGTCCACTCTTAAAAATCGTGAAGACCTGCCACTTCACGGCGACTCGCCCAGAATGATACCGTCGTCGATACCGATAGGCACATACCAACGCGGTCCACCGAGAGCCTATCGGCACCATGCGCTTCAAGTCGGCCACTCCGCCCACTAGAAACCCTCACGTAAAATCGCCAACACACCTTTGGCAGCGAGATCTTTCACCAAGCTGTCCAGTGGCATGGCTGGGGCTTTGCTTGCATCGAGTTAGGTCAGGCGTGTCCAGATCTTGGGTTGGATTTTCTGACATCCCTCGGAAACAGCGGGGTTTCCAGGTCGTAGGTGTTGGGGTCACCTTTCTCTTAGCCACCACGGCTGATCAGCGAGCGCTCGATGTCGTTTTCAAAGTCGATTTCCTAGCGCATTTCCCTCATCTACCGAGTTTTGTAGTGCCTGCTCAATTGAATCAATGCTAGGCAGTTTGGTCTGCAGTTCTGCGGGCAACGCTTCCAGCAATTGGTATTCCGCGACACCAATGGGCTTGCTTGAATCGCGCAGCGCATATTCGGCTACCACCTTGTTTTTGCTTTTGCACAGCAACAAACCGATGGTAGGGCCATCGCTCTCGTGTTTGATTTGTGTGTCCACCGCCGACAGGTAAAAGCTCAACTGCCCGGCATGCTCGGGCTTGAAGGCGCCGGCCTTAAGCTCCACCACCACATAGCAGCGCAGTTTCAGGTGAAAGAACAGCAAGTCGATGAAAAAATCATCGCCACCCACCTCCAAATGCACTTGCTTCCCCACAAAGGCAAACCCTGCGCCCAGTTCCAGCAAAAATTGGGTAATGTGCCGCACCAGCGCATCTTCCAGAGCACGCTCATCGGCCTCTTTGCCCAAATCCAGAAAATCAAACAGATAGGGGTCTTTCAGCGCCTCACTGGCCAGGTCCGAACCCGGCGCTGGTAAACGTAGCGCAAAGTTATTGAGGGCTTGGCCCTCACGCTCCAGCAAGCGCCGCTCAATGTGAATGCCCAGCATATTGCGCGACCAACCGAGTTCAGCTGCCCGTTGGGCATAGGCCAAGCGTTGCTCGGCTGTTTTTAGCTTGGTCAACAACACCAGGTTATGCCCCCAGGGCAATTGTCCAACAAGCTGTTGGACAATTTCGGCATCGGGCCATGCCTCGGCAAAGGCACGCATATACATCAGGTTGGCTCGCGAAAAGCCTTTCATCGTAGGGAATGCGTTGCGCAAATCCTGCGCCAGCCGCTCGATCACCTTGCTGCCCCAGCCCTCACGAGCTTGCCGCACAAGAATATCACTCCCAATCTGCCAATACAGCAACACCAACTCGCGATTAACGGCAAGCGTTGCACGCTGCTGCGCGCCGTGGATGCGGGTTTTGAGTTCTGCCAGCCAGGTGGAGTAATCGGCAGGGAGTGGCACAATATCAGGCATGGGCGGGTTCCTCATGGGCGTATTGATCGAATTGAAAACTACGCTCGCCTATTTTCCCATTAACCGCATCGGTGATAAGAAGAATCATGCATCGCTTCGGATCTTCGACGAATGCCTCACGAAGGAGAACTTCCGTCCGGTATTTCCGAGCTAGACAGAGGTAGCCTCCTATCGACACAATTGTATAGCGACTTGGCATTGTGTTGCGCCAGCGCGTCGCGCTCACCGGCCGCACCACGTCTCATAAAACCTTAATCTCGAGTGATGTTGAACAACAAGAATGTGATCGATGGCAAAATCTTGGCGATGGTCGACCCAGAACATTTGGCGCCACTTCTAGCCGAAGCGGCAATGACGAACGCATGCACACGGCGTCGATTGCAATTCGAACTCTCCGTGCTCAAGGGCGAAGACATTCCGGCCGCCGTTCACGAATGGATTACCGAATTCGGCGAACAAACGTCCTTTCTCGACACGGAACAGATCGGTGAATTAGCAGAGGAGCTTAACGCCATGCGGATCGCGATTGCTGCACACGTTTCGCGAGCAGCGCCGACTGTTGCGCCCGACTTGATGTGGCGATTTTTTACACTAGCCGGAACAATATTTGAACGCACGTCTGAAGAAGGTTGGGAGATCAGCGACGTTTTCGACCGGGCCTGCTCCGATCTAATCAAGCTGAGCATTGACACCAGCGTGGAACCAGTTCAATTCGCCACGAAAGTCGGCGCCGCGATCATCTCTAACCACTATGGAGAGTACCGCGCCCTGATCCCGGCAATTTCATCCGCTCAGCCATGGGCACCCGCTTACGTCTCCGAGCTGAAAGGTTTGCTCCAAGGATGACTAAAAGCGTGACGCAAACCGAGAGACAGTCCGAAGCGCAACCATGCTCTTTTCTACACGGCCCCCTGCTGCCACCGGCCGGATAAACGAGACGACTTGCGCCCATCTTAATCCGGTCCCTCGCCGGGCCATTTGCAATCATCGGCGTACTGACGATCAAGTACTCCTCACTGAGTCGAAATACCGCCACGGATACCGTCGAAACCGATGACGGTATCCATATCGTCTCTATGCAGACCGCCTGCGTATACCGTCAGAAACACCGTCAAATTACGCTTACTGGGATACTGGGGCGCGTAAAGGCACAGGAAAAAATTTCCATATTTTTCAATGGGTTACAGACCGACTTTCGCCAGTATAGAATCCGTGCGAATCATATTCCGTACGTCTCAACCCATCGATTTTAAATGAATTTAAGTCTAGTCCTATTCCCACTCAATAGTCGCCGGCGGTTTCCCCGAAATGTCATACACCACCCGGTTAATCCCGCGCACTTCATTGATAATCCGGTTCGACACATGCCCCAGCAACTCATGCGGTAGATGCGCCCAATGCGCCGTCATAAAGTCCTGGGTTTGCACCGCGCGCAGCGCCACCACGTAGTCGTAAGTGCGGCCATCGCCCATCACGCCCACGCTCTTGACCGGCAGAAACACCGCAAAAGCCTGGCTGGTCAATTCGTACCAGGATTTGCCGCTGGCCGGGTCGATCGTGTCGCGCAGGGTTTCGATAAAAATCGCATCGGCGCGACGCAGCAGGTCGGCGAATTCCTGTTTGACTTCGCCCAGGATACGCACACCCAAACCCGGGCCCGGGAACGGATGGCGATACACCATGGCGGGCGGCAAGCCCAGTGCCACGCCCAGTTCGCGGACTTCGTCCTTGAACAGTTCGCGCAGCGGCTCCAAGAGCTTCAGTTTCAGATCTTCCGGCAAGCCACCGACGTTGTGATGGCTCTTGATGGTCATGCCCTTCTTACCCTTGCCGGCCGACTCGACCACGTCCGGGTAGATCGTGCCTTGCGCCAGCCATTCGGCATCGGTCAGCTTGGCGGCTTCGGCCTTGAAGACTTCGACAAATTCGCGGCCGATAATTTTGCGCTTTTGCTCCGGGTCGGTGACGCCGGCCAGCTCCGACATAAATGCCTGGGTAGCATCGACGTGTATCACTTTGACGCCGAGATGCTCGCCGAAGGTTTCCATCACTTGCCGGGCTTCGTTCAGGCGCAGCAAGCCGTGATCGACAAACACGCAGGTCAGCTGGTCGCCGATTGCACGATGCAGCAAGGCGGCCGCCACCGATGAATCGACGCCGCCCGACAGACCCAAAATCACATGTTCGGTGCCGACTTGCTCGCGAATCTTGGCGACGGCTTCATCGATGTAATCGCCCATCTTCCAGTCAGCGTGGGCGCCGCAAATATCGAGCACAAAGCGGCTCAGCAAAGCCGCGCCCTGCACCGTGTGGGTGACTTCCGGATGGAATTGCGCAGCATAAAAACGGCGCGCTTCGTCGGCCATGCCGGCGATCGGGCATGACGGGGTCGACAGCATCAGCTTGAAGCCTTCGGGCATGACCGTGACTTTGTCGCCATGGCTCATCCAGACCTTGAGCATGCCGTGGCCTTCCGCGGTGCGGAAATCTTCGATGCCCTCGAACAACTTGGTATGACCATGAGCGCGCACTTCGGCATAGCCGAATTCGCGCACCAGGCCCAGCTCTACCTTGCCGCCCAGTTGCTCGGCCATGGTCTGCATGCCGTAACAAATGCCCAGCACCGGCACGCCCAGTTCAAACACGATCTGCGGCGCACGCGGCGAATCGGCTTCGGTCACCGAATGATGGCTGCCCGAGAGGATGATGCCCTTGGGGGCGAAGTCGCGAATAAACGCTTCATCGACATCGTAGGGATGGATTTCCGAATAGACATGGGCTTCGCGTACGCGTCGCGCGATCAGCTGGGTGACTTGGGAACCGAAGTCGAGAATCAGAATTTTGTCGTGCATAGGGGCGGCAAGCTTAAGAGTGTGGGCGATCGGGACAGACCGGCCGGATGCGGGAATCCGGGCCGGCCAATCCGCTACAGCATGATCGTTCGTATCACGAATTACTCTACGTGATAGTTCGGCGCTTCCTTGGTAATTTGAACGTCGTGCACGTGCGATTCACGAATACCGGCCGAGGTGATTTCGACAAAGCCGGCTTTTTCGTGCAGTTCGTCTATCGTGCGGCAACCGCAATAACCCATGCTCGAACGCACGCCACCGACCACCTGATACAGGATGGCGTTAACGCTGCCCTTGTAGGCAACCCGGCCTTCGATGCCTTCCGGAACCAGCTTGTCGATATTGCCGGAGTTTTCCTGGAAATAACGATCGGCCGAGCCATCCTTCATGGCGCCCACCGAGCCCATGCCGCGATACGCTTTGTACTGACGACCTTGGAACAAGAACACATCGCCCGGTGATTCTTCGGTGCCGGCCAGCATGCTACCCATCATCACAGTGCTGGCGCCGGCTGCGAGCGCTTTGGCGACATCGCCCGAATAACGCACGCCGCCATCGGCGATCACCGGCACGCCGGTGCCTTTGAGGGCCTCGGCAACATTGGCGATAGCCGAGACCTGCGGCACACCGACGCCGGCCACAATACGCGTGGTGCAAATCGAGCCGGGACCGATCCCGACCTTGACCGCATCGGCGCCATATTCGGCCAGCGCGCGCGCGGCGTCGGCCGTGGCAATATTGCCGCCGACCACTTCAATATGCGGAAACTGCTGCTTGACCCAGCGCACTTGATCGAGCACGCCTTGGCTATGCCCGTGCGCGGTATCGACCACCAGCACGTCGACACCGGCCTGCACCAGCAATTCGATACGTTCGACGTTGTCGGGACCCACACCGACGGCCGCGCCCACGCGCAGCTTGCCGTGGCTGTCTTTACAGGCGTCCGGGTGTTCGGTGGCTTTTAAAATATCCTTGACGGTAATCAAGCCGCGCAATTCGAATGCGTCGTTGACGACCAGCACACGCTCCAGGCGATGGGTATGCATCAAAGCCTTGGCTTCCTGCAGCGGCGTGCCTTCCTTGACGGTGATCAGGCGTTCGCGCGGCGTCATGATGCTGCTCACGGGCAGATCGCGGCGCTGTTCAAAGCGCAAATCGCGGTTAGTCACGATACCGACCAATTGGCGGCCGTCGACCACCGGAAAACCGGAAATACCGTGCTGGTGCGACAGCGCAATCACTTCGCTGACAGTCAGCGCCGGCGGCACGGTAATCGGGTCAAGCAAAACCCCCGACTCGAAACGCTTGACCTTGGCGACTTCACGCGCCTGCTCGGCCGGCGGAAGGTTCTTATGGACAATGCCGATACCGCCCTGCTGGGCCATGGCTATCGCCAGACGCCCTTCGGTCACCGTGTCCATCGCGGCCGACACCAGCGGCATATTTAACGCGATATTGCGGGTGAAACGGGTT
>Ga0302220_10000326_pt1 | contig 41972 bp, 40 predicted proteins | sample II_Palsa_E1_3_FD_194572 | JGI IMG/M metagenome (GOLD analysis project Ga0302220, IMG submission 194572) | Peat permafrost microbial communities from Stordalen Mire near Abisko, Sweden - II_Palsa_E1_3 | ecosystem: Environmental > Terrestrial > Soil > Palsa > Peat permafrost | place: Sweden...
CCGTATCGATCAATTTGTGTCCCATTACAACGAAAACTGCAAACCGTTCATGTGGACCGCCTCAGCCGACTCCATCCTCGCAAAGCTACAAAGACTTTGTGCACGGATCAGCGGAACGGAACACTAGCAACCCGCGCTACGCGGGTCGAATGGATCACCGTGCCGGCTTACCGCGTGACAAGAAATACACAGGCATGGATCAGAACGCCCGCCATGCCGCCAACGAAGGTCCCGTTGATCCGGATGTACTGCAGGTCCCGGCCTATTTCCGCTTCGAGCTTCCCGCTCACCTCCTCCGCGTCCCAGCCCTTCACGACGTCGGTGATCAGACCCGACAGTTGATGGCGATGGCGTAGCACGAGCAGGCCGGCAATATCCAGCCACCATGCGTTCAGCTTGTGCTGCATGGAAGGCTCATTTGCAACGCCTTTACCGATGGAGACGAAGGTGCCGGCGATCATGTCGCGCAACGCGGAGCGGCCGCTTCCGAGATCGGCAAGCACGTGCGCACGGAGATGATCGAGCAGGACGCGGTAATAGCCGCCTTCCTCGATATGCCGGATGCAGTCGCGCAGCAATACTCGACCAAACCGGCGATAAACCGCTGAGGTCCGCAGGTTTTCGGATAGATCCTGCACCGCACCGTCGAACTGACGCCTAAGCTCATGCCCGGGATTCGCCACGACCTCATGAATGAGCGCGATGATGCCTTCGACAAACTTGTTGACGATGTATGCGTCCAGCGGCGCCGGCGTGAATTTCGACGCCTCGCTGAACTTCGCCTTGATCAGGTCCACATTGTCGCTCAACCACGTTTCCACGGCGCTCAGTCCGCGATCCAGCAGAGGCTGATGACGGTTGCCTTCGGTGAGGATATCCAGGACCTGGCTCGCGACGCGCGATACGTCGAGCGTGCGCAAACGCGGTATCACGAGCCGGTTGAAAATGTGTTCGACGTCTGTCTCGTCGATGCCCTCAAGCAAGCGGGGGAGCGAGCCCGCCACTACGTCCGCGATCACTTCGCTGTTTTCACGGACTGCGAGCCACCCCGCCAGCGCCTCTGCCGCATTGAAACCGCTCAGTCGCCCGATGATGACTTCGGGGGTCAGGAAGTTTTGCTCGATGAAGCTGCCCAGACTCTCGGCGATGCGCTGCTGGTTCTTCGGAATGATGGCCGTGTGCGGGATCGGGATCCCGCACGGGTGCCGGAACAACGCGACGACGGCATACCAGTCTGCGATCGCACCGACTGTACCCGCCTCGGCAAACGCACGTGGCCACTGCAGCCACGGATGCGCCGCCTGCCAGACCACGCAGATGAGCAGCAGCACGATCATCGCCGCGAGCAGACAGGTCGCCGTCGTGCGCATACGCCTCAGCCCAGCGAGCTTCTCGTCCGCTGCTGGATCATTCTGTGCGCGCCCGGCGTTCCTGCCTGTCCCAGTCACAAAACTCAACTCGCCTACTCCCGAAGGAATCGCTTCACCAACGGAGCAACGTCAGTTGCCCGCGTGATCAGAAAAAGATGGCCGTCGTCTATCACGTGGAGCGTCGCGTTCCGAATCCTGGCCGCAAGGATCTTTGCGTTCGTCAGCGGCACGATTGGGTCGTCGTTGCCGTGCATGACGAGCGTCGTTTGCCGAAGCGCGCCTAACCAGGGCAAGCTGGTCCAACCCGATGCAGCCAGCAATTGATACAGATAGCCACGCCCGCGCGGCGGCTGGATATGGCGGCTGTGTGCCTCCAGCAGCGCGGCATCGTGCCGGTACGCGCCGCCGTAGATCTCCGCCCCGATTTGCCGCAGGTACGCCGGATCAGTATACCGTCGTGGGCCAATCAGTTTTGAAAGTACCGACAGGCGCGCCGGCACCATGATCACCCCGGGAGACGTAGCCGCGAGAATCAGCCTGCGACAGCGCTGGGGGTAAAGGTGCGCGAACTGCTGGGCCAGCGCCCCACCCCACGATACGCCGAGCACGTCGACAGGGGCGGTGTAACCCAGCCGTGTCAGGAGCTTGTCGGACAGGACGGCAAGCGTCGAGAACCGGTACGGGATCAAAGGGGCGGGCGAACCGCCGACGCCGGGGACGTCGAAGATGATGACGGTGACGTCATCCAGTGCCGCTACGAATGGCTCAACCAGTTCGAGATTCGCGCCGATGCCATTGAACAGGAGCAGCGGCGGCGAGGCGTCGTTGCCGCGCCGGACTCCGACGCGCAGCAACTGGCCGTCCAGGTCAATCGTCTGGATTTGCATGGCGTCGACTAACTCCGGGCTTGTTTGTAATTCGGTCATCCGGTGGGTTCCCTGTTGGGCGCTGTGTTGTGACGGCGGGCTCGCACCCGCCCGCCAGATCACTTCTTCGGCTGCACGAGTGCTTTCAGTTCCTCGACATGCTCCGCAAAGCGCTTCGTCACGACAGCGATACTGTCGGTTTGAGCGCGATACGCCGCATCAGCGAGTTCCTGCATGTCCACGAATGCTTTTTGCAGTGCCTTTTGCACCCCTTCACCCGTTGCCGCAGCGGATTCACTGCCGGGGGACCTCAAGCGGGTCACGAGCGATTGCAGTTCAGTCATCGTCGAACGCGCGATATCCACCTGCTTCTGACCGAGTTGCTGGACACCGGCGAGCGCCGTCATATTCGCCTCGGCGAGCGCTTCAATGTCCTTGCGGCGCGATTCGAGGATGGCGGCTACGTCTATGCCCGGCAGCTTGAACTGCGTGATGAGTTTCGTATATTCACCAAAGATATTGCTGGGATTAGTTGCTGTCATGACGACTCCGTTAAAGTAGTTACAAGAAAAATTTCTTCGGCTAGCCGGCAATGAAGCCGGTTAGGCTTCCAAAACATAGGTGCCCGGTGCTTTCACACCGGCCGGGTGCTGTTCACTGCCAAGGGCCGCAGGCGCTGCCCGCTTTTCGCCGGACCGGGCGACCAGCCAGTCTCGCCAGTTGCCCCACCACGTGTCCGCTTCAGCCTTTGCGCCGTCAAGCCATGCTTCGGCCTTAGCGGGCAATTTGGGGTTGAGGTAGTACTTTGACTTCGAATTGCCAGGCGGATTGATCAGACTCTGGATATGACCGCTCGAACTCAGCACGAAACGGGTATCGCCGCCAAACGTTGTGGCAGTGTTGTACACGCCCTTCCACGGCGTAATGTGATCCGTCATGCCTGCCACCACATACTTGTCGCACGTGACCTGGGACAGGTCGATCGGCGTGCCCAGCACCGTCAGCGCGCCGGGCTTGCTGAACAGGTTCTGCGTGAAAATGTCGAGCAATTGCCCATGCATCTTCGCGGGGAGCCGGGTCGTATCGTTGTTCCAGTAAAGGATGTCGAAGGCAGGCGGTGCGTTGCCCAGCAGGTAATTGTTGACCCAGTAATTCCACACCAGATCGTTGGGCCGCATCCACGCGAAGACCCGCCCCATTTCTTCGCCCGCCAGCACGCCACGTGAAATGCTGTGCTGCTTGGCGGCCGCAATAGCCTCAGGCGTAGCAAAGAGACCGAGCTGCGAGTCGGCGGTATTGTCGAGTACGGCGACCATCAGCGTGGTGGCATTGACCGTCGTTTCACCTTTGCTAGCGAGATGTCCAAGCAGGGCCGAGATGGTCATCGCACCCGAGCAGGCGCCGTGCAGGTTGACGTCGTCGCAGCCAGTGATCTCACGCACAGCCGCAATGGCTTCCATCAGCGCGGTGACGTACGTGTCCAGATCCCAGTGGCTTTGAGCCGCGGTCGGATTGCGCCAGCTGACGACAAACACCTGGAGCTCGTTCTTGACCAGATAGTCGACGATGCTCTTGCCTTCGGAGAGATCGAAGATGTAGAACTTGTTGATCTGCGGCGGCACGATCAGTTGCGGCCGGCTGTAGACCTGCTGCGTCGTCGGCGCGTACTGGATCAGTTCGAGCACTTCGTTGCGAAAGACGACCGCACCTTTGGAAGTACCCAGGTTTTTGCCTACCTCGAAAGCCGTCTTGTTGACCTGCGCGGGCATGCCGTGATTCTTGAGCAGGTCCATCATGATGTTGTTGGCGCCGTCCAGCAAGCTGGCGCCACCCGTATCAATGACCTTCTTGAGCGCCGCGGGATTGCCCAGCAGCGTGTTCGTCGGAGACGCTGCGTCCGTAATGAGCGACATCACAAAGCGTGCACGTTCCTTGTTAGCGGGATCCAGCCCGGAGCGCTCGACGAATCCCGAAAGGGCACGTTGCCACGCAAGGTAGCCTTGCAGCGTCATGCGATACAGCGAATTGTTCTGCCATGCGGCGTCGGTAAAGCGTTTGTCGCCCTTTGGCGGCGTCGATTCGGCGTTACCTGATAACAGCCCGAACAGCTCGCGAGCAAAGGCCGCCTCCTGCTCCATGACCAACCCGGGTTGCCGCAATGCCTGAGCACCGATTTTCTGCGCGGTTGCGACGATGTCGCAGGGCCGCAGGCCGACAAAGGGATTCGGACCGAGCATTCCCTCGGCAGCCGACGCCGCGAGATCATCGGCTTTCTCGCTTTGTTGCTGGCTTTGCTGCGCGCTTTCTTTGGTAACCGCCATTTTGCTGCTCCTTCAGGAATATCTTCCGCTGCGCCAAACGTCATGGATCACGCGACCAGCATTGCGAGGGTTTCTGCAATGAGTGCCGGCTTGTCTTCGCCATCGATCTGCAACTCGTTCATGATCTTGATGAGGATGCGGCCGCCGCCCTTGCTATCCGTCGAGACGAGCGTGACACGACTCCGTACACGCGCCCCTGCCTTGACGGGCGTCATGAAACGCACCTTGTCCAGACCGTAGTTAAGACCCGCCGACGCGTCCCTGGGCACGATGCCGAGCTCGATTGCGAAGCCTCCCAATAGCGACAGCGTCAGATAGCCGTGTGCGATCGTGCCGCCGAACGGGCTCTCGCGCTTCGCCCGCTCCTCGTCCACGTGAATCCATTGCTTGTCGCCGGTACATTCGGCGAAGGCATTGATACGCGCCTGGTCGACCACCACCCAGTTCGATACGCCCAACTCGCGCCCCACGAAGTCGCCGATGGTGGCGACGCTGTAATTTTCCAAACTCATCGCTTCCGCTCCTGGAAATTTGCTTGCCAATCAGGCGAACTGCTCGCGCAGCCACTTTTTGTTGATCTTGCCGACACTCGTTTTTGCCAGCCCATCGACGAACTTCACGATCTGCGGCACGGCGTATTTGGATATCTTCCCGGATGTGCTGAACGACAGTACGTGCTGCTTGATGTCGTCCTCGGTGACGGCGAATCCCTCCTTGAGCACGACCAGCGCCACCGGCCGCTCGCCCCACTTGTCATCCTTGATGCCGATGACGGCCACTTCGGAAACGCCCTCGTAGCGCGAAATCAGATTTTCAATCTCGAGTGACGAAACCCACTCGCCGCCGGACTTGATCACGTCCTTGAGACGATCGGTGATCTGGATGTTGCCCGTCGGATCGACATTGGCAATGTCCTGCGTATGCAGATAGCCACCGGCCCAAAGCTGCTGCGAAGCTTCAGGGTTGTTCAGATAGCCTTGCGTGAGCCACGGTGCGCGCGCGACGATCTCGCCGGTGGCTTTGCCATCGTGGGCGAGCTCGTCCATGTTGTCGTCGACGACACGCAGGTCAACGAGAGGAACGGGCCGGCCGGTCTTGCAGCGCAGGCGCAGCTGCTCGTCGGCGTCGAGCTTTTCAGCGCCCGGCGGAAGTTGCGCGAGACTGAGGACGGGACACGTTTCCGACATTCCGTAACCGACGAACACGTCGATGCCGCGATCGAGCGCCGCCTTGGCGAGGCCTTGCGGCAACGCGCCGCCGCCGATGACGATCTTCCATCCGCTCATGTCAGTCGCCTTGCCCTCCTCGCACGAGAGCAGCATGTGCAGGATCGTGCCGACGCAATGCGAGAACGTGACATTCTCTTCGCGCACGAGTCGCGCGAGCCGATCTGGCAGATAGCGTCCGGGATAGACCTGCTTCACACCCAGAACCGTGGCGATATACGGCATGCCCCAAGCGTGGACGTGGAACATCGGAGTGAGCGGCATGTACACGTCGCCACGATGGAAACGCTGTCCCGAGACAGGGCTCGCCAGTGCGCCCATCAGGGTGAGGGTATGCAGAACCAGCTGCCGATGCGTGAAGTAGACGCCCTTCGGAAGACCGGTCGTGCCGGTGGTGTAAAACGTCGTCGCACGCGTGTTCTCATCGAAATCCGGAAACGCGTAGCTCGTGCTATTCGCCGCCAGCATCGCCTCGTATTCGGTCGAAAACGGAATACTGTGTTCAACTGCTTCGCTGTCCGGTTCATCGATCCAGATGAAAGTACGCACCGATTCCAGCTTGTCCTTGATCGATTCGACGACCGACAGAAAATCAGTGTGAACCAGCAGGACTTCAGCGCCGGAGTGATTGATCGTGTAGGCGATTTCTGCGGGCGACAGACGCACGTTCACGGTCTGCAAGACAGCGCCCATCATCGGCACGGCGAAATAGCTTTCGAGGTAGCGGTGGCTGTCCCAATCCATCACCCCGACGGTGGTGCCGTGCTTCACGTCGAGTTGGTTCAAACCGTTGGCGAGGCGTGCGATACGTTCGCGCAACGTCGCATAGGTCATGCGGAACTGATCGCGGTAGACGATCTCCTCTTCCTGCGCCTGAACGAACGGTGTGAGCAACAGTTGCTTGATCAGCAGCGGATAGGCGTAGGCGGTGGATTCCGGCGTGTTGACTGCGTTCTGCATCTATGTCTCCTTCAGTTCCTAAATAGGTTGCAAACGTGGGTTGCAAACGTGGATTGCGAGCGATCGCAGGTCTATTTCTTTTTCCCTGCCTGCTGTGGTATTGCGTTGGGTCAATCATCCAAGGCGCGGGGCTCTGGAAGTACCCCCTGAATGGGGGAGTGCCGTGGGTACAACTGGGGGATGGGAACCTGCAGGAGCCGGATTAATAATCTATAAAACTCGTCACAACAGGCAGGGATGATTGTTGAATGACATCGGTTGGTACCCCTATGATTAGCACCCCATTGCGCCGGAGACGGCTGACACAGGCTGACCAGATCATTTCCAATATTCCTGAGCGGCGAAGCTCGGTATTGCCGGTCAACCGGTGGTCAATCTGCGGTATTTCCCGCGCCATACCGCTGGGCAACACGGAAACCCGCGGTCAACAAGGTCGTCATGTCCGTCATGGACAACGCGAAGATCACCAAGGTAGGGCGCGGCGAAGGCAAGCTCTCGCGGCGGCTAGCCGAGGGGCCCCCCTCTTTGCCCTGGCTTGCATTGAATTTTTCCGCACATATAGAATGCATCGATATTCTCGATCAGCAGCCCGAATCCGATAATGGCATTCATGACGGACACGTCCGAAGAAATGCGGACGAACCACTGGTTCCGCTCCTTGCCTGCGGCCGAGCAGGAAGCGCTTGTCCAGCGAAGCGAATTGGTGACGCTGCAGCCCGGCGAATATCTTTTCCACCGCGGCGATACGCCGACCTGCTTCTGTGGCATCAAGAACGGCAGACTGAAAGCCTTCACGTTGCGCGAAGATGGCAAGGAGGCTATCCTGGCCGTTCTCGAAGCAGGCAACTGGTTCGGACAGACCTCCATGGCCAGTCGCCAGCCACGCGCGCGTGATGTCGTCGCGATCGAGCGATCGACCGTCTTCGTGGTCAGGACACCCGCCTTTGACGAACTGATGCAGAGTCAAGCGTTCCTCCGGGCCATCGCCGAATTGCAGACCATCCACATCAATTGGCTCTATCGCATGGTCGAGGATGCCACCCTCCACTCGACGCGCGCGCGCGTTGCCCGGCGCCTGCTGCTGCTCGCCTCAGGCGACGTGAGCACATGGCCCGAGAGCCGCCAGAACGTCAGCGTCTCGCAGGACACTCTCGCCATGATGCTCGGCATCACGCGCCAGACGCTGTCGCTCGAACTCAAGGTAATGGCCGAAAAAGGAGCGATCGCCCTCCGGTACGGTCGAATCGAAATATGTTCGAAAGACATCCTCTCGTCCTTTCAGGATTGTCCGTGATCGCTCCCGCCGGCGCGCTTTAGAGCCGCGCGCCGCCTCTGTTCTCGCCTGCAGCCTAGAACGTATGCCGTATGCCGGCCATGATGCCTAGCTGGGTCGTGGTGTACGCCGAACTCAGGGCGCTGATCCCCTGGAACTGCGCGCCGACCATGCCGCCGCGATACAACGAGTAGTCCGCTTCCAGATAGGTATCCGTGCGTTTCGACCAGTTGTAGTCCGCGACCAACTGGAATTGCGTCGAGTTCCCGTTAGCTGCTTGCGTCTTCCCGGTCTGGGTCGTGCGCCACACATTCGCAGAAAGGTGAGTTGCCTCCCCTAGCAGTTGCGTGACCCCGCCGTAAAACATTCGCCGCGAACTGAACGTATTGAATTCAAGCGCGGACAATTCCGGCGGGCTGAATGGACCATTAGGGAAATTGCCGACAAATCCGTCATCCTGCCGATTTTCGGCCCAGCCGGCCGTGACAGTCGTATTGCCGAACGTATAGGACCCGCCAGCCGTCCACGATTTGAGGTGCGCGGAAGTGTTCACTGCATCACGGGAGTCCAGGTACGCGGCAGCGAGACGCAGCGGTATGGCGGGCAGATAGAGAAGCGACGCCCCAATCTGACTTCCCGAACCAAACGCGCCTGCATTGCCACCAAATGCATACGACAGCTCAGCCGTCAGGTATTGCCATCGCGCCGCATATTTGACCATGTTGCTGGTCCAGACGCCCTGCGCCATTATGACCTCCGGCCGGAACTGGTAGAAGGTCGGCATCCATGCATTGGTCACGAAGGCGCTTAGAACGGCGTCAGCAAGCGGGTTGATCTGCCGCCCCATTGTCAGTTTTCCGTAACTGCTCGACTGCAGGCCAACGTAAGCCGTATTGAAGAACGGATAAGCCGGATCGACCGCCCCGGTATTCGGGAAAAAGCGATTCTCCAGCGCGAAGATGACCTTCGTTCCGCCGCCAATGTCTTCAGCTCCCTTGAGTCCCCAAAGACTCTCGCTGCCGCCGTTGGCGATCTGGACGCGAGAATCGCCTTGCGGATCGGCATGAGTCGTGTAGCGAATGCCCTCGTCGACGAGGCCGAAAAGCGTAACCGACGACTGCGCCGCTGCTGAGACGGAGTACAGCGTCGCAGTAGACATGATGGCCGCCAACAGGCCGGCCTTGCGTCGATGCCGCTCTTTTCCAGCCAATCTCCTTACCTTCCTCATTGATGAACTCCAATATTATGATTATGTCGTACTACGAATCATATGAACCACATCTGCAAACCGAGTTTCGCCAACTGGGGACGAGCACCTCGTCTCCACTTGCGTAACGTTGTGCCCACAACCACACGGTGCCCGGAAACCTTGAGCGCAACTGCCAGAAAATTTACATTCCGCGCTGCGAACGCGGCGACCAATACGGCACGCCTTATTCCACCGCATTGAAGAGGCGTGGGGGATTACCCTACGAGCCGGGCAAAGCGCGGCGCGCAAGCAACAGATCAACCCGGCCGGCGGTCTTCGGGGTGAACGTCTCGACTGCGCGTTTCCTCTTCCTGCAGCGGTCTCCACTGGATCTTTCCGCTCGCCGTACGAGGCAAGCTGGCCGCAAACTGAATGACGCGCGGGACCTTATAGGACGCCATCCGCTCACGGGCCCACGACACAATGTCTTCTTGCGTCGCGCGTTCGCCGTTCCGCAGCACGATGAGCGCCTTTACCGTCTCGCCTCGGCGCGGATCGTGAGTCGCGATGACACACGCTTCCTGGACGGCAGGATGCTCGAACAGCATGGCCTCGACCTCGGCCGCCCAGACTTTGTATCCTGAGGCATTGATCATGCGTTTCAACCGGTCGACAACGTAGAAATACCCGTCACGATCGATATAGCCGAGGTCCCCCGTGCGCAAATACCGCTTTCCATCGATCAGAACGAATGCATCTTGCGTGGCTTCCGGCGACTTCCAGTACCCTTCGAATACCTGAGGTCCGCTGACGAGGATCTCGCCGGTTTCTCCTTCACCGAGAGGTTCGAGCGTCTCGGGATCGACAATAAGTGAACACGTGTCGAAGACGGGCACGGCCGTACACTGTGGCTTGCTCTGCTGCGGCGGGTTGATGTGGGTCGCCGCCATGGTTTCGGTAAGGCCATACCCTTCTACGTACGGGATGCCCCAGCGCGCCTGAATCTGTTGTGCAACGGCGTGTGGCATCGCGGCACCGCCGCCGCTCAGGTACGTAATGGAGCTCAGGTCGAACTTGTCGATGCCCGCCAGGTTTAGCAGGTCCATAAGCATCGTGGGAACGGTGACCCACGTGCTTACCCGGTGGCGTTCGATCACCTGTGCGGCACATTTCGCGTCCCAGCGGGTCATGATCGCCATCGTGGCGCCGAGGAACACCGGCATGTTCATGCAGTTCTGCATGCCAGTGACGTGAAACAACGGCACCGAGCACAGCATCACGGTATCGTTCGCGAGGTTCGGCCATTCAGCGCACGAGACCGTTGAATGCATCACGCTACGATGCGTATGAATGCACCCTTTGGGGCGGCCAGTCGTACCGGATGTATACGGAATGACCGCCAGATCTTCGAGGCGGGATTCGTGATCGCGTGGAATGCACCCGCGCGCGAGCGCGTCGTTCCAACTGACGACGCCAGCATGCCCGCCGATGGATTCTGCATCGGCCTGCGGCTTGACCGAAGTCAGGACATCAGGCAGCGGCAGGTCGGTACAGTTGCAAAGATAGTCGGCATAGCGCGCAGGGATCACATAGTCCACGTGGCGGTCCGGCAGCGAGCGTATGTGCTCCATGAGTTCTTCACCGACGAAGGCCACTCTAGCCCCGCTATCTTCGAGTATGTGTTGCAGCTCAGAAGACCGGTTCATCGGATTGACGGGCACGACGACCGCATCCGCGCGCAGCACCGCATAGAAGGCGATCACGAACTGCGGACTGTTCTGCATGTACAGGACAACGCGGTCACCTTGAGCGATGCCGCAGCGCTGCTGCATAAATCCGGCCAGCGCGTCGACTTCGGATCGCAACTGCCGGTAGCTGACGGTACTGCCGTAGTAAACGATTGCGGCCTTGTCCGGATAGCGGTTCGAGGAGACTTCGAGCTTCGTGTACAGCGATGTCTGCGGCGCGGATATTTCTCGCGGAGCGCCGCTCAGCCGACGCGTTGATGTTGCCGTCATGTCTACTCCGGGCATGAGACGAAATGCAGTGAGATGTCGAAGCGCTTTGAACGATTGCTTGCGGCACTGGCAAATCACCGGTGACGCAAGCAGGATCTGCCCACTCCGACGACGTGCGAGCAGGTTGTCGCATCCGAACCTGGCGCCATGCGCGAGGCGGATGCGTCTCTCTACTTCTGAAGCAGGTTGCGGCTCCACTGGCCGATTTCTTCGAGGGTCTCCGCGGTTTCCGGCAAGAACGGGAAGAGCGTGAAGACGTGAACCGAATCGGCCACCATCTTCAACGTCACGTTCGCGCCGGCTGTCCGCGCCCGCTGGGCGAAGCGAGTCGTGTCGCTTTCCAGCACCTCTACCTCCACGGCAGAAAGGAACACGGGCGGTAAGTCTGCGAGGTCTGCGAACAGCGGCGACACCATCGGGTCCGTCGGCTCGTGGCCCTGGAAGTAGGACGCGACAAGGTTGGAAAGCATCTCGCGATTCGCAGCCGGGTCGTCTCCCGAATTCGCCATGACCGAGGGGCCGCCCAGCGTGAGGTCGGTGAGCGGGCAGATTGCAATGACGCCGGCCGGCAACGGCAACCCCGCGCGACGCAACGCAGCAGCCAGTGCGAGAGCGAGGCCGCCACCGGACGATTCGCCACTCAGGAATACCGTCGACGGATCGACACCCGCAGCAAGCAAGCCGCGATAGTCGCTGAATGCATCATCGAATGCCGCCGGATACGGGTGTTCGGGCGCGAGGCGATAGTCGACCGTGTAGCACGGCCCGTTCACGGCGCGCGAAAGACGGCTTGCGTATTCAACCGAGCTCTTAGCCGTTCCCAGCACGTAGCCCCCGCCGTGGAAGTGCAACACGGTCGCCTTTTGCCCTGCTCCTGCTGCAAGCACACGCAACGCGCTCACGCCGTGAAGATCGACTTCCGTCACTTCAGTGTTTGCGGGCGCTGGGAACTGCTCCAGCAGGAACCGTTCGTAGGCCGCACGCTGCCCCCGGTCGCCACGCGCAATGTCATCCGGCTTGAACACACCCTTCCAGAGATCGAAAGCGCGCTGGCTCTCGATTGCGGTCCATCCGTTTGCCTTCGCGCGCCGCGCTCAAGCCTACGACCTCTCCCGGCGGCAATTTGGCGGCTTTCAGAATGTCGTGCCCCCAAGCGAACGACCACGAAGCTTCTGCCAGTGGATCGATACGTGAGAGCCCCCTCAGGCGTCCGTTCCGCTGACGCACCCGCGCCTCGTCAGGCTCGTGGGCCCAATCGACGACAAAGCGCGCGCCCGCCTGAATTCGCGTCGTACGCGGCTGGCGGCGCCGTTCGTATTCCAGTAAGGCGTCCTGAACGCCGGCCGCCCCATGATTCTTGAGACAGGTGGCAAGGACCCACGCGTCTTCGATCGCCTGGCAGGCGCCTTGCGCCAGGTACGGCACCATCGCATGCGCGGCGTCGCCGATCAGCGCGATCCGTCCGGTACACCATTGCTCGATCGGATCCCGGTGGTACATGCCCGTGATAAACGTCGAATCGACGGCTTCCAGCATCTTCTGGACAGTCGGCTCGGAACCCGCGAACGAGCGCCGCAGTTGCTCGACGTCCCCCGACTGCGTCCACGACTCACAGCTCACTTCGGTGGCAGGCACCGACGCAAGCACGCTGTAGAGGTCCTTGCGCACCCAGTAGGAGACGATATTTCTGCCCACGCCGAACCAGTTGTTCCCAGCCACCGGCAACTTCAGGCCCGTGAGCCGGTCGGCCGGGATAAGCGAGCGCCACATCAGGATATTGGCGAACTGCTTCTCCTCGGGCCCACGCAGGGCCGTCCGAACCGCGGAGTGAATGCCATCCGCGCCGATCACGGCGTCGCAACGAATCACTTCGCCGTTTTGCAGGGTGACGTAGGCGCCCTCCGCGTCCTGGGAAACCGACGCACATTCCGCCCCCAGCCGGATCACATTGGGCGGCACGGCCTTCGCGAGCAGATCATTTCCGCCGCAGGGCAACGCAACAGCGCCTCGCTGCGCTATTACTTCGGCAGCAAACTGGAACTGGCCCGGGAACTGGTCGTCGACGGAGCGCGCCTGATCGACGAAGACCGTCAGGCGCGGCTCGACACACTGGAGGCAGAGGAAGGGATAAACGTGCGAGCGGTATTAGGCGCGCTGCTCTTTCCGATGCTTGAGCTGGCGGATCGTACGGGTCAGGCGACCTACATCCGCCTGATCGCGAACCTGCAGTTGAACAACCGCGCGTTCTTGCGAGAGGCGCTGGAAAACAAGTGGAATCTCGGTTATCAGCGTTGCAACGCGCTGCTGCGGAATCTGCTTGCCGATATTGCGCCGGTAATCGTCGATCACCGGCTGTCGCTTATCAGCATCTATGGCAATGCCTCGCTGGCCGCGTGGGAAGCGAGCCGCGATAGTGGCGATTCCGGAGGACTCTGGTCTGCGCAATACGCAGTGTCCAGTTTGATGGATACCTTTGAGAGCATACTCACAGCAGAACCGTCGGAAGAAACGCGGTCCTTGCTGGGGGAATCTGGCGGCGAGAGCTAGCCGTGTCGCAAGAGCGCCGGAAACCCACGGCGCCCTCGCAAGATCACGCGTTGAAACTGGCGCGATGCCTTACACCGGCGCCATCAGGTAAGGATTGACCTTCCCCGGCTCATAGCGCTGCGCCTTGAGCTCCATGCGTGCAATGCTCTGCAGATGAACCTCGTCCGGGCCATCTGCGAACCGCAATGCGCGGCCCCACGTCCAGCTATCGGCCAATGGCGTGTCGGGGCTCAACCCCATCGCGCCGAATACCTGCATCGCCCGCTCGCAAACGGCGGTGTGAACACTCGGCACCAACGCCTTGATCATCGAGATCTCCTTGCGCGCCTCCTTCGCACCCACGTTGTCGATCATCCACGCGGCTTTGAGCACAAACAGCCTCGCCTGGTCGATTTCGATTCTGGACTTTGCGATCCACTCGGCGACCGTCCCCTGTTCAAACAGCGTCTTGCCGAATGCCGTGCGTGCCTGGGCACGCTCCACCATCAACTCGAGCGCCAGTTCCGCGGCGCCGATCGAGCGCATGCAGTGGTGAATCCGTCCGGGCCCAAGACGTGCCTGCGCCAATGCAAAGCCGCTGCACTCTTCACCGAGGAGATTCGACCGCGGTACACGCACGTCTTTGAACTCGATCTCGCAGTGGCCTTCCGGCGCCACGTGATTGACCACCGTGATGTTGCGGATCACCTTGACGCCGGGTGTATCGCGCGGCACAAGAATCATGCTCTGCTGAGCGTGGCTCGGCGCGTCCGGATCCGTTTTGCCCATCACGATGAAGATCTGGCAATTCGGGTGGGCTGCATTCGTGATGAACCACTTGCGGCCGTCGATGACATAGTCATCGCCGTCACGACGAATCGACGTCGTGATATTGGTCGCGTCCGAGGAGGCGACGGCCGGCTCCGTCATCGCAAACGCGGAGCGGATCTTGCCGTCGAGAAGCGGCTTGAGCCACTGTTCGCGCTGGGCTGGCGTGGCAAACATATGGAGCAGCTCCATATTGCCCGTGTCCGGCGCATTGCAGTTGAACACCTCGGACGCCCACGACACTCGCCCCATGATTTCAGCGAGCGGCGCGTACTCGAGGTTGGTCAGGCGGGTACCGGGTTCGTCATCGCGCAGATGCGGAAGGAACAGGTTCCAGAGCCCCTCTTCACGCGCCTTCTGCTTCAGATCCTCCATAAAGGAAACCGGATATTGACCGGCACTCACTTCGTCGTGCCATTGCCGGATGCGCGGAACGATGTGGGCGTCCATGAACGTACGCACCTGTGTGCGCAACGCTTCAACTTTCGGGCTGTATGCGAAATCCATTTTTACTCTTCCATTATCCTGATTGATGTCATCGTCGACGCATCGGCCAACGACGTGCTTCTTCGACTTGACTAGATCGTCAGTCCACCATCGACGACGACACACTCTCCGTTGGTATAGCTGGCCGCGTCGGACACCAGATAAAGTACGGTACCCGCCATCTCACGAGGCTCTGCATGGCGCCGCAGCGGGATCTTCGACACCCAGTTTTCGTAGGTGGCCTGATCTTCGAACAAGGCCCCCGCAAAGCGTGTTTTGGTCAAACCAGGGAGCAACGCATTGACTCGAATCCCCAACGGCCCGCACTCCTTCGCGAAGGCCCGCGTCATGTTGACAACGGCGGCTTTAGTGATTGAGTAGATACCCTGCCTGTCACCGGGTTGCAAGGCATTGACCGAAGCCGTGTTGACGATCGCACCGCCGCCGTTCTCACGCATCAACTTGCCCGCCTCCACGGACATGAAAAAGTAACCGCGCAGATTGACTTCCACTGTCTTTTCGAACGAGGTCAGATCGGTATCGAGGATGTGGCCAAAGTACGGATTGGTCGCCGCGTTGTTGACGAGGATGTCCAGACGGCCATGCCGTGCGCGAATATGCTGGAAGATCGCGAGAATGTCCTCGACACGCCCGACATGGCACGGATGCGCTTCAGCGCTACCGCCTGCTTCCTTGATTTCGCGCGCCACAAATTCGCAATCTTCCAGCTTGCGGCTCGACACAATCACATGGGCACCCTGCTCAGCGAGCAGTTTGGCGATCTCCTCACCAATACCGCGGCTCGCTCCCGTCACCAGTGCAATCTTTCCTTGCAGATCAAACAAATTGGTAGTCACAATCAGTCTCCGTATGTCCATGTTCCGGCTTTCTTGCCTACCTTCAGATCAGGTCAGTGCCCATCTTCGCAAGCGCCCCTGCCATCTCCCCCACCTGCCGCGCCTGTTCATTCGATGCGTTACCGCTCAAGGCCCGCTTCTTCACGCCCTGCGCAATAGCGGCGAACCGGAAGAAGCTGAACGCCAGGTAGAAGTTCCAGTTCTCAATCGACGACATTCCTCGAAGCTCGCAGTACCGCTCGACAATCGACGTCTCGTCCGGCACGCCCAATGCCTCCCGATTCAGGCCGGCGAGTCCGGCGATATGACCGCCGGGCGGCAGCCGCAAACACATGCAGAAGTTCGCGATATCAGCCAGTGGATTGCCGAGCGTGGAGAGTTCCCAGTCGAGCACCGCTCGAACTTGCGGCGCACCGTGCATAAACATGAGGTTGTCGATACGGAAGTCACCATGCACCAGCGAAGGCTTTCCGGCCTCCGCGGGACAGTAGGCAGGCAGCCATTCGATTAGCGACTCCATCGATTCCAATCCATCGGTCTGCGCGGCCCGATATTGCCGGGTCCAGACGTCGATTTGACGCGCGAAATAGTTGCCCGGACGGCCGTAGTCCGACAAGCCGACTTCGTCGACATCTACGTCGTGAAGAGCCGCCATCGTGCCGAGCAGCGCATCGTAGATGGAGCCACGTTCCTCGACAGGCACTTCGGGCAACGCAGGATTCCAGAAGATTCGCCCGTCTTCGTAGCTCATGACGTAAAACAGGCTGCCGATGACGTCACGGTCCTCGCAAAGGTGATAGGCACGGGCGACAGGGACCGCTGTCCGTCCGAGCGCCGATATCACGCGAAACTCACGATCGACGGCATGGGCGGCCTTGAGCAGTTCGCCGGGTGGTTGACGCCTCAGCACGTAGCGACCGCTTTGCGCGTTCAAGAGAAACGTCGGATTGGATTGTCCACCGGGAAATTTCTCGACGGACAACGGCCCATGAAACCCGGGCACGTGCGCAGTCAGATAACGTGTGAGATGTTCGATGTCGAATTGAAGGCTGGCGTTCATGGTGTATTTGCAGTTGTGATCAGGTCAGCCATAGGTGACGAATTCATGCCGCTCGGCACGCTCGAGATGAGGCACGGAGTTAAAGCTGACGAGCGACATCGCAGTGTCGTTAAAGACGTATTGGCAGATGCTGCTGTTCCGAATCTGCATGTTGAGTGCAATCGCAGTCGCAGCAGGCGCCTGCAGAACCTGTTGGGCAGTGACCGCGATCGGACCACCGGAACTCACTACCAGAACGCGCTTGCCACCCGTTCGCTGGATCGCAAGACGCGCACGTTCGACACGCGCATGGAACTGATGCCATGTCTCCGGAACAACACCCGGCAAGCGATCATCGGCCCAGAGCTGCAGCACGTGCCGGAGCCCTTTGTAGAAGTCCTTTTTTGAACTCGTGGCGGACAGACCCTGCGGCAAACCCTGGTCGCCGAGGGCTGCGAACAACGCCTGGAAATCGTATTCGTTCAGACCCGCGTCTTGCGCGATCTCGACTTGCGGATCACCCATTGCGGAGAGAATGCCGTCGGCAGTTTGCCGATGCCGCTGCATCGTGCCGATGACCACGCGATCAAACCGCACTTTCGCCTGCGCGAAATACTCGCCAAGCCAAAGTGACTGGGTGCGACCGGAAGGTGATAGCTCGTCATAGTTTTCGGCGCCGAACGACGCCTGGCCATGCCGTACAAGATAGAGTTCTGCCATGGCATCCTCGTCTCAACATGACTAGCAGAATACCCAGCGTCGTGTCATTCAGGAAATTTATTGTTGTGATAGCCAGCTATAACTTTTCGTGACACCGAGGCCTGTGCTCTCACGGGTCGCCCGCCGTAGGTGCCCGTAGGCCCTGCTATTGGTTCATTTCCCGCATCAGACGGCCAATCTGCTCGCGCAGCCAACGATGCGCCGGATCCCCGGTCACCCTTCGATGCCAGTAACAATGAGACTCGAGATCCGGTAGATCGAACGGCAGATCCAGGATGCGCGCGTCATAGCGCTGCAGGAGCACGAGAGGGGCTGTGAGGACGAGATCGGTTCGCATCGCAATCAGCGGCGCGACCAGATAGTGTTGAACCCGCGTCTGAATCGACCGCCTCGCGCCCAGCCGGTTCAGTTCCGCATCGACGAGACCCGGTCCCTGACGACGGCTGGATACGTGGATATGACCGAAATTCAGGTAGTCATCGAGCGTCAGTTTCTTTCTGGTGAACGGATGGTCGTGACGCAGCATGCATGCATACCGGTCGCGGCCGAGCGGCTCCTGCTCGAGGTAGGGGTCGTCAAGCAGCGGCGCGTCGATCGCGAGATTGACCGCGCCACTGGCCAACGCTTCCGGCACCTCTTTACGTGTCGTGAAGTAGCTTTCAATGCGAATGCCGGGCGCCAGTCGCTGCAGCACCTCCTCCAGCGCGGGCAGAAGAAGCGCTTCTGTGAGATCGGTCATGCTGAGCCGAAACGTACGCTCAGACGAGGTGGGGTCGAAGAGTTCTCCGACGTGGGTGCTCGAGTCAAGCAACTGCAGCGCCTCGCGAACCCGCCCGATGATGTTTTCCGAAACGGGAGTCGGAATCATGCCGGCCGACGTACTCACAAAGAGCTGATCGTCGAATGCTTTGCGCATGCGGGCCAAGGCATTGCTGACAGCAGGCTGAGTGATGAACAGCAACTCCGCTGCCCGCGTCAGATTTCGCGTTCTGTAGACGGCTTCAAAGACAACGAAGAGATTCAGATCGACTTTTGACAGACTCATTTTCGAATTCCGCGACGCCACTTGAACTGTATTTTTGACTTTTCTTGTTCACCCGCACGCATCGGCGCCGCAAAGATTGCGAGAATTTGCGGCGCAACCGAAGCGATGTCCGTGCATCCGCATAATGCCATTGGCGTGTCGCGTTCTGCTGCGATGATTTCCAGGCTTCGTGGCACGCCCTGCTCTCCGGCTACCGCGTGCAGCATTCGTTGCGCGCCTTGCTCGTTCATGATACTTTATGCTCGATTATGATCGTTTTTATCCATTGAGCGAGACACTCCCATGCAACGAACGCGGCAGGACGCGGTGGACGGGCTTCTGCCCGAGGAACGCGAGCGGCTCATTCTGGAGCGGCTGAGAGCGCAGGGCCGCGTGCTCGCGTCGGAGCTGGCACTCGAATTCGGCACGTCCGAGCACACCGTGCGCCGCCATCTGCGCGATCTCGCCAGTGCCGGCCATTGCAAGCGCGTCTATGGTGGCGCACTGCTCACCTCCCCCGCTGACCAGCCGGCGTCCACGCGGATGCGCGAGGCGGTCGACCGCAAGCAGCGGCTCGCCATCGCCGCGGCGTCGATCGTGCAGCCGAAGCAGATCATCCTCCTCGACGCGGGCTCGACGAACGTCGCGATTGCCCAAGCGTTGCCTGACCACGCTGGCCTCACAGTGATCACGAACTCGCCCGAGGCGTGCTTGCGTTTGCTGGATCGGCCAGGGTTCGACGTCATTCTGGTCGGCGGTCGCGTCGGCAAACATGTCGCTGGCGCGGTTGGGGCGACTGCGTTGCTGCAGATCCAGCAGATCAAGGCCGATCTATGCTTTCTGGGGGCGTGCGCCCTCGATGCCGTCGAAGGTGTGGCGGCGTTCGATGCGGAAGATGCCGAAATCAAGCGTGTCATGGTGAAAGCGAGCGGTCTGGTCGCCATTGCGATGACATCCGAAAAACTGATGACCGCGGCGCCGTTCGTAATCGCGCCGGCATCGGACGTCGACTACCTGATTGTCGAGGCGGAGCTCAGCGCCGCCGGACGACGCGAGCTTGAAAAGGTCTGCGGCAACGTGCTGGTGGCCACGCCATGAAGCCCATCAAGGAACGTATTGCGACCCTCGCGGTGTTCATGGCCAACGGCTTTGGGATCGGCACGTGGGCGGTCGAGGTGCCACGCATCAAGGAGCACCTTTCGCTGAGCAATACCTCGCTGGGTGTCGCTCTGTTCGCCTTTGCGCTAGGCGCCATCGTCGCGATGCCGCTTGCCGGGCGCCTCGCGCCCCGGCTTGGCAGCGGCCGGGCAACCGCACTGCTTGGTGCGGCGTTTGTGGTCGCACTGCCGCTGCCTGCGCTGGCGCCGAACTTTCCGCTGTTGTTCGTGGTGCTTCTGCTGCTGGGCGCGGCAAACGGCGCGCTGGATGTATCGATGAACGGTCACGCCAGTACCATCGAAAGCGTCTGGCAAGCGCCGATCATGTCTTCGTTCCATGCCGCGTGGAGCGCGGGCGGCCTGCTCGGCGCCGCGACCGGCGCGATGATCCAGAAAAGCGGCATGGGTGTGATAGCCGGTCTGGCGTTGCCGGATATTTTGATCGGAGTACTGATCCTTTCTGCGGCCGGTCTCGCGCTTCGCGATCTTGGTCCGCGTGCAGAGCGAGGTGGCAGCGGCTTTGCGTTGCCGAGCGCGGGCGTCATGAAGCTTGCGGCGCTCGCCTTCCTTTGCATGATGGTGGAAGGCGCAGTAGCCGACTGGAGCGCGGTGTACCTGCGCACCGTTCTGACTGGCGAGGCGAGCATTGCGGCAATCGGTTATTCCGCGTTCGCGTTTTCGATGGCGGCGTGTCGCATCATCGGCGACGTGTCTGTGCGCCGGCTGGGTCCCAGCACCGTGGTGGCACTGGGCGGTTTCGTCGCGGCGAGCGGCCTTGCCCTGGTGCTGGGCTTCCCGAGCGCGTTCACCGCCTGCGTGGGGTTTGCGCTCGTCGGCCTCGGTCTGGCCAATATCGTCCCGGTTATCTTCAGCGCAGCGGGCCGCTCGACTTCGACGCCCGCCGTAGGTGTGTCCATGGCGGCAACGACAGGCTACGCAGGCTTTCTGGTGGGACCGCCTTTGATCGGATTCGGCGCAGGGCTGCTGGGGCTGCGGCTGGCATTGTGCGTGCCTGTGGTGGCAGCGCTGATCGTCTGCGCGTTTGGAGGGCAGGCCGTGCGCGGGGCGAGTCGTTTGGGTGAGGCGAAGGTGGCGGTGGAGTGAGAGGACGCTCAATGATACGATACATAGTCTGACTTCGTATGCGCAGGCGGGATAGCAAAGCTCTCGCGCATACGCTTCGTCTCTGCGGCAGGTGTCAGCCAAAAAGCCGTTTGAACTCGCGGTTGAACTGCGAGGGACTCGCATAGCCCACGGCGTGACTCGCTGCCTCTGCCGTTATGCCCTGGCGCACCATGAGCAGACGGGCCTGATGCAGGCGCGTGGATTTCACGTACTGCATGGGCGACGAACGGGTGATGGCCTTGAAATGGCTATGGAACGTGGGCACGCTCATGCCGGCCTCGCCAGCCGGTTGCGAAAGTTCGAGCGGCTGCGCGTAGGTGGCGTGGATGCGCCGCAACGCCTTTCCGATCTTGCCGAACTCTCCCTGCATCGCCAAAGCCGCGCGCATGGCATTGCCCTGCGCGCCCGTCAGCACGCGGAAATAGAGTTCCCTCACCAGCGCCGGGCCAAGGACCGCGGCATCGAGAGTCTGGTTCATGGCCTCCAGGAAGCGCAGCACGGACTCTCGCAGCAAGGGATCCATGGGGCTGGACATCATGCTTTGCGGTGCGTCATCGTGCGCCGGCATGCCATTGCGATCGAGCTGGATCATCAACTCGGCCACCACCTGGAAATCAAGGTGCATGTAGATGGCCAGCAAAGGACGTTCTGGCGTCGCGTCGGTTTCCATCGTGAAAGGCACCGGCACCGCTACCGCAAGGTAGTGTTGCTCGTCGTACAGATAGACCTGCTCGCCGAAATATCCGCGCTTGCGTCCCTGGCAGACAATCACGATCCCGGGATCGTACAAGACCGGGATGCGGGATAACGCCCGGTCGGAACGCAAAACGCGCACATCGGGCACCGCCGTGAGGTTGTATCCCTCCTCTGGCGCTAACGCCCGGAGTAAACCTGCCATTCGCTGCTGATGGGCCCTGGAAGGTGGTTGGCCACGATCAGTCGTTCCCACGGAAGCTCTCCTGTGTCATAGGAATAGGCAATAAAACCAGAATATAAGACCTGAAAATCGGCTACGCAAAGGAATACCATGAAGTTCTCTTTTAATTCCTGGGAGCGGTATTCATGTCATCCATCAAGACTTTGCTCATTACTGGCGTCAGCAGCGGTTTCGGCCGGGCGTTGGCCGAGGAGGCGCTCGCGGCCGGTTATCGCGTAGTCGGCACAGTGCGAAGCGAGCAGGCACGACACGACTTTGAAGCACTGGCTCCGCAGAGGGTTAGCGGCTGGATGCTCGATGTGACCGACTTCGCGGCCATTGATGGCGTGGTTGCACAGATCGAGGCGACTGTCGGACCCGTGGACGTGCTCGTCAACAACGCCGGATATGGTCACGAAGGCGTGATGGAGGAGTCACCGCTGGCCGAAATGCGCCGGCAGTTCGACGTGAACGTGTTCGGCGCCGTCGCCATGATGAAAGCCGTCGTGCCCTATATGCGCGAACGCCGGCGTGGTCATATTCTCAACATTACGTCGATGGGCGGCTTCATCACCCTGCCGGGCATCGCCTATTACTGCGGCAGCAAGTTCGCGCTGGAAGGCATCTCCGAAGTCCTCGGCAAGGAACTGAAACCATTCGGCATCGCCGTCACCGCTGTTGCGCCCGGTTCGTTCCGCACGGACTGGGCCGGACGCTCGATGATCCGGACGCCCCGCTCGATCCCGGACTATGACGCCCTGTTCGACCCGATCCGGCAAGCGCGCGAGGAGAAAAGCGGCAAGCAACTCGGCGATCCCGCAAAGGCCGCGCGCGCCATGTTAGCCGTCATCGACAGCGACGCGCCACCCGCCCACCTGATCCTTGGCAGTGACGCACTGGGGCTGGTGCGAGCGAAACTGTCTGAGCTCGCCCAGGAAATCACCACCTGGGAAGCGATTACCCGTTCGACGGACGGTTGAGTGTCACGGATTGCCCGACAACTGGCGGCACGGACAGCGCCGCAGCGCATAGGGTTGACTGACAGCGGACTTAGCCAGCTCGTGCACACGCATTTAGACGACGCTCTCCGCACAATCGGCGTTTAACCGCAGTGTGTTCTGTGCCGCTTTGACGATTTGTGTAATCCAGGCATGGCAGCCGCCATTTGCGTTGGAGATTGCGTAAAACTCCAGGGCCAGGTCGTCGATGAGTCCAATCGGCCGCAAATCGTATTGCCGCGACAGGTCTTCCTCGAGGACGTCCGGTGCAGCGAATACGCCTCTGCCGCCTTCTCCAAACGAGATCGTGAGCGCCCAGTCATTGAACTCACCAACGATGCGCGGACTCACCTGCTTGCGGCGCAGCCACTCGTGCAAACCATCACCGGTCCGGTTTTCTGGCCCCGGCATCAGCAGCGGCATCCCTTCCAGGCAGTGCGGAAACGGCGCGGCTTTTGTTTCTCTCACGCTTCGAGCGGCAAACATGGCCAGGCTCGATGACCCCAGCCGATGGTTCACGATGTGTTCATTCGCTCTGCCGGACGCTGGCGCGTTCGCAAGCACGAGGTCGAGGTTTCGCACATCCAGTTCTGCCAATAGTGTTGCCAGATCATCTGTACGACCGATGATGCGCGTCGACGCAGCAGCGGGCTCGAGGAGACGCCATGCGATCGGCGTCGGCATCGATTGATCAATGCCGACTCTGAACTCAGCCGGTGGAGACGATGACGGTCCGCCTTTGAGCGAAGCCTCAAGCCGATGGCCCAGGTCGAAGATCTGCGCGGCGTAGCCGACAGCGACCCTGCCTGCCTCGGTCAGGCGGACAGTTCGTCCGTCGCGCTCGAAGAGGCGTCGACCTAGTCGCTCTTCGAGCTTCTTTATCTGGCTGCTTAGTGTCTGCGGCGTGATGTGCAAGAGCGCGCTTGCGCGAAGAACACCGCCCGTGTTCGCCGTCATCCAGAAGTAGTACAGGTGCTTAAAATTCATTTCCGCGCCCCCCGCTAGTCAGGAAGTGAGCTTCTGTCACGAATCAGTCCGGCAATTGGACCTCGATGATCAACCGACAACCTTACTTTCTCGATCTCCCGAATGTGGCTCTCCATGTCCGGTATCCGACCACCCAACCCGGTACGGAGAACCCTGATTCGCGCCCAAATTCCCATAGGTATCCAAAATAAATCCATGATTCACACTCCTGCACGTACCCGTTGTCTGATTCGCGGCGCCTTGCGTCCATGACGAAGGTGGCCTTGATGTCAGGTCATGCTAACGGCTGAGAATGAGGGGAAACTTATGTCGCAGTTGGCAACAGTGAACCGGTCACACTTCGGTTTTCTTCAACCGGCCAATAGAAAATTCGAATAGTCGCGGCCGGCTTGCTACGGTAGATTGAACTCACTTACCTTACAGATTGCCAACAGGAGAGTGCGATGGAAATCACCATTCAGACTTCAGGTCATCGTTTGTCGGCCACTGCTGCGAGTAGCATACGCACGCACATACGTAAGCGCATTGAAGAGGTGTTTGGGCGTATACGGCAACGGGTTACCCGGGTCACGGTACATCTTTCCGATGCGAACGGGCCCGGCGACAAGCACTGTGTCATGCGAGTGAGTCTGCCCGGCGTCACTGCGCTGGTGCAGGACAGTGACCGCAACCCGTTTGCTCTGATCAATCGGGTCTCCGCGAGTGCGGCAGCTATCGCACTCAGGCGTTTGAAGCCAAAGCGGAACACGGTGACGATCCGGAAGCTGGCGGCGACGCATGACGACGAGGCGATACAACCGGAAACGTAGCAGCAGGCCCGTCGCGAAGGTTATGGCTTGCCGCGCGCGATGACACAAATCGCAGAGAAGCGCCGATCACGCTTCTCTGTCGACGCATCTGGACATCAAGAGCGCTTAATTCTCGTCTAATTTTTCGACACTACTCTCCACCCCATCGATTCATCGCACTGCGTGAACACATGAGAGGGAAATATGGGTGGTCCGAATGACGAACGTCTCATCAGCCTGAACGAGATCGCGATGGATTGTTTCAACGTCGGTACCTTCGCTCTCAACGCAACCCAGCCGGAAATTTGCGTTGTCGTGAAGCCGACCGATATCGCACGTGCGCTTGAAACGGCATACGACATCGGACTCATCGCCGGTTTTCAATTGACACGCGCTGGAAGGTCTCGCTCCTGATGTTTCGACACGCTTGCCGCGTTGCACGTTTTGTCTGGTGGACTCACACCGGACGGAACCAGTGGTCCGCCACACGATAAAACAGGCTATCCGCCTCGGACTCGGAATACTGTTGCGTGAGCCGGGCATAGCGCACAAGCATCGCCGTCAGGCCAGCTTCCGCTTCGGATGCCGTCATGTGGCTGGCGAACATGCAGCGCGATACGCCCATCGTTTCTATGGCAGTGGTGATCCAGGGTGCCGCCAGCTCGAAAGGCCAGCACACGCCAAACACCCGCTCCAACGCGGACACATCGACACACACGTTGTCGCAATCGGCCAGATCGGCGAGCCCTCGTTTCCATCGAAGGTAGTTTTCCGCATCGCCATTCAGAGGCCAGGCCATCGGTTCGATGGTGAAGCCGATCTCCGGACATGCTCGAATGACAGAGACAAGATCCGGCAACTGATTGGCAAGGACTTCGACACCGCACCTGAAGTCATAGCGCTTCAACAGTTCAAGCCGTTTTCGCCATAATGGGTCGGCCAACAGGTTGATGCTTCGAGGACGAGGTGACTGTTGCGCCCGATTCCAGGCCATCAGTTGGCTCACGCCCGTGATCCGTTCCATATCCACGTAGCAATCCAGTGCTTTTTCAATGGCTGGATGGAGAAGATCGACCTGAGCGACGAACGCCTGGCGCAACCCGCGCACAGGTTCCCATTGCCGTATTTGCGCGCTCGTTCCATCGGGGGCAAAAGCGATGTTTCCGGTGCAGACCAATCCCTCGAGATAATAGTCCCGCCTCTCTCGGGGAGCGTCCTCGACACAATTGCCGTTAACCCGCGCGGCTGGAAACCCTTGCATCAGCAGAGGCGCTTCGACGGATTCAGACGTCGTCGGCGCGTCCGGCTCCATGCGTAAATGGGCATCGATAAACTTTCGCTGTAGAGGCATGGAACATACTTGTCTGTTGGCATTGACGTGTTGCGTCGGACGGCGCGCCGATCCGGTCCCGCAAACCAGCACGCTCCGCGCCAGCAGATGCATTGTTCTCTCGCAGAATTAGATCCCCGTTAGGAGCATCTGCATGCACACCTGGGTCGATCAATCGGTCGTTTTGCGATTGCACGGCATCCGACGACGTCCGTTGAATTGACTAGAATGGTCTATCAGTCGGGATATCATGTCCCGACGTCATGCCCACTTCCGTCCGTCGGAGGCCAAAGTGCCACAGTCCGAGCTTGCGGATCTTATTGACCTTATCTACGCTGCCGCCCTGGCTGAGGGCGCTACGTGGCCCGAGGTCGCGCGCCACATCGACACCCTGATGGGAGCGCAGCAAGCCAGCCTGATCGTTGCGGATGAGAACGGGACAAAGCGCAATGTCTTTCTCGAGCCCGGCACGTACGATGAGCGGCTTCGCCTTTACTACCGGGAAATCTCTCCTTGGCGCGTGGAAGCCAAAAACGGGATTCGCGACGGCAGCGCTATCGTCGGGCGGGTTGTGCGGGGCGAAGAGATCGTCCCGGATGCTGCGTTTCTGAACAGTGAGTTCTATAACGACTTCGGACGCCATGCCGGCTGCCGGCACATGATTGGCGGATTGCTGGACGCAGAAACGGCCGCCACGATTGCATTTACGCGCGATGCCGCAGCGGGATCGTTCGAAGAATGCGACCGGCGCACGCTGCAGACGCTCATGCCGCACCTGCAACGCGCGTATCAGTTGCGCAACCGGCTCAATCCGGATGCATCCAGGCTTGGAGCCGGCGCATTGGATGCCCTTTCGATGGCCGTGATCGTGGTAGATGGGAACATGCACGTCAAGCATGCGAACGCCGCCGCAGTCGCGCTGACGAACGGGGACTGCGGCATGACCGTGAGTCGGACCGGGCCGGAGCCGAGCCTGGGAAACACGATACTGTCGGCCCGTCACCGCGATGATCATTCACGGTTGAGCCAACTCGTTGCTGCAGTCGCAAAAGGCAGTTCCGGATGTGCGCTAAGGATTCGCAATACGCGCGACGAACCTGCGAGCCAGGCCTCGCTCGCCATCCTCGTCTCGCCAGCGATGACGCACTTCCTTTCCGGCCCCGAGGCCGGCTGTCGCATCCAGCCAGGCACCGCGATGATCGTTGCGCGCCACTTGAGCCACTCTTCACTGCCGCACCCTGGCCTGATGTGCGACCTCTATGGGCTCACAAAAGCCGAGGCGGCAGTCGCGCTTTCGTTTGGCGGAGGCGCGACTGCCGAGGACGTGGCAAGGATGAGGCGTGTATCGCCTGAAACGGTCCGCAGTCAGGTCAAGGCCATCCTGCGCAAGACCAACACAAGCAGCCTGCGCGACCTGGAACGCATCATCGCAATCAGTTCTGCAATGCTGCCTGCTGCGTTGTGATCGACCGGCAATCAGGCGAAGATTACGCTTGCGAGCCGCCCACAAACCAGCATGTCAGAAGCGATGAATCATGCCTGCCGCAATCGTCATCATGCTTCGCGAGGACGACGGCGACGAATTGAAGCCATCGCCGATCGAGGCCGTTGCGGGAATGATCGAGACGCCGTTCGCGCCCAGCGTCTCGCCGCCGGCACGCTGATACGCCTGCAGCATGTACAGGCCTGTGCTCTTTGACAGGCTGTAATACTCCGCGAGCGAGCCCTGCTGATACCACGCACCACTCGAAATGCCGTTAGCCTCGCTTGCCCGCGTATAGCTGTACCCGGCCGCCAGGTCCCACACAGTCGCCACGCGGAAATGCAGCACGCCGCCGAACGTGTTCCAGACGGCCGTGTGTTTGAACGACGAGCCGATCCCAGGAATGTATTGCACGTTCGAATATGAAAAGGAAAGATCGAGATTTTGCGTGAACGCATAGCCACCGGTCACCGCCACACGCTGTTGCGCCGCCGAGGTTCGATAGCCGTAAGTGACACCGGAGATGCCCTGTTCACCCGCAGAAGAAGCGGCAGAATTCGGATCCCACGCCCCACCGCCCGGTGTCGCATTGTTGAAGCGCTCGATGCCAGCACCGATGCCGAAGGCGCCCATCTTGTACTGAAGACCGGTGCTCCAGCTCGACCCCGCGGCGAGGCTGCCGGGTACGCCACCTAGCGCGTAGGAGCCGCTCGCCGTGAGCCCGTAGAAGGTCGCGGTGGTGTACTCGACCGTGTTGCTCGTCTTGTAGATCGTATCGAAGTTGTCGAGATCGCCCGGATGCGCGCCCGAAAAGCCCGTCAACCAGTTAGTTGGCGAATACGGCGCGATCATCCAGTAGTACGAAGTCAACTGACGTCCCAACGTCAGGCTCCCGTATTCCGGGTGCGCCAGGCCGACATACGCCTGCTGGCCAAACATCGCATTCGCGAACTGTGCATTGCCGTTGGCCGAATTGAAGCGCGACATCAGGTTGAACACGGCGGTAAACCCATCGCCGAGATCCTCCTTGCCGCGCATGCCGAACTTGCTGCCATCCCACGTGCCCGGCGCCATCTGGATGTTGTGTTTGCCGCCGCTCGTCGAACCGAGCGCCGTCTGGCTGTTCGAATAGGCAATCGCCTCGTCCATCACGCCGTAGAGCGTGATCGTGCTCTGCGCCTGCGCTACGCCCGGCAACGCGGTGACACACAAGGCCGATACGCCTGCGAACAGTTTGATCTTCATCTTCACTGCAGTCTCCTGAGAACCTATGGTCGCGCCGGCACCCATGCCGGCCCGTATTTATTTCGCTGCGTGCGGACACTTTGAGTTAGCGCTAACAAAATACGACGGAAAAACGCGTGTATCGGGGCGTTGCACGTGCGGTTGTGAGTAAAGCGTGAGTGTTCAGACGGTGTCTTTTTCGATTTCTTCGAGGCTCAGTCCCGCCGTCTCCCGAATTCGATAGATCGCGAACAGGAAGGCGATCAGGCAGCAGGCGGAGAATGCGCCAAACGCCGACGCCGGGCCCATTTCGAGCAGAGCGGGAAATGTCGAGGCAACGATGAAGTTCATCAGGAACATCGCCAGCGCTGCGGCCGACATGGTTCGTGCGCGGATTCGCATCGGCAGCAGTTCAGGCATCATCACCCAGACGACTGGTCCCCAGCTGAACGAGAACGCAGCCTTGAAGACCGCCAGCGCAGCCACAGCGATCACGCTGCCGTGCGCCGTCGCCGGACCACCGAAATGAAACACGCAGCCAAGCGTCGCCATACTCGCGGCCATCACCAGTGCGCCACCGATCAGCAGCGGACGGCGCCCCACCCTGTCGACAACGCGCGCTGCAAAGATCGTCATGATGATCGATAGCACGCCGAGCCCGACGCTGTTGAGCAGCGCTGCCGATTCCCCGAAGCCCGCCGCACGGAGAATGGTTGGCGCATAGTAGACGATCGTGTTGATCCCTAAAGCCTGCTGAAGCACCGCAAGCCCGAACACGCTGATGACGATCGGACGCAGCGCCCGCGACCTCAGCACGTCGATCACACGCACGCTGTTCGACGTCTGGTTAGCCTCTCGAATCTCGCGCAGCGATTCGGCTGCGTCTTCCGGCGTGTTGGTGATCTCCAGCACGCGGCGCGCCTCGTCGACACGGCCTTGCCGCACGAGCCAACGTGGCGAGTCCGGCTGAAAGATCATGCCGATGGTCAAAAACACCGAAGGCACGGCCGCGAGACCCAGCATCCAGCGCCATTGTCCATGCCCGGCAAGCAGATAGCACAGCACATACGAAAGCAGGATGCCCGTCGCGACCGCCAGCTGGTTCATCGACGCGAGACCGCCGCGTATGTGCTTTGGCGCAATCTCGGAGAGATACAACGGCACCTGCACCGTGGATACGCCGATCGTGATGCCGATCAGCACGCGCGCGGCGATCAGCGTCAACGGATCGGGCGCCAGCGCCGACAGCACCGACGTCACGATGAACATCACGCCCGCGCCGATCAGCATCTTGCGCGAACCGAAACGATCCGCGATCTGTCCTGTGCCGAACGCACCGATCATCGCGCCAAGCAGCAAACCGCCCACCACCATGCCCTGCAACTGCGCATTGAGCACCATGTCCTTGCGGATGAACAGCAAGGCGCCCGCGATCACGCCGCTGTCGTAGCCGAAGAGAATGCCGCCCAAGGCGCCGAATAGATAGGTGATGCGCGCGCGATTGCGCGAACGCGTCGGAAAATAGGCCAGCGTTTCGGTATCCATCTGTTGTCTCGCTCACATGTTGTTGGCGGGCTTGTCGCCCTGATACTTGTTGCCCGCAACGCGGTGCGCGCCTGTTTCGTCCGAAGCCTATGCCGTCCGCTGGTTTCGCACTATCAGAAAATGCACGCATATTTGCGCTGTCGTTGCGGTTTTTCCTTCGCTGTCAGGCGCAGTCCACGCCTCTAAGGTCTCCTCCGAAAACAATGTGGAAGGGACAACCGCGCCCGTTCGCAATACGTTCCTACCCCACCACGGACACCTGCGCCAACCCGGCATCGACGATCATGTTCTGACCGGTGACGGCCACCGACTGATCCGAAGCGAGGAACAGCACCATGTCGGCGATATGCTTCGCCTCGACGGGAAACTTCAGGCACTGCAATTCGATAAAACGCTTCGCATCGGCGGAGTCGAACCACAGCGCCTGCTGCCGCTCGGTCAATACCGGCCCCGGCAGCACCGTATTGACGCGAATGTTGTCGCCACCCAGCTCGCGCGCGAGCGTGCGCGAAATGCCACTGATGGCCGCCTTGGCCGCCGTGTAGGCAATGAGATTGGGACGCCCGCGTAGCCAGGAGATCGAGCCCATGTTGATGATCGAGCCGCCGCCCGCGCGCGCCATCGACGGCGTGACGCGCTGCGCCGCGAACACGTGATGCGTGAGATTCGTGCGGATCATGTCGTCCCAGCGCTCCGGCGTCAGCTCCTGCAACGTGCAGCGGTCGTCGCGGCCCGCGTTGTTGACGAGCACGCGGATCTGGCCGAGCGCGGCGGCGGCCGCGTCGAGCGTTTGCCGGTACGCTTCGACGTCGCGAATATCGCAGCGCGCAAACCATGGACGCGATGCGTCGGCATAACGCTCGCACAACGCGAGGCCGGCGGATTCATCGAGGTCGCAGAAAGCCACGCGGGCACGCTGCCCGACGAACGCATCGACCAGCGCCGCGCCGATTCCCGACGCGCCGCCCGACACGAACACCACCGTGTTCTCGAGCGAGGTGTACAGCGCGCCCATCAGTAGGCCACCTTCATCGGTGCGTGGTCAGTCTGGCCCTTCATGCGAGCAAGCACCGATTTGGCTTGCTGCAGCATGAACACGAGATCAGAACCGACGGCGACATAGTCGTATCCCATCTCGACGAACCCCTTGACCATCTCAGGGTTAGGACCGAGCGTCCCAACGGGAATACCCGCCGCACGGGCGCGCTGCGCCGCGGAGCGCATCAGTGCCTGGACGCGCTCGTCCTGCAGATTGCCGATACAGCCCAAGGCCGCAGACAGATCGCCTGGTCCGATGAAGAGCGCATCGACGCCCTCCACGGCGGCGATCTCTTCGAGACGTTCGATCGCCTCGGGCGTTTCCAGTTGCACGATGCACGTGGTCAGATCGTTGGCGAGCTTGCCGTAGTCGCTGAATGCGCCGTAACGGCTGGCACGATGGATGCCCGCGAAACCGCGCTGGCCGAGCGGCGGGTATTTCGCCGACGCCACGATGCGGCGCGCCTGCTCCGCGCTCTGCACATACGGAAACATCAAGGTGCGCGCGCCAAGATCGAGGGCGCGCTTGACGAGCGCGGGATCGTCGCTGCTCGCCACCCGCACAATGGGCGTGGCGGGCGTGCAGTCGACGGCCTGCAGCATCTGCCATGTGTCGCGGAAATCGATCGGCCCATGCTCCATGTCGATCAGCAGCCAGTCGAATCCGGCATGGCCGAGCGCCTCTGCATTGCTCGCCGTGCCCGCCATTAGCCAGGTGCCAAGCGGCGACGCCTGTCGCTCCAGTAACGCGCGAAACGCGTTGACTTCAGAATGTTGCTTGCTCATCGCGTAACCTCTATCAGTAAATCGACGGTTCGACCGGTTCGTGCCAGCCGGCGAGAAAATCGAAGTCGCATCCTTCGTTGGCTTGCGTGACGTGTTCGAGAAAGATCTTCGTGTAGCCGCGCGGTGGCATCTGCACAGCGGGTTGCCACTGTGCGCGGCGTGCCGCGAGTTCCTCGTCGGAAAGACGCACGTCGAGCCGGCCTGCGGCCACGTCCAGTTCGATCACGTCGCCGCTGCGGATCAGCGCGAGCGGGCCGCCTGCGGCGGCTTCGGGCGCCACGTGCAGCACGCAGGTGCCGTAATGCGTGCCGCTCATGCGTGAATCGGAAACTCGCACCATGTCGCGCACACCCTTTTCCAGCAGCTTCTTCGGAATCGGCAGATTGCCCCACTCGGGCATGCCCGGTGCGCCGAGCGGACCGCCGTTGCGCAGCACGAGCACCGTGTTCTCGTCGACGTCGAGAGCGGGGTCGTCGATGCGCGCGTTCAGGTCCGCCATCGAATCGAACACCAGCGCACGGCCGGTATGCTTCAGAAAGCCCTCGCTCGCGGCACTCGGCTTAATCACGGCGCCGGACGGCGCGAGGTTGCCACGCAGCACGGCGAGCGCGCGCGCTTCGCTGACGGGCTGCGAGAGCGGCCGCACCACTTCGTCATCCTCACATTGCGCGCCTTCGAGATTCTCGCCGAGCGTGCGCCCGTTCACCGTCATGCAATCGAGCGACAAGTGCTCGTGAACGCGCTGCAGCAGCGCCAGCAGGCCGCCCGCATAGTAGAAGTCCTCCATCAGGCTCGTGCCCGAGGGCAGGATATTGGCCAGCACCGGCACGCCTTCACCCAGACGCTGGATATCGTCGAGCGTGAGCGGCACGTTGCCGCGGCCCGCCATCGCGATCAGATGGATCGCCGCGTTCGTCGAGCCGCCTATCGCCATATAAGCCGCGATGCCGTTGGCAACCGACTTCTCGTTGAAGAACGCCGAAGGTTTCAGGTCTTCCCACACCATCTCGACGATGCGCGCGCCACTCGCCGACGCCATGCGCGTGTGCGCCGAATCCATCGCGGGGATGCTGGCCGCATTGGGCAGCGTGAAGCCCATCGCTTCAGCGATCAGCGTCATCGTGCTGGCGGTGCCCATCGTGTTGCAGGTGCCGGGCGTACGTGCCATGTGCGATTCGAGCGCGATCCATTCCCGGCCGCTCAGATGGCCCGACTGACGCTCGTCCCAAAACTTGCGCGTGTGCGTGCCTGCGCCGACTTTCTGGCCGCGATAGCGGTCGTTGAGCATCGGCCCTGCGGGCACGAAGATGCACGGCAGGTTCGCGCTCAGCGCACCCATCAGCAAGCCGGGCACCGTCTTGTCGCAGCCGCCGAGCAGCACCGCGCCGTCGACGGGCAGTGAGCGCAGCAGTTCCTCCACCTCCATCGCGAGGAAGTTGCGATAGATCATCGTGGTCGGCTTCACGAGCACTTCGCCAAGCGACATGGCCGGCAGCTCGAACGGCATGCCGCCCGCCTGCAGGATGCCGCGCTTGACGGCTTCCGCGCGTTCGCGCAGATGCGCATGGCACGGCGACAGGTCGCTCCACGTATTGACGATCGCAATAACGGGGCGCGACATGAACTCTTCGCGCCGCAGACCCATCTGCTGCAAGCGCTGACGGTGCGCGAACGAACGCGTGTTGTCGGGCGCAAGCCAGCGCTGGCTGCGAAGATCTTCGAGACGCTTTCGCTCTTTATTCACGTGTCCTGCTTCCATTGACTAGACCCGGCGAATCTCGTAACGGGTCGGGTTGAAATGATGTTAGCGCTACTTTTCGACAGTATTCATTAGCGCTAACATTGAGTCAACCGCGCTTCGTTAGGGATTTGCCCTGGTGATGGATGGGTTCATGCCATCGGCAGGCGGATCGCGCTACGCTGTTCGATCAGCCCCGGCACGGACACACGCATCGCAAACACGCCGCCCGATTGCGGATACTGTTCGATTTCTTCCGCGGGGCGGCTTTGGCGTGCGGTGGTCACATAGAGCGTGCGCAGATCGTCGCCGCCGAACGCGCACATCGTCGGGCAACGCGCGGGCAGCGAATGCTCCTCGACGATCTTGCCTGCGGGCGAAATCCGCACGATGCGTCCGCCTTCATAGAGCGCTGACCAGTAGTAGCCTTCGCTATCCATGGATGCGCCATCGGGACGCCCGCGATCCGTCGGCGTCGGCTCGAACTTCACCCAGTCCTCGCGCGGCCCGACCTCGCCGCTGCCGATATCGTACGAATGCCGGTAAATCGTGAAGCGCGGCGTATCCGAGTGATAACACCAGCGATAGTCGGGGCTGAACGCCATGCCGTTCGACGTCAGCAGACCCATATCGATCTTCGCCAGCTCGCCATGCGTATAGCGATACAGCGACGCTGCATTGGCCGCCTTCGGCTCATCGAGCGTGCCGAGCCAAAAGCGGCCGTGCGCGTCGCAACGGCCGTCGTTGAAGCGGCTGGTCGCCGGGTTCTCGGGGTTCGCGCACAGCTTTCGGACCACCTGCCCTTTCGCATCGAGCAGGAAGATGCCGGTGCGCATGCCCGCGATGAAGCCATCGTCCTCGGTCAGCGAAAAGCACGCCATGGTCTCGGGCATCGGAAGCGCGCTGTCCTGCCCCGTCTTCGGATCGAAGCAGTGCAGCGCGGGCGCCGCTATATCGACCCACCATAGTTTTCCGCGCCGCTCGTCCCAGCGCGGACATTCGCCTAGCCCGGCGGCGGCGGGCAGTACACATTCGAACGATTGCAACATGCGGTCTCCCATTCGGCACGACTCTCGCGCAGACCCTGCGCGCACACTGTTAGCGGTGCTCGGAAACGAACTTCGTGTTCAGATAGGCTTCGAGCGCTTCCGTACCGCCCTCCGATCCATAACCCGAATCCTTGATGCCGCCGAACGGCGCTTCGGGCAGTCCCAGACCGTGATGGTTGAGCGATAGCATGCCGCTTTCGATATCGTCTCCAAGTGCCGCGAGCGTCGCAGCTGAACGCGCGTAAGCGTATGCGGCAAGCCCGTATGGCAGACGGTTCGCTTCTTCGATCGCTTCGTCGTAAGTGCGGAACGAGGAGACTGCGGCGACGGGACCAAACGGCTCTTCGTTCATGATGCGCGCTGATTGCGGCACATAGGTCAAGACGGTTGGCTGGAAAAAGTAGCCTTCACGACCGAGACGCTTGCCGCCCGTCGCGATGGTCGCGCCTCGCTCGACGGCGTCCGCGACCAACTGCTCCATCGTGTGCAGGCGACGCTCGTTGGCGAGCGCGCCCATCTGCACGCCGTCGTCGAGGCCGTTGCCGACGCGCAGCGCTTGCGCCGCGGCAACGAAATGCCGCACGAAGTCATCATGAACCGTCTCTTCGACGATAAAGCGCGTCGGCGCAATGCAGACCTGACCCGCGTTGCGGAACTTCGCGGCAGCGAGCAGCCTCGCGGCACGCGGCACGTCGCTGTCCGCGAAGACCAGCGCAGGCGCGTGGCCGCCGAGTTCCATGGTGGCGCGCTTCATGTGTTGACCGGCTTTCGCAGCGAGCAGCTTGCCCACCGACGTCGAGCCCGTGAACGAAATCTTGCGGATGGCGGGATGCGCGATCAGGTACTCGGAGATCTCGGCGGGCGCGCCGAATACGAGGTTCAACGCGCCTGCAGGCAGACCGGCATCCGCAAAAGCGCGTACCAGCGCGGCACAGCTCGCGGGTGTTTCTTCCGGGCCTTTCAGCACGACCGGGCAGCCCGCTGCCAGCGCCGCGGAAATCTTGCGCACAGCCTGATTGATCGGGAAATTCCACGGCGTGAACGCGGCCACGGGACCGACGGGTTCCCGCATGACGATCTGCCTCACCAGGTCGGCGCGGGACGGGATAACACGACCATACGTGCGCCGCGCCTCATCCGCGAACCATTCGATCACATCGGCGGAAGCCAGCGTTTCCATGCGCGACTCGGTGAGCGGCTTGCCCTGCTCCATCGTCATTGTGACGGCGATGTCTTCGGCGCGCTCGCGCAAAAGATGCGCCGCACGCCGCATCAGCTTGCCGCGTTCGAATGCAGACGTCTTGCGCCAGATGTGAAAGCCGCGCTGCGCGGCTGTCACGGCGTCGGTGAGATCCTGAGCCTCCGCCATCGACACCTGTCCAATGGTGATCTCGGTTGCAGGATTGTTCACGGGTGACGTGCGCGACGTGGCGCGCCACACGTTGTCGATGAACAGAGGCGTGTCCGGGTAAGCGGGAAGCGATGCGCTCATGCGTGATCCAAAAAATAAAAGTTGATAAGACGGGATGAGGCGCGTCATGCCAATCAGGCGATCGCGCGGCGAAGCTCGGCGATATCGGGTTCGATGCCGATTCCTGGCGCTTCGCCTAGTCGCACGCGGCCTTCGATGGGTGTTTCGATGGAGCCGGACAGCAGTGAACGCAGCGGGTTCGGGTTCGCGTCGACTTCGAGCAAGCCGCGCCCGCCGCTATCGCCTGCGGCGGCGAGCAGATGCGCCGACGCAAGTAGCCCGATGCCCCCGCCCAGATAGTGCGGACAGTAGACGAGGCCGGCTGCCTGTATTGCCTGCGCGACAGGCCAGTTGCCAGAAATGCCGCCCCATTTGGCGGCATCAGGCTGTATCACTTTGAGCGCGCCGGAGACGATGCCTTCCTCGAAGGCTAGCGCGTTCGCAAAGTTTTCACCCGCCGCGAGCGGAACCGGACAGCGTGCGCTCAGCGTCCGCCATTCGGTCAATGGACGATCGCAGCGAAGCGGCTCTTCGAGCCATCCGAGTTGCTGCCCTTCGAAGATGTCGCACATCTCGAACGCGGTCTCCAGATCCCACGCCTGATTGGCATCGACCATCAGACGCCGATGTGGACCGATCAGCCCGCGCAGCATCTTCAGGTTAGCCGCATCGCGCTCGCGCCCGAAGCCGAGCTTCAGTTTGAACGCGTCGAAGCCGCGCGCGAGACGTTCGGACACGATAGGCTCGACGCCCGTCGGATTCAGGCCGCTCGCGTAGACACCTATCTCATCGCGCTCGCCGCCCAGCAGGCGCCAGAGCGGCAGCCGCGCGCGGCGAGCCTGCAAATCCCACACGGCCAGGTCGATGCCCGCGATCACTTGCGCGATTGGCCCGTGTTCGCCCGATTGCAGCGCGAGTACGGCAGTGCGCGCGCTCAATTGATCGAACAGCACGGCGGGATGCCTGACGCGCTGGCCTTCGGCAAGCGGCGCGAAGACGGTTTGCACAAGCGCCGCGCGATGCTCCGCGCCGCACGAGGGAAAGTTGCACCAGACTTCGCCCCAGCCCGACGCGCCGTCGCGATCGATCACCCGGATGAACACGGCCGGGCGGTCATGCATGACGCCGAACGAGGTCCGCACGGGCGTGTCGATCGGACAGCGCAGCACATGGGCCTCAACCCGTTCGATGGTGGCGGCGGACAGATGAGGGTGATCGTGCTGGGGGTAAGTCATGGGCGCTTGTCTCAATGATAGCCGGTTGTCTCGGCAAAATTACTAAAGTATGGTTTATAGTACTTTATGTGACACCCGAAGTTCAATCTTTAATCACACAGAACAGCGTAAGATTCCGTCTCGCCTGCTTACTGCCCCATCATGCGGTCACCCACGTCCAGTCCGATTCCGCTCTACCTGCAAATCGCCGATGCGATGCGCGACCGCATTGCGCGCGGCGTGTGGGGGGATGGCGAGCTGATCCCCACGCTCGAGCAGATTGCCGCGGAGTTCGGCGTGGCGCGTGTCACGGCGCGCCAAGCGGTGCAACTGCTGACGGTCGAGGGCGCGCTCGCGCCGATGCGCGGCCGTGGCACGTTCGTCAGAGCGCCGGCTGCATCGCATCGCGCGGTGCATGTGGTGACCAGTCTCGATGCGTTGGCCGACACCTATCGCGCCACCACGCCCGAACTGCTCACCATCGACGAAAACAGCCGCATGCCCCCCGTGCGCGGCAGCGACGGCACGCTGGCGCGCGCCTACACCTATATGAAGCGCGTGCACTCAACGTCGGGCGAGCCGTATTGCGTGATCGGGCTCTATCTGGAAGAACGGCTGTTTTCGCGAGCGCGCGCGCGTTTTCGCAAGGAAACCGTCATCCCCATCCTGATGGAGATGAAGCCGAGACCCATGCAACGCGCGCGACAGACACTGACTATCGGCAGCGCCGATGCGGATACCGCGCACCTCCTGCGTATCCCCGTCGATTCGCCTGTGGCGCGCGTGCAGCGCGTGTTCAACGATGCGAACGGCGTGATCGTCTATTACGCGGACGTGATCTATCGCGGGGATGCCGTAAGACTGGACATGGACATGGACGTGTGAGCCGCACTTGTCATTGAACGGCAATTCATTCGCCGCAGCATGGCTCGCATGGCGCAACGAGGCGATGAAGACTAGCCTATGTTAGCGCTATTTTGCTATATTGCGGGTTAGCGCTCTACCCAGGTCAATGAATACCCTCTATGGAATGACCCTTCATGACACAGTCACCCCGCAAACGGCGTAGCGCGGGACGCACGAAGCTACACGACGTTGCCGCGCTGGCAGGCGTGTCGGCTATGACGGTTTCACGCTATTTCAATAGCCGCGAAACGGTGGGATTGGATCTGCAGAAACGCATTGCTTCCGCCATCGAGAAAACAGGCTACGTGCGCAACGTTTTTGCGGGCTCGCTCGCTTCCGCGCGCGGCAAGTCGATCGGCATGGTGATCCCGCATATCTCCGGCGGGGTGTATGCCGAGACGGTCCAAGGCGTTTCGGATACGCTGCGAGCCAACCACTATCAATTGCTGCTCGCAACCAGCAACTACTCGATGGAAGAAGAAGAGGCGGCGGTGCGTGCGTTCCTCGGCTGGGCGCCCGCGGCTATTGTCCTCACGAATAGCTCGAAGCATTCACGCAAAACCCTCGAAATGCTGGCGACCTCCGGTGTACCCATCGTGCACACATGGAGCGACAAGCCCAAGGCAAAGCAGATCAATGTCGGGTTCTCGAACATCAATGTCGGCCGGGACTGTGTGACGTATCTCCATAGTCGCGGTTATCGCCGAATCGTGTTCGTGCATCCGACCTTCAAGGAGGATCTGGGTGCCAACGACCGGGCGCGGGGTTACACCGCCATGATGGAAGAATGCGGCCTCACTCCCGCCGAATTCCGCTCGCCCCTGACGACGCCGCTCGACGCAGGCAGAGACGCGTTCGAAACGCTGACTCGCGGTCGCCACCCTGCCGACGCCATTATCTTTGCGAACGATAACCTTGCCGCCGGTGCGCTGCTGTACGGAGCACACAAGGGCATTCCCATCCCCAGCACCTGCGCGGTGATGGGGTTCGGCGACCTGTCGATCTCGGACAAGCTGCTGCCCTCGCTGACCACGGTACGGCCGCCGCGCTATGAGATCGGGCGGATCGCCGCACTCAGGATTCTCGAATCCCTGCATGCTGCAGAAAACGAGTTGGTGGATCGCGTTCAGCTCAATAACGATCTGCGGTACGAGATCGTTGAACGCGAAAGCGCGTAGGGAATCACCTCGAACGCATATCGTCAGCCGATGCCGTCGTACCTGCTTGACGGGACCAACTGCAAGTAGGGGCTGTATTGCGACTGCCCGCCCTCACGGCGGACATACGCGATCAGCCGCGTCGCAATGCGTAACAGTCTGCCAGCATCGGTTTTCGACCTCAGAAGTGTCGATCTATCCACCGGAAAGATGTTGACGCGCGAGTGAATTCTGTCTAATATTTCCGCTGGAAAGATTTTTGATCGCTTTGCCTTTGTTTGCCCATTTGGCCCCTAGACAGGATGCCGAGTCGTGGCTCTTTTGTGCGGTGTAACGAGGCGATCCCGGATAGCAACCACAAGCGAACCTCGACACGACGTTTCTCAGCAGCTAACCGGAAGCCCTGACATCCACCCCCGCCTCTGCGCCTAGGCGACACGAGTGTGTCAACTAGGCTCTGAACATCTCCGTACTAAAGAGCGGAGACGTGCTCCTTGAATACAGCAGCCAGTCCAGCGAGGGTGAATCGAACGTCGCCACGACAGAAGAGTTCTCGGGTTGCTTCGTTCTGCTGTCGCGTGGAGATTTGCTAACCTGCGCAGCTTGCGTCTTCCTGCTCCTCAACTGGCATAAAAACATCGCCAGTTATCCTTAACAAGTTGATCAGATGCACGCGTTACACACCATATTTCAGAGGTCGCCGGAGGTCGCGCTTTTCCTCGCACTCGCGAGCGGCTATTACATTGGCCGCATCAACTTCGGCTCCTTCCAGTTGGGCGGGGTGGGAGGAACGCTGCTCGCGGCCGTACTCATTAGCCAAGCGGGTGTCACCATCGACAACGGAGTGAAGGCGCTTATGCTTGGCGTGTTCATCTACGCGGTTGGGTATTCATCCGGCCCGCAGTTTTTTGCGTCGCTGCATCGCAAGACGCTTCGCGAGTTCGCGCTTGCCGCTTTCCTTGCATTATCGGCGCTCTTGACCGTGATTGCCTGCGCAAAGCTATTCCATCTGAACAAGGGTCTCGCAGCAGGTCTGGCGGCCGGTGCGTTGACGCAGTCGGCTATTGTCGGCACGGCCGGAGACGCGATCGCGAGGCTTGGGTTACCTCCGACAGAAGTAAAGTTTCTGCAATCGGAAGTGGCAATCGCCTTTGCGGTGACCTATGTGCCTGGCTTGCTAAGCGCAATACTTATCTGCGTGAATATCGTGCCGCGATTCATGCTTGAAGGTCTGCGCGACGCGGCGATCAAAGTCGAGAAAGCTGCTGACGGCGGGATGCGGCTACGGCCCGGCCGGAGCGCATCAATGCCAGGACTCGTCGGCCGGGCGTACCGCGCAGGGGTGGCTGCAGGCCGAACGATCGCGGAAATCGAAGTAAGCCAAAGGGATTTGATCACCGTCGAGCGCATCCGTCGGCAGGACCGACTGATCGATCCGGCCGCGGACGTGGTGCTGGAGAAGGATGACATCGTGCTGATTGTGGGCATGCGCAAGTGGGTGGTCGGCGCTGCGGCCCTGCTTGGAGAAGAGGTCGCGGATGCTGAAGGCATCAGTGTCGAGATGGAGAGTCGGCAAGCGGTCTTCGCCAGAAAGGGCATGAACCATGTGACGATCTCGAAGGCCCGCAATTCACTCGATCGGCAACTGAGCCGTGGTGTGTTTATCCTCGACATAGCGCGGGCTGAGCGGCCACTGCCCCTCCTTTGGGAAACAGAGTTGCAGCATGGCGACGTCATTACGTTCTACGGAACGCCTGAAAACACCAAACGAGCGGTCGAGGCAGCGGGCTATGACTTGCCCTGTTCGGATAAAACCGACTTCGTTTATATGGGACTGGGTCTGGTCTTTGGTCTACTGCTAGGGCTTGTCGTAATCTATGTCAACGGTTTCGCGTTGACGCTCGGCGCTGGTGGGGGGTGCCTTCTGATGGGGCTGATATTTGGCTGGATGCGCGGCAAATATCCTATGTATGGGGCAATGCCATCGGCGGCTTCGCAAATGTTGAAGGATTTCGGGTTATCTGCATTCGTCGCTGCGGTCGGTCTCAATTCCGGCATGCAGGCGCTCTTAACCATCCGACAAAGTGGGGTAACCATTTTATTACTCGGTATCTTTGTCGCGCTGTTTCCGCTACTCCTTACCATGCTATTCGGCCGCTATGTACTGCGCTACAACAACTCAGCGTTGCTCGCAGGTGCATTGGCCGGTTCGCGTGCTGCAAATCCGGCATTCGGTCAGGTGCTGGACAAGTCAGAAAGTGCGGTGCCTACCGTGCCATTTGCTGTCACTTATGCAATCGCAAGTGCGCTATTGGCGTTACTGGGACCTCTGCTCGTCGAGCTCGTGTGAGGTGACT
>Ga0302220_10000328_pt1 | contig 41904 bp, 27 predicted proteins | sample II_Palsa_E1_3_FD_194572 | JGI IMG/M metagenome (GOLD analysis project Ga0302220, IMG submission 194572) | Peat permafrost microbial communities from Stordalen Mire near Abisko, Sweden - II_Palsa_E1_3 | ecosystem: Environmental > Terrestrial > Soil > Palsa > Peat permafrost | place: Sweden...
TGGCAAACAGCAGACCGCCAATCACGGCACGGCCAAGCGGCGCGTTTTGCTCGCCGCCTTCGCCAAGCGCGAGCGCCATCGGCGCCATTCCGATGATCATGGAAAGCGCAGTCATCAGAACGGGTCGGAAGCGCGTAAAGCCTGCTTCAAGCGCGGCCTTGAACGGGTCGCCGTGTTCTGCAAGACGCTCGCGGCAGAAACTGACCACCAGAATCGAGTTGGCCGTGGCCACCCCCATGCACATGATGGCTCCGGTCAGTGCGGGCACCGAGAGGGTGGTGTGGGTTGCGAACAGCATCCAGACAATGCCCGCCAGTGCGGCCGGCAACGCGGTCACGATCACGAACGGATCAGCCCAGGACTGGAAATTGACCACGATGATCAGATAGATCAGCACCACCGCGCCCAGCAGGCCGAACAGCATGCCGGAAAAGGCACTGTTCATGGTCTGCACCTGACCCAGCAGTGCGACGGTCGAGCCCTTGGGCAATGCCTGGGCGTTGTCGTGCACGATGCGCTGGATATCGGAGGCCACCGCGCCGAGGTCGCGGTCCTGGGTGGTCGCGAAGATCTCGACCATGGGCTGGATGTTGTACTGGCTGACCACCTCATTGGTGCTGGTGCGTTGGACCGTCGCGAGACCACCGAGTATCTGCGAGGTGCCGCCCCCGCGCGCGGTGATCGGCAGGTTTTGCAGCGCGGCGAGCGAATCGAGGCTGTATTGCGGCGTTTGCATCACGATCGGATACGACACGCCGTTTGCATTGTTCAACCAGAACGTGGGCGCGACCTGGCTCGACCCCGCGAGGTTCACCACCATGCTGTTGGTCACGTCGCCCTCGCTGATGCCGACCAGTTGCGCGCGCGTGCGGTCCACGTCGACGTTGAAGGTCGGATTGGCATGCGACTGCGCGATTCGTGCATCGACCACGCCCGGCACATCGCGAACCTCGCGCAGGATACGGTCGGCATAGGCGAAGTTGGCGTCGAGGTTGTTGCCGCGGATTTGCAGATCGATCGGCGCGGGCGAACCGAAGTTCAAGATCTGGCTGATGATGTCAGCCGGCGGGAACGAGAACGTGACACCGGGGAATTCACGCGGCAATTTCTCGCGCATCTCGCGCACATACTCGTCGGTCGGACGATGGCCTTCATTCAGCGCAATCTGGATGTCGCCGTCCTGCGAGCCAACCGTGCCGGTGTTGTTGTAAGCCGTGTTGATACCGCTCACCGGCAGGCCCATATTGTCGACCACGGTGCCAAGTTCGGCCGGCGGAATGATCTCGCGAATCGCTCCTTCGACATTCGCGAAGATCTGCGCGGTCTTCTCGACGCGGACGCCGACCGGCGCGCGCACGTGCATCAGGATCTGTCCGGAGTCGACCGCAGGAAAGAAATTGCGGCCGAGGAACGGCACCAGTGCGAAGGAGAGCATGACAAAGCCGAGAAAGCCTATGACGAACGGGCGCCGGTGCGTCAGGGCCAGTTCGAGCAAGCCATGGTATTTGGCGCGTACTTTTTCAAAGCGCGCTTCGAAGCCGCGCTGGAAGCGCCCGAGCGGACCCGGGCTCTTCGACGCATGCTCGTGTTCGCCTTGCACGTGCTGTTTCAGCAGGTACTTGGCCATGGTCGGCACGAGGGTTCTCGACAGGATGAACGACGAGATCATCGCGAAGATCACCGCTTCGGCCATGGGTACGAACAGGAAGCGCGCGACGCCGTTCAGGAAGAACATCGGCACGAACACGATACAGATACACAGCAGCGAGACGAACGCCGGCGTGACGATCTGCGCGGCGCCGTCGAGAATGGCGGTCTCCACCTCCTTGCCGTGCTCCAGGTGCCAGTTGATGTTTTCGATCGTGACCGTCGCATCGTCGACCAGAATCCCCACCGCGAGCGCTAAACCGCCAAGCGTCATGATGTTCAACGTCTCGCCGAGCGCGGACAGGGTGGCAATGGAGCCGAGAATGGCGAGCGGGATCGAGGTCGCGATGATGATGGTCGAGCGCCAGCTGCCGAGGAACAGCAGGATCATCAGGCTGGTCAGCACGGCCGCAATCACGCCCTCGCGTGCCACGCCGGAGATGGCGGCGCGTACGAACAGCGACTGGTCGCCAATAGGATCGATCTGCAGATTGTCCGGCCATGAGGCTTTACCCGCGGCGACCTGAGCCTTGATGCCGGAAATGATCCCGAGAGTGGACACCGAGCCGTTTTTGAGCACCGACATCAGCACGGAACGCTTGCCGTTGACGTGCACGATATTGGTCTGCGGCGGGCTGCCGTCGCGAACGCTGGCAACGTCACGGATATAGACGGTGGTGCCGTTGACCGCCTTGATAGGCAGATCGCCCAAGGCCTTGATCTGTGACGGTGCATCGTTCAGTTGCACCGTGTATTCGTAGTCGCCGATCTTTTCCGTCCCCACCGGCGTAATCAGGTTCTGGCCCGCCAGTGCATTGGCGACGTCCTGGGCGGACAAGCCGCGCGCCTGCATGGCAGCTGGGTCGACGTCGATCTGCACCTGCCGCGTCTTGCCGCCGAACGGATACGGAATAGCCGCGCCGGCGACCGTCACCAGAACCGGTCGCACTGCGTTCAAGCCAAGGTCACCGAGATTCTGTTCGGTCAGCCCCTTGCCGGACAACGCCAATTGGATAATCGGCACCGTCGACGCGTTGTAGTTCAGGATCAGCGGCGGGGTCGTACCGGGCGGCAACTGGCGCAACTGGGTTTGCGCGACCGCCGTTACCTGGGCGTTCGCCGTGCTGATATTCACGCCCGGCTGGAAGAAGATCTTGATGATCCCGAAGCCGGACACCGATTCTGCCTCGATATGCTCGACGTCGTTGACCGTAGTGGTGAGCGTGCGTTCGAACGGCGACGTGATGCGGCCGACCATCTGGTCCGGCGGCAGGCCGGTGTATTGCCACACCACGCTGATCACCGGAATTCTGATATCCGGGAAAATGTCGGTGGGCGTCTTCATCGCGGACAAGGGACCGATGATGAGGATGAAAATCGCCAGAACGACGAAAGTATAGGGTCGCCGCAGGGCGATACGGACTAGGCCGAGCATGTGGGTTCCAAGGCTTGGAGGAAGACGTTGTGGCGCGTGTCGCAGGCGTGGAGAGAGTCCCTAGCCTGAGCCAAGGCAGAATGTACACAAAGCCCGGAATTACTGCTGATAGGAAAATAAAACCCCAGGCAAGATAAGGTCGTCACCACGCTTTCACGACGTGCTGATATTCGTCGTGTGACGGCAGCAAAATCAGGTCGGGGGCTCCTCGCAAACATGGCGCGAATATGACTTGTAAGTATAGGAATACGAATGACCTCGCGAAGCGATGCGCTGCGAGGCGCTTTTGACGGCGCTATCCGTTCCAATAGCGCTTTGCAACGTTCGAGTCGAGCTTTCAATTTGGCAGGCATTGGCCGCTGCATGGGCGGGTATTAACTTGAGGTCGCAGTGTTGAGGCGTGGCAGCGTAATAGGCGATAAATCATTTGAAAACTTGTTTTTCACACAATACTGTTGTGTGAAAAACAAGTGCACTGCAATTGGACGATCTGATGAGCCAGTGAAAGACGTAGGGTGAGTTGTGGTTTAGGAAAACCTTCGCCATCGCGCGGGTATCTGTTTCGCTTTTGGCATAACTATTCTCCGCGAAACTGGCGTTATCGTAGAGCGCTTAAGTCTCTAGAATCACCGGCGTCGCTATTCAGGAATTCACGGGTCGCCAATGTACGGCCTCGCCTGGCCGCGACGACATGACGTTGCACTCAGTGCGCCTTGGACGCGAGAGGTCGAAGGTGTGCCGTGCAGCGCTGCCGTAAGGCAGATGTCTCCGAGAAACACTTTTGCCCGCCCATAGAGGCGGGCATTTTTCTTGGGCGAGCGTATCCGCCCGACAGGATAGCCGCCCGTCGAAGATGCGGAATGCCAGAGTTTCGCGGCGCCATTGAAAAATGCCGCCCAGCTTTTGGCTGGACGGCATTTCCCTGGTATCGCAATTGATAATGCTACGGTGCTGAAATCCGCTTAGAACGTGTGACGGATACCCGCAGTCACGGCGACCTGACTGTTGGTAGCCGATGCCGCCGACAGACCGTTGATCATTGCACCAATCGAAGCACCGTCTTCGGTCACGTGCTGATATTCGCCTTGCAGATAGAGCTCAGTGCGCTTGGACAGCAGATAAGCTAGCTGAACATTGACCTGATTCCACTTCGGGTCGGCACCATCCAGGCTGCCGTCGGTGTACGTGTAGGCACCGGCGACGCTAATGGCCGGGGTGATGAAGTAGTGCCCATTCACTTCATAGTTGTTGAAACGGGCGCTGCCGCCATTCAATGCAATACCGCCGCTGACGCCAGACTGGCCCGCGGAAATCCCGAATGCCTGGTTCAATATGGTCTGCGTAAAGACGAATCCTGCCGTGGCCGGCCCGAACACGTATTTGACGCCAGCACCCCACGTGCGCTGGCGGCCCGCGAAGAAGGTGTTGTCGCCGTCGAGTGCGCCGTTGGTGTTCGTGACGACGACCGACGTGATGTCGCTGTTCAGTTGCAGATAACCGGCAGCGACGGTCAGGCCGGCGTAGTTATACGATGCGCCAAAGCTGTACGCGCGGTTGTTCGCAAAGTCACCCGCTTCGTTCGAGAAGCCGTACAACGCACCGAACTTGAAGCCGCCGTAGTTCGCGCTCTGGAACTTGACCGAGTTGTCGATGCGGAAATCGTTGTCGAGGTTGTCGTTGTCAAACGGGTGCGCGAAGAACGTGCCGCCGTATTGCGTGCCGGTCAGTGCGAGGGGGCCGAGGTAATCGACCACGCTGTCGTATTGGCGACCCAGCGTAACGGAGCCGTACTGGTTGCCCGACAGGCCGACAAAAGCCTGACGGCCAAACAGACGGCCGTCCTGGCGCAGTGTGCCGTTGGTGCCGTTAAAGCCGTTTTCCAACGTGAAGATGGCGTTCAGGCCACCGCCCAGGTCTTCCGTTCCACGCAGGCCCCAACGGCTCGTATTGATCGCGCCATCGGTTTCTTGCCAGTTGCTGTGGCCGCCCTGATTGCTGGTGTAGGTGATGCCTTCATCAATGATGCCGTACAGCGTAACGCTGCTCTGAGCGTGTGCCGTAGTCGCAAAAGCGCCCGTCAGGGCAGCTAACATTACAGCCTTTTTCATATCTCTAGCTCCGGGAACAGAATGCTGAATCGTTTGTATATAGAGCCCTCTTTCAAGGAACGGCTTCGCGCATTCGCAGGCAATGCAGGGGTCCGTGGTCTCACTCGCACCTCATGCAAAACGCGTCAGTTCAGGGCAGGTGAAGTGTAAAGAGGCACTTGCGAAGCGAATCCTCGATTTTTAGCAATACTGATTTTTTCGCCCAGAAACGATCCGTGCAAAGCGCGCAGTAAAGCCTTGATGGAAAAGCGATTCGGCTGTGTGTGCGGAGCCCGAAGAGCATGCAGACGACGCCCTTGGCCATCGCATATTGCTGTTTTGTGGCATTCAATGATGCGCAAAAACAACGGGAAGCCGTATGGCACGGTGTGCGGCTTCTTCTCATGACTCGCTTTGCACAACGTGGGGCATCGGGTTGAAATGCCTGTACAGATGATGGATGAACGTGCGTAGCTTGGCGGGGAAATAACGGCGGCTAGGGTATGCGATGTTGATGTCTATCTGTGGCAGACGGTAGTTGTTGAGCAGCGTCACAAGGCTGCCACGCATGATGTCTTGTTCAATCAGATAGCTGGGCAGGATCGCGATACCCATGCCGAGCAGCGCGAACTGGCGCAACATTTCCGTATTGTTGGCGACAATCGCGTTAGTCGGACGCACGCGTACCTCGCCGTCCCTGCCGGTAAACGCCCACTCTTCACCCCAGTAGTCGGTAGCGAGGGACAGGCACGGATACTCGGCCAGTTGCCCGGGATGCATTGGCGTGCCGTGTTTCCGGAGATAATCGGGCGGCGCGCAAGCGATCATGCTGGCAGTCGTCAAACGCCGCGCAACGACATTCGGGCTACGCGTCTGCCGCGCTATCACGATGCCTACGTCGAAACCTTCTTCGACCACATCGACCGGACGATCCACGAGCGTGATATCAGGTATGACCTTCGGGTAGCGCGTGGCATAGCCTTGCAGCACAGGCGCGAGCGTATGCAGGCCGAACACCATCGGCGCCACAATACGCAAGGTCCCAGCCGGCTCAAGGTTGCGCGACGTGACCATCTGCTCGACGTCGTCCAGCTCCTCGAGAATGTGGCGGATACGTTCTAGATAGACGTGGCCTGATTCCGTCGGAGACAGACGCCGGGTGGTGCGATTGAGCAGCCGCGTACCCAGGCGGCCTTCAAGATCGGCAACGTGGCGTGTCGCGACCGCATTGGAGATTCTCATCGCGCTGGCAGCGCGGGTGAAGCCGCCAAGATCTGCCACCTTGACGAAGATTCGCATTGAATCCAGATCATCCACAGCACAACTCCTACCGCCGTCGAGACTCGGCGAACGTCAGACCTGCGCAGCGTTGCTCGCACGACTGTTCTGCAAACCGCCAAATTGTAGGGGCCTTCAATGGCCGCACTCTGACGCTGACATGGCTGCGCGGTCAGATTTTGCAAATCAGGGATGAGTGATCACCATCGTGAAACGTGTGCGCTGTTCGAGCGCCACGTTTCGCGCAACATTGACGCACGCGAACGGCCACGACCACGGCGGCTTCCTGGTTGGAGGATGTCATTTATATTGCGTTTTTGACGGTGAGAAGTGCAAAAATGCACACATTGAACATCTACCCATAGCGTCGTCCGGAGACTTGAAGATGACCCCCACGCCTTCCATCTGCGCTGCCTTTACGCCCACCGGTAAGCTAAGGGCGTCGATCAATCTCGGCAATCCCATCCTCGTCAACAAAGACGCCACCACGGGGCAGCCGTTCGGCATCTCGCTCGATCTGGCCAACGAATTCGCCCGGCGCCTGGGCGTCGAGGTCGAACACGTCGTCTTCGACACCGCAGGCAAATCGGTGGAGGCGGTGACGGACGAGCGGGCTGACATCGGCTTCTTCGCAATCGATCCTGCGCGCGGTGCGAGCATTGCCTTTACCGCGCCCTATGTTTTGATCGAAGGCTATTACCTGGTGCGCAACGAATCCGCGATTCGCCGCAACGCGGAGGTCGACACCGCGGACCACCGCGTCGCGGTGGGCAAGGGCAGTGCCTATGACCTGTTTCTGACGCGCGAATTGCGTCACGCGCAAATCGTGCGTGCGCCGAGTTCGCCCGCTGTGGTTCGCACCTTCCTTGAAGAGGGGCTGGAGGTGGCGGCGGGCGTCAAACAGCAACTCGAGGCGGACGCTGCGCTTAATCCCGGGTTGCGTCTGCTGGACGAGCGCTTCATGGTCATTCAGCAGGCCATGGGGACGCCGCGAAGCCGGGGCGAGGCAGCTGCGCAATATCTGCGAGCGTTTGTCGAGGAGATGAAGTCGTCGGGGTTCGTCGCGGCGGCGCTGGCCCGCCATGGCATTCAAGGAGCCCTGGTGGCGCCTGCCGGGTGAACCGGGTGGCGTCCAAACGTTCGCAAGTGATTGCCGAGGGATGGAAAGGAAAAAGCGACGGCGCCGAGAAGTCAGGGTAATCCGATATAAAGATTGCATCGTTCCTGGCCGATATACCTCATGCAGTGCTAGTGAAGCGCAAGGACGACGCCCTGAAGATCGTCCCAGGGAGGCACTTCTCTGGCACGGCAAATCCACGACATAACCTGAGAGAAAGCACTCAGGATGTCCTACGCCCCCGCCTACGCTAACAGCGTCTCGATCGAGTCCGCGGTCTGAGTGCTGAGGCGCAAGCGCAAGCGCGGACGCCCGTGCGGGCGGCGCTTACGCCGCGAGCGGTGCCCGCTGCTCGCGCTTGCCATACGCGTTCTCGACGCCCGGAAGGATCTCGACGATATCGAAGAGGCGATCCCAGAACGGCGTCTCCCGCAGCGCTTCCACCACCTGCTCATAGGCCTGGTGGCTCGTGGCATCCCACATCCAGACATCGGTGACGACGCTCGAATAGAACTCGGTGTCGTAGAGCCGCAGGCTCACTTGGCCGCGGTATTTGCGCAGAATCGGCTCAACGTGTTCGCGCAACAGCCGCGAGCGCTTGGCCTCGGGCAACTCGAGCCATTCGGGCCGGGTTTTAACGAGCATAAAAACGGTCAGGGCTGCGGACAGGGCAGCACTATCGGAAGCGTCCTTCGGTTTGATGGGCGTGTCGGTCATGACAGGATTCCTTTCGGGTTGGAGGAGCAGATAGAATATGAGTAGTCACTCGCATTCACTACTCGCTTTCCCGTCATGGTCCGAAATCAACGTCCGGATGCGCTTGCGCCCCGCAAGGCGCCCACTCAGCGGCGCGCCACGGCGACCGTCGAGGCGATCCTCGAAGCAGCTGCTCGCATTCTCGAGACGCAAGGGCTCGAGGGCTACACAACCAATGCGGTCGCCGAGCGGGCCGGTGTCAGCATCGGCTCGCTTTACCAGTACTTTCCGAACCGCGACGCGCTGACGGCGGCGCTCATCGAGCGCGAAACGGCCACGTTGCTGGAGCAGGCCCGCGAGGCGGCGCAGGGCGGCAGTTGTGCCGAGGTGCTGACCGGTTTGATCGAGGCGGCGGTGGCGCATCAGATGCGCCGTCCGGCGCTGGCTCGCATCGTCGATTTCGAGGAGCAGCGTCTGCCGATGGGAGAGCGCAACCAGCGCGTGGCCGACGTGCTGCAACAGATCATGGTCGACGCGCTGCTGCTCGACGATGCACCCGCCGTGCCCGATCGCCAGCAGGCCGCGCAGGATGTGCTGGCGATCGCGCACGGCATGATCGACGGTGCCGGCCAGTGCGGCGAAACCGACGCGGCGGATCTGCGCCGGCGCGTCGAAGTGGCGGTGCGCGGTTATCTCGTGGGGATGGCGTCCGGCCGGTAGCGCGTCCTCTGCGCTTACTGTTCCGCTACCGGTTCTGGTTGTGCCGGCGACTGCGCCACGTTCGCCAGTCCGCAGAACCAGTCGCCGCTGTGGGGTGGATATTGCCAGCGCGTGTCCTGCTTCAGGACCGTCGCACATTGGTCATGCAGGCTGATGCCCGGATCGGCGGAGGTGCATTGCAGCGCCACTGTCGCTCCGTCTGCGTTGGCATCCGGCTGGGTATCCGGCGCGGCATGCGCAAGCGCGCGTCGTTCCGGGTCGCGGGATATCTCATGCGGACGCGGTGCCGGCTCAAGCGGCTCATCCGGTTTGGCCGGCTGAGCAGCCGGACCCTGCTGCAGGCTCGCCAGCAGGCGCTGCAACTCCTCGATGCGCCCGCTGTACCAGGTTCTCAGACAGGCTTCATCGGTACAGTTCGCTTCGCGCCAGGCCCATTTGCTGTCGCTATCGGCGCGGAACGCCTTTGGGTTGGCGACGGCGCGCCGCGCCTGCCAGTACAGCTTGCCGAGCTGGTCGTCGAGGCTGGACAAATCGGTTCGATGGCAGATCAATTGCTCCGGGACTGAGCGGCCCCTGGAGCAATCGAAACTGGTCGCATGGGCCGGCAGATGGTTGAGCAGCAAGCTCGCGAGAATGGCAGTTCGGAAGATCTTCATGGCGGTACCGGCGAAACAGGGGTTCGGATGTGCGATGAATGATCGGCTGAACTGGAAAGCGCACAGACCTCAAAAAAGGGACGAGTTTGCGACCTGCTTACCAAAAGTTTCCCCGGTTGTTGCCTCCTCTGCCGCGAATGACCTGCGGTGTTCATCTGGATGCGGTACGCTAGCTCAGGCAGCCACAACCAGCAGCGACAATCAGAACACGCAGCGACAATCAAAAATCGCCCCGTCAGAGGAGGCCGCAATGCGAAGACAGTTCGTGCAGTGCTGTTATGCCGGGTTGACCAGTCTGTTGCTCGTGCCCGCTGCCGTGTTCGCGCAGACGCAGGCCGTCACCAATAGTCCGGTGAACCTTCGCGCCGGGCCCGCACGAGACTATCCGGTCGTGTCGCAATTGCCGGGTGGCGCACCCGTCACGGTGATGGGTTGCGTGGCCGGTTACACATGGTGCGATGTCGCACTGCCGAATCTGCGCGGCTGGGTTTACGCTGGCCGTATTAGCTACCCTTATCAAGGCAACCCGGTGCCGGTGCTGAACTACGGCACGGTGATCGGTTTGCCGCTCGTCACGTTCTCGATTGGCACGTATTGGGGCAACTATTACCGTGGCCGGCCGTGGTATCACGATCAGTCGCGTTGGGCACATCACCCGCCGCCACCGCCGCCGCGTCCCGGCGCGGGACGTCCACCCGGACGTCCGCCGGGACCGCCACCCGGTGGTCCGGGCGGCAGGCCACCTGGCGGGCGCCCTCCAGGCGGGCATCCTCCAGGTAATGGTGGCGGCCGGCCTCCAGGCGGCCAGCCTCCAGGTAACGGCGGCGGACGGCCTCCGGGCGGCCAGCCTCCAGGTAATGGTGGCGGACGGCCTCCGGGCGGCCAGCCTCCAGGTAACGGTGGCGGACGGCCGCCGGGCGGGCAGCCTCCAGGTAATGGCGGCGGACGGCCTCCAGGTAGCGGTGGCGGCCGGCCTCCAGGCGGTCAACCCCCGGGCGGTCAGCATCCCGGCGCAGGGGGGCAACGCCCAGGCGGCTCCGGCGGGTCAGGCGGACGCCCGCCGGGTGGCGGAGGAGGCGGGGGCGGCAACCAGGGCCAGCCGCCGCCGCGTAATAACTGAGTTTCACTGGAGACAGGTGCGATGGCATTGGGTGAACACAAGACGGGCGGTGCGACGGCGGTCGGCCTCGCGACCGTGGCGGCTGACGGCACCATTCTCGATAGCTGGTTCCCCGAACCCGAACTGGCCGATGAGCCGGTCGCGGGGGCGGGTACCGTCCGTCTGTCGCACGACGAGGTGTCGCGGGCGATCGGCGATGCGGCGGCGAACTGCCTGGGCCCCGACGAGCGCCGCGGCGTCGAGGTGGTCGGCGTGCGCACGGCGATCGCGTCGCTCGCCGAGCCGCCGCTCGACGCGCATGACGTCTACCTGCGCCTACATCTGCTCAGCCACCGGCTGATCAAACCGCATGAAGCCAATCTGAGCGGACTGTTCGGATTGCTTGCCAACGTTGCATGGACCTCTTTCGGCCCCTGCGTCGTGGAAGCGGTTGCCCAGGTCCGGATGAAGGCACGTGCCGCGCGCACGACGTTCGAAGTCACCAGCATCGACAAATTTCCGCGCATGACCGACTACGTGGTGCCGTCCGGCGTGCGTATCGCCAATGTGGATCGGGTCCGGCTAGGCGCCTATCTCGCGCCGGGTACCACGGTGATGCACGAGGGCTTCTGCAATTTCAACGCGGGCACGCTAGGCGTCTCGATGGTCGAAGGGCGCATCAGTTCCGGCGTCGTCGTGGACGATCACAGCGATATCGGCGGCGGAGCGTCGATCATGGGCACGCTGTCGGGCGGCGGCACGCAGGTGGTGTCGGTGGGCAAGCGCTGTCTGCTGGGCGCGAATGCGGGCATCGGCATTTCGCTCGGAGACGACTGCGTCGTCGAAGCCGGTTGCTATATCACGGCCGGCACGCGCGTGAGCTTGCCGGATGGCTCGGTCGTCAAGGCCGCCACGCTATCGGGGCAGCCCGGCTGGCTGTTCCGGCGCAATTCGCAAAGCGGCGCGGTCGAGGCGATCTCGCGCAACAAAACATGGGGGCAACTGAATCCGGATTTGCACAAGCACAACTAGGTGGCCGGCACGGCTTTTCCATGCCCAATGGATCGATTTATACGTCCAGGTGTAAACCCCAGTGTGCTGCCGGTCCAAACGTGCCGATGTCGGGATAGGGGGCTCAGATATGACTTGCCAGGTGACACAAGGTGACACGGTTGCAGCAGGCTCTGACAGCACCCGCTATCCATCGGGGTTGGCAGAGCAATTGCTGGCCTCCGAGCGCAGCGTATTGCGGCTGATCACGCGCAATACGCCGCTGCCAGAGTTGCTCGACGAAGTGTGCCGCTACGCGGAGGCGCTGCTCGGCGAGGGCGCGAGTTGCTCGATCCTGCTGCTCGATGAGGATGGCATCCATGTGCGTGCCGGCGGCGCGCCCTCGTTGCCGCAGTCGTACACCGCTGCGCTCGACGGCACCGTCATCGGTCCGCAGGTCGGCTCGTGCGGCACGGCAATGTACTTGCGGCGCATGATCGTGGTCGAGGACATCGAAACGGATCCGCTATGGGCGGACTTCAGGGATCTCGCGTTGCCGATCGGCTTGCGCGCCTGCTGGTCGATCCCGTTTGAGAACGACGAGGGCAGAGTGCTCGGCGCGTTCGCGGTCTACCATCGCACGCGGCGCGGCCCGAGTCTCGAAGAGGAGGCAATGCTGCGCAACATTGGCCGCAGCGTCGGCCTCGCGGTCCATCAGGACGCCATCGCGCAACGCCTCGCGCAAAGTGAAGAGCATCACCGTCTGGTGGTCGATCACCTGAATGAAGGTATCGTCGTGCAGTCGCGCGACGGCTTGGTGCTGGCGTGCAATCCGAGTGCGGTGCGCATGCTGCATGCGGGGCCGGACCTCGTCGGCCACGATATTCTGACGGTGATGGTGCGTGCCTTTCATGAAGACGGCACGCCGATCGTCCATGCCGACCGGCCAACGGTGCGGGTACTGGCCACAGGCAAAGCGGTGCTCAGTCAGACCATCGGTCTCGAACTCACCGACGGCGAGATTATTTGGACCACCTTGAATGTGGTGCCGATCCTCAAGCCCGGCGAGCGCGAGCCGGGTTCAGTATTGATCTCGTTTACCGATATCGGTCCGGTACGCCAGGCCCAGCAGCAACTCAAGTACCTCGCCACCCGCGATTCGCTCACCGGCCTCTATAACCGCGCCTATCTGACCGAGCGGATGCGCGACCTGTTCGAGCCGTCGGGTCTGGACAACGAGCTCGCGCGCGTGGCCGTGCTGTTCGTCGATCTGGACGGCTTCAAGAAGGTCAACGACACGGCCGGCCACGAAGCAGGCGATGCGCTCCTGTGTAGCGTGGCACGCCGGCTTGCGTCGTGCGTGGAAGCGGAGGACACGCTGGCGCGGGTGGGCGGCGATGAGTTCGTGATCGTCGTGAGCGGTTACAACGACACCGGCGATCTGATTGCTCTCGCGCGCCAGATCCTCGAGACGGTGGGCGTGCCGTTCGCCGTGGCCGACAACGAATACTACCTGGGGGCGTCGATCGGCATCAGCCTCTTTCCGGAAGACGGCCTCGATGTGCCGACCCTGATGCGCAACGCCGATTCGGCGATGTACTCGGCCAAGCAGCGCGGCCGCAACAACTTCCAGTTCTTTACCGCGGAGCTGAACCAGCACCTGCAACGGCGCTTTGCGATCGAGCAGTTCCTGCGCCGCGCGCTGGCGGCGGGCGAGCTGAGTCTCGTCTACCAGCCGATCATCGACAGCCGGTGCGGCCGCACAGTCGGCGCAGAAGCGCTTTTGCGCTGGTACAACAGCGAACTGGGCGACGTCTCGCCGGTGGAGTTCATCCCGGTCGCGGAGGACACCGGCTTGATCGTCGCGATCGGCACCTGGGTGCTGGAGCGCGCGTGCGAGCAACTGGCCGAATGGCGGCGCACGCTGGCGCCGGACCTCGTGATTGCAGTGAATCTGTCGCCGCGTCAGGTGAGCGACGGGCTGGTCGAGCAGATCGAGCGCTGTCTTGCCCACTGCAGACTCGGCCCCGACGCGCTGGAACTGGAGATCACCGAGCGCCTCCTGATGAGCGACAGCGAAACCGTGCTGCCGATCCTGAGCGCGCTCAGCAACATGGGCGTGCGGATCTCCGTCGACGACTTCGGCACCGGCTATTCGTCGCTGTCGTATCTGAAGCGCTTTCCGCTGCATAACCTGAAGATCGACCGGTCGTTCGTCGCCGGCCTGCCGGACCATCGCGACTCCATTGCGATCACCCAGGCTGTGGTGGCGATGGCGCATTCGCTCGGCATGAATGTCACGGCCGAAGGGGTGGAGACGCCGGCGCAGGCCTCGTTCCTGCGCTCGATCGAGTGCGACAAGCAGCAGGGCTATCTGTTCAGTCGCCCGGTGGCGGCCAGCGCCTATGCGCGCAACCTGCAATCCTTCCAACTCGACCCACAAGGTAACGAATGCAACTGATTGGCATGCTGGACTCTCCCTATGTGCGTCGCGTGGCGATTTCGCTGGCCGTGCTCGGCCTGCCTTTCGAGCATCACAGCGTCTCGGTGTTTCGCCACTTCGACGAGTTCGCAAAGATCAATCCGGTGGTCAAGGCGCCGACCTTTATCGAGGACGACGGCACCCTGCTGATCGATTCGAGCCTGATCCTCGATCATATCGACCATAAGGTCGAGTCCGGCCGCCGTCTGATGCCCGAGGAGGCCGGTGCGCGGCTGCAGGCGCTAAACCTGACCGGCTTCGCGCTCGCGGCTACCGAAAAGGCCATGCAGACGGTCTATGAGCGCAATCTGCGGCCGCAGGAGTTTCAATTCGAGCCGTGGGTCGAGCGCGTGCAGAAGCAGATGCACGCGGCTTATGCCGAACTCGAAACGCGTCTGGCCGGCCGCGACGGCTGGCTGTTCGGCGAGCGTTTGATGCAGCCGGATATTACGATTGCCGTCGCGTGGCGCTTTACGCAATTCATGCTGCCGGGCGTGCTCGACGCAGCGCGTTATCCGGCACTGGCGGCGTTTTCCGAACGCGCCGAGGCGCTGCCGGTGTTCATTGGCGCGCCGCTCGAATAACCTGGCACCCCTCAAATAACCCTTTCGGGCGCGTGGAGGCTGTTGGGCCGATTGGCCGTGCGGCCTCTTGCCTCACCGCTCTAAAGCCGCCGCTAGTGAGCGCGCGCTGCCCGCCGACTGGCTCCGGGCGGGCCGCTCAGCGGTGCAGGGCGGATTGTTCACTTTCCGCGACAAGTCCCTTCGCTTTCCCGCTATTTATCCGCGCAGCGCGGATGCCTAGAATCCCACCATCGAAACGAAAGTAACGTCTTGCCGAAGTGGCGGGACGCGTTGGGAGCGGAAATGCGAGCATTAATCGAAAGACAGCTTTATCATCCATCGGTGGTCCTACCGATGGTGGCCTTGATGCAAATGATGGTGGCGCAGGATTTCAACCTGAGCCAGGTGGGCCTGATGATGGCCACGAAGGGCGCCCAGGCGGCGCTGCAACGTTCGCGCGAGCTGATTTGCGCAGCACATTGCCACGGCTGAGCACGCCGCTGCAGATTCGTCACACGTAATCCACCCTGAACAGCGGGCCTCCGGGTCCATCAGCACCCCTCAAGACGTCACGGCATATCCTCGCGAGCGCTAGTAAGATGGCACAACGCTGCCACCAGCCCTCGGGAGACATGTCATGCCACAGCACTTCGATGCAGTCGTGATCGGTACCGGACAAGGCGGTTCGCCGCTCGCGGTGCGCCTTGGCGCAAACGGCCGCAAGACGGCTGTGATCGAGCGGGCCGCGTTCGGCGGCACCTGCGTGAACGTCGGCTGCACCCCCACCAAAAGTTATGTCGCCAGCGCGCGCGTCGCGCACGTGGCGCGGAACACTGCCGGCTACGGCGTGCATGTGGCGGGACCGGTGACGGTCGATCTGGCGCAGGTCAAGGCGCGTAAAGACCAGATTATCGGCCAGTCGCGCGCCGGCGTCGAAAAATGGCTGCGCGGTGCGCCCAATGTCACTGTGATCAAAGGCCATGCGCGTTTTACCGGGCCGCATACGCTGAGCGTCAGCGGGCCGGACGGCCAGATCGTCGACGAACTCGAAGCGGACGAAATCTTCATCAACACCGGGACGCGCGCGGTCGTGCCGCCGCTCGAAGGCATCGAGCGCATCCGCTACTACACCAATTCCACACTGCTTGATCTGACCGAATTGCCCGAGCACCTGGCGATTGTCGGCGGCAGCTATATCGCGCTCGAATTCGCGCAGATATTCCGCCGTTTCGGCAGCCGGGTGACGGTGATCGTGCGTGGCGAGCGCGTGCTCGCCCGCGAGGACGCCGACTTCGCGCTGGAGGTGCAGAAGGTGCTGGCGCGCGAAGGCATCGAGTTTCGTTTTGGCGCGCAACCGCACGGTGTCGAGCCGCTCGACGGCGAGCGCGTGCGGATCGCTTTCGGCGGCGCACAGCCGGCTATCGAGGCGTCGCATCTGCTGTTCGCCATTGGCCGCAAGCCGAATACCGACGACCTCGGCCTCGCGGCAGCCGGTCTTGAAACGGATATGCAGGGCATGATCCCGGTCGACGGCGCGTTGCGCACCAGCGTGCCCGGCGTGTGGGCGATCGGCGATGTCAACGGCCGCGGGGCGTTTACCCACACGTCCTATGACGACTACCAGATCGTTGCTGCGAATCTGTTCGACGGCGGCGCGCGCAGTGCCGATACCCGCATCATGGCGTATGGGGTATTTGTCGATCCGCCGCTTGCCCGGGTGGGCTTGTCCGAAGCCGAGGTGCGCGAGTCAGGCCGCGCCGCGCTGATCGCGACCATGCCGATGACACGGGTCGGCCGCGCGCGCGAACGAGGCGAGACCGACGGCTTCATGAAGGCGCTGGTCGACGCGGAAACGAAACAGATCCTCGGCGCGGCGATTCTCGGCATTGAAGGCGATGAAGCGATTCACACGTTCATCGACATCATGACGGCCGGCGCGCCGTATCCGACGCTGCAGTTCGCGATGCATATCCATCCCACCATCAGCGAACTGGTGCCGACCTTGCTCGACGGTCTGAAGCCGCTGAAGTAGAGTGCACGGCGTCAGCCGATGGCTTGTAACCGCTGACCCTGGGAGTCGCCATGCCGATCGTCGGCAATCTGTTTCGCATCGGTTCAAGGCAAGGCGCCGACGAGCGCTTCGATACGCTCGTCGAGCAGGGTGGGGTGACGATCGAGCGGATCGTCTCGACCGGCCAGGCGAGCGCGCCAGACTTCTGGTACGACAGCCCGCGCGACGAGTGGGTCGTACTCCTGACCGGTGCGGCGAGTCTCGAGTTCGAAGGCGACCCGCAACTGCACGCGCTGCAACCGGGCGACCATGTGCTGATCGAGGCGCATTGCCGGCATCGCGTGGCGTGGACGCACGAGACCGAGCCGACCGTATGGCTCGCGGTTCACTACGCGCTAGGTGGCGGGACGAGTTGAGCCTCTCGGGCCGCTAGGCTCGTTGTTCAAAACAATCCCGCGTATTGCAGGGAATTTAAGCCGGATCGCCTTCTTCGATCAATTCGGCATAGCTGCGCGCGAAACGATGGACGTCGCCGGGCCAGCGCGCCGAAACATAGTGGCCGTCGCGTACCACGAACGCAGGTCCTTCGTCCTCGCGGCTATCGCGGGCCATGCCGCCGGTTTTGCGACGGTAGTCGGGGGCATCCGGCGGCACGTCGAGGAAATCCTCGGGACGTGCCAGCGCCCGGGTCACTTCCTGCTGAACCGACATATAGCCGCGCGGCTCGCCGGGCGACTCGAGATAGGTGCGGTAATAGTGCGGGTCCCAGAAGCGGGTGAAGCGCGCCAGCAGCGCGACTTTACGCTCCAGTGTCCACGTCAGGGCGGTGGTCCGCCGTCCATACAGAACCGAGCGTCCATCGGCGCGCCGGCTGCGGGCGGCCAGCAGTACGCCATGACAGATCGCGCCGACTGGCTTGTCGGCGGCAAAAACCCCTGCGATGACGGCTTGCAGGCGCTCGCTCTCGAGATATTCGCGCATGCCGCGCGCGCGATGACCGCCCGGCAGCAGCAGGCCGTCGAAGTCGGCGCTATTGAGCTCATCCCAACGCAGCGGCCGCTGGAAGGCCCCATCCGCGCACAGTTGCGCATGTGCGTCGCGGGCATCCCGGCGGGCACGCAGCAATCGACCGACGAGCGACAGGCGCCGTACCCCTGGAATCCAGCCCCAGGGATCGAGACCGTGGCCGTGCAGCATCAACGCGTCGCATTCGGCCTGGCGGCCGTCGGGTGCGGCAAAACTGATCCGGTGGCCGCGCTCGCGCAGTATCTGCCAGCTCACGGCGACTTCACTGGGGTCCGCGTCCCGGGAGGGCAGCGGCATCAGAATGTGGGCCATATAGCGCTGGGTCGTATCGGCTTGACGGTCATAAAGGGATTCCTGACGCGGGATCGGTGATTGAATATAAACTGGCTCGAGACTCCCGGCAGCATCGATTGCTGCTCCATTCACACATGACATGACCACTGCCTCCACGCTCGCCCGTATCGGCCTGATTTCCGACACGCACAATCTCGTGCGTCCTGAAGCGTTGCAGCATCTCGCAGGGTGCGATGCGATCATTCACGCAGGCGATATCTGCGAGCAGGCGGTGCTCGATGCGCTAAGGCAGATCGCTCCCGTCACCGCCGTGCGCGGCAACAACGACACGGGCGACTGGGCCCGCGCGCTGCCCACGCACGCTACGCTCACGGCGCAGCAGGTGACGATTCTGGTCGTGCACGATATCGCGGACGTGGACGCCGATCCGCGCGGCAAGGGCATCGCGGTCGTCGTGACCGGGCACTCGCACAAGCCGCTGATCGACGAGCGCGACGGCGTGCTGTTCGTGAACCCGGGCAGTGCCGGGCCGCGGCGCTTCAGGTTGCCGGTGTCGGCCGGACTGCTGATCGTGGATGGCGCGCGTGCGACGGCGACGCTGCATTCGCTGCTGACGTAGAAAACGGGCCGCACATGCTATGCATGTACGGCCCGTTTCGGATGTGGCCCGGGATGCGGCTAGAGGGAAGCTTTACGCCCGCGCCGTAGCACCCGGCGCATAGTTCTCATCCATCTCTTCGGCCTCGCGCTCACCGCGCAGCACGGCGTGCGCTTCGGCACGGGTGGCGACGCAAGGACCCGAGCCGAGCAGCGGCTGGCGCGCGGTTTCGCGCAAGGCGAGCACCGAGACGATGCCGATCAGCGATGCCCCCATCAGATAGTACGCGGGCATCATCAGATTGCCGGTGCGATCGACGAGCCATGCGGCTACGAGCGGCGTAGTGCCGCCGAACAGCGAGACGGAGATATTGAAGCCGATCGCCAGTGCGCCATAACGGATCCGGGTGGGGAAGAGTGCCGGAAGTGCCGACGGCATCACGCCGGTGAAGCACGACAGCAGCACGCCGAGAATCAGCAGGCCGCCGAACACCGGCAGCATCGTGCCCGTGCGGATCAGCAGCAGGGCCGGGATCGACAGCGCGAACAAGCCGACACAACCGAACAGCATCACCGGCTTGCGGCCGATCGTGTCGGACAGGCGGCCGGCGAACAGCGTCATCGGCATCATCAGCACCATCACCAGCAGCACGAGAAAGAGGCCATGCGTTTCGTCGAAGTGCAGCGTCGACGACAGGTAGCTCGGCAGATACGACAGCGCCATGTAGTCGGTCACGTTGAAAATCAGCACGAGGCCGACGCACAGCAGCAACGGCTTCCATTGCCGCGCCAGCAGGTCGCGCAAGCTTTGCTTGGGCAGCGCCTTATCTTCCGCTTCACGCTCTTCAGCCTGCTTCTTGAACGCGGGCGTTTCTTCGAGCTTCATCCGGATGTAGAGGCCCACCAGACCCAGCGGCCCGGCGATCAGGAACGGCACACGCCAGCCCCACGACAGGAGCGCTTCGTGCGACAGCGTGGCGGTCAGCACCGCGACGGTACCGGCGCCGAGCACATAGCCGATCAGTGTGCCGAACTCGAGGAAGCTGCCCATGAAGCCGCGGCGCTTGTCGGTCGAGAATTCGGCGATGAAGGTCGCGGCGCCGCCGTATTCGCCGCCGGTGGAGAAGCCTTGCACCAGACGCGCGACAAGCAGCAGGCCCGGTGCGAGGATGCCGATCGAGGCATAGCTCGGAATCAGGCCGATCGCGAAGGTGCCGGCGGCCATCAGGATCATGGTCATCGCGAGCACGCGCTGGCGGCCGATGCGGTCGCCGAGCGGTCCGAACACCATACCGCCGACCGGACGCACGAGGAAGGCTGCCGCGAAGGTGCCGAAGGTGGCGATCAACTGCGCAGAGGGACTGCTCGAAGGGAAGAACACTCGGCCGAGTGTCACGGCGATGTAGCTGTACACGCCGAAGTCGAACCATTCCATCGCGTTGCCGAGCGCCATGGCGCCGACGGCACGTTTCAAAAGGGATTTATCGACGACCGTGATGTCGTCGAGAGTGAGGCGTTGTTCTTGGTTTTTGTGTCGCCAGAAGCCGTTGCTGGAAGCGGTCAAGGTGAAAACTCCAATGACTGCGACGAAACTCATGAAAACGCGCATGAACGTTCCGCCACGGGTGCTGGGAAAGTGCAGTTTCGCGACCCGGACGAGGGCGATGCCGAGGCCGTGATGGGCAGGCAAGGGCGCAAAAACGCCAACGCCGGTGCCACGCATGTCGCAAACGCGCATGTCGCGGAATTGCACTGATCTAGGTGCTGCTGATTGTTTGCATCTGCGTGGCCGTGGAAGGGGGGCAGAAGCATGAGGACGCGGGAGCAGTTCGAAACCGCCGGTGCGCCGCTGAAAGGCCTGGAACGAAAAAGGCCGGTGATGATGAGCGCGAGGATCTCGCGACGTGACCGACAAGCCTTCTTGTATAAAAACTGCTCAATCCGCTATGAGTCGCGCAAGGCGCCACACAGTAAGCTGAACGCGAATGATGGTGAATTACTGTTGGAACGACGCACATGATAGCACGATGGCAGAGGATCGTGCAAACGGAGCGGCTGGGCGGACGAGGGCGAGGCCGCTCAATCCTTTATGGGACGGGGGATTTGGGCAAGTGTGAGAATTTGAAACGCGGGCTTAAAAGCGGCCTGCTGGTGGCCAGACTGGAGGCGAGTTCGTGGCCCGCTTCAAGCCGAACAGGCAAAAAAAATCCGCGCACAGGGCGCGGATTCTTCGTCAAACGGCCTGCAGATCTGCGGGCCTGACCGTCGAGCAGATCAGCTCTGCGACGGCGGCACGTAACCTGAAGCCTGGTCGGCGCCGTCACCGAAGAAGAACTTCTCGGTCTGCTTCATCAGGTACTGACGCGCACGCGGATCCGCCATGTTCAGGCGGTTTTCGTTGATCAGCATGGTTTGCTGCTTGAGCCATGCCTGCCAGGCTTCCTTCGAAATGCTTTCGTAGATCCGCTTGCCGAGTTCGCCCGGCAGCGGCGGGAAATCCAGGGCTTCGGCTTCCTTGCCGAGCTTCGCGCATTGAACCATACGAGCCATGCTGTGCTTCTCCTAATCGATGTGGGGCTGTTGTAGGGCAGTCGCTTTATATGGGGCCGCTTAGAGCTGTTTCATCAGCACGAGCGACTTGCGCTGCCAGTTGTAAAGGCGGCGGCGATCTTCCGGCAGGTCGTCGACCGTCGCCTTCACAAAGCCGCGTTTCAGGAACCAGTGTTCGGTGCGCGTCGTCAGCACGAAAATACGCGTGAGGCCGCGGGCGCGGGCGCGCTGCTCGATGCGCTTCAGAAGCCGCTCGCCGTCGCCGGTGCCTTGCGCTTCGGGGGCGACCGTCAGGCACGCCATTTCGCCGATGCGTTCCTGCGTGTACGGATAGAGCGCCGCGCAGCCGAACAGTACGCCATCGTGCTCGATCACCGAGAAATGGTCGATGTCGCGTTCGATCTGGTGGCGGCCGCGTCGTACCAGCGTGCCGTCGGATTCCAAAGGCTCGATCAGGGCCAGAATGCCGCCGACGTCGTCCGGCGTCGCTTCGCGCAGGCTTTCGAGGTTCTCGTACGAGATCATCGTGCCTACGCCATCGTGCAGGAACAGTTCGAGCAGCAGGCTGCCGTCGAGCGCGTAGGGGATGATGTGCGCCCGCGCTACGCCGCCGCGGCAGGCGCGGATCGAGTGCTTCAGATAGAAACCGGCGTCGCCGGTGACTTCGCCGCTTTCATGCAGCTTGTACGCGTCGTCGAGCGACAGTTCGCGCATCAGTTCGGGACCGTCTTCGCCCTCTTGCATCAAGCCCGGCGTTTCGGTCAGGAACACGATCTTGTCGGCGCGCAGCGCAATGGCGGCCGCCGAAGCGACGTCTTCCATGGCCAGATTGAAGGCCTCGCCGGTGGGCGAGAAGCCGAGCGGCGACAGCAGCACGAGCTTGCGGCTCGCAAGCGAATGGCGGATCGAATCCGCGTCGATCTTGCGCACCACGCCGGTGTGGGCGAAGTCGACGCCGTCCAGAATGCCGACCGGCCGTGCCGTCACGAAGTTGCCGGACACCACGCTGATGTGCGCGTGCGCCATGGGCGTGTTCGGCAAGCCCTGGCTGATCGCCGCCTCGATGTCCAGACGCACTTCGCCCGCCGCTTCTTTCGCGGATTCGAGCGCGCGCGCGTCGGTAATGCGCATGCCGTGCGAAAACTCGGACTCCACGCCGTGCAGGCTCATCTGCTCTTCGACCTGCGGCCGCGAGCCGTGGACGAGCACGATCTGGATGCCCATGGCCTGCAACAGCGCGATGTCGGAGACGAGCGCATTCAGGAGCCCCTGATGGACCACTTCGCCGCCGAACCCGACGACGAACGTCTTGTTGCGGAACGCGTGAATATAGGGGGCAACCGAACGCATCCAGTCGACGAATTGCGCGTGTTGCGAGTCGGGTTCCGCAGCGCCGGACGTGGCCGGAGCGCTCGCGGGCGTGGGGACGAGGTCGGTTTGGGAATTCATGCCCGGGATTATAATGCGCCCCCATGTCGAATGTACCCAAAAGTCCCGCTCCGGCGAACGAGAAACCGGCGCGAGACGCCGCATCAGATCCATCGCGCGAGTCGCCCGGCGAGGCGGAGCGTCGTGCGCGCGCCGCTGGCAGCGCAAAGCAGCAGTCACCGGCGGGGCGAAGGCCTCAGCCGACGCAGCAGCCGCGCGAGCCGCGTCGCGAGCAAGGCGCTGACCCGAAAGCATCACAGAAGCCGGTTCAACCACAACGTCGGCGTGGTGACGCCGGGGCACACGCAGAAAAAACAGCGCAAGCGCAACCGCAGCGCTCGCGTGATGAGGCTCGCGGCGCGGCCGGCGGTGCGGGTCAAGGGCCGGATCAACGGGGGCGCAATACGCCACGAGAGGTGCAGAATGTGGCCGAGCGCGAACCCCGCGCGCCTCGTCCGCCGCGCCCTGTGCGCGTAGTCGAGCCCAATCCGATTCCGCCGATCACCTTCCCCGAAGCACTGCCGGTCTCCGGCCGGCGCGAGGAAATCGCGCGGGCGATTGCGGACAATCAGCTCGTCATCGTCTGCGGCGAAACGGGTTCGGGCAAAACCACCCAGTTGCCGAAAATCTGTCTCGCGCTCGGGCGCGGGCTCGGTGCGGGCGGCTCGGGCCTGATCGGCCATACGCAACCGCGCCGGATCGCGGCATCGGCGACGGGCCGGCGCATCGCCGAGGAACTCGGCACGCCGTTCGGCGAAGTGGTCGGCTACAAGGTGCGTTTCACCGACAATTTGTCGCCGGGTGCATCGGTCAAGCTGATGACCGACGGTATTCTGCTCGCCGAAACGCAAACCGATCCGCTACTCAAGGCCTACGACACGCTGATCATCGACGAAGCGCACGAGCGCAGCCTGAACATCGATTTTCTGCTCGGCTACTTGCGGGAGATTCTGCCGAGGCGCCCCGATCTGAAAGTGATCGTGACCTCGGCGACCATCGACGCGGACCGTTTCGCCCGTCACTTCGGCAGCGAAGAAAAACCGGCGCCGGTGATCGAGGTGAGCGGCCGGCTGTACCCCGTGGAAGTGCGCTATCACCCGGTGGCGGAAGACAGTCCGGCGGTGAAGTCGGCGGAAGGTTCTTCGCTGTCGTCGTCGCGAGAACGGCCCAAAACGCAACGCGAAACGGATCGCGATCTGATGGACGCGATCATCGACGCCGTGGATGAACTGTGCCGCGAAGGCCCCGGTGACGTGCTGGTGTTTTTGCCTGGCGAGCGTGAAATTCGGGATGCCGCGGAGGCACTGCGCAAGCACCATCCGCCGCATACGGAAATTCTGCCGCTGTTTGCGCGCCTCTCGGCGGCGGAGCAGGAGCGCGTGTTCCGTTCGTCCAACGCGCGGCGCATTGTGCTCGCCACGAACGTCGCGGAAACCTCGCTGACAGTGCCGGGGATTCGCTACGTCGTCGATACGGGGTTGGCGCGCGTGAAGCGCTACTCGTATCGCAACAAGGTCGAGCAGTTGCAGGTCGAATCCATCTCGCAGGCTGCGGCCAACCAGCGAGCGGGACGTTGCGGCCGGGTCGCCGACGGCGTGTGCATCCGCTTGTACGAGGAAAGCGACTTCCAGTCGCGCGTGCGCTTTACCGATCCGGAGATTCTGCGTTCGTCGCTGGCTTCCGTGATTCTGCGGATGAAGTCGCTGCATCTGACGGCGATCGAAACCTTCCCGTTCATCGAACCGCCGCCCGGCCGCGCGATCGCCGATGGCTATCAACTGCTGAACGAACTGGGTGCCGTCGACGACGACAACGAGCTCACACCGCTTGGCCGCGAACTCGCGCGCTTGCCGCTCGATCCGCGCGTCGGCCGCATGATTCTCGCCGCACGGGACCAGCAGGCGCTGCGCGAAGTGCTGATCATCGCGAGCGCGCTGTCGGTGCAGGATCCACGCGACCGGCCGATCGAAGCGCAGGAGCAGGCCGATCAGGCGCATCGCCGCTTCGCCGACGAGCGCTCCGAATTCCTGCAATGGCTCAAGATCTGGAACTGGTTCGAAGAAGCGATCGCGCACAAGAAGTCGAACAGGCAACTGCAGGACGAGTGTCGCGCGAATTTCCTTTCGCAACTGCGCCTGCGTGAATGGCGCGACGTGCATTCGCAATTGCTGACGGTGGTGCGCGAACACGGCTGGCGCATCAACGAGGCTGAGGCGACCTTCGAACAGATCCACCTCGCACTCCTGACCGGGTTGCTGGGCAACATCGGCCTGAAAGCCGACGACGAGCCTTACTACCTCGGTGCGCGAACCATCAAGTTCTTTCTGTGGCCGGGCTCGGCGCTGGTGAAAAAAGCCGGGCGCTGGGTGATGGCCGCCGAACTGGTCGAAACGAGCCGGCTGTACGCACGGTGTATCGCGAAGATCGAGCCGGAGTGGATCGAACAGATCGGCGCGCATCTGCTGAAGAAGTCGCTGTCGGAGCCGCATTGGGAAAAGCGCGCGGCCCAGGTGTCGGCTTATGAGCGCGCCGTGCTGTACGGTCTGCCGATTTACCACCGGCGGCGCGTGAGCTTCGGCAAGCAGGACCCGTCACGGGCGCGCGAATTGTTCATTCGCGGCGCGCTGGTGGAGGGCGAGTTCGATACCAAGCTCGCGTTCTTCGCGCACAACCGCAAGCTCCTCGCCGATATCGAACAGCTCGAACACAAATCGCGCCGCCAGGACGTGCTGGTCGACGATGAACTGATTTACGGCTTCTACGACCAGGCGCTTCCGCAGGGCATTTACACGGGCGCGTCGTTCGAGCGCTGGTATCGCGACGAAGTGAAGAAGAGCGGTCAGCCGGAAGACAAACTGCGCCTCTTGTACCTGTCGCGTGACGATCTGATGCGCCACGAAGCTGCAGGCGTCACGACGGACCTGTTTCCGAAGCGGATGACGATGGCCGGCGTCGAGATGGCGCTGACCTATCACTTCGAGCCCGGTTCGCCGCGCGATGGCGTGACGCTTGCCGTGCCGCTCTATGCGTTGAACCAGGTGGATGCGCGGCGCTGCGAATGGCTCGTGCCGGGCATGCTGAAGGAAAAGACGCAACTGCTGCTCAAGTCGTTGCCGCAGAAACTACGGCGTCATTGTGTGCCGCTGCCGGAATATGCGGCTGGTTTTGTCGACCGCGCGGGTGGTCCGCGCTTCGGTGCGGGTGGCTTGCTGGAGGCGTTGATCGCCGATGTTCGCGAGCAGACCCAGGTCGCGATGAAGCAGTCCGACTTCAAGCTCGAGACCTTGCCGGCGCATCTTTTCATGAATTTCAAGGTCGTGGACGAGCATGGGCGGCAGCTCGCGATGGGGCGCAATCTGGCGCAACTGCGCGCGGAACTGGGCGGCCAGGCGCAGCAGCATTTTCAGAAGATTGCTTCAGGGGCGGCGGGTGTGGCGTTGGCGGGTGCCGGCGGCGGGTTCGGCGCGGCGTCCGGCGATAGCGGGCAGGGGCATGGCGGCGGTGCGCGTGGGCAAGCGGGTGTAGCGGGTGGGTCGGGGGCGTCGTCACGCGAGACGGCAGCGGGCCGTGCAGCGCGCGGGCCGGGTGGCGTGCCTGTTCCGCAAACTGCGCCTCAGGAAGGATCGACGACCACCGCGCTCTACGAGAAACTGACCACCTGGAATTTCGGCAAGCTGCCGGAGTTGCTGGAAATCCGCCGCGGCGGACAGACGCTGTTCGGCTATCCCGCGCTGGTCGACCGTGGCACGCATTGCGACGTCGAAGTATTCGATTCACCGGACGAAGCCGCGCGCATTCATCGTGCGGGCCTGCGGCGGTTGTTCGCGCTGCAGTTGAAGGAGCCGATCAAGTATCTGGAGAAGAATCTGCCGGGTCTGCGCGAGATGGCGATGCAGTTCATGCCGCGTGGTACGCAGGAAGAACTGCGCGACCAGTTGATCGATACCGCACTCGATCGCGCCTGTTTGCAGGATCCGCTGCCGGCCGACGACGCCACGTTCCACACGCGTCGCGACGAAGGGCGTAGCCGCCTGACCTTGCTGGCGCAGGAAATCGCGCGACTGATTGGACAGATTCTCACCGAGTACGCGAGCGTGACCAAGAAGCTCGTGCAGGCGAGGTCGTTTACGGCGGCCCATGCGGACATGCTGAACCAGCTCGACGCGCTGATCGGCAAACGCTTTGTGATCGACACGCCGTATGCTCAGCTCGCGCACTTTCCGCGCTATCTGAAGGGCATCGCGCTACGTATCGACAAGTTGAAAGCCGACGCGGCTCGTGACGCACGGCAGTTTGCCGAGTTCCAACCGCTGCTGCAGAACTATCAGCGAGCGCTTGCGCAGCGCGGCGGGGTGATGGATTCGCGGCTGTCGGAATTCCGCTGGTTGCTCGAGGAACTGCGGATTTCGCTGTTCGCGCAGGAGTTGCGCACGCCGATGCCGGTTTCGGTGAAGCGTCTGTACAAGGTGTGGGAGTCGATGCAGCGATGAAGGGCTGGCGCGGACCCGTCACTAAGCCGGGGACCCGCCGCTCGTCTGCGCAGCCGGTCACCGCGCGGATCGGTACATCCCCGGACGCATAAAAAAAGCGCGACACCGACTGGATGAGTCGATATCGCGCAAAAGACGCAGGTCCGCCCGGACCCGCATCCACTCGCTGCTCACCGTTATGGGTCCAGGCAAGACCTCTGTTGTTTACCAGTGCATGCCCGCGCCGATTGACGCGCCGAACTGACCACGCGAGTCACTGGTGCCCTGCACCTTGTAGACCCACTTGCCCGTTTCGGACAGTTGCGAGACGCCGAGCGCGACTGCCGACTGTCCGGCGTACGTGCCGCCTGCAACCGCCACCATGCCGTGACCCGGCAGAACCGCCTGCGGCAGACCCGCGGCGGCCAGCGCCGAGGCCGTACCGCCGTACGAATCGCGCTGTGCGGAGCGGATCTTGTCGTCGGTGTAGCTGTTTGCCTGGCCCACCGCGCTCGTCATACCTTGATTCAGTTGGTTGACGTTGACAGCGTCCGTGCCTTGCACGCCGGCGGCGACGTTGGTGATCTGGCGTTCGCTGCCCACTGCGCCGACCGACACCGTGTTGGCGCGATCTGCGACCGAACCCTGACCCAATGCAACCGCGTTGTCAGCGCTGGCGTTCGCGCCGGCGCCGAGGGCCATTGCGTTGTTGCCGCTTGCGATTGAGTTCGCACCGACTGCGACCGCATTCGTGCCGCTGGCCTGTGCGTTCGCGCCGGCCGCGATCGAATGCGTGCCGGACGATTGAGCGGCCTCGGTGTTGGTATCGCCGTCTGCGCTGAAGAACGCGCTACCGGTGTTGCCCGAGATGTTGCTGATCGCGCTGCCAATTGCGGCATCCAACTGGCCGAGGTTGACTGCGTCGGTTGCGACCACACCGTCCGCGACGTTGTGGATGACCGTGCCAGCATCGCCGCCCAGCGTGACGCTGTTCTTGTTGACCGAGCCGTCTGCGTTGGTGTCGTACATCACCGCGCCGTCGACCTTGGCGGCGGCGGCCGCGGCCTGGCTGGCGACCGCGTTCAACTGGTTGACGTTGACTGCGTCGGTGCCTTCGGTGCCGGCGGCGACGTTGGTGATCTGGCGTTCGCTGCCGGCGGAGCCGACGGAGACGGTCTTGGCGCGGTCGGCGACGGAGCCTTGGCCGAGGGCGACGGAACCGTCCGAGCTGGCGGTCGCCATATTGCCGAGCGCAGCGCTGCCGAGCCCGGTTGCCGAGGCGTTGGTGCCGATCGCGGTGGAGACCGTGCCGGTCGCTGACGAGCCAAAACCGATTGCGGTATCGCCCGTTTTACCGGCGAGGGAGTGCGCGCCAACCGCTGTAGAGTAATTGCCCGCAGCGGTGGAGAGGGTGCCGACTGCGGTGCTTTGTGCGCCGTCTGCCCACGAGGACGTGCCTGCTGCCAGCGACGTCGCGCCGGACGCGTCGGCGCCGCTGCCCATCGCTACGGCGTGGTCGCCGCTGGCGATGGCGTCGTCAGAGCCGTCGGTGGGGCCGTTGGCCTTGAAGTAGTGCACGGCGTTGGCCGTGCCGGCAGTCGCGGCATTCAACTGGCTTAAATTGACGGCGTCGGTCGCCTCTGTGCCGGCGGCGACGTTGGTGATCTGGCGCTCGCTGCCGGCGGAGCCGACGGAGACGGTGTTGGCGCGGTCGGCGACGGAACCTTGGCCGAGGGCGACGGAACCGTCGGCAACCGCTGTCGCGCCTTGGCCCAGTGCGATCGAGCCGGTGGCACTGGAGGTTGCCATATTACCGAGCGCAACGCTGCCGAGCGCCGTTGCGGATGAGTCGGCGCCGAGCACGGTGCTGGCAACGCCGCTTGCGGTCGCGCCACTGCCAATTGCGGTGGTGGCGCTCTCGCTGGCGATGGTGTTGGCACCAAGGGCCGTCGAGTTTCCTCCTGCTGCGCTGGCGTTCGCACCGGCCGCGACCGCTTGCGTGCCGCCTGCGACTGCGTCGTCTGAGCCGTCGTTAGCGCCATTGCCTTTGAAGTAGTGCATTGTGCCGCTTTGGGCGATGTTGTTGACTTCGGTGCTGATGCTATTAACCTGACCGCCGATCGTCGTGACCTGGTTGCTGATGTTATTAACCTGACCGCTGATGGTGGTGACCTGGCCATTGACGTTGCTGACCTCGGCGTCGACCGCGCTCAACTGGCTGACGTTGACTGCGTCGGTGGGGGCCGAACCGGCGGCGACGTTGGTCACGCGGCGTTCGTGGCCGGCCGAGCCGACCGAGACTTCGCCTGCGGCGGTAACTGCCGAAATGGCCGTGGCGCCCGGGCCGTTCGGCGTATAAGCCGTTGTGCCTAGATTGGCCGTCGTGGTCGAATTGGCGCCGAATGCAACGCTGTTGGCTTTCGTCGCAGTTGCGCTGTTGCCCAGCGCAACTGAATCTTGAGCCGATGCCGTCGAATCGATGCCGACGGCGGTCGCGCTCTGTCCCGCGCTGGCGTTAGTGCCGGCCGCGGTTCCCTCTTGTCCGGCCGTGGAGGAGGCGCCGGCCGCAAATGCGCTGGAAGCGGCGGCTGCTCGACCGCCAACGGCTACAGCGTCCACACCGTTAGCGTTGGCGTTATAACCGAATGCGGTTGCATACATCCCACTCGCGATCGCGCCTGCGCCAATTGCTGCGGCGCCGGAGGAACTCGCACTCGTACCATCCCCGATCGCAATCGTGTCCTTGCCGTTGGCTTGCGCGTTGACCCCTGCCGCAAGTGCGTTTGGCCCCGTTGCGACTGCGTTGTCCGAGCCCGTCTCTGCGCCACTAACGGCGAAATAGTACGTAGCAGCGCTCTGCGCATACGCCGCCGATCCACCCCCCACCATCACCACCGCCAGCACAGCCTGCGCCATCACCAGCTTGCGCGAGGTTCCACGCTTCGTCTTCGAGCATGCTGTTTCCGACGTGGCGACCCACGCGCCCGTCGTTTCATTCCAAACCGATTTGTGAATTCTGTTCATTCTTTTTCAAACTCCGCGGTGTTATTCACGTGGATAGCGCGCAATTGCATTTTGATCTGGTAACGGCGCCATCGCCCTTATAGGTCGCGCATAAAATTTGACATACCGACCGCGGTTATTCCGACTGCCTGGGTTCTGCTTAAATTTTTTTGCGCGTCCAGATCGAATGCGTCACGCTCCTGTTTCCACAGGGATTAAGGGCATGGGCGATGATCGGCGGAATTCTCAGGCTGGGTGGGGTTGCGCCGATATAAGTTAATTCTTAAATCGTGTGTGCGGACGTGTTTTTTGTTTTATGAATGTAAATCAATGTTTTAAAATAGGAAAAAATATAGAAACCTCTCATCAATTCTTATTGATACCGCGAGTAAATAAGAAAGTTAAGTTTTGTTGATTTTTGGTTAATCGGTAGGGCGCGCACGTGTTAATCCGGACGATAAAAAGCAAACCGCTCGCGCTGGTTCTTCCGATTCGCTGATCGAAAGTGAGCGTGAGGCGTGACCCCATACCCCAGCCAAAACGCCCCATGGCCCCGCCGTCCCGGTCTCCTGTGTCTGTTTGCCGCCGCCCAAACCCCGACTTGCATCAACCGCGCACGCTTACAAACGGTCTACAATGCCCGCTGTTCTCCGAAGTGAGCTTTCATGCGCAAATTTCTTTTTCCCGGCCTCTCCGCCGCGTTCACCGCCAGCGCGGCGCTGGTGGCCGCTGCAGGCCTGTTCTCCTCAGCCGCCCATGCCAACAACGTGATCGTGCTCAATTCGGGCGAAGCCACGCTCAGTCTGATCGACGAGACAACCCGCCAGGTGGTCGGCACGGTGCCGACCGGCAAGGAGCCACATCACCTGATGGCGACGCCGGACAATTCTTCGCTGATCGTGGCCAATTCGGTCTCGAACAACCTGATGTTCGTCGACCCGAAAACCGGCAAGGTGCAGCGCTGGGTCGAGAACATCGAAGATCCGTATCAGATCGGCTTCTCGCCTGACAAGAGGTGGGTCGTCACGACGGGCTTGCGACTCGACCGCCTCGACATTTACCACTACGACGGGCACGACATGACGCTCGCGAGTCGCCTGCCGCTCGCCGTGATGCCGAGCCATATGGCGTTCTCGAACGACAGCAAAACGGTATTCGTCACGCTACAAGTCTCGGGCGAACTGGCCGCGGTCGATCTCGCTACGCAGCAGGTCAAGTGGAAGATGAAAGTGGGCAAGGTGCCGGCCGGCCTGTGGATGACGCCGGGCGACAAATATCTGCTGGTCGGCATGACGGGCGCGGATTACGTCGCGGTGGTGGACTGGCGCAATCAGAAGATCGTCAAGACGATCCAGACCGGCAACGGCGCGCACAACTTCCGCTCGCTTGCGGACGGCAAGCACGTGGCAGTGTCCAATCGCGTCGCGAGCACTATCAGCATCATCGACGAAGACACGCTCACCAACGTCGGCGATATCACCGGGCTGATGCCGGGGCCGGACGACATGGAGCTGTCGGCGGACAAGCGTTATCTGTGGGTCACGTTTCGTTTCGCGAAGCACATCGGCATCATCGACCTGACCACGCGCAAGCTGATCCAGACGATCGCAGTGGGCCGCTCGCCGCACGGTATCTATTTCTACGACCGCGCGCCGGTAACGGCGCCCAACGGCGCATGAGCGAACAGCAGGGCGGCCCGGCCGCACAAGGCGAGGCAGGACGGGCAGCATGTTTCATCTGATCGTCTCGGCGCTGGATAGCCTCGTCTCGGCGGCGCAGACCACGTTGTACGTCGACGTGGTGCAGCCGCTGCTGTTTCGTTTCAACCTGATGGACTACGACGAGGACACGTACGACAGCCTCTACTGGGTGATCGTCGGCGTCTTCGAAGTGCTGGCGATGTACGCGCTGTTGCGCCCGCTCGAGGCATTGCGTCCGGCCGAGCGGTGGGAGAACCGCAAGGCCGTGCGCGTCGACGTGATCTACACATGGATCGCCAAGCTTGGCATCCTGAACCTGCTCTTCTTCTTTGCGCTGCGGCCGCTGTTCGACATCGTGCAGGCCTGGCTGCGCCTGCACGATATCTCGAACCTCGACTTCGACAATCTGTGGCCCGGCGTCACCACGCAGCCCATCGTCACGTTCCTGCTCTATCTGCTGGTGCTGGATTTCGCCGGCTATTGGTACCACCGCTGGGAGCATCGTATCGGGCTCTGGTGGGAACTGCATGCCGTGCATCACAGCCAGCGGCAGATGTCGCTCTGGTCCGACGACCGCAATCATTTGCTCGACGATCTGTTGCAGGCGTCCTTCTTCGCCGCGATCGCGCTGGTGATCGGCGTGCCGCCGTCGCAGTTCGTCGTACTGGTGGCGATCGCCAATCTCGCGCAGAGCGTTCAGCACGCGAATATCCGGCTGTATTTCGGCTGGCTGGGCGAACGGCTCGTCGTCAGTCCCACGTTCCATCGCCGCCATCATGCGATGGGCTATGGCCACGAAGGTTTGAAGTACGGCTGCAACTTCGGGGTGCTGTTCCCCTGGTGGGACATGCTGTTCGGCAGCGTGTCGTGGAACCGTGAGATGGAGCCGACCGGGATTCGCGACCAGCTCGACGGCCGGCAATACGGTGAAGGCTTCTGGGCCCAGCACGGGCTGGCGTTCATGCGCATTGCCGGGCGACTGTCGCAGAGGAATCGCAGCGCTTCAGGCAACGACCCGGCCTCAGTCTGATCCGCCATTTTTACCTCTCCGTCCGCCCCTGATACCGGCATCACGGGGGCGGCACTACCGGCACCCCGTTGCGTGGTTTATCCTGTGCAGACTTCGCGCGTCACTTTTTCGCGCTGGATTTTTCCCGGCTGCCTTTTGTCCTATCGTTTCGTTCACTCGCACTGGCTCGCATGAATGATCTGTTGCGCTCGTTCGGCCGCGCGCTGGCAAGCGCGCTCCACCCGCGCATGCTCTGGCTGACCTTCTTGCCGTTTTTTACGGCAACGGTCGTATGGGGCGTGATTCTCTGGTTTTCCTGGCAAACGCTGATTGGCACGACGCGCATCTGGCTCGAAAGCTGGTCGTTGACGAACACGCTTTATCACATGTTCGATTGGCTCGGCTTTTCTGCACTGCATGCCGTGGTCGCACCTTTCATTGTGATTGCGGTGGCGATTCCGCTGATCGTGGTAACGATCCTGCTACTGATCGCCACGCTGTCGATGCCGGGCGTGATCCGTCATCTGTCGGCGCGGCAATTCGCCAGCCTCGAGATGCGTCGCGGCGGAACGTGGTACGGTAGTCTCGCGCAGGCGCTTTGGACCACGCTCGTCTGCCTCGTGTTGCTGGTCGTCACGTTGCCGTTGTGGCTGATCCCGCCGTTCTTCGCGCTGATTCCGCCCTTGCTGTGGGGCTGGCTCACCTACCGCGTGATGACTTACGACGCGCTCGCCTTGCATGCCAGCCGCGATGAGCGGCGCGCGCTGGTGCGGCGCTACCGCTTGCCGCTGCTCCTGATCGGCGTCGCAAGCGGCTTGCTGGGTTCGCTGCCGACGTTGCTATGGGCCACGTCGGTCTGGCTGATTGTGCTGTTCCCCGTAATCACGGCGGTGACGATCTGGATCTACGCGTTCATCCTCGTCTTTTCGGCGTTATGGTTCGGCTATTACTGTCTGCGCGCGCTGCAGCGCATGCGCGCGGAAGAGCAGGGCGCCCGTCACGCGGCGCCGGTGGTTCCCTACTGAATTCATTTGAGAGGCCGCAATGGCATTTGGCGTCATCATCATAGGCGACGAAATCCTGTCAGGCAGGCGGGTCGACAAGCACCTGCCGAAGGTTATCGAACTGTTGACCGCGCGTGGCCTGTCGCTCGGCTGGGCCGAGTACATCGGCGACGAGCCGGAGCGCATCACGGCCACGCTGCGCCGCACCTTCGCCTCGGGCGACATCGTGTTCTCAACGGGCGGCATCGGCGCCACGCCGGACGATCACACGCGTCAGTGCGCGGCCGCCGCGCTGGGCGTGCCGCTCGAGTTGCATCCGGAGGCGGCGGAGTTAATCCGCGAGCGGATTCGCGAAACGCACTCCGCCAATTCGCCCAACCCCGTGGATCTCGATTCGCCGGACAACCGTCACCGTCTCAACATGGGCACGTATCCGCAAGGCGCGTCGATCATTCCGAACGGCTACAACAAGATCCCGGGCTTTTCGGTGGGCGATCACCACTTCGTGCCAGGCTTCCCGGTGATGGCGTGGCCGATGATCGAGTGGGTGCTGGACACCAAGTACGCGCATTTGCACCACGCCATGCCGCACGCGGAAAAGTCGTTACTGGTGTTCGAGCTGCCGGAATCGACGCTGACGCCGCTGATGGAAAAGATCGAGCACGATTTCCCCAGCGTGCGGGTGTTCAGCTTGCCGAGCGTCGGCGATGCGGAGCGCGGCGGCATCTATGCACGGCGGCATATCGATCTGGGTGTGAAGGGCGAGCCGGAGGCGGTCGCTGCGGCGTTCGTGAAGCTGCGCGAGGGCGTGCATCTGCTGGGTGGCGATATCGTCGAGCCGGAGGCGGCGGTGGCCGCGGGAAAGCAGCGTAGCTGAGGGCTGCGTGGACCCGGTTTGCTGCGCCGCAGAACTGCCGGCGGTGCAGACTCAGGGCCCCGCGCGCGTACGCCGATTCGCCCCTGGCCGTTGTGCGCGCGCTGCAGACACGGTAGACCAGTCGTCAGCGCATACCAATGACGAAGACTGCCGGCACCGATCACAACCGATTGCCGCATTGCGGTAGCCGCGGCAATAGCCGGTGATTCATGCGGATTTCCATCAATTCTATTCATCCGCAGCATTGACATCATTTCCGGCATTCTTTAAATCAAATGCGTTCCGCATAGTAGGGCTGCGCCTGCCGATCCGCTGAATCCGATTGCGGCGATTATTTAATGTTTTTGTCAGGATTTTCGTTTGTTTAGTAAATTCGAATAAACAGAAATGGGGAACGGATAATCTGTTGACGCAATTTGAGCCGCTCGTATAGCATGGCTTCCAGTCATTACGTCAATCCCAGATTGATGATTCGGATGACTAAACAATATTCTGGAGACAACCATGATAGCTTTACGCCGTCGTTCGGTCGCTCTGATCTTGATAGGTGCTTTGGCGGGTTGTGGAGGAGATAGTCCAGGTTCTGCTGGCGCCGGGAGCGCCGCAGTCGCAGCTAAACAGCTTGGCGTGACAGGTCAGAGTGGCGGGGGCGGCAGTTCTGGCGATTCAAGCTCAACCGCCATCAACGACGACGCCCAAAAGCCTGCCGCCGAGCAGTTCGCCACGCGCTTGACCCAGTACGTGAATCCGCTGATCGGCACGTTGGCCAGCAACTCTCCCAATCCGGTGCCGGCAGGGCAGGCCGGCAGCGTGGTGCCCGCAGCCGGCCTGCCGAACGGCATGGTGCAATGGGCGCCCGACACGAATACCACCTCGGCTCCGTCGAACAGCGCGGAGCCCGGTTCCCCAGCCGGCTACTACTATGACATCGGTTCGATCCAGAGCTTCAGCCTGACGCACATGAGCGGCGCAGGTTGTTCCGGCAACGACGGCGAATTCCCTGTGATGCCGACGCTGGATGCTACTAAGCCGCTCGCGCAAACGTTTAACCACGCCAACGAGAAGGCGGTAGCGGGCGCCTATTCCGTGCTGCTCGATAACCAGATCAAGGTCGAGTTGACGGCGACCCTGCGCACTGGCTTCGGCCGCTTCACGTATCCGGACCAGCAGCCGTCGACGCTCGTGCTTAATACGACCTATACCAACACGGAATCGGGCGTGGCCGGCGCGGTCACCCAGGTGGACGCTCAAACTATTTCAGGCAGTACCACCGGCGGCCATTTTTGCGGCAACGCAACGAACGTACCGGTCTATTTTTATGCGCAGTTCAGTCAGCCATTTGCGTCGACTTCTTCCATTAGTAATGGCGTTGCCGTACTGAATTTCGGTCAAGGCAAAAAGGTCCTCATGAAAATCGGTATTTCATACGTGAGTACCACCAACGCCAAAACTAATCTTGAGAAGGAAAATCCGTCCTGGGATTTTGATGGTGTGAAGGCAGTGGCCGATGCGATATGGAATCAGCGCCTCAATACCATTCAGGTGAGCAGTCGCGATAACACTGCGTTGACCAAGTTTTATACGGCGTTCTACCACGCATCGTGGGCGCCGAGCGTATTCAGCGATGTGAATGGGCAATATATTGGCTTCGACCAGAAAGTCCATCAGGTCAGCGCAGGCCATGCTGCGCAGTACACCAGCTTTTCGGGCTGGGACATCTACCGCTCGCTGATTCCGCTCAAGGCCACGCTGTTTCCTCAGGAGACCAGCGACATGGCGCAGTCGCTCGTGAACGATGCGGACCAGTGCGGCGCGATCCCGCATTGGGTCAATGACAACGTCGAAGATGGCGTGATGCCCGGTGACGCCGGGTCGTTGATCCTGGCGGGCGCATACGGGTTCGGCGCGCGCAACTTCGATACGGCGGGTGCATTGAGCCATATGGTCCAGATGGCCAACATTCCAGGTACCGCGTGCAACGGCGTGACAACGAACGGCGGGCGCGCCAGTTATCTGCAGTTCGGCTATATCACGAGTGGCGAATGGGGGCAGGCATCGTCGACGCTGGAATACAGCAGCAGCGATTTCGCCATTTCGCAGTTTGCCGGCGAACTAGGCAACTCGACGATCCAGAAAATGCTGCGCGGCCGCTCCGCTTACTGGCAAAACGTGCTCGACACATCGTTGACGCCACCGATTAACGCCGGGCGCAATTCGGACGGCAGCTGGATTCCGGAGACGCAAAGCAGTACCGACAACTACGTGGAGGGCAACGCAGAGCAGTACACGTGGATGGTGCCGTACAACCCGGCAGGACTGTTTGCTCAACTGGGCGGCAACACGACTGTCGTGTCACGGCTGAACACGTTCTTCACGGTGCTGAACGCGGGGACGAGTCTGCCCAATTTCTACATGGGCAACGAGCCGACCTTCGAGGTACCCTGGTTATACAACTGGGCTGGCTCGCCGTCGGGCACGCAGAATGTCGTTCAGCAGATCATGGCGAGCGCCTTCGGCACTGGGCCGAACGGGTTGCCCGGCAATGACGACCTGGGGGCGGTGTCGGGATGGTATGTGTGGGGCGCGCTCGGTCTCTATCCGGAGATTCCGGGGGTCGGCGGCTTCGCGATCGGCAGTCCGCAGTTTTCGTCCATTACGGTTCACCTGGGGAACGGCAAGACGCTGCGAATCAGGGCACCCGGCGCGCCCGACGCGAATTACGTGCAAAGCCTGAGCGTCAATGGTGCCGCTCACCACAGTTCGTGGCTCGACGTCGACGCACTCGCCGACGGCGCGACGCTGAACTTCACGATGGGTTCGTCCCCTTCGGAATGGGGCACGGACGCTGCCGACGCGCCGCCGTCATATGGTGTGCCGGTCGCGCGCAACGTGGCGGATGCATTCAACAACCACGGCATCAGCACGGACGGCAGCACCGATACCGACGGCCTGGGTGCGGACTTCGACGGCTCGCTCTACAGCTACTCGTCGCAGGCATTGACGGCGGCCGGTGCGGGTCCGGGCAAACCGTTCGTCTTCGATGGCGCCAGCTTCATCCTGTCCGGCGGTCCGCTCGATAACGCCGTCGCGGTTGGGCAGACCATCGCGATGCCGCCGGGCACACGAGGCAGCGCGCTGGTTCTGCTGGGTTCGGCCAACAATGGTCCTGGCTCCGGCGCTGCACTCGTGACCTACTCGGACGGCACGACCACAACGTTCACGCTGGCCTTCGACGACTGGACCCTCAATGGCGGCAGTGCGGCGCCGGTAGACCCCGTAGCGCTCACAACCACGTACCGCAATGCCGGCGATGGCACCAACAACGCCGTGAAGACTTATCTGTTTGCGCAGAAAGTTCCGCTCACACCGGGCAAAGTGGTGGTGAGCGTCACCTTGCCGAGGCAGGTCAGCGCTGGCAAGTTGCACGTCTTCGGTATCGCGGCTGCGCTTTGAGCTTTGAGTCGGTCGGGCGCCGGCGGGGCGGGGCCTGATGGCCGAAGTGGTTTAAGCGGTCGACGTGACCGCATCAGCGCAGTCTCACATCTCGCGCCGACGATGCAGTCAATGTGTCGTCGGCGCGTGCTGCTTCAAGCGGGTTGTTTCAGGCGCGCTTTCGTCGCTTCTGCATGCGGCCGCCGTTTTAACCAGGCCTTAACCAGCCTTCACGCGCCGATCCACGGCAAACCGCGGAAACACCAGCCCGAGACCGTCTTCCGATGTCCCTGGCCGTCCTTGTCGCCTTCAAAGCCTTCCAGCAGATCGAACGCCTTCGTGTAGCCGGCCTGCGTCGCGGCAATGGCGGCGAGCTTCGAGCGCGCGGCGCTGCGGCACAGAAACAGCACGGGCGTGTCGGTGCTGGCGCTTTGGCCCAACTGCTGCAGGAATTCCTGGTTCGGTACGGCGCCCGGATAGCGGGTCCACTCGACATGCGCGTACTGGCCGTCGCCGATCACCGGCCGGCCGACCCAGTCGAGTTCCGCACGCGTGCGCACGTCGACGAGGCGGGTGCGCGGATCGAGTTGAAGGAGCTCGAAGGCCTCGGCGGGCGACATTGCGCCAGCGTAGGGCAACTGGTTGTCGAGGCGGCGCTTCTCGGCCTGGGCATACAACTGTTCGAGCGTACTCATGACAGCAAATCTCCATCGGGCCAAATGATCATTCTAGCGCGCCGGGTTCTCCGTGCGTGCTGGACCGGCGGACCGCGACAAAGGGGCCGCCCGCGGGCCGAATGCCCCAAACAGGTGCAAATTGGAATGAACGCCCCAAAATGGGGATTCGATCCGATGCGTATTTCGGGTTTGCCCTATGATGGTGCCGACGTCCCGGGAAAGAGGGTTCGTTCCCGCCTGTCGGGGTGCGGCGATTCCCTGCAAACGCGCGTGGCGATAGGCCTTTGCGCCGGGTTGGCGCATACATGGCACAGAAACTGCTTATTTGGTGCCGATCGATTCGGTCACCGGCTTTCGACGCCTGCGGCAATATTGCAGAAATGCGAGGTAGACGCGCCGGGACGGGTCAGCTAGATTTGGGCGGCGGCTAAATCCGCCGAATTCGTTAATCAGGAGATAGGTTATGAGTAAATCCGTGGCCGACGTCATGCAAATCGTCAAGGACGAGGACGTCAAGTTTGTCGACTTCCGTTTCACCGACACGCGAGGCAAAGAGCAACACGTTTCGGTGCCGGTGTCGGCATTCGACGAAGACAAGTTCGAGAGCGGCCATGCGTTTGACGGTTCATCGATTGCCGGCTGGAAGGGCATCGAGGCGTCTGACATGCTGCTCGTACCGGATGCCGACACGGCCTTTATCGACCCGTTCTATGAAGAGTCGACCCTCGTTCTGACTTGCGACGTCGTCGAACCGGCTGACGGCAAGGGCTACGAGCGCGACCCGCGTTCGCTGGCAAAGCGCGCAGAAGCTTATCTGAAGAGCACGGGCCTTGGCGACACGGCTTTCTTCGGTCCGGAACCTGAGTTCTTTATTTTCGACTCGGTCCAGTGGAATACGGACATGTCGGGCTGCTTCGTGAAGATCGGCTCGGAAGAAGCACCGTGGTCGTCGGGCAAGGAATTCGAAGGCGGCAACACGGGTCACCGTCCGGGCACGAAGGGCGGCTACTTCCCGGTCGCGCCGGTCGATTCGTTCCAGGACATCCGTTCGGAAATGTGTCTGCTGCTCGAACAGATCGGCATTCCGGTTGAAGTGCACCACCACGAAGTCGGGGGCATGGGCCAGAATGAAATCGGTACGAAGTTTTCGACGCTGGTGCAGCGCGCCGACTGGACGCAGCAACTGAAGTACATCGTCCACAACGTGGCGCACACGTACGGCAAGACGGCCACGTTTATGCCGAAGCCGGTCGTCGGCGACAACGGTTCGGGCATGCACGTTCACCAGTCGATCTGGAAGGACGGCCAGAATCTGTTCGCAGGTAACGGCTACGCAGGTCTGTCGGAATTCGCGCTGTACTACATCGGCGGCATCATCAAGCACGCTCGCGCGCTGAACGCCATCACGAACCCGGGCACGAACTCGTACAAGCGTCTCGTTCCGCACTTCGAAGCACCGGTCAAGCTCGCTTACTCGGCACGCAACCGTTCGGCATCGATCCGTATTCCGCACGTGTCGAACCCGAAGGGCCGCCGTATCGAAACGCGCTTCCCGGATCCGCTGGCCAACCCGTACCTGTGCTTCTCGGCGCTGATGATGGCGGGTCTGGACGGCGTGCAGAACAAGATTCACCCGGGCGAAGCCGCTGACAAGAACCTGTACGACCTGCCGCCGGAAGAGGATGCAAAGATCCCGACCGTGTGTGCCGGCCTCGACCAGGCGCTCGAAGCACTGAACAGCGACCGCGAGTTCCTGACGCGCGGTGGCGTGTTCACGGATGCGATGATCGACGCTTACCTGGAACTGAAGGAAGGCGAACTGCAACGTGTGCGTATGACCACGCACCCGGTTGAGTTCGAACTGTACTACTCGCTGTAAGTGGCGAAGCGCGCGCCCGACGCTCGTGACTGATCGAATGCGGGTCACAAAGGGACGGCGGCGCCGTCCCTTTTTTGTTACAGCTTAGGCAACGTTTGCGCCGAGTTTTGCAGAGCGCGAGTTGTTTGTCGTATCACCATCTCACATCGGCCAGACTGCAAGATGGTTCTGAAGAATCTGATCAAAGCAAGAAAAGGGCATGCCGAGCCGCTGTCGGAAAACGCGCAGTTGGTGGACTCCGGTTTGCTGACGGGGTTCGAGGCGTTGCCGACGGTCGTGCTCGTGCTCGACAAGCGCACGCTGCGCGTCGCGTTTGCGAATCCTTCCGCGGAGTCGATGCTCGATCTCTCGCGCCGGCAACTGACACAGATGGCATGGCCAGAGATCTTCGCGAATTCAGACGAACTGATCGCGACGATCGCCTCGATTGCCGAACACCGTTTCCACGCGACGCACCTCGACGCGGTGCTGGAGCGTCAGGGCCACGAGCCGCTGCATGTGCATGCGATCGTGGGTTATCTGGAAGGCGCGCCGGACTATGTGCTGCTCGAGCTGTTCGAAAACGAGCGTCATATGCGCACCGACCGCGAAGAGCGTATCAACGATCTGACCGCGGTCAACAAGCAACTGATCCGCAATCTCGCGCACGAAATCAAGAATCCGCTTGGCGGCATTCGCGGCGCGGCGCAATTGCTGGAATTCGAACTGGGTGCGCGCGAGCGCGACGAGTTGCGCGAGTACACCCAGGTCATCATCAAGGAGTCGGACCGGCTGCAGACGCTGGTCGACCGGCTGCTCGAACCGCATCGTCATCCGCATATCGTGGGCGACGTGAATATTCACGAAGTGTGCGAACGCGTGCGGGCCGTGATTCTGGCGGAGTTTCCGCGCGGCCTCACCATCGAGCGCGACTACGACGTGAGCGTGCCCGATCTGCGCGGCGACAAGGAACAACTGATTCAGGCCGTGCTCAACATCGTTCGTAATGCAGCGGAAGCGCTGCGCGAACGGATTTCGCAGGGTGACGCGCGCATTGAATTGCGCACGCGCGTGGCGCGCAAGATCACCATTGCGAAACGCTTATGTAAGCTGGCATTGGACTTGCATATCATCGACAACGGACCAGGCATTCCAGAAGACATCCGCGACCGCATTTTTTATCCGCTCGTTTCGGGGCG
>Ga0302220_10000335_pt1 | contig 41268 bp, 34 predicted proteins | sample II_Palsa_E1_3_FD_194572 | JGI IMG/M metagenome (GOLD analysis project Ga0302220, IMG submission 194572) | Peat permafrost microbial communities from Stordalen Mire near Abisko, Sweden - II_Palsa_E1_3 | ecosystem: Environmental > Terrestrial > Soil > Palsa > Peat permafrost | place: Sweden...
GCGGCTTGCCGGGACGGACTTCGTCATAAAGTCCGTTGATGCGATGCTCCAGGAACCGGATACGCCATTTGCCCACTGTGGCACGTGTGAGCTGCAGACGTTGAGCAATTGCGCTGTTGGGCTCCCCAGCAGCCGCCGCCAGCACGATGCGCGCACGCGCCACCAACGCTGCCGAAATCGACCGCGAACGCGCTATCGAATTCAGCTGCGAGCGCTCGTCTTCACTCAATACCAGTTCCGCCTTCGGTCGACCCATCGGCATGTCGGCATCTCCCGCTACGTTGATACCAGCATGCTACTTGAACATAGATTGGTTAACAACGGAACGGAACACTAGCTGTGTTTGACCAATCCGAGCGCCTGCGCGCGCGAGACGGCCTGGGCGCGTTTGTCGACTTCCAGCTTGGTGAAGACACTCTTGATGTGGGACTTGACCGTTTCAGGGGTGATCCCGAGCGTACGCGCGATTTCCTTATTCGACTGTCCCTGTGCAATCAACTCGACGATGCCGCGTTCCCGCGAGCTGAGGCGCTCCCGCTCGGCTTCCTGGCGGGGCTTGCTGTTGGGTTCGTGCTGTGCTCGCCAGCTATCCAGCAGACGGTCTAGCCACGCCACGATTTCGGGCGCCCTGGCAGGAGTGCGGATACTGTCGCGCGCCAGCTTCAGTAGCGGGCCGATCTCAGGCCCTTGATCGACGATGGACTGGCAGACCCCGGCAGGCGCTGCGACCGTTGCAACTTCGTGAAATATCTCGAGCGCCCGCTCGCGCTCGCCTGCGTTCAGCCACGCCAGCGCGAGGAGGGTCCGTAGCCGCAGCGCGAGATAAGTTCCATGGATGTGTTCAAGACGCTCCAGTGCACCGCTCAGTATGTCGACCGCCTCTTGTGTCTGCTGCCGTCGTATTGCCAGGCACGCAGCCCCAAGGTCCCGGTAGTTCTCGATCTCCGGCGACACCGGCGTGGACGACTCGCGATTTGATCCGGCCAACTGACGAAGTTGTGCGACGCACGCGCCTGCTTCAGCAAGCCTGCCTTCTGCAAGATTCAGTCGGGTTCTTTCTGCGAGCGCGGCGGCGACCAGCCGGTTCCATCCACGTGCCTGCCCCAGTGCCTGCCCACTGTCTAGCAAGACATACGCATGCGCAAAATTGGAGCGAGCCACGGCGATTCGAACGAGTATCCGATAGCTGATGAGCACGCTGTCGAGAAATACAGCAAGTTCCATGACCGGCATGAGCTCGACGAGCAGCGCTTCAGCTTCGTCCAGGCGGCCTTGTTCATAAAGCAACTGGGCGATCATCGGGGCGCACAGCGCCGCCGCTATCGAGTGCGAGCCCGAATGGTGCTCGGCGAGATCCATCGCTTCCTTGAACAGGCGCTCTGCAAGCGGAAACTGCAGTTGCTGCATTTCCACATGGCCGAGCAGGCAAAGCCGATAGACCGACGAGAATACGCTGCGCTGGTCTTCCGCGACGGAATCGGGAATCCACGGTGTGGCGTGAAGAGCTTCCAGATTGCCCGCTTTCCAGTGGCAAAAGCGGGCCACGTTCGAGACCGCGTTGGTGGTCCAGGCATCGCGCGACGGCCGGCTCACATAGTCTTGCGCAAGCGTGAGCGCCCTTTGCGGATCATCCTGTAGGGCTGCCAGTGCCGAGCGAATCGCGACGCACTCCCTGCGGATGCGATCGGCGTCGCTACCCTTGTCGGCAGCATCGCGTTCGATCGAATCCAGCATCGGGACCGCGTCAGCGAAGCGCATGGCGAGGACCGTGCCCCAGGCCGTCGCAAGCGTAACCGTGATCTGTGTCCGCATCAGGTCAGCCGGGAATTGACGCTGCCAGCCGACCAGCGTGAGCAGATCGCCTGCCTTGAGGAGGGACATTGCGCAGTGTTCCATGAGGCGAAGGGCATCCCCGGATGCGCCGGCCGCAATGGCATGCCTGACCGCGTCGGTCCACTGGCGCTGCGCCGCGTACCATTGCCACGCGCGCCGATGCAGTTCTGTGATCTCCTCGTGGTACCGGGACTCGAGCCGGCGCTGCAGGTACTCGGCCATGAGCGGGTGATAGCGGAACCAGTGCCCTTCCAGATCCAGCGGCTCCAGCAGCAACTGGCGCGCGACAATGGCGTCCAGCATGAGCTGGCTCGGCTTCAGGCCGGTGAGCGCCTCACACAGCGGTGCACTCAAGCGATCGAGTATCGCCGTACGCAGCATGAACTCGAGCATCGCGGAAGGTAAGGACTGCAGTATGTCTTCGAGGTAGTCTGCGAGCGGCCTCGATGCGCCGGTCGGAGCACTGGCGCGCCAGCCTCGGGGGCGGTCGTCGCGGGCCAGCACCGACGCCGAGATACGCAGCGCGGCGGCCCAGCCTTCGGTGGTCGCGAACAGCGACTTCACGTCCGTGGTGCGGAGCTTGCCGGGGCATTCGTGCTCGACGAAGCGACGCGTCTCGTCGAAGTTGAATCTCAGCGTCGACGCGTCGATTTCGAGCAGATCGTTTCGCGCTCGCAGTTTGGCTGTAGGGAGCGGGGGATCGGTTCGGGTGCAAAGCACCACGTGGACCTGCGAAGGCGCATTGGCGATGAAGAGCGACATCGCCTCGTGAATCGGCGCCTCGCTGATCAGGTGGTAGTCGTCGATGAAAAGGTAGACCTCTTCGTCGACGTCGACAAGCTCGTTAATCAGCGTCGCCGCGAGCGCATTCGCCGGCACGAACGACGCCTCGGCGGTCAGGCCGATCACAGAGGCGCCGACGTTGCCGCAGGCTTGCCGTAACGCATGCGCGAGGTGATTGAAATACCGGCCCGGCTCGTCATCTTCGGCGTCGAGAGATAGCCACGCGACCCGCGCGCTGTCCTTCGCAAGCACGCTTAGCCAACTGAGCGCGAGCGAAGTCTTACCGAATCCCGCCGGAGCCTTGATCACCGTCAGGCGCTTCGTTTCCGTTTGAGCGGCAAGACCGGCAAGGCGCGGGCGATCGATCAAGCCCGTGGGCAGGCGTGGCGGAAAGACCTTCGTTGCGAGGAACAGAGGTGGGCTGTTCGTGGGCGGCGCTTTTGTCGCTTCTATCACGTGCATCAGCTGCTCCGGGCATACGGGTTGACCCTGACTGCCATCCCCCGTCCACGCAATCGTGCTCCCCTTTCCGGGGGATGTTGCCCAATGCTGCGCTCGGACACTATGGATTCCAGCGAGGCGATCGCAGTTCTACAACCGGACAACTGCACGGGACAACAGCGCTCGACAACGGTGCGGCACGCCGGCCGGTCATGGAGGAATCGCCCCTCGGCGGGCGCCGCCTGAACCGGTGTTTTGTTCACCAAATGATACGCCCAACTACCTTCAGGAGGCGACGTGTCTGCCGAATCGAATCGTATTGCGTCGCACAAACTGCAGGCATCAGTTGTCCGGTGAACTGGGCCCACTGCAACAAAACCAATTCTGGAGATGATGATGAGCACCTATATGGCACCGCTGCGCGACATGCGCTTCGTGATGACGGAACTGGCCGGTATTGGCGAGTTGTCTGCGCTGCCGGGCTTCGAGGACGTGACGCCCGAACTCGCCGAGGCTGTTCTCGACGAGGCGGCGAAACTCGCGACCGAAGTGCTGGCGCCGCTCAACAAGTCCGGTGACGAGCAGGGCGCGCGCCTGACGAAGGACGGCGTGGTTGCAGCGGACGGTTTCGCGAAAGCCTACCGGCAATTCGTCGCAGGCGGCTGGAGCGGCCTCTCCGGCGACCCGGAATTCGGCGGCCAGGGACTGCCCGAGTTGCTGCAGGCGGCGACCGTCGAGATGTGGAACTCGTCCAACATGGCGTTCGCACTATGTCCCCTGTTGACGGCGGGTGCCACCGAGGCGCTGAGGCAGCACGGCTCGGACGAGCTCAAGGGACGCTACTTGCCCCATCTCGTCAGCGGCGAGTGGACGGGCACCATGAACCTGACGGAGCCGCAAGCGGGCTCGGATCTCGCCGCCGTGCGCACGAAGGCCGTACCCGAAGGCGACCACTACCGCATCTTCGGCCAGAAGATTTTTATCACATGGGGCGATCACGATATGACGGACAACGTCATTCATCTCGTCCTGGCACGCACGCCGGACGCGCCTGAGGGCGTGCGCGGCATATCGCTCTTTGTCGTGCCCAAGTTCCTGCTGAATGACGACGGCTCTTCTGGCCAACGCAACGACGTGCACTGTGCATCGCTCGAGCACAAGCTCGGCATCCACGCGAGTCCGACCTGCGTGATGAGCTTCGGTGATCAGGATGGCGCAATCGGATATCTGGTGGGGCAGGAGAACAAGGGTCTCGCGCATATGTTCACGATGATGAACGAGGCACGCCAGAAGGTCGGTATTCAGGGGCTCGCGATGGCGGAACGCGCTTATCAGCAGGCCCGCGAATATGCAAAGGAACGCGTCCAGGGGCGGCTCGCGGCGAGCAGATCGGGTGGCGCCGTAGCCATCATCCATCACCCGGATGTGCGCCGCATGTTGATGACGATGAAGTCCCAGGTTGAAGCGATGCGCGCTTTCGCGTATGTGATGGCTGCGGACATGGACCGTGCGCACTGGGACGCCGATGCTGCTGAACGCGCACGTCGCCAGACGCGGGTCGATCTGCTGATTCCCGTTTTGAAGGCATGGTGTACGGAGCTGGGCGTCGAGGTTGCGTCGATGGGTGTGCAGGTGCACGGCGGGATGGGTTACATCGAAGAGACAGGCGCATGCCAGTTCCTGCGCGACGCACGAATCGCGCCGATCTACGAGGGCACGACAGGCATCCAGGCAGCCGACCTCGCAGGCCGCAAGCTCGCCTCAGATCAGGGCGCGGGGATGGCTGAACTGATTGCGCAGATGCGTCGGGACGCGCTGGAGCTGGTGGGTAGCACGGATACGCAAGTGGCGTCCATTGGCAACGCGCTGGAGGGCGGCATCCAGGCGCTCGACGATGCCACCGCCTGGATGCTGCAGGCATTGGCAACTCAGCCCGATGCAGCGCTCGCCAGTTCCGTCGACTATCTGATGCTCACCGGCTACGTGTGCGGCGGTTGGCAGATGGGGCGCGCAGCGCTTGCTGCGTCAGGAAAGATCGCAGCGAATGAGGACCCGGACTTCCATCGCGCCAAGCTCGTCACTGCATGTTTCTACACCGACAAAATCTTGCCCAAAGTGAATGCGCTTCTGGAGACGATACGCAACGGTGCATCGAGCGGGTCGAACCTGTCCATCGAACAGTTCTAAGCGGCGATTCAGGAAAAAAACGTCGACGAAAAATAATTGATATGTAATCCGAAGTAAATTCGGAGGAGACATGTTTAAGAAAATTGCATGCCTTGCGCTATTGTTATCGGGCGCGATATGTACCAGTGCGATGGGGCAGAGCGCAGGCAGTCTCATCACCAGCGTGGGTGGGGCCTGGCTCGACTTTGGCCCGTCGTCCGCAACCTCGTTGCAGGGCAGTTCGGCTTTGGGCACGTTCACGTCTTCGGGAACGGGTGGTCAGATCCATAACACGTTCACCTTAAAGCTCTCGACGACTTATTTTATTACGGACCATATTGCGCTGGACTTCGCAACGGGCATACCGCCCAAGCTCAAGCTTTATGCACAAGGCAACGCCACACCATTCGGTGCCGGCGGCCCAGCGCTCAATCTGGGAAATCTGCAGCCGCTCGCCACCACCCGGGCGTGGGCACCGGTTCTTTTCCTGAAGTATTTCTTCTTCGACGCGCAGACGAAACTGCGCCCGTTCGTCGGTGTCGGCGCGAACTATACGTGGTACTCGCATGCCGCGCATGGCTAAGTTCATCCCGCAAGCCGGCCGTCATAGCGCACCCCCCGTACTAGCCCCCCTGTAATCCCATCTCCCCACGCTTCCGAAAGCTTCTCGCAAGAATTCTCTTGCAGATGAGAATGACTCGCATTATGATTCGCATTCTGTATTGAACCTTTCACTTAACAACGACCCGCTACGAGCGCTCCCGTCCCGCGCAGACCTTGCTGCCCGGGCGTTTGCCTGCGCCTGCGCTCAATCAGAACAACATGCAGAATCCGTTTTCCGTCCGCCGCCTGGCGTTTGCCCGCGGCAAGAGCCGTACTCCTTCGCTTCTCAGTGCCTCGCTTCTGGCAAGCGCCGGCCTCTCGCTCTCCACGCTGTCGACGCCAGGCTGGGCGCAAGCCGCTGCGGCCGATGCCGTCACGTTGCCCGCTGTCAGCGTCACTGCATCGGCTGCTGACGCGGCCACGCAAACCGATACGGTCAGCGCCGGCGCGCTCGGTTCGCGCAAACAGGTCGACACGCCTTTCTCGACCCACGTCGTATCGAGCGAGGAGGCGGACGATCTGATGGCATCGACGGCCAACGATCTGTTCCAGTACGATCCGGCGACCTCCGTCAGCAGCAGCAACCGGGTCAGCGAAAACTCCATGTTTACCGTGCGCGGCATGCCTGTCGACACGCTGAACGGCATCAAGGTCGACGGGCAGAGTTTTCCCTCGTGGGACACGGATCTTCCGCTCGAGCCGTTCGAGCAGGTGCAATTGCTCAAAGGGCTGTCGGGCTTCATGTATGGCTTCGGCTCGCCGGGCGGTATTGTCAACTACGTCTTGAAGCGCCCAACTGACGATCCGTACCGAAGCATTTCGGTCGGCTACGAGTCGGCCGGCGTGTTCAGCGAGAAGGTCGATCTGGGCGGCCGCTTCGGCAACGACAACCGCTTTGGCTACCGCCTGAACCTGGTGAACGAAGACGGCAATACCGAGGAACCCAACGGTCATGTGCGCCGCCAGGTGGCGTCGCTGGCATTCGACTTCCGCATCACGCCGGATCTGACCTGGAGCGCCGACGCGTTCTATCAGAAGCGTAAAACCAACGGCACGCTGTTCGGCCTGATGTTCGGCGCAGGTTTGGGCATTCCCGACGCGAGTTCGATCAACCGTGACCTCACGCAGCCGCAGAATTTCTACGAGACGGAGATGGCTTCGTTCGGCACGGGGCTCGACTATCGTCTCTCCGAGAACTGGCACGCGAGCCTGAAATACCGCTTCGCCAAGGAAAATCGCACCAACTCGGATAGCCTGATCTTCGTGAACGACAGCGCCGGCGACTATTCGAACACGCTGTACGCTGCGTTGACGCGCTACTTCTACCAGAACGTCGATGCGATAGTGCAGGGCCAGTTCAATACCGGCAGTATCAAGCATGACGTAGTGATCGGGGCGGGCTTCCAGTCACAGACCAGCGAGTACGACAACAGCGAAGGCTGGAACGAAGGCTACAACCTCGGCACCGGCAATCTTTACAGCAGCAGCCTGCTCACGAATGCAGACGTTGGCATTGGCGAGAATCTGTACCGGCAGTCGCGCACCACCCAGGCCGCGTTGTACGCGAGCGATACCGTGCAGTTCACTTCGCGCTTCTCGGCGTTGCTCGGCCTGCGCTACACGCAGTTCCGTCAGGATGTTTATGCGCCGAGCAGCGCCGTGACCTCGCAATACAGCGCGGATCCGGTCACGCCGACGGTCGCGCTGATGTTCAAGACTGATCCGTACTCCACACTTTATGCGAGCTATGTCGAGTCGCTGGAGCAGGGCGGTTCGGCGTCGAACACCAACCTCAACTATCCAGCCACGTACGGGCCGCTGCGCAGCAAGCAGTACGAAATCGGCTTCAAAACGGATCACCGGAAGTGGGGCGCCAACGTGGCGCTGTTCCGTGTCGACCAGGGCTACAACTACACCAACACCGAGAACGTCTTCGTGCAGGACGGCACCAAGCGCTACACCGGCGTCGATGCGAGCGGCTGGCTTGCGCTCACGAACGAATGGCGTGTGCTCGGCGGCGTGATGTGGCTCGATACGAAGGCGGTGGATATCGACGACCCGAGCATCGAAGGTAAGCGCATCTATGGCGCGCCGCGCTTCACGGCGACGGGTCGCGTCGAATACAACCCGTCTTATCTGCGCCCGCTCACGTTGGCCTTTGGCGGCAAGTATGTCGGCAACCAGGCGGTCGACGCGGCCAATACCCAGTTCGTGCCGTCGTATGTGACGTATGACCTGAGCGGCAAGTACGAAACGCGCATCGCCGGCAAGGATGTGACGCTACGTGCGGGGATCAACAACCTGTTCAATCGCCGCTACTGGACCACCGCATGGGGCTATTACGTCGCGCCATCGCCGACGCGCACCGCTGTGGCGAGTGCGACGATGCAGTTCTAAATGCGTCCCGCCAGCGTTTTGCAAAGCACGACCCCAAGGGCCCAATCGCAGCCGATACGAGGGGCCCGCATGCGTTCGACACTGCGCCTATGAGATCGATCTTTGTCCGCCTGCACCGCTGGTTCGGCGTTGGCACGGCGCTTTTCCTGTTCGTTTCCGGTCTCACGGGTGCGATCATCGCCTGGAATCAGGAACTGGACGCGCTGCTGAATCCTGAGTTCTACTACGCGCATTCCGCGGCACCCGCGCTCACGGCGCTCGAACTCGCCAACCGGGTCGAGGCGGCAGACCCACGTCTGCGGGTGATCTATCTGCCGCTGGGCATCGTGCCAGGCCGAACCCTGCAAATGCGCGTGCAGGCCCGGCCCGATCCGGCGACCGGCAAGCCCTACGTGCTGGACTTCAATCAGATCGCGGTCGATCCCGGCACCGGAATCATCCAGGGGCGCCGCGACTGGGGCGCCTTGTCGCTCAAGCGGCTCAATCTGATGCCGTTCCTCTATCAGTTCCACTACACGCTTTATTTGCCCACTACCGGCAGCGGTATTGCGATCGGGGTCTGGCTGTTGGGCATCGTCGGTATCGTCTGGTTGTTCGATAGCGTCATCGCGTTGGTACTGGCGTTTCCGAGCTTCAAGACGTGGCGCAAGTCGTTCGAGTTTCGCGTGCGCCGCGGTGGCTATACGCTCGCGTTCGACTTGCATCGCTCGGGCGGCGTATGGATTTGGGGTCTTCTGTGCGTGATTGCGCTCACGTCGATTTCGATGAACCTCGAGCGCCCCGTGATGCGTCCCATCGTGTCGCTGTTTTCGAGCCTGACGCCGGAGCCCGAGAGCAACCTCGAGTTGCTCGCGGCCCAACCGGCCGGCACCGCCATATTGAGTCGCGAGCGCATCGTCGAGCTGGCCACCGCTGCGGGACACAGGATGAAGTTGAATGCCGAGCCCGGCGCGACGTTTGAAATCGCTTCGCTTCATCTATACGGGGTGGGCTACTTCGAACCGGGCGGCCTCTACGCCGACGGCCGTCTTGGCAATGCCTGGATCTACTGGGATGCGAGGACTGGGCGCGAGATGGGCGGCACGGTGCCGGGGCAGGGCACGGCGGGTGACATTTTTCTGCAGGCGCAATTTCCGTTGCATTCGGGACGTCTCTTCGGACTGCCGGGCCGTATCCTCGTCAGCTTGATGGGCGTGATGGTGGCTTTGTTGAGCGCGACTGGCCTTGTCATCTGGTTCAAGAAGCTCAAGGCGCGGCGCAGCGCCTCGCGGCGGATGAAGACCGGCAAGTCGGCGTTGATCCAGTAGTCTTGCGCTCGCCCGTGCGCGTTGCGTATCCGGCCTATCTCCGGCCCCCTTCGTTCAAGCCGGATATTTCACCGAGGCACGCACGAATTCAACGAAGCGCGTCACCACGGCATCATCCCGTCCGACTTGCCAGGTCAACCCGACTTGCCATTGCGCGGCGGGATTGCGTAACGGCAGCACGCGCGCATCGCGCAGCAGATATTGCGTGCGCGAGGGCAGAAACGCTGAGCCTACTCCTGCCGCAACGGCGGCGAGGACCGACTGGATGTCGTCGACCTGCTGGATCACGCGCGGCACAAAGCCATGCTCGCCACACCAGCGATCGATCTGTGCAGCCAGTCCTGGCCCTCGGCCGCGCGTGAGACCGATAAAGCCCAGTTCATTCAATTCGTTCAGATTGGCCGGTATGCGTTTCCAGCGTGCGTGTTGCGGCACCGCCAGCGCCAGTGCTTCGTCCAGCACCGGAAACGCCTCCAGCCCGGCATCCGCCGGCAAACGCAGGAACCCGACATCGAGCTTGCCGGCAAGCAGACGCCTGCTTTGCTCTGCCGACGACAGGTCGTTCAACGTGACGCTCACGTTCGGATGGCGTTGGCGGAACTCCGCAATCAGTTGCGGCGCGAGTGTCAGGGTCGAGAGTCCGAGCCCGACCCGCAAAAAGCCGCGCTTGCCGCTGCTCGCCTCGCGCGCACGCGCGTGAATCTCGTCCGCATCCCGCACCAGCGCCTGCGCATCCGCAAGGAACCCTGCGCCGAAGGTGGTCAGCTCCGCGCCGTGCCGGCCGCGCTCGAAGAGCCGCGCGCCGAGACTTTCTTCCAGCGCGACGATCTGTTTGCTGAGGGCAGGCTGGCTCACGTTCAGCACTTCGGCCGCGTGGCCGAAGTGCCGCAGGTCAGCGACCGCCAGAAATGCACGCAGGAGTTTGAGTTCCATTCAAAAAGGTAATCGAATATATCAGAACATTCATTTTACTTATCGAACGCCCAGCGGTCCAATGGAGTCGTTCTGTTCACCACGCCGCGAGATGTCATCCATGTCAGTTCCCACGCTTCGCGTTGCATCCATCCCGCTGCGCTCCTGTCGCGGCGAGCCCACGCAGAATGTCACGCATATCGCCCAGTGGCTTTCACTGGCCGCATGCGAGGCGATCGGCCTCGTCGTTTTTCCGGAGACCTGTCTCGCCGGCTATGGCAGCCTGGCGAAACTGCATCGCGATGAACTCGAGGCCCTTGCTGAACCGCTCGACGGGCCTTCGCTCGGCGCGGTAGCGGCTGCCGTCGAGCGCACGGGCGTCGGCGCAGGAGTGGGTCTGATCGAGCGTGCGCCCGATGGACGCCTCTTCAATAGCTACGTGGTGTGCATGCCCGGCGGAATCCGGCATTGCCACCGGAAGCTGCATGCGTTCGAGCATCGGCGTATTGTGAGCGGCGACCGCTTCACGGTCTTCGATACCGTGTGGGGCATTCGAATCGGAGTCCTGATTGGTGGTGACGCCTATCTGGTCGAAAACGTGCGTATGACGGCACTTATGGGAGCGACGCTGCTTGTTGCTCCGCATCGAAGCTACGCCACACGGCGCGGCGGTCGGCGGGCGATGCAACCGGTGTCCGCCGAACAATGGCAAAGGCGCGATAGGGTGGCCGGCGCGGTAGCCGGACGTACTGGTGGTGGCGCCACGGCGGGGGCGGTAAGCGGACGCGCCGATGGTAACGCAGCGGATTACCTGCGTGCCTGGCTACCGGCACGGGCCGCCGATAACGGCATGTTCGTCGTACTGAGCGACGGAGTGGACGCCGACACCAAGGCGGCTGGTTCGGGTGCCAGCATGATCGTCGATCCGTGTGGCCGGATTCTGGCCGAAAGTGCCGGCGCGAAAGATGAGGAAAGCGCCATCGTTTCGGCAGCCATCGACCCGCATCTGATCGATACCAGCGCGGGTCATCAATGGCTCAAGGCGCGTCGTCCGGATCTGTACGCGCCGCTCGGTCGAGCGGATCATCAGGCGGCAAGCTTCGAACCGCGCACCGTCTCTGCGCGCGGCGCAATCGCCGTCAGCTTCGCGCAGGTTTCGCGCAACCGGGTAGCGCGCTAGCGTCCCCTCGAGCGAAAACGAGGCGCAGTCCCCGCGCTCATCCTTATAACTGCAACCGGGTCTGGCACACGTCTATAATCTTCCTCGAATTTGACTCGGGACATTCAACCAGTGAAAACGATTATCGCCGTCGCGCTCGCTGCGCTCGCCCTCACGGCCTGTGCGTCGTCCTACGACAAAGAGACGCAACGAGACCACGACTTCACCCGCTCCGAACGCCTTCTCGATGCGGCACAAACGAATGCTACGGTGAACTGCCACGATGGAGCGCAATGCGATGAGGCGTGGCAATGGACGAAGACCTACGTGGCCCAGCGCTCGGAAGAGCCGGTGGTCCGCGCGGATGCGCTCGCCATCGAGTCCGACGTGCCGGGCAGTTCGGGTCACGCCACCTATTCCGCCACACGGGTGGCGAAGGCCGGCGGCGCGACGATCACCTTATACGCGCAGTGCAAGGGCATGTACGGCCCGGACCATTCGATGGGCTCGGACTACGACGAGTGCGTGAAGAAGATCTCGACGACGCAGAATGGCTTCGCACTGTTCCTGCAGCAGCACGTGAGCGCCAATTGACGGTGCGCGCTGTTTAACCTTCCCGGCGGCGAAACTCGCCCAGCCAGTCCGACAGGGCGGTGACCGCGTCCAGCGTCACCGCGTTGTACAGCGAAGCGCGCAGGCCGCCGATCGAGCGGTGACCTTCGAGGCCATGAAAACCGTCCCGCCGCGCGGCCTCCAGCAGGCGCGCTTCCATCTGCGGCTCGGGCAGGCGGAACGCCACGTTCATCGTCGAGCGGCAAGACGGTGCGCTGTGCACGCGATAGAAGCCGGGGGCAGCATCGAGCGCACGGTATAGCAGTTCCGATTTGGCGCGGTTGATCGCGGCCATCGCCTGTACGCCGCCGACTTCATCGCGCAGCCAGCGCGTCACCAGCATCAGCACATAGATGGCGAACACCGGGGGGGTGTTGTAGACCGAGCGCGCGTCGATATGGGTGCGGTAGTCGAGTAGGGTCGGCAAGCCCGTTGTCGCCCGCCTGGCGAATTCATCGCGCAGGATCACGACGGTGACGCCGGCTGGCCCGAGGTTTTTCTGCGCGTGCGCGTAGATCATCGCGTAGCGTTCGATGTCGATCGGCGCGGCCAGCAAATTGGACGACATGTCGCAGACGAGCGGCACATCGGCCAGGCCAGGCGTGTCGGCGAATTCGAGTCCTTCCACCGTCTCGTTGGACACATAATGCAGATAGGCCGCTTCGGGCGAGAGCCTTAGTTCGTCCGCAGCCGGCAGCCGTCGAAAGCCGTCGGCACGACCGTCCCATATCACGCGCGTGTCGCCTTCGAGCTGCGCCTCGACCGGCGCCTTGGCGCTCCAGTAGCCCGATACGATGTACTCGGCGTGACGGCGGCTCGCGCGCAGGAAATTCATCGGCAACATCGAGAATTGCAGACTGCTGCCACCTTGCATGAACAGCACGTGGTAGTCGGCTTGGATACCGAGCAGCGCGCGCAGATTGCGCTCGGCTTCATCGAGGACGCCGCGGAACCAGTCCGAGCGGTGGCTCATGCCCAACACCGACAGACCGGTCTCAGGCAACGCTTCGATGGCATCACGCGTTTCGCGCAACACGGAAGCCGGCAAGGCGCCTGGCCCGCCGGAAAAATTCATGGGTTCGTTCATTCAAGCCGCCGTGCGACGCTGCATCAACCGTTCGAACGCGTCGACGATATGTTGGACAAAAGGATTCTTGTGGGCCAATGTACCCGAGCTCCGCTCGTAATGGGCGAGCATGGTCGCATTGGCCTCGAAGACGAAGACCTGCCCGTCGGGCAGCACGGTGAAGTCGATACCGCCGTAATCGAGATCGAGCCGGCGGCCGATGGCGATGATCGCCTGCAGCGCCCGCTCGCCGAGCGCGGCGGCTGGGTCCTGCAGGAAACGCCGCTCCTCGTCGAGCTTCCACGCGTGGCCTTCCATGTCGGCAGAGAAGTAGTGGACCATCCAGTGCTGCGAGACGGCCAGGTGATACGGAAACGGTTCGCGGTCGACGAAAATCATCCGGTACTTGCGGTAGTAACCGTCTGTGGAGCGATAGTCGCGAAACGCGGTCAGGTATTGCGGACCCTGGCTTTCGCGTAGCCGTGTCTCGAGCGCAGTGTCGCTCTCGCAGTGAACCAGCCCTTCGCCGCCGTGAGTGGCCGCAGGGCGGACCAATAAAGGCAGTGCGAGGCCGCTGTCGGTCAGCAAGCCGGCAAGCGCTGCGCGCGAGGAAGGCGCGCTGTCGATACGGACGCACTGCGCGACTTGCACGTCGTGAAGGTCGCCGAGCAACTGAGGCATGCGGTCCCGTGCCGTCCGCTCGATCGCGGCGGGCGGGTTGAGCAGCGGGCGCCCGTCGTGGATAGGGAGGTGTGACATGAAGCGGGCGAGCCGCCCGGCGAGCGGCGCCGCGACATCCGGTTCGCCGATTGCATTGAACACGAGATCGAACGGCGGAAGCTGCGCGTCTTCGGCGCCAGCCGCATAGTCGATGGCGTACTTGATCCGGCAGTTGGTGGCGCCGGGCAAGAGCGCTTCGAACGGCACGTTGCCCGAGGCGCGCGCCGCGCACAGCACCAGCACCCGGCGCGTCTGACCGGGCGCCTGTTCGACGAACACGCGCTGGATGCGATAGGCCCGTTCCCGATACGCGTCGGCTTTTGCTGTACTTCCCGCGCCGGCGTGAATGGCGGCGAGGTTCTGGCAGGCAATCGCGACGTTCGGATCGAGCGTGAGGACGAGTTGGTACCAACTGGCGGCGATGTCGTGATCGCCTTTCATGTAGTAACCAGTGGCGACGTCGCAGAGGTTCGATACGCTGGCCTCGGCGGACCCGCTCGCATAAGCGTCGAGCGTGTGGGCGGCAATCAGATGGGCGACGGCGCCGAGTTCGTCGCCGGCGGCACGCCTTGCATCGGCGAGCGCGCGATGCCGCGCCGGGTCGAGCGGGAAGGCGTGCGTTGCGTCGGCCGGCGGCGCGGCTGAGTGATCTGGATCTCGAGTCATATTCCTGCGGGATGTGCGTCGTGACGATGCGCCAGCGCGCGTCCGAAGGATAGTGGGCGCGCGCGAGATGCAGATTACAACCGTTCGCGCGCCCGTTACAGAAGTTTACGCGGGGCTCAGGTATGGGCTCAGAAGCGCATGCCCGTCGAGCAGCCTCCCGCGAGCGCACCGCCGCTGCCACCGGCGGCGCCGCAGAACACGCCGCATCCGGAGAGCGCTGCGGACAGTACCACGCCCGCGAACACCGCGCGTGCGAGAGACCGTCCGTTCCGACGGCCGGCAAGCTGACCGGCCACGACACCGCGTTCGCCGGATGATGAAGGGTAGAGCGGGGTGTCGGACGAACGGATCACGCTGGACAGGTTGGAGGCGAGGTTAACACGCATAGGAAAGCTCGACGCAGTAACAAGGGGTAGGACAGCCGCCGCGATCGAAAGCAAGCCGTAAAGTTTGACATGCGAGGCGGCGGTGAGAGGCACGACCCTAACGCAGCACCCTACGCCATTCAAATACGCAGAATCCGAAAATCAGAGGGGATCGTCAGTTGCCAGCCGAGCCTTACACCGAGGTCCCTGATAGAATGCGTGAGCCGCAACGTAGTGGACTGCAGATGAGATTGCTTGATGCGTTAGTTGAACAACGTATAGCCGCCGCGGCAGCGCGCGGCGAGTTCGACGATTTGCCGGGAACGCGCGCCGCGCATGCGCTGGAGGACGATGTCCAGGTTCCTCAGGAAGTGCACGCCGCGAACCGTATCCTCAAGAATGCGGGATTTGTGCCGCCCGCCGTCGAACAACTGCGGGCGCTGCGCGACCTGCACGACGAACTGAACGCGGTCAGCGATCGCGCCACCCGTTGCCGTCTCCATGCACGCATGCTCGCGCTCGATATGGCGCTCGAATCGCTGCGCGGCGGCCCGCTGGTCCTGCCACGCGAATATTGCCGGCGGATTGCCGAGCGGCTCTCCGAACGGGCTGCGGGCACTGCGTCTAGCGCACCTGCCGGTGAGCCGGGGCCGCAGTGAGCGAGCCGCTCGCGAACCCCGCAGCGCTTGCAGGTTCGGCGGTCTCATCCGATGCGCTCGAGCCTGCCGCTAGCGAAGTTTCTTCTGGCGCCACACCCAATCTTCCAGCCTGTGCCGGCAGCGGCGAGCCTTCTCTGGCTAGCCACGCTGCAACCGCCGACGAACCTCCGCTTATCCCCGTCTCCTTCTCAGAACGCGATCTTCACTTCATGAAGCTGGCCCAGGCCGCCGCTGAAGAAGCGCGTGCGGCAGGCGAAGTGCCGGTTGGGGCAGTCCTGGTTCGCGGCGCCGAGGTCATCGCGAAGGGTTTCAATCATCCCATCGGGGCACACGACCCGTCCGCCCATGCCGAGATGGTCGCGCTGCGGGCCGCAGCGCAGTCCCTGGAAAACTACCGATTGCCCGGCTGCGAGTTGTACGTAACGCTTGAGCCTTGTTTGATGTGCGCCGGTGCAATCATGCATGCACGCATCGCCCGCGTGGTGTTCGGTGCCCGTGATCCGAAGACGGGGGCGTGCGGCAGTGTGGTCGACGCGTTTGCCAATCCGCAGCTCAATCATCACACGACGGTGGTGGGCGGCGCCCTGGAAAGCGAATGTGCTGCCGCGCTCAAGTCTTTCTTTGCGGACCGGCGCCGTGCCGTGCGAGAAGCGCGGAATGCAGCCAGGGGCGAACCAGGGCCCGCGGAGCCACTCTAAAAGCTATCACCTCCACCACTGCCGATCATGACCGCCCATCGCACTTTCGAACTGGTCGCGCCTTCGGGCTACCCGCATGACCCGGAAGCGATTCACCGGGCGCTGCATCGCTTGCATTCTGAGGGGCATCGCGTCGAGGGCGTCAACGCAACCGAGCGTCGCTATCAGCGCTTCGCCGGTACCGACGGTGAGCGCGCCGCCGAGTTGAACCGGCTGGCCGACCCGGCGCGCAAGCTGCCGGATATCGTGCTCGCCGTGCGCGGCGGCTATGGCGCGGTGCGCATCCTGCATGGCCTCGACTATGACGGCTTGCAACGGCGGCTGACCGATCAGCCCATCGCGTTCGTCGGCCATAGCGATTTCACCGCGATACAGTTGGCGCTATTGGCGCGCGCCGGCTTGAAAACCTTCGGCGGCCCGATGCTGATGGGCGACTTCGGCGCGGAGAGTCTTAGCGAACCCATGAGGCAGCACTTCTGGGAAGCGCTCACCAAACCAACCTTCACGCTGACGAGCGCCGTGCCTCAAGTGCAGACGGTCGACGTCAGCGGCACGCTGTGGGGCGGCAATCTGGCCGTGGTGGCCTCTCTGGTCGGTACGCCCTATATGCCGCCGGTGGAGGGCGGCATCCTGTTTGTCGAGGACGTCAACGAACAGCCGTTCCGGCTCGAACGGACGCTCTATCAACTGCATCTGGCGGGGATTCTCGAGCGGCAACAGGCGCTGGTGCTCGGCGATTTCTCGGGAGGCAAGCCGTTCGAGTACGACAACGGCTACGACCTGAACGCGATGATCGAGCATATACGCTCGGTGATCGGCATTCCGGTGATTACGGGTCTGCAGTTCGGACATATCCCGAACCTGGTCACGCTGCCGGTCGGCGCAGACGCGCATCTCGTCTCCGATGCACATGGTTTCAGGCTAACGGCGTCCGGCTATCCGCACCTTGGCTGACGGTTTTGGCCGAAAGAGGGCGAAGCGGGCATTGCCCGCTTTTTTACTGTCCATAAACGCAACTAACGGTCAGATGTTTGAAGCACCCACAAACACCGACGTACGTGGCGAGCGCATATTTTGTTGACAAAATCTGCCACCGGAAAGCCGCCCGATTTCCACGAACCGGGCGCTCAGCGAAGCAGGGCGGCCCTTCGGACAACCTCGATGGGTTCCGCCTATCGCCTCGCCCTCCGATTGTCGAAAATTCAATATAGAAATTGTTGACAATCATTGTGTCCAACCTATGATGAGCAACATAACGGAACGCATATTATGTCGACCCCATCCTCAGCCACCTCGAATGGTTCGAAACCCGAAGCGATCGCTGAGCGCATCCGCGCCGCGATCCTCGAGCACCGGCTGGCGCCTGGGGCCAAGCTCACCGAAGCACAGTTGTGCGAAGTATTCGACGTCAAGCGCGGACCGATCCGCCAGGCGCTCGCATCACTGGCGACCGAACGGCTTGTCGATCTCGAGCCGAATCGTGGCGCCTTCGTCGCGAGTCCGTCGTTGCAGGAAGTGCACGAAGTGTTCGAGATGCGCCGCATCATCGAACTGGCCGTGGTCGAGCGGATCTGCGCTGGGCATGGTCCGCGTCGTCTGAAGAATATCGGCAGCATGATCGGCCGCGAGCGCAAAGCGTTCGAAACGCGAGATTTTTCTGCGTGGATCCGCCTTTCGGGCGAGTTCCACACCGAGTTGGCCTCGCTCACCGGCAATACGGTGTTGTGCGACTGCCTGAATGGACTGGTTGCACGCTCAACCTTGATTTCGGCTTTGTACGAATCACTTGGCCGCAGCCCATGTTCGTTTGAAGACCATGAAGCGATTCTCGCCGCGCTCGACGCCGGCGATGCCACGGAGGCGGCGGCACTGATGTCGCGCCACTTGCAAAGCGTCGAACTGAAGATGCTCGACAGGCCGGCCCGCGGCGCAGCGGAGCTGCACGAAGTATTCGGCGCACGGCCGGGAAAGACCTCGGCGGCTTGATGTGATCTGCCCAGACGCGCCGAGCGGCGCGTGCAAAAAAGAGCGCGGGTACGCGCTGTACTAAACATGAACTGATGAATCATCGCGAACGGGCGGTGCGGCGAACTTCGCCCATACGGTCTGCATGCGGCTGCTTGCCAAGGGCCGCGTAAGCGCGAGAACGCTTCGGCGCGAGCCCGCGGCTAACGGCGAAGCGATAACAATAAGTACTTAGGTGTACAGATAAGTACAGAGACAACCGCGAAGCTGCGATGCGTGTGCTGTCCAACCCGGCCGGGAAGGGCGTTGTGCGTGTCGGATGCATTGCCCGTCGATCTGCAATCGGCGGTCCCCATATTCCAGGAGGAGCCATGGCTCAGTTCAGTGCAGCACCGCATAATCCCGCTATCCCTGCGTTCAACGACGAGGGCCCGGCCGCCGACCCCGGCATGCCGGCCGGTTACAGCGAGCGACTCTATAACGAAGACCTCGCACCGCTGCGCCACCAGACCTGGAGCGCGTACAACATCTTCGCGTTCTGGATGTCCGACGTGCACAGCGTAGGCGGTTACGTGTTCGCCGGCAGTCTGTTCGCACTCGGTCTCACTAGCTGGCAGGTGCTGATTGCGCTGCTGGTCGGCATTACCATCGTCAACCTGTTGTGCAACCTGATCGCCAAGCCGAGCCAGCAAAATGGCGTGCCGTATCCGGTCGCGTGTCGCGCAACGTTTGGCGTGCTCGGCGCGAACCTTCCCGCGGTGATTCGCGGCCTGATCGCAGTCGCGTGGTACGGCATTCAGACCTATCTCGCGTCGAGCGCGCTCGTGATCGTGGTGCTGAAATTCTTCCCGCAAATGCTGCCCTATGCGGACGTGCATCGCCATGGGTTCATGGGGCTCTCTACGGTCGGCTGGGGCGGTTTCATGCTGCTGTGGGTGCTGCAGGCGCTGGTGTTCTGGCACGGCATGGAAACGATCAAGAAGTTTATCGATTTCGCCGGACCGGCTGTGTATGTGGTGATGTTCATCCTCGCGGGCTACATGGTGTGGCGCGCGGGCTGGCAGAACATCGGTATCAATTTGGGCGGCGTCAAATATCACGGGCTCGAAGTGGTGCCGGTGATGATCACGGCGACCTCGCTGGTGGTGTCGTATTTCTCGGGACCCATGCTGAATTTCGGCGACTTTTCGCGCTACGGCAAGAGCTTCCGCAGCGTGAAGAAGGGCAATTTCTGGGGCTTGCCGGTCAACTTCCTCGCGTTTTCGCTGGTGACCGTGATCACGACCGCCGCCACGCTGCCGGTATTCGGCCAGCTGATCACGGACCCGGTGGAAACGGTCGGACGCATCGACTATCCGAGCGCCGTGATTCTCGGTGCGCTGACCTTTACGATCGCGACGATCGGGATCAATATCGTGGCTAACTTCGTTTCGCCGGCGTTCGATTTCTCGAACGTTGCGCCGCGCTTGATCAGTTGGCGTATGGGCGGGATGCTGGCGGCGGTCGCGTCGATTTTCATTACGCCATGGAACCTGTTCAACAACCCGGCGGTGATTCACTACACGCTCGATGTGCTGGGCAGTTTCATCGGTCCTTTGTATGGTGTCCTGATCGTTGATTTTTACCTGGTGAAGCGTCAGAAGATTGTGCTGAACGATCTTTACACGGTGTCGGAAACGGGGGCGTACTGGTATCGCAACGGTGTGAATTACAAGGCCGTCGCCGCCTTGCTGCCCGCGGCGGTGATCGCGGTGATCTGCGTGATGGTGCCGTCGCTCAACGGTATGGCGAATTTCTCGTGGTTCATCGGCGCGGCGCTCGGCGCAGTGTTCTATCGCGCTTTGACCATCCGGTAAGCCGACTGCAACAGGAGTTCAAGATGCGTATCAAACTGATCAACCCGAATACAACCCTGCGTATGACGGAGGCGATGGGTCGTTGCGCGCGGGAAGTCGTCGCACCGGGTACCGAGCTGATTGCGGTGAGCCCCACCATGGGCCCGCCGTCGATTGAGGGCTATTACGACGAAGCGCTCGCCGTCCCCGGCCTGCTTGCCGAGGTCGCAGCGGGCGAGCGCGAAGGCTGCGATGGTTACGTGATCGCGTGTTTCGGCGACCCCGGTCTGTACGCGGCGCGGGAACTGGCGCGCGGCCCGGTGATCGGCATTGCCGAAGCGGCGATGCACGCGGCTAGCGTGCTGGCGCCGGGCTTTTCGGTGGTGACCACGCTTGCACGCACCTGCGGCATGGCCTGGCATCTGGCCGAGCGCTACGGCATGACGCGCTTTTGCCGCAACGTGCGCGCCACGGACGTCGCCGTGCTCGAACTGGATCAGCCGGGGTCGGCAGCGCGCCGCATCATCCTCGACGAATGCCGTCGCGCGCTGGAAGAGGACGGCTCGGACGCCATCGTCCTCGGCTGCGCCGGAATGGCGGAACTCTGTGCGGAGATCGAGGATGCGCTGGGCGCGCCGGTTGTCGAAGGTGTAACGGCGGCGGTGAAGTGGGTGGAGGCGCTGGTGACGCTGCGTCTTGCCACCGCCAAGCGCGGCGACTACGCGAGGCCGCTTGCCAAACGCTACGACGGCGCGCTGGAAGCCTTCAGCCCGACGGACGCGAATCCGAACCCCATGCCGGCGCGTGTTTCTCGCGTCGGATAGGCAGAGCGTTGGGGACCGGACGCGAAGATCGCAAAGAGGCGAAAATGCCAAAAGCGCCTCTCAAGCGCGGGTAAACGCTAGCGCGGCCCGGTCCGAAACCCACAGTGGGCCGAGTGCGCACATACATCCGGTCTGACACGCACTATCTGGCCGTGTGTATGGGCGCACCCGGGTGTTTTCGCTACACTGGTTCCACCGGACGCTGGTGGCAATCAGTGGGTGATTTCTGCTATTTCCGCCCGTGCTGGCGCCCGTTTGAAGCGAATTTCAAGCGAGTTTCAAGTTCCGTCACCCAGTTTTGTCACCACGTATTCGTCAAACCATGCCACTCGACTCGAACTATCCACGCGACCTGATCGGCTACGGCCGTCACCCGGTGCAGGCAAACTGGCCCGGACGGGCGCGCGTCGCAGTGCAATTCGTGCTGAATTACGAAGAGGGCGGCGAAAACTGCGTGCTGCATGGCGATCCGGGCTCGGAGCAGTTTCTGTCCGAGATTGTGGGCGCGGCGGCCTATCCGGCCCGTCACATGAGCATGGAGTCGATCTACGAATACGGCTCGCGGGCAGGTGTCTGGCGCATCTTGCGCGAGTTCGAAAAGCGCGGCTTGCCGCTGACCGTGTTTGGCGTCGGCATGGCCATCGAACGTCACCCCGACCTCGGCCGTGCCTTTGTCGAATTGGGGCACGAGATTGCGTGCCACGGTTATCGCTGGATTCACTACCAGGACGTGTCGCCCGAGAAAGAGGCCGAACACATGCGCCTCGGCATGGAAGCGATCGAACGCGTGACAGGCGAGCGTCCGCTCGGCTGGTACACCGGCCGGGACAGTCCCAATACGCATCGTCTGGTCGCCGAATACGGCGGGTTCCTGTACGACTCGGATTACTACGGTGACGACCTGCCGTTCTGGATGGACGTCGAGGTCACCGGCGGCGCGAAGACGCCACACCTGATCGTGCCGTACACGCTCGACACGAACGACATGCGCTTTGCGAGCCCGCAAGGTTTCAATACGGCCGATCACTTCTTCACGTATCTGCGCGACGCGTTCGACGTGCTCTACGAAGAGGGCGACGAAGCACCGAAGATGCTCTCGATCGGCATGCACTGCCGGTTGCTGGGCCGCCCGGGCCGGTTCCGCGCGCTGCAGCGCTTCCTTGACCATATCGAACAGCACGATCGCGTGTGGGTCACGCGGCGCGTCGACATAGCGCGGCACTGGCGCGAACACCATCCTTACCAACAAAACAACCGCGGGGCTGCGGCATGAAGGCGATGCAATACACTCTGGACCAACTCAACCGCATCTCGACTGATGCGTTCGTCGCAGCGTTGTCGGGCATCTTCGAGCATTCGCCGTGGGTCGCGGAAGTCGCGGCTGAGCAGCGGCCTTTTGCGAGCATCGACGCGCTGCATCACACGATGTCGGGCGCTGTCGAAACGGCCGGTGAAGCGAAACAGCTCGCGCTCATCAATGCCCACCCGGAACTTGCGGGCAAGGCCGCCGTGCGCGGCGAACTGACAGCAGAGTCGACCCGCGAACAGAGCGGCGCGGGTCTGTCCCAGTGCACGCAGGAAGAATTCGACAAGCTGGTGGGACTGAACGCGGCCTATCGCGAGAAATTCGGTTTCCCGTTCATTCTCGCGGTGCGTGGCTATGGCCGCCACGGCATCATCGCCAACTTCGAAGCGCGCGTGAACAATAGCCGTGCCGACGAACTGCGCGCGAGTCTCGACCAGATCTACCGCATCGCACGCTTTCGGCTCGACGACCTGATCGACGCGTAGTCACGCGTTGTGTCAGTCCGCACGCGCAGGCGTTGACGCGCGGCGCAAGTCTCGAAACGAAGCGTTTTCTAGCACTATAGACAGGAAGGAAGACAAAGATGGCACTCCCGATTCTCGACCCCAACGCACCGGACTTCACGCGCCGCTATGTGAACCTTGCGGACCCGCGTCTCGGCGCGCAGGCGCTCGAGGCTAGCGACGATTTCTTCGCGCCGAAGGAACGGATGCTGAATCCGGAACCGGCTGTCTTCATTCCGGGCAAGTACGACGATCACGGCAAGTGGATGGACGGCTGGGAAACGCGTCGCAAGCGCACTACGGGCTACGACTGGTGCGTGGTGAAGCTCGCGCGTCCGGGCGTGCTCAAGGGTCTTGACCTCGATACGAGCCACTTCACGGGCAACTTCCCGCCGGCGGCGTCGGTGGAGGCCGCGCGGGTGGTGGACGGCGAGCCGAACCAGTCGACCCAGTGGACCGAGATCGTCCCGTCGACGACGCTGCAAGGCAACAGTCACCACTATCACGAAGTCAGCAACGCCAACGCGTACACGCACCTGCGCGTGAACATCTACCCGGACGGCGGCATTGCCCGTCTGCGCGTCTACGGCCAGCCGCAAGTGGACTGGGCCGGCGCGAGCCGCACCGAGCAGTTCGATCTGGCCGCAATGGAAAACGGCGCGTATCTGGTCGCCGCCAACAACCAGCACTTCGGCGCAGCGTCGACGATTCTGATGCCGGGCCGTGGCGTGAACATGGGCGACGGCTGGGAAACGCGCCGCCGTCGCGAACCGGGAAACGACTGGGCGATCGTCGCGCTGGCGCAACCGGGCGTGATCAGGAAGGTCGAAGTGGATACCGCGCACTTCAAGGGCAACTATCCGGATCGTTGCTCCATTCAGGCTGCGTACGTGACGGGCGGCACCGACAGCTCGCTGATCACGCAAGCCATGTTCTGGCCGGTCTTGCTGGGCGAACAGAAGATGAAGATGGACAACCAGCACTATTTCGAAAGCGAAGTGGCGACGCTCGGCCCGGTCACGCACGTGCGCTTTAACATCATTCCGGACGGCGGAGTCTCGCGTCTGCGTCTGTGGGGGACGCTCGCATAATGAAAACGCTCGCCATCGAACCGCTGACGAAGGATGCGTTCGCCCCGTTCGGCGACGTGATCGAACTCGAAGGCGCGAAGCAGATTCCGATCAACCTCGGCACCACGATCCGCTATCACGATCTCGCGAAAGTGGATGTGACGGACGCGGGCGGCCGCACGTTGGTGAATCTGTTTCGCGGCCAGCCGCGCGTGCTGCCGTTCGAGGTGAAGATGCTCGAGCGTCATCCGCTCGGCAGCCAGGCGTTTGTGCCGCTGAACGACAAGCCGTACCTCGTGGTGGTGGCGCCTGGCGGCGAGCTCGATCCGGCGCAGATTCGTGCGTTCGTGACGAGCGGCTGGCAAGGCGTGAATTACGCGAAAGGCGTCTGGCATCACCCGCTGATCGCGCTTGGCGATGTGAGCGATTTCATCGTGGTGGATCGCGGTGGAGATGGACGCAATCTCAACGAGCAGGATCTGGCCGAGTCGCTGTGGCTGACCGAGGACGCGCTGAATGTGGCGACGGTTTGATGGAGTAGCTTACGACGCGTAGGTTGCGAGCAGGTTAATCGCAGGAAGAACAAAACGCCCAGGGCAGTTGCCTTGGGCGTTTTTGTATGTGTGCAACAACCTTGAGATCGTAGCCTGCCACCTCGAGCAAGCGCACGAGTACGGATACGCCCATGCCATTTTATGCGAGCGTTTCCATTCGTGCGACGGTGGTGCGTGCAGCGCCGGCGCACCGCACTTCCTTTAACATGTCCGAGACATCGGCGAGCGTGGTCATTTGTAGCCCCAAGGCATCAAAATGCCGAGAACGAACGACTGTTGTGGCCCAAAAGGCACAATACACCACGTTGATTTTGTATCCCTTGGGATACAACTCACCAGACTGGATGCCGACAACTCAGCACCCCACAGAAAAAGCGGGCTTTCCGCTCACGCGAAAAGCCCGCTGCTTACCTGTGTTGCCAACCCGGTACACCGGCCGGCCGCCATAGCGGCCAGCATCAGCCCATTACTTCAACGCTCCACCCTGGAACCACGCCGCAACCTTCTGACGTTCATCGTCAGTCATATGCGTCACGTTCCCCAGCGGCATCGCCTTCAGCGTCACCGCCTGCTGATACAGGCGCTGCGCATTCTGCGAGATCTCGTCCGGCGTATCGAACATCACACCGGCTGGCGCGCTGCCCATCAAGGTGGGGTGCGCGGAGTGACACGCGGCGCAGCGTTGCTGCAGGATCGGCGCAATGTCGGCGACCTTCAGCGTCGGCGCATTGGCAGCCTCGGCCTGCGGCACGACTGGCCTCGGCATCGTCCAGAAGAGGGCGCCGAACATCAGCGCAATCCCGACCAGCGGCAGATACCACAGCACCTGACCGCGATGACGCATCACGAAGAACTGACGAATCAGCGCGCCGGCCATCATGATCATTGCGAGGATGAGCCAGTTGTACTGGTTGGCGTAAGTCATCGCGTAGTGGTTCGACAGCATCGCGAACACCACCGGCAGCGTGAAATACGTGTTGTGCACCGAACGTTGCTTGCCGCGCTTGCCGTAGATCGGGTTGGGCGTTTCGCCCTTCAGCATCGCGGCGACCATCTTGCGCTGGCCCGGAATGATCACGAAGAACACGTTGGCCGACATGATCGTCGCGAGCATTGCGCCGACGATCAGGTACGCCGCGCGGCCCGCGAAGATATGGCACGCGAGCCATGCTGCGATCAGCACGTAAAGGCCTACGCAAATACCCAGCACCTTGTCCTTGTTGCCCAATACGCGGCACAGCGAGTCGTAGACGATCCACCCCGCGGCAAGGAAGCCGAGCGCGGAGAACACGGCCACCACCGGACCCATATCCAGCACGCTCTTGTCGATCAGGTAGGTGCTCGGCGAGAACAGATACAGCACCGTGAAGAGACTCGCGCCCGACAGCCACGTGGTGTACGACGGCCACTTCGACCAGTGCAGGTCGTCCGGCATTTCCGGCGGCGCGACGGTGTACTTCTGCATGTTGTAGAAGCCGCCGCCGTGCACGTGCCACAGTTCGCCGAACACGCCACGGCGGCGCTGGTTCGGGTCCGTAGGCGGTTTCAGGCTGTTGTCGAGCGCGACGAAATAGAACGATTCGCCGATCCAGGCGATCGCGGCGATGACGTGAAACCAGCGCAATGCCAGGTTCAGCCAGTCAGTGATAAAGCCTTCCATGAACTCCTCCACTTCTGATTCGTTGTCTGCGCGGGCCGGCGGCGGCTCGATGCCGGATCAATGACGACCTGGTTCGCAGGCCTGCCATGCGCCACTCGCGCAAACTGCTGTTAGGGGACGCGGTGCGCTCAGTTCGCACAGCGCCGTATTGCGGTTATTGGTTCGCCCCGAGGGGTTAAAGCGATCGAGCTTAGGCAGGGCGGCTCGCATTCGACTGCGCTTCGCAGGTGTCTCCAAGCATCTGCGAAATGCAGCGGTGGCGAAGTCGGTGAGGCGTAAGCCCGGCCCGGTCTCCATCCTGTGCACCCGCGGCGTCCTGACTACTCCTTAGCTGCCCCGATAGGTGCTGTACGACCACGGCGACACCAGTAGCGGCACGTGATAGTGCGCACCGGCATCGGCCACGCCAAAGCGCAGCACGACGCGATCGACGAAGCGCGGCTCCGGAACCTTGGTGCCGATCGAAGCGAAGTAGTCGCCGGCGCCGAACACGAGTTCGTATTCGCCTGCGACCAGTGCGTCGCCTTCGAGCAGCGGCTGGTCGCAGCGGCCGTCGTCATTGGTAAGGGTGGTTTTCAGCGCGCGGCGCGTATCGCCCGAGAGCGCGAAGAGTTCGACCTTGATGCCCGCGCCGGGACGGCCGTTGGCGGTGTCGAGCACATGGGTAGTGAGCTTTCCCATTCGCAATTTTCCTTATGTGGATGCGAGGTTTCGGCGGCGGCCCGATCCAGAATACGTTGCGGCGGATCGAGGCTCCACGTCAGTGGCTACATACCCGTCGGCGAATTGAAGCGAGCGCCGTGGCAACTATTTTAAGAAGGATGTTCCCCTCCGCGCACGAGCGATAGGAAAGATAATAGCTGGCGCATGACAGCTCACTGTAAGGCTCGCTGTGAGGTCTCGCAAACCCCGCGCAAACCCTTGTCGCGCGGCCATGAGCCCTGGATGACTGCTTGTCTCGATCCTACCGGTGCCAAAAAAAACCACTATATCGGCTGCCTGAACCTGGGTATCGCAGTGGCGTATGTTGTCAGCGTTATTTTGGCCGTCGAAGGTTACGTCTGTGCGCAACAGCAATGCCGCGCACCCCGAAGACGGCGTAGCACGCTGGGTAACCGGGCCAACGGCGTTCGAATGGACGTGGCGGCGCGGTAGCGTGTCCGCCACATCGCGTTCGAACGACTTTGCACACGGTAGGGCGTACCGGCACAGCCGGTATCAGCCTCGCCGTTGCGGCCAGCTCGCAGGGCATGCCGTAACGGCAGCAATAAAGCGGAGAAGACGAATGACGATGGAACAGCAGGCACGCGCCAACACAGGCGCAGATAAACGCGGCAAAACGATGCTGGTCAAGCACGCAGACGTGCTGGTTACGATGGACGGCGCCCGGCGCGAGTTGCGCGACGGCGGCCTGTATATCGAGGACAACCGGATCGTCGCAGTCGGACCGACGGCGGAACTGCCGCAAACGGCCGACGAAGTGCTGGATATGCGTGGTCATCTGGTGATACCGGGCCTGATCAACACGCATCACCACATGTACCAAAGCCTGACGCGGGCGATTCCCGCCGCGCAGGACGCTGAGTTGTTCGGCTGGCTGACGACTCTTTATAAGGTGTGGGCGAATCTCACGCCGGAGATGATCGAAGTCTCGACGCTGACTGCGATGGCCGAGTTGCTGCTGTCCGGCTGCACGACCTCGAGCGACCATCTGTATATCTACCCGAACGGTAGCCGGCTGGACGACAGCATTGAGGCCGCGCGCCGGATCGGCATGCGCTTTCATGCGGCCCGCGGCAGCATGAGCGTGGGGCAGAAGGACGGCGGCCTGCCGCCCGACTCGGTGGTGGAGCGCGAACCGGACATTCTGAAGGACACGCAGCGCCTGATCGAGGCGTATCACGACGAAGGACGTTACGCCATGCTACGCGTGGTGGTCGCACCGTGTTCGCCGTTTTCGGTGAGCCGCGATCTGATGCGCGAATCGGCGGTACTGGCGCGGCAATACGGCGTCTCGCTGCACACGCACCTAGCGGAGAACGTCAACGACATTGCTTATAGCCGCGAGAAATTCGGCATGACGCCGGCGGAGTATGCGGAAGACCTGGGCTGGGTCGGACACGACGTGTGGCATGCCCACTGCGTGCAACTGGACGATGCGGGGATCGCGTTGTTTGCGCGCACCGGCACGGGTGTCGCGCACTGTCCCTGTTCGAATATGCGCCTCGCGTCAGGCATTGCGCCGGTGAAGCGGATGCGGCTCGCGGGGGTGCCGGTAGGGCTTGGCGTGGACGGCTCGGCATCGAATGACGGTGCCCAGATGGTCGCGGAAGTGCGCCAGGCGCTGTTGCTGCAGCGAGTCGGCTTCGGTCCCGACGCGATGACTGCCCGCGAGGCGTTGGAGATCGCGACGCTCGGCGGGGCGAAGGTGCTCAACCGCGACGATATCGGCGCGCTGGCGCCGGGCATGGCGGCCGACTTTGTCTCGTTCGACCTGCGCCAGCCGTTGTTTGCCGGCGCCTTGCACGATCCGGTGGCCGCACTGGTGTTCTGTGCGCCGTCGCAGGTGTCGTACAGCGTCATTGGCGGGAAGGTTGTGGTGAAGGACGGGCAGTTGGCGACGCTCGAACTGGGCCCGGTGATCGAGCAGCACAATCGTCTGGCGAAGGCGCTGTATCAGGCCGCTGCTTGATACGTCTGGAGCAAACAAAGATAAAGAGGTAAAGCAACGCAGAACGGTCTGTCGCAAGCGTGACCGCCCACAGGGAGCCACGCCGCTAAGCCAGGCCCGCGTCCCGTGACGCGGGCCAACAAGACTTAAGGCTTATCGATCAAGGTCTTGGTCGCTTCGGCAACCAGGCTTCTCAACCACCGCACTTCATCGGAGTAGTGAACCCGTTCGTGCCACAGCTGGTAGTACTGCATCGGCGGGAAATCCAGCGGCGCGGGCACCACGGTCAGGGGCAGGAACTTCGCGTAGTAATCCGCAAAGAGCCGCGTCGTCGTGAAGATCAGGTCTGACTTGATCAGCACGTACGGCGCGAGGTTGAAGTACGGCAGAGTCACGACGACATGACGCTTCAGGCGCTCGCGCGCGAGGTGCACGTCAATCGCGCCGCGTTGGCCCACCGAATAGGGAGTAGGCGCAAGATGCGGAGCATTCAGATACTGGTCGAGCGTCAACCCGCCGCGCTTGGCGAACGGATGGGCGTTGCTCATCAGGCAGACGATCTGGTCGACAAACAGGTTCGACAGATGCAACTGCTCGGGCGGCTCCGGCCAGTTGCCGACCACGATATCGAGCTTGCCGTCTTCGAGCGCCAGTTCATAGTCGAACGCCGGCCCGAGCGAATGAAATTCAAGCGTCGCATTGGGCGCAGCCTGACGGAAACGCTCGACCACCGTCGGCACGAACAGCACGTTCAGATAGTCCGGGCAGCCGATCCGGTAGCAGCGAATCGAGGTGGCTGGATCGAAATTGTGCTGCTGGAACTTGATGCGTTCGATCTCGCGCAGGGCGTTTTGCACCGGTTCGAGCAGACGCAGCCCGTACTCGGTCGGGACCATCCCGGACTTGCCGCGCACCAGCAGCGGGTCGCCGGTGATGTCGCGCAGACGCCGCAGCGCCGCGCTGATGGCGGGCTGGGACTGATTGAGCTTGACGGCCGCGCGCGTCACGCTGCGCTCCATCAGGAGGGTGTGCAAGACGCGTAATAAGTATGTGTCGATCGCCTCGCGTTGCTGGCTCATGACTTCTCCGAAATATATGTTCTGGCTGATCGAAGTGACCTTGGGGTATATGACTTTTAATATGAACACGAAGATGCGTCAAGAGAGGGATACCCGCACAGCGCGCTCTGGCGCGGGTTTGCGGGAATTTTGTCGGCTCGACTGACAGGGTCGAATTAGGTATTGTCATTTCGATATAGCGAAGGAACGGCGCATTCGTCCGGGGCGCGGCGCCTCGTTGCAATAGACCGTCACAGGCGTATTACGGAAACTCATGGGCGACTCTTCTTCTTATAACGGCGACGCCGCGCAGCCTGCGGGCGGTGCAGCCGTCGTGCCGCGCCTCGTGCTGGCGGGCATCACCAAGCAATATCCGGCCGTGCGGGCCAACGACGACGTCACGCTGATCGTCGCACCCGGCGAAATCCACGCGGTACTCGGTGAAAATGGCGCAGGCAAGAGCACGCTGATGAAGATCATCTACGGTGCGGTGCGTCCGGATGCCGGCGAGATCCGCTGGGAGCGGCAGGCGGTGGAGATCGCGAGCCCGGCGGCCGCGCGCAAGATCGGGATCGGCATGGTGTTCCAGCATTTCTCGCTGTTCGAGACGTTGACGGTGGGCGAGAACATCGCGCTTGCGCTCGACGAACCGTTCGACCTGAAGACGCTCGCCAAGCGCATCCGCGAAGTGTCGGCGGATTACGGCCTCGATATCGACCCGCAGCGCCATGTGCACAGCCTGACGGTGGGCGAGCGGCAGCGTGTCGAGATCGTGCGCTGTCTGCTGCAGAACCCGCGTCTTTTGATCATGGACGAACCGACTTCGGTGCTCACACCGCAAGCGGTCCGCAAGCTGTTCGACACGCTGCGGCGACTCGCCGCCGAAGGCTGCAGCATCCTCTACATCAGCCACAAGCTCGACGAGATTCAGGAGCTGTGCGACACCGCCACGGTGATGCGCCGCGGCCGCGTGACCGGTCACGTGAAGCCGCGCGAGGAAACCCATGCGTCGCTCGCGCAATTGATGGTCGGCCATTCGCTGCCGGACTACACGCGCCGCACGCATAGGCCGGGTGACGTGCTGCTCGATGTGAAGCATCTGTCGGCGGCAAGCGACGATCCGTTCGGCACCTCGCTCGACGACGTCTCGTTCAGCGTGCACGCCGGCGAGATCTTCGGCATCGCGGGCGTGTCGGGCAATGGTCAGGCTGAACTGCTGTCGGCGCTATCCGGCGAGCAGCGTGGCGCGCGCACCGACGCGATCACGATCTGCGGCAAGCCCGCAGGCAGGCTCGGGGCCGGTGGACGCCGCTCGCTCGGCTTCGGCTTCGTGCCGGAGGAGCGCCTCGGCCGCGGAGCAGTGCCGGCCATGACGCTCGCAGAAAACGCGCTCCTGACCGGCTATCGCCAGAAGATGGTGAACTCCGGCTGGATCAAGGCCGGTGCGATGCGCGCTTTCGCGAAGAAATGTATCGACGCGTTCGACGTGCGCTGCGGCGGCACCGAGGCGCTCGCGCAAAGTCTGTCGGGCGGCAATCTGCAGAAGTACATCGTCGGACGCGAGATTCTCCAGGCGCCGAAGGTGCTGGTGGTCGCGCAGCCCACCTGGGGCGTCGATGTCGGCGCCGCCGCGTTCATTCGTCAGCAGTTGCTGGATCTGTCGGCGCGCGGCGTCGCGATTCTGGTGATCTCCGAAGAACTCGAAGAACTGTTCGATATCTGCGACCGCATCGCGGTGCTCGCGCGCGGCCGGCTCTCGCCGGTGCGCATCACCGGCGACACCAATGCCGAGGAGATCGGCCGATGGATGGCGGGTCTGTTCGGCGGCCGGGAAGAGGGCGCGGCGCCATCGCCTGAGGAGCCGGCGCATGCCTGAGCGTGCCTACACCGCGAATGGCTCACGAGGCACGGTTATCGAACCCGCGGAACACCTGAAACCTCACGTTCACGTATAACCCTACGGCACCACGCAGACTCATGATCTTTCCGTATCGACTCGAAGCACGCACCGCGCCCTCTCGCACGATGCAGCTCGCCGTGCCGCTGATCGCCGCGCTGCTCACGCTGGCAATCGGCTTCCTGATTTTCAGTCTGGTTGGCCGCGACCCGCTGGAGGCGATGCACGCCTTCTTTATCGAACCGCTTTCCAGCGTCAACGGCTGGTCCGAACTGTTGCTCAAGGCCTCGCCCTTGTGCCTGATCGGACTCGGACTCGCCATCGGCTATCGGGCCAACGTCTGGAACATCGGCGCCGAAGGGCAGATGCTGCTCGGCGGCATTGCGGCAAGCGGCATAGCGATCTATTTCGACCAGGCAAGCGGCTGGTGGATTCTGCCCACCATGATGCTGGCCGGCGTCGCCGGCGGCATGGTGTGGGCGGCGATTCCCGCGTTTTTGAAGAGTCGCTACAACACTAATGAGATCCTCACGAGCCTGATGCTCACCTACGTTGCCGCCCAGTTGCTGATCTACCTGGTGAGCGGCCCCTGGCGCGATCCGCAGGGCATGAATTTCCCGCTCTCCGAGATGTTCAGCGGCGACGCCCTCTACCCGACGTTCTCCGGCGACTGGCACTGGAAACTCCTGCGCGGCACGCGTCTGAATGCGTCGATCTTCGTCACACTCGCGGCGATCCCACTGGTTTGGTTGTTCATGCGCAAGAGCTTTGCCGGTTTCCGCATGAACGTGGGCGGCCTCGCGCCCCTCGCCGCGCGCTATGCCGGTTTCTCGGACAAAAAGACCATCTGGACTTCGCTTCTGATCAGCGGCGGTCTCGCTGGGCTGGCGGGCATGGGTGAGATCGCCGGGCCGATCGGTCAATTGCAGGCCACCTGGTCACCGGGCTACGGCTTCACCGCGATCATCGTCGTGTTCGTGGGCCGGCTGCATCCGGTTGGCATCGTACTGGCGAGTCTCCTGATGGCGCTGCTGTACCTCGGCGGCGAAGCGGTGCAGACCTCGATGCAGCTGCCGCAGGCGCTCTCCGGCGTGTTCCAGGGGCTGCTGCTGTTCTGCCTGCTGGGCGCTGACCTGTTTGTGAATTACCGCGTGCGCCGCCGTACCGTTGCAGCGCAAGCCCACTGATTTTCCCCGACCCGGTCTTATGGATATCCAACAAGCTAGCGCGCTCACCTCGAGCGCCGTCACCGCCGCGATTCCGCTGATGTTTGCGGGCGTGGGCGAACTCGTCACCGAGAAATCGGGGGTCCTCAATCTTGGCGTGGAAGGCATGATGCTGATGGGCGCCGTCAGCGGCTACGCGGTCACCGCCATCACCGGCGACCCGTGGGTCGGCGTGCTGGCGTCGATTGTGGCCGGGCTCGCCATGTCGCTGCTGTTCGGCTTCCTCACGCTGACCATGCTGGCCAATCAGGTCGCCACGGGTCTTTCGCTGACGATCTTCGGCATCGGGCTGTCGGCTTATGTCGGCAAGCCTTATACGTCGGCGGCCGTGCGCGCGTCGATCGACGTGTGGACCATTCCGCTGCTCTCGAAGATTCCCGTGCTGGGGGTCGCCTTTTTCAGTCTGACCCCGCTCGACTACCTCGCGTTCATCATGTTCGCCGTGGTGGGCTGGTTTCTGTACCGCACCCGCGCGGGCCTCGTGCTGCGCTCGGTCGGCGAATCGCCGCAGGTGGCGCACTCGGTGGGTTTTCCGGTGATCGGCGTGCGCTACGGCGCGGTCGCGTTCGGCGGCGGCATGGCGGGCCTGGCGGGCGGCTACTACTCGATCGTCAATCTGCACCTGTGGCAGGAGCAGCTCACTTCGGGCCGCGGCTGGATCGCGCTTGCGCTGGTGGTGTTCTCCACATGGCGCCCGGGGCGGCTCCTGATCGGCGCGCTGCTGTTCGGCGCCGTGACCGGCCTGCAGTTCTACGCGCAGGCGATCGGCGTGCCGGTGCCCACTCAGTTCCTCGCGATGCTGCCGTATGTCGCGACGATCGTGGTGCTGGTGCTGATCTCGCGCAATCCGAACACGATCCGCCTGAACGCGCCGGCTTCACTCGGCAAGCCTTTCTTTGCAGCGGGTTAGCCGGTCCGGCCCGACAGGCTTCACATACGCAAGCTCGCCACACGGTTTGAACGAATCAATCACACGACAGGAGAAAACATGAAGAGAAGAAATCTGCTGACGGCCGCGGCGCTGGGGGCCATGTCGCTCGGCCTCAGCGTAACGCTGTCGCAAACCGCCCAGGCGGCCGACGTGCCCGGCGTCGCATTCGTCTACCTCGGCAACCCAGGGGATGCCGGCTGGACCTACGCGCACGATGCGGGTTCGAAGGAAGTAGAAGCGAAATTCGGCAACAAGATCAAGATCACTCGCGTGGAGAACGTGCCGGAATCGGCCGACTCGGAGCGCGTGTTCCGCGATCTGGCCAACAAGGGCAACAAGATCATCATCGGTTCAAGCTTCGGCTACCAGGATTTTGAACTGAAGGTTGCGAAGGCTTTCCCGGACACCGTGTTCCTGCACGCAACCGGCTACAAGAAGGCGCCGAACTTCGGCACCTATGACGTGCGGATGTATCAGGGCGCGTATCTGGCCGGCGTCGCCGCGGGCTACGTGACGAAAACCAACACGCTCGGCTTTGTCGCTTCGGTGCCGATTCCTGAGGTAGTCCGCAACATCAACGCGTACACGCTCGGGGCGCGATCGGTGAATCCGAAGATCCACACCAAGGTCATCTGGATCAATAGCTGGTTCGATCCGGGCAAGGAAAAGCAGGCAGCGGAAACCTTGATCGGGCAGGGCGCCGATGTGCTGCTGCAGAACACCGATTCGAGTGCGACGCTGGCTACGGCTTCGGAAAAGCATGTGCATGCGTTCGGCTGGGATTCGGACATGAAGAAGTTCGGTCCTGACGCACACCTGGGTTCCGTGGTGGGTAACTGGGGCGTGTATTACACCGCGGTGGTCCAGCAGGTACTGGACGGCAAGTGGAAGAACGATCCGGTGTGGTGGGGTATTCCGCAAAAGGCTGTCAGCCTGGATGACCTGAACACCTCGGCGATTCCGCCCAACGCGCTGAAGGATGTCGCGGCGAAGCGCGACCAGCTCGCGAGCGGCAAGTGGGATGTGTTTGCCGGTCCGATCAAGGATCAGGCGGGCGAGGTGAAGGTGCCGGCCGGCAAGACGCTGACCGATCCGGAACTGCAGCGTTTGAACTGGTATGTGGAAGGCGTCGACGGCGCATTGCCGAAGTGATGTGACAGGCACGCGCGTCGACGGTTGACGGCAGGAACGACTGCCGCGGATGCGTGCCGCCTGGTGCCGGCTAGCGCCGGTCGGCGCTGGTCAACGCGAACAGTCGACCAGGCGGCGGTTCAGCAACCGCTGCTTTTAAGGGCTGCGTCCTCGCGGACGCAGCTTTTTTTCCTTATTCGATCCGCAGACCGACCTTGATGGTCACCTGCCAGTGCACGACCTTGTCGTCTTCGATCTGGCCCCGCGTTTCGGTCACTTCGAACCAGTGCAGGTTGCGCAGCGTCTTGGACGCTTTTTCAATCGCGGTGCGGATTGCATCGTCGCTCGACTTGGCCGATGAGCCGGTCAGTTCGATCTGTTTGTAGACGTGGTCTTTCATCATCTCCTCCTTCTTCTTCAGGTTAGTGAAAAAAGTATAGGCAATCGTGCCCCATGCGCACTGCTGGGTGATGGTGCACGTCGCGTGCCCGACCTTTACAGCCGCTCAAACCGCCCATCTGCGGGCTAACATCTTGATAACCTGCTAGAATAATAGGTTGTTCGCCGCAAATTCATTCAAAGGACGCGCCGTGCTGTCTACCGCAAATATCACCATGCAATTCGGGCCGAAGCCCCTGTTCGAGAACATCTCGGTCAAATTCGGGGGAGGGAACCGCTATGGCCTGATTGGTGCGAATGGCTGCGGCAAGTCCACCTTCATGAAGATCCTGGGCGGCGATCTGGAACCGAGCTCCGGCAACGTGATGCTCGAACCGAATGTGCGCCTGGGCAAGCTGCGCCAGGATCAGTTCGCGTACGAAGACGTACGTGTGCTCGACGTCGTGATGATGGGCCACACCGAAATGTGGAACGCCATGACCGAGCGCGATGCGATCTACGCGAACCCGGAGGCCACCGACGACGACTACATGCACGCCGCCGAACTCGAAGCGAAGTTCGCCGAGTACGACGGCTACACGGCCGAAGCGCGCGCAGGCGAGCTGCTGCTCGGCATCGGCATTGCGATTGAAGATCACAACGGCCCGATGAGCAACGTGGCGCCGGGCTGGAAGCTGCGCGTGCTGCTCGCGCAGGCGCTGTTCTCGAAGCCGGACGTGCTGCTGCTGGACGAGCCGACCAACAACCTGGACATCAACTCGATCCGTTGGCTGGAAGACGTGCTCAACCAGTACAACTCGACGATGATCATCATCTCGCACGATCGACATTTCTTGAACCAGGTCTGCACGCACATGGCAGACATGGACTATGGCACGCTGAAGGTCTACCCGGGCAACTACGACGACTACATGTTGGCCAGCACGCAGGCCCGCGAGCGTCAGCAGAACGCCAACGCCAAGGCGAAGGAACGCGTTGCCGACCTGCAAGACTTCGTGCGCCGCTTCTCGGCGAACAAGTCGAAGGCCCGTCAGGCTACCAGCCGTCTGAAGATGATCGACAAGATCAAGATCGAGGAATTCAAGCCCTCGTCGCGGCAGAATCCGTTCATCCGCTTCGAATACGAGAAGAAGCTGCACAACATCGCGGTGGTGGCAGACACCATCACGAAGAAGTACGACCGCACGATTTTCAGCAAATTCAGCGTCAGCGTGCAGCCGGGCGAACGTATCGCCATCATCGGCCAGAACGGCGCGGGCAAGACCACGTTGTTGCGTTCGCTGCAAGGCGGCGTGAAGACAGACCACGGCACGGTGAAGTGGGCCGAGAACGCGGATGTCGGCTACATGCCGCAGGACACGTACGAAGAGTTTCCGGACGACGTCACGCTGATGGACTGGATCGACGACTACCGCCAGGAAGGCGACGACGAGCAGATGGTGCGCGGTACGCTGGGCCGTTTGCTGTTCAATGCGGACGACATCCGCAAGTCGGTGAAGGTGCTCTCCGGTGGCGAGAAGGGCCGCATGATCTGGGGCAAGCTGATGCTGGGCCGCCACAACGTGCTGCTGATGGACGAGCCGACCAACCACATGGACATGGAATCGATCGAGTCGCTGCAGATCGCGCTCGACAAGTACGAAGGCACGTTGATTTTCGTGTCGCATGACCGCGAGTTTGTTAGCGGGCTCGCGAACCGGATTATCGAAGTGCGTTCCGACGGCACGCTGTACGACTTTGGTGGTAACTACGAGGACTTCCTGTCTAGCCAGGGCGTACAGTAAGCCGCAGTTGTCCGCTTCATGATGTAGCTGCGTTGCACCCAACCTGATCCTGGGGTGGGTGCAACGCGGATCCCCCAGTAACGCGATTCGATCGCGCCTCCGCTTTAGATCCCCCTCCGTTTCCCTGCAGCACATCCCTCCTGCGTCCGGCCAACAACTTGTCGGCGAGCGCATCCATCGTGGTCTCCGTTCGCGGCCACAAAAAATGACACAACCTCTGCGCTTTCCTTGGCCAGGATCAAATTTCGCCTGAACCTCCGCTCGTAAAATCCTGCGGCGTACGCATTCAACTGCGTGGGTTACGTGTTGCGAAGATGCAGCGGATTTCGGGGGTGGCTCAATGAAAAGCAGGCAAATATGATGAACAAGGGAGTCCTTAACAACAAGGTATGGATACCCGCCGCGGCCGTGCTGGCCGCGTGTCTCTCAGGGTGCGGAAAGCTCGACGTGCTCGACCCGAAGGGGAGCATCGGCGTCGCCGAGAAGTCGCTGATCGGCACTGCGACGTTCACGATGCTCATCGTGGTCGTCCCGGTCATTCTGATGACCCTCTGGTTTGCCTGGCGCTATCGCGCCAGCAACCGCCGCGCGACGTACGCGCCGAAATGGGCGCATTCCACGGCGATCGAAGTGGTGATCTGGACGGTCCCGTCCATCATTATCCTGTGTCTCGGGGTGCTGACGTGGAAGACCACGCACGAACTCGATCCGTACAAGCCCATCCAGTCGGCCGCCAAGCCCATCAACGTGGAAGTGGTGGCGCTCGACTGGAAATGGCTCTTCATCTATCCGGACCTCGGCATTGCATCGGTCAATCAACTGGCTTTCCCGGTGGGGACGCCTGTTAATTTCCTGATCACGTCGGATTCGGTCATGAACTCGTTTTTTATCCCGCAGTTGGGTAGCCAGATTTACGCCATGGCGGGCATGCAAACGCAGTTGCACCTGGTTGCTGACGAAGCCGGCGACTACGCCGGCGTCTCGGCCAACTTCAGCGGCAAGGGCTTTTCCGATATGAAATTCCGTGCGCTTGCCACCAACCCCGAGCAGTTCAACGCGTGGGTGGAAAAGGTCAAGGCATCGTCCAGCCGGCTCGACATGAACGAATACAACACGGTGGCGCAGCCAAGCGAGAAGGAGCCCGTGCGCTATTTCTCATCGGTTGATTCGAAGCTGTTCCACAACATCATTGCGAAGTACAACAACGGCCATGTTCTCGATTTGCAGAACAGCAATTGCGGTACGAAGGGGTGACACATGTTCGGAAAACTGACACTTTCGGCGATTCCGTTCGATCAGCCCATCATCATGGGCGCGGGCGCCTTGATGGTGATTCTCGTCCTGGTGGCGGCGGGCGCGCTGAGCTGGTTCGGCAAGTGGAAATGGCTGTGGAGCGAATGGCTCACCAGCGTCGATCACAAGAAGATCGGCGTGATGTACATCGTGGTCGCGGTGCTGATGCTGCTGCGTGGTTTTGCCGACGCGGTCATGATGCGTTTGCAATTGGCGCTCGCCTATGATTCGCCGGGCTATCTCCCGCCGCATCACTACGACCAGATCTTTACCGCGCACGGCGTCATCATGATCTTCTTCATGGCAATGGCGCTGATGGTGGGCCTGTTCAACCTGGTCGTGCCGCTGCAGATCGGCGCACGCGACGTGGCGTTCCCGTTCCTGAACTCGCTCTCGTTCTGGATGACCGCGATCAGCGCGATCCTGATCAACCTGTCGCTGGTCATTGGTGAATTTGCGCAGGTTGGCTGGCTCGCCTATCCGCCGCTTTCAGAACTGCAATTCAGTCCGGGCGTCGGGGTCGACTACTACCTCTGGAGTCTGCAGTTGTCGGGCGTCGGCACGCTGATCACGGCCATCAACTTCTTCGTCACCATTGTCCGGATGCGCGCGCCGGGCATGTCGTTCATGAAGATGCCGGTGTTCACGCGGACTGCGCTGTGCTCGAACGTGCTGATCATGGCGTCGTTTCCGATCCTGACGGTGACGCTCGCGCTGCTCGGGCTCGACCGTTACCTCGGCATGCACTTCTTTACGAATGATGGTGGCGGCAACGCGATGATGTACCTGAACCTGATCTGGGCCTGGGGCCACCCCGAGGTCTACATTCTGGTTCTGCCGGCGTTCGGCATCTATTCAGAAGTGATCGCGACGTTTGCGAAGAAGCCGTTGTTCGGGTACAGGACCATGGTCTACGCAACGTGCGCGATCACGGTGCTGGCATTCCTCGTCTGGCTGCATCACTTCTTCACGATGGGTTCCGGCGCGGACGTCAATGCGTTCTTCGGCATTATGACCATGGTCATTGCCATTCCGACTGGCGTGAAGATATTCAACTGGCTGTTCACGATCTATCGCGGACGCCTCGAATTCACCACACCGGTGCTGTGGACGATCGGCTTCATGATTACGTTCACTATCGGCGGCATGACCGGCGTGATGATGGCCATCCCCGGCGCGGACTTCGTGCTGCATAACAGCCTGTTTCTGATCGCCCACTTCCATAACGCCATCATCGGCGGCGTGGTGTTCGGCTACCTGGCGGAGGTGCACTACTGGTTCCCGAAGGTCTTCGGCGTCAAGCTGAACGAGAAACTCGGTAAGGCCGCATTCTGGCTCTGGTTCGTCGGCTTCTATGTGTCGTTCATGCCGCTCTATGTGCTCGGCTTCATGGGCATGACACGGCGCCTGAACCACTATGACAACCCGGCATGGCATCCGTGGCTGATCTTCGCTGCATGCGGGGTGGTGTTCATCGCGCTTGGCGTGGTCTGCCAGGTGCTGCAGGTGATCGTCAGCGTGCGCAACCGCCGACTTCCCGAGTATCGCGACGTCACCGGCGATCCGTGGGATGGCCGGACGCTCGAATGGGCCACGTCGTCGCCGCCGCCGGTCTACAACTTTGCGACCATCCCGGTGGTGCATGAGCTCGACGCGTTCACGCACATGAAGGAAACGGGGCAGGGCCCCGGCGAGCAGGCGATGTACAGCGACATTCATATGCCCTCGAACACCAGCGCAGGTTTCTTTATCGGCATCTTTAGCTTGCTGCTGGGTTTCGCCGGGGTCTGGCACATCACATGGCTCGCAGTGGCGGGGCTCGTCGCCATCATGGCGACGGTGATCGGTCGCAGCTTCGGCGACAACGACGGCTATTTCATCCCGGCCGAAACGGTGCGCAGGACCGAAGAGAACAACGGCAAGGCAAGTCAAGCGAAGCGGGGCGACGTGTTCGCCGCTGCGGAGGTCAACTGATGTCACAGAGCACTCATATCGCCGCACTAGACGAACGGCACAGCGAACACGCGCCGTCTCACTCAGTGTTCGGCTTCTGGCTTTATCTGATGACCGACTGCGTGCTGTTTGCGTCGCTATTCGCGGTGTTCGCCGTGATGGCGCACCAGTTCGCGGGCGGCCCGTCGGGCAAGGACCTGTTCGACATTCCGGGTGTCGCGCTGGAAACGGCCGTGCTGCTGCTGAGCAGTATCACCTACGGCTTTGCCATGCTCGGCGCGCACAAGCGCAAGTCGGGCGTCGTGCTGAGCTGGCTGGCCGTGACGCTCGTGCTGGGCGTCGCGTTTCTCTGGTTCGAAATGCAGGAGTTTTCGCACCTGATCGCCGAAGGCGCCGGGCCGAGCCGCAGCGCGTTCCTCTCGTCGTTCTTCACGCTGGTCGGCACGCACGGCTTGCACGTGACGGTGGGGCTCATCTGGATGCTCGTGCTGGCCGTGCAGATCGTGATCAAGCCCGAAATGTCGGAGCGCGAGATTATGCGCCTCGCGTGCCTGAGTCTCTTCTGGCACTTTCTGGACATCGTGTGAATCTGCGTGTTTACGTTTGTCTATCTTGGGAGCGTGCTCTAAATGGCTCATACGCAATCGCTGCATGAAGAAGAGGCGCACGGCAGCGCGTTCGGCTATATCGCCGGGTTTGTCCTCGCCGTGTTGCTGACGGCCGCGGCGTTTGGGCTGGTGATGGGCGGCATGCTGCCCGCGCAGTCAGCCATGGCGGTGCTGGCTGTGCTGGCGTTCGTGCAGATCGTCGTGCATCTGGTG